>Ga0207095_10015_pt1 | contig 36835 bp, 41 predicted proteins | sample Alteio_BWMinHeat_88_FD_153529 | JGI IMG/M metagenome (GOLD analysis project Ga0207095, IMG submission 153529) | Enriched cells from forest soil in Barre Woods Harvard Forest LTER site, Petersham, Massachusetts, United States -... | ecosystem: Environmental > Terrestrial > Soil > Temperate forest >... | reverse complement strand
GGCCCAGCCGATCCCGAGCGTCTCGTCCATCCGGCGCCCCGTGAACTCGAGAAAGGCTTTGTTGACGAAATTCAACTCGCCATCGAGGCCAGCCGATTTGATCATCACCGGTGTGGAATCCGCCATATCGCGGAAACGCTCTTCCGATTCACGTCGAACGAGGTCCCCAGGTTGCACTTCGGTGACCTCGTGCACAATACTCAGGATCTCAATGATCGTTCCCGCCCCGTCGCGCACGGGAGAGAATGTCGCAGCAACTTTGAACTGCTGACCGCCCTTGCGCACGCGGATCGTTGCGTGTCGGATCGTCCGCCCGTTCTCTGCGAGGCGACAGATTAATGCGCGCTCTTTATCGACGAGCGGGGGCGGAGTGATTGTGAAGATTGGGCGGTTGATGATTTCGGCTGCCGTGTACCCGAACATCCGCTCGGCCGCAGGGTTCCAAAGGGTTACGACTCCATCCACTGTTGTGGTGACGATCGCGTCCGCGGATGATTCGACGATCGCTGCAAGCAGCGCCGGCGAGGTGTTGGCTCCTTCCGGACTCATTGGCGGACCTCCTTGATTCGGCGGGTCTCGACTTGCGTCCGAGCGAAGAGCCCGGTCTGATACACGTCGAACCCTGCATCGAGGCGCGCGCCGGTCACCCTCAGCATGGGCAAGGCAATGATCCCGCCCGAGACGCGATCAACTGTCGATTCGGGCCGGCTCTGGCTCGGCAGGGGGATTCGCCACCCATGTCGGGACCGGACTTCGTGAACGGCGGCACCTTCAGCGGCCGTCGTCTGCCTCTTGGGCCACGTCACTTGGTTGACGCTGGCTTCGACGGTCCGAGCTGGTCTTGACTCACGAAGATATGTTAGTCTACGAAGCAATCTCGGTGCCACTCTTTCGGGCCCGACGGAGTCTGGCCGCAACGTAACTTAGAGTTCCCCATCGTCGGCCGTGATCAGCCGCGCAACGATTTCCGAAATCAATACGCTCATTTCGCCAGTGACGAACCTCGTGGGCCACCTCCAGTGTGGAGTAGCCTGGGGAGGCGCGAATGCCGAAGCTCAAGCGCGACGATTGGATTGATCTGGCCCGAAAGCTGGACTGGGATTACTCGTACGTCCGCGAGGAAGACGTATTTCCCGAAATCCTGAGCGGCCGCCCCTGGCTTCCCCACGCCGAGTGGCAGCACTGGGACGAGCCCTATCGTACGAGCTATGAAGATTACGTGAACACCCAGTCCGACAAGGACGCTATCTTTCATGGCGTACGGGAGGCTGTTGGCCGCATCGAGGACTTCGCGAAACTGGATCGGTCGTGGCTCAACGGCTTGAAGCTTCACGCAGCAACGATGGCGTTCACAGAGTTTGGGGCGGGGTTGGGAGACATCCGCGCTGCCCGTTTCGGGCGGGACAGCGCCTGGCGTACGATGGCACTATTTGGCGCGCTCGATGAGTTCCGCCATACCCAGATCCCCTTGCTGCTCATGCACGAGTTGGTCGGCTGGGACCCCCAGTTCGACTGGACGCACCGGTTGTTCCACACCAACAACTGGATGGCAATCGCAATGCGACACCTCGTCGACGAGATGTGCGTTGGGACAGACCCTCTAGAATTCGCCATCGCAACCAATCTCGTGCTCGAGACGGGTTTTACCAACCTCCAGTTCATCGGGCTGTCGGCAGTGGCTCACGACGTCGGCGACCGGATGTTCGAGAAAATGGTCACGAGCATCCAGACCGACGAGGCGCGCCACGCCCAGATCGGCCATCCGGTGATCGCGACACTGATCCGTCATGACCCCGAACGGGCCCAGTATCTCGTCGACAAGTGGTTTTGGCGGAGCTGGTGCGTGTTCGCCGTGGTCACCGGATTCAGCATGGACTACCTAACGCCGCTCGCAGCTCGGCGCACGTCGTTCAAGGAGTTCATGGAGGAGTGGATCACCGACCAGTTTCAAAAGACGTTGACAGCTTTCGGTTTGAAGCGTCCGTGGTACTGGGACTTCTTCATCGAAGCGATCGACATTTATCACCACATGGTCTATGCCAGCACCTACACCTACCGTGCAACGGTGTGGTTCGACTTCGCGCTTCCCGGTCCGGAGGAACGCGCGTGGCTTCGCGAAAAGTATCCGCGCACGTGGGATATGCTCGACCCGGTTTGGGAGCGGATTACGGAACGCTGGCGGACGAGCGGACCAGGCATTGAATGGTCCACGCAGGGGGCAACATTGCCCGGGTTCTGCAATCTGTGCCAGCTCCCGATGTCGAATGGTACTCCGCGCGCGAATGCGGCGCGCGTCGTCGAGCACCGGGGCCGAAAATACATTTTCTGCTCCGAACCATGTGCCTGGATATTCTCGCGCGAGCCGGAACGCTACGCAGATCACAAAGGCGTCGTGGAGCGTATCCTGGCCGGCGAGGCGCCCGCCAACGTGGTTAAGCTCACACGAGAATACTTCGGGGTGACCGCAGATGTGCGGGGCAAGGACATGTTGATTGGGCGGTACCCGTGGCTGCGGGCACATCGAAATGAGCCGGGTTCGGAGGTATAACGCATTGCTCGTGCCGCTTTACGGCTTTCTTGAGGGTGATACGCTTGGGCTCGTCGTGCTGGTCCACGACGACGACCGGGTCCATGCAATCGCCGAGCAGCTCCAGTTGGCCGCGTGCGTTCGGGTCGCGCCGCGAACTCACGCGCAAGTGTACTTCCGAGGTCAGCGACTTGATCCAGAGCTTACTGTGTCGGAGGCAGGCCTCGCGCCGCTGGACCGCATCGACGTAGTGCCAGAGGAGAAGGGGTGATGGCGTTCAGGCCGATAATCGCGGCTGCTGAACTTTGGGATGGCGACATGATCGCTCGCCGAGTCGATGGCCAGGACGTCCTTTTAGTCCGGCTCAACGGAGTTGTTTACGCCTACGAGAATCGGTGCGCACATCAAGGCGTGGCCTTGAGCGAGGGGCGGTTGGATGGATATGTACTTACGTGCCGCGCCCACCACTGGCAATATGATGTCCGTGTCGGCAGCGGCATCAACCCCGCGACGGCCTGCCTCAGGCGTTTCGCAGTGAAGGTCGAGGATGGGACGGTTTTCGTGGATGTCAACGCCCCCAGCCCTGACGTCCGAGACACTGAGGATGTCGGTGATGGCGTGGGACCGGTTTTGATCGGCTGCCAAGGCGGCCACGCCGTGCTCGAAGCGATTCGCAGGCTGAACCCGTCCGTCGAAATCCACAAGCGCGGTTCTTATACTCGCGTGCTCGCACCGCGCCGCTGCATGGTGACCCGCAGGGCTATTGAAGACATTCTCGGGCAGTCATTCGACTTTCGGGCCGAGCTGGAAATCATGATGCCCTCCTTCAAGGGCAGAATGCGCCTCGATGATGACGAGGCGGTCTGGACATTCGAGGACGACGCCATGAGCGGGGCGGAAGCCAGCAAGACGGGGCGCAGTCATCCGGAAATGATTCCAAATGCAATGCCATCGTTCAATGACAGACTGCGCCGCGGCGGCGACGAGGCGATCAGTACCTTCGAGGCCGGCGCCGTCACCGGAGGGACTGCCAGCCAGACAGGGCGCGGCCAAAAGGAACTGACTCAGAAGAGGACGTACTGGCACCTGAGTGATCTCGGTCGCAAGCCGACAGACTACGACATTGCTACGTCCCGGATGCATTACTGGACGTCTCGCGGCTTCGAGGTGAAGGCACCGGTCAGCGAGTGGTACGAGCGCTATCAACGGGGGTCGGATCTCCGCTGCCGCGATTGGGATCAGTGGGGTGATCCGCGGCAAACGACATACACAACCTACACAACGATGCAGCGCACCCGCGAAGCGTTTGTCAGCGGGCTCCTGGACTCGATCGGCGATGACTACGACCGGGGTCTTTCGCCGCAATGGGTGGCCGTGCTTGACCGCGTACTCGCCCCACTTCGATATCCCGGTCACGGCTTGCAAATGGTCGCTGCCTACATCGGGAAGATGGCCCCGAGCACACATATCACCATCGCCGCCACATTCCAGGCGGCGGACGAAATGCGGCGCGTCCAGCGGATCGCATACCGGATGCGTCAGTTGCAGATAACCCACCCCGAGTTCGGGAGTAAGGCGCAACATACGTGGCAGGACGACCCGATTTGGCAGCCGCTCCGCGAAATCATCGAAACGCTCCTGGTTACATGGGATTGGGGCGAAGCCCTCGTCGCGCTCCAGTTCGTGCTGAAGCCGGCCTTCGACGAGCTGTTCATGACGCAGTTCGGGCGGTTGGCTCGCGCAGCCGGCGACGACGTATTGGATCGTATTTTCTTTTCTCTCAACGAAGATTGCGCCTGGCATCGCGCCTGGAGTGGGTCGCTCATTCAGACTGCCATTCGGGACACGCCGGAATCGGCACCCGTGATCGAGGGCTGGATCGAGAACTGGGCACCTCGCATCAGCCGCGCAGTCTCGGCTTTCCGCCCGATTTTCGATGAGATGCTCCCGAGTGGCGCGCACTTCGCGACAGCGCTCAGTGAGATCGAGCAATTCGGACAACGCTACCGCGAATCCCTTTTTGGCCCGAGTGATGTCTCGAGCGTCTAGGCCGGCGAACATACGGGTTTTCAGCTTTTAGCCAACACGGCAAAAAAGGAGGGATACAGGTGGACTCTTCGACTGTGGATTCTTCCACATGACTACAGCGACAATCATTGGCTCGGGACCTAATGGACTCTCCGCTGCTATTGTTCTCGCCGCCGCAGGGATCGATACAAAGGTCTTGGAGATGAACAGCCGCATCGGCGGGGCATGCTCGACAGCCGAGACTACGCTGCCTGGATTTCGTCAAGACTTGGGATCATCCGCCTATCCGATGGGATTTGCGAGTCCTTTCTTTCGGTCGTTGCCTGTTTCGATCCCTTGGATAATCCCTCCCGCTCAATGCGCACATCCTCTTGACGATGGAACAGCCGTGCTGCTCGAACACTCGATTGAGGAAACCGTCGCAACGCTCGATTCATGCGACCGTCGGGCATACCGTTCTCTGCTAAAACCTCTGACCGGACAATTCGATCACCTGATTGAAGAAGTTCTGAGTCCGATGTGGCATTTTCCCCGGCATCCGTTACTCCTTGCTCGCTTCGGGCCTCTGGCACTGCTGTCCGGAATGCGTCTTGCGAAGTCCTTCTTCCGCGGTCAGCGAGCCCGGGCATTCATTGCAAGCATGACCACTCACTCGATCCTCCCGCTAGAAAAACCAACATCGGCCGCGGTCGCTCTTGTCCTTATGGCTGCCGGGCACGCACGTGGATGGCCTATTCTGCGGGGAGGAGCCCAAACCCTGTCTGACATCCTCGCTCGCCATCTCCAAAGCCTAGGTGGCGATATCGAAACAGAACATGAGGTCACTAGCCTTCCAGAGACTGACCTCGTACTTGCGGACCTGACTCCGCGCCAACTGGTTCGGATTGCTGGCTCTAGTCTTCCGGCGAGATTCCAGAAGAGACTAGAGCGATTTCAATATGGCGCCGGCGCTTTCAAGATCGACTACGCTCTCAACGCTCCCATTCCTTGGAGAGCTCAAGAATGCTCACGGGCCGCAACCGTTCACCTTGGAGGAACCTTCGAAGAGATCGTTGCCTCCGAACGCACATTCTCGTCTGATACGCCATTTGTCCTTTTGGGTCAGCCTTCGCTTTTTGATTCCAGCAGGGCTCCAAGCGGTCGTCACACTGCTTGGGCCTATTGTCACGTACCAAACGGGAGCACAAAAGATGTCACGAAATTGATCGAACGACAAATCACCCGATTTGCTCCAGAATTTCGCGACTGCATTCTGTCGAAATCTGTCTCATCACCCGCAAGCCTCGAACGATGGAATCCAAACCTGGTGGGCGGAGATATTTTAGGTGGCGCGATGAATATTGGGCAGCTGCTTTTTAGGCCAACTGCATTGCTGCACCGAACTCCCAAACGGGGTCTCTATCTTTGCGGAGCATCGACGCCACCAGGCGGTGGAGTCCACGGAATGTCTGGATATCACGCTGCCCGTACAGCTCTCAGAGATCTTCGACATCTGTAGGATGTCGGATTCTCTTCGAGGAGACGATGAACTATGGACCATGGCGGCGATAGCGTGACCTGACCCCATTCTTCGTCGATTTCGGTGTATGAAATCATAACAATAGGTTGAGTCATAGGAGGTAACCCGCTGTGACCCACCTACGCAAGATGATGCTCGAGGAACTCGAGCGTCGCAACTACTCAGAAGGCACGACGCCTCGCTATCTGCGTTTCGTCGAACGGTTCGCACAACACTTTGGCAAGTCACCGGACGAGCTCAGTCCCGATCATCTTCGCGGCTATCAGGCTTATCTGCTCAAGGTGAGGAAGTTGGACCCGGGCACAGTCGAGAACCATGTGGCTGCGCTGCGGTTCTTGTTCATACGCACTCTGCATCGGCATGAGTTCCGCCAGTTCCTGCCCTTTCCCAAGGTTAGCCGGAAACTACCCAAGATCCTGAGCCGGGAAGAAGTGGGACGTCTGATCGATGGCAGCCGCGGCCTGTTCGAGCGCAAGGTTGATGATGGTTCTGTACGGCACGGGCATACGCGACTTTCTTCCACTGTGGGTGCGCCGATCCAAGATTCATCAGTCATGGGTCCAGACCGGAGTCCTCGTAAAATGGCGGCGACGATTCCACCTTGTGTCAAATCGTTGCGTGTGCATATGAACCGGGCTGAGTGTTTCCATCCACCCCTGTTACGTGTGCTGACTGACCCTGCTTTCCGAGTCGTCTTGGTCCTAGCCGTGGCGGAAAAATTTATTTGTCATTGCATAGTCTTGGCGCAGAGGAAGGCACTGTTACTTTGCGACAGGGCCAGATGGATCCCTGTCATGACCGGCCTGTCATTTGGACAACCCTGCAGGTCCGCGGGGCAGGAGAGGATGTCCTTCCAGGGGCACGAGGGCGACGTCCATGGTTCGCTCTTTCCTTCGTCGCCCAGTACGACGCTCGCGGTTCTGGAACAGAGCAGCCAATTCTTGCTCCGATGAAATAGGCTAGGCGCGCGGAGCCCCCGCACATACCAGCCCGCTGGACATGCGTGCATGCCGTTCCTCTGCGTAGCCGGCTCACCATCGACCTTACTCTCTTCCGAGCTAGTGTCATTTGATACCTGGCGACACAAGAACACGTTGTCATCGATCTGGACACCTAACATCGCATAGCCTTGCTTACAGGCATGCATGCCGCTCTCCTCATGATGATTGCGACCCGACGCCTCGTCGAGATAAGTATCTCGTTTCACCAACGCTTGTCTGATCGCCACGTCCATTGTCCGATAGCCGGCAGGAATCTCGAACAGGTTCGGGGATTGTAGACCTTCTCTAACATTCTGCAGCTCGAGGTGAATACCTCCGGCCTCCATCTTGAGAAGGATACGCAATTGCTGATCCACCCACAGGAACCCGCTCTGCGTACCGCCGATCTGATACTTAGCCGTGCTCCGTCCATTGATCGCCTCAGCGCCAATCTTTTTGCAGGTCATCTGCGTCCCATGTTCCGCCGCGAGTTTCAGCCAGCCCCCGCAGGCATCCTCGACGCTGTCGGGCCGGAACAGCTGCCACATCATCGGATTCGCGAAGCCTACTTTGCTGGCACCTATATCCATGTACAAGCGCTGGGCGGGAAAAACAACCGTGGCGGTCTGTTGTGCGAAATCTGTGAGCACGACTTCGGAGGGCTCCGGCGAGCCCGCGTCGTCGTACGTCTCCAGTCGCATTTTGTCGTTCTGTCCAAAAACTCGGTTGCGCTTGTGGGTTTCGGAACGGGCGCTGGAATCCACCCAGTCGGCGGAGAACCCCTGAGCGTGGGCCAAGCCTCCGATCGCGAGCATCACGAACACCAACGCAGTCTGCCGCATTGAACGCATTCTGTTTCTCATCCACATCTGCTGCTCCATCGCGACAGGTCATTCAGGGTGTCAGCTTTCACGGTCACCCGAAGCCTGACCGTTCGTAATTGTGTACCGAAATCCCGTTGGCGTTGTGGTCAGCAATTCACCGATGTTCCGTGTCGGAGCACGAAACGATGCCGCGCAGGCTCACCGGTGCCTCTGGAACACGATCGACGACGGATCGTTCGTCTGGACAAGACCGCGGCCAGACATCAACTTGAGACTGAGACGAGTGCTTAGAAAGGAGACTGTGAAAATGCGATCGGTGGCGTCGAAAAGCTTCCACTTTCCCTGCGTGCCGCTTGCAAACTCCAAGGTGCCGTCAGAGAGAAATTTCACCGCCGTGTTCTCGTTTTCGTAAATAGTCATTGGGGTATAGACCCCGACAAGTAAATCGACTGGACTAGGTTGGGGGTCGAATTTGACCACTCCCGTGGCCTCAATTTCGTAGTCGCCTCCTGTTCTTATCAACGCCCCACTGGGAGGGACGACCGCTACAATTACCTTCGTCTTCTCTTTGAGATTACCGGGGAACGTCCCTTCGCCTGCCTCACTGAGTGATGTGATCACTTTCCGGGCCGTCCAGGATTTCTTTTCGTCGTAAAGCTCCACCGTCAAACTGGTCCGCATTCCATTTCCAAAGAGAGTCATGGACTTAAAGGATGCCCGGACCTTGCATTCCCCGGGTCCGGCCCAAAAGTAGAAATAATTGGCGCCGACGAAATTGTCGACCGTCCCCCTGTTTGGGCCAGCCAGCATCGGAGCGGGCCTGTCAGGATCAAGGGACTGCGCTGCAGAGGGCGCGGTACGGAAACTACTCAACAGGGCCGCGAACAAAAGAATTTTCATGCGAGGAATGAGCGAGTGTAGTTTGTACATTTTGTCCTCCACTCGGCGCACCATGTGTCGAGTTTTGCGGAAATCTCTTGGTAACGCTACTGGTTTAGGAGAGTCGAGCAAGCGTCTGCACGAGCTTTCAACTCTCGTCGTTGCTTACAGCTACGGATTCCAGTTGATGTTGGAAATGCCTTTGCTGGGCGGCACGTTAAAGCAGTACAACGACAGTCCAACGCCTGGATGAACGTAGATCTAGAAATCCATTTGCCCTTGTCCTTCAGGGTCGACAGTTTCCCGTACGAGGCATCAATGTCGTTGTTTATACCCGAGAATTTCACGGCCCCGCACGTGAATGCCCCATACTCGCCAGGCGCGTTCCAAACTGTGACATGTTTCCACCCTGGGTTATCAACCCCCACTCGACCGTGAGGTTGATATTGAAGTTGCATCTGCAGACCGCCGCGCCGAAGCTTTCCGCGACGCACTGGTCAGCCCCCAGGGGACCCCATACTCGGAACGCATTCCAGCCCGTTGTGGAGCGCGCCTCGGCAGGCGGAATGGCTGCCAGTGTCACGAGAGCCACACCCATTCCAAGAAACCACATCTTCGCGTTGTACTTCATCTGAAACTCCTTCAGCACGCGGTGCTCATCGGTTGATTGTTCTAGGTTTCAGCCTGCCGATGGCCGAAATCGCTCCACTGTGGCACTGCCCCAGATGGGGCGGACCAATGTGCGTTGTTCGAAGACTCACGGCCGCGGAGCTATCTCTGTCGCGAAATTTCAACTCATCATGACACTTCGCTCTAATCCGGACCAGCGACTTGCTCCCAGCACGCCGGGGCTTCCGTGTGCTCAACCTATGGCACACAACTCTGAAATAGCGTCGCGTCACGCTGATCCGTACCGGCAGCTGCTGTGGGTCGATTACTGAAGTTCAGTCCATCTGTATGGAGTGCCGTCATAGATCCAGTTTCCGGAAATCCCGCCATCGTTGGCCGCGTTCATGTACAAACGGTTGTTGGTACCAACGTAAATCCAACTCACGTCCGTGTTCATGCCGGTCAGGGCAGTCCAATTGTAGGGAGTGCCGTCGTACTGCCAGACCTGCTCGTGGAGTGTACCGCCGTCGTTCGAGGCGACCATATACAGATCGATGCCATCCTGCACTACGACTTGACCCACCGACGTGTTCGTCCCGGTCAAAGGCATCCAGTTAGTAGAGTCGAGACTGTATTGCCAGACTCGAGTGCCCTCGCCATTCCTGGCGGCTGTCATGCTCAGTACGTCTCCGGTCGCTTGGATACTAAACACGCTAGTGTTCGAGCCGGTCAAAGCTGTCCAGCTAGTGCCTGCACGGTTATATCGCCAGACCTGGTTAGGTCCGCCGTCGTTGCTGGCCAGCATGTATAAGCTGTCACCGATCGCGGTCGCCGCGATCGCAGAGACGCTCGTGTTTGTGCCGGTCACAGCAGTCCAATTGGTGAGCGAGCCGCTGTACCGCCAGACTTGAAAATCTCCACCCTCGTTGTGGCCCAGCATATACATGCCGGCACCGGCCGCTGCGATGGCAGATACGGTCGTATTTGTGCCCGTGACGGCAGTCCAATTGGTGCCCGAGCCGTTGTATCGCCAGATCTGATAAGGCCCGCCGTCGTTGGCGGCCAACATGTAGAGATTGCCATCAGCCGTCGCTACCAATGCAGACGCGGTGGTGTTTGAGCCAGTCACACGCGTCCAGCCGTTGCCTGAGCCACTGTACTCTTTTACTTGACCGTTGGCGGTCAGATCAAAGATGTGTGTGGTGCCGCGGGAAACAGTCAAGTTAAAGCTACTGATTGCGTATGAGTGCACAGGGTTGTCAATTAACGTTTTTTGGTCGGGTGGCGCGATCTCATACAAGGACCCTTCTTGAAGCGAGATACATTTCCCGGTCCAACTTGTGGCGTTCCAGATCGGGACTTGAAGGATCCTCTGTAGACTTCCGTCGGGGATAATGAACGCCTGATCCAGGACTGACCAATAGGATGTCACCAGCGGACCATTGCGTCCGTTCAGCCTCCCCGCGTAAAAGGCGATTTCCGGCTCGCCGTCGGCGATTTGGCCACCACTATCCGGATACACTTCAGAGAGGCCTCCTATCCCCGAAGACATCCTCTCGGCGGCTTCGTGGCTCAATACCCAGGAAAACCAATCAACCGAATCGGCGGAGGGTATCAAATCATCGATGACATTGATAGCACGAGAGGTATATTGATTTGGCCCGTGGTCGTTCGAACCGCCTGGCCCTCCTCCGTATCTAACAACCACGTAGATCGGTGAAGTCCGAGCGTTTCCTGCTCCTGGCGGCGGATTCCACGAGGAGAACGTCGGATTGGAGAGGATCCGGTCGGTTTCAAACCACACCGGATTGAAGCTCAGGTTAGTCGAGGGATCGAAGCTCGTATCAATTGTAAAGCCCGCGTATGTGGCGATTCCGTCGCTGCCATATTGCTTCAGCCCGCTTAAGTATGGGGAATTGAGGATCTCTTTGGCATCGGCGATCATGCTGTTCACAGCGGGGATGGGCATACCGTTCTGCTCCCAGTCAGGTCCGAGGAAAATCAAATACACTTTAGGGCTATTCAAGGCATATGGATTACTCGTCAGGGGCTCTGTCATTGTGGCACTGTTGAACGCAAAAACTTCCGGCGGTCGACCAACGGGTTTGAAGAGAGTCGTCGCATTGGCTGCCATTGTCGCGAGAGCCACGCCCATTGCAAGAAGCCATATCTTTGCTATGTACTTCATCTGAAACTCCTTTCAGCACGCGGTGCTGATCGGTTGATTGTTCTGGGTTCCAGCTTGCCGATGGCCGAAATGAATGTCCTCGGCCAATCGGGAAGGCGCTAAGTTTACGGAGTTAAACTGGCAAGGCGAGGTTCCGGTCAGAATTCCCGCCTTCCATTTGTTCCTGCGCCGGTGAGCTGGCTGTTTTTCCATCCGGCGGCAATAGAAGCTCCGTCGTTGCGGCCTGGTCGAACTGCAGCCGTATCACCGTACTTCGGCAGGGCACCAGCAGAATTTTCTTAAGTGACATAGATTCCACCTCGCCACTTAATGCGAGAAGCCGCCGCGCAATTACTAATGCTGGGCTGAAAAATCTTTTCGGCGGCGCTATAATCGGCACCCGGAGTGCAAGCAGTTGGCGCTGACTTCTTCCCAAGAGTTAACGGAGCTTCTGCGCAAGTGGAGCGACGGCGATCTGAAGGCTTTGACGATGGTCGTCGACGCCGCTTATCCCGAGTTGCGGAAGATCGCACGCCGCTGTATGAGCGGGGAGCGTTCCGAGCACACGATTCAGGCAACCGCGCTGGTACATGAAGCGTACTTGCGCCTCGTCGACATACGGCAAGTACGCTGGGAGGAGCGAGCGCAGTTCTTCGCGATTGTCGCGAAAATTATGCGCCGCATTCTGATTGAGCACGCTAGAACGCGCATAAGCGCGAAACGGGGCGGGGGAATGCGCCCCATCAATCTCAACGAGGCCTTGCTGGTTTCGTCTCAATTGGACCCTGCGATCGTCCGGTTGGATGGCGCGTTGGAGCAATTGGCCAAGTTTGATTCGCGCAAAGCGCAGGTGGTTGAGATGCGTTACTTCGGCGGCCTCACGTCCAAGGAGATCGCACTGGTCCTTGGTGTCTCGCCACAGAGCGTGAACCGGGACTGGAGCCTGGCCAAGGCGTGGCTGGCCCGTGCAATGAGTCGGGAGGAACCCGATGAACCCCCAGCGATGGGCAATCATTGAAGCCCTGTACCACGCCGCTCTCGAAAAGCAGCCAGGTGAACGCTCGTCTTATCTGGCCGCGGCATGCGCCGAAGACCCGACACTCCAAAATGAAGTCGAGTCGTTGCTTGGCTATGCCGACCCGTACCTGCCGGAGCCGTCTGAGCGTTCGGAGTTGGGGAAGATCCTGGGCGAAATCGTCGGGGTCCCCGCGATTGACAGCATGGAAGTCAGTCGTGCGGTCGACGGCACTACCCTCGCGCCAACCCGTGTCGGTATGTATCGAATCGTCCGGGTGCTCGGCGAAGGTGGCATGGGAACGGTGTATGAGGCCGAGCAGGAACATCCCCGCCGCGCGGTGGCGCTGAAGGTCATTAGGCCAGGCTTGGCGCGCTTCGAACTCATCCGGCGCTTCGAGCAGGAATCTCAAGCGCTGGCCCGGCTTCAGCATCCCGGCATTGCTCAGATCTATGAATCCGGCACTGCGGATAGCGGATCAGGACCACAGCCTTATTTCGCAATGGAGTTCATACGTGGCGACTCGCTGCTCGAGTATGCGAAACGCCATCAACTGAACACGCGGCAGAGCCTGGAACTGGTGGCAAAGATTTGCGACGCCGTACACCATGCGCATCAACGAGGGATCATTCACCGCGACCTCAAGCCCGGCAACATTTTGGTGGATGAGAGCGGCCAACCGAAGATTCTGGATTTCGGTGTGGCCCGCGTGACCGACATCGACGCAAAAAACACGCGCCAGACCGATGTTGGACAGATTGTGGGAACGCTGGCGTATATGAGTCCGGAACAAGTGCTGGCCGATCCACTGGAGTTGGACACGCGCAGCGATGTGTACGCCCTCGGGGTCCTCCTGTTCGAGCTCTTGACCGGGCGTCTGCCCTACAAAATAAGCGGCCCGATACACGAGGCCCTGCACACGATCAGGGAAGAAGATCCTGCGCCGCTCAGTGCGATCAGCCGCTCCTACCGAGGTGACATCGAAACCATCGTTGGCAAGGCACTGGAGAAAGACAAAGAGCGACGCTACGCTTCAGCGGCGGGAATGGCGGCCGACATTCGACGCTATCTCAGTGACGAGCCGATCGCGGCGAGGCCGCCCAGCGCAGTGTACCAATTACAGAAGTTCGCCCATCGCCATAAGGCCGTAGTGGCGGGCGTGGCGGCCGTTTTCGTTGTGCTGATTACGGGAATAGTGGCCAGCACTTGGGAAGCGACTCGCGCCCGGCGCGCGGAGCAGGTTGCCACGACCGAAGCAGCTACCGCGAAAGCAGTAAACGATTTTCTGCAGAAGGACTTGTTGGCTCAGGCGAGCGCCAACAGCCAGGCCGGTCCCGAAACGAAGCCCGATCCAGACCTTAAGGTGCGAACCGCTCTGGATGCGGCTGCCGCGCGCATCACTGGCAAGTTCGCCACACAACCGCAGGTGGAGGCTTCCATCCGGCAAACCATGGGCAATACGTACAGGGAGCTGGGTCAATATCCGCAAGCCGAGCAGCAACTGGAACGTGCCTTCGACCTGAGGCGTCGAGTTCCGGGCAAAGAGGATCGCGACTTGCTCGATACGATGAACGATTTGGCGGCATTGTATTATGCCGAAGGCAAGTATGCACAGGCCGAGCCGCTGTATACCAAGGCGCTGGAAGAGCAGCGCCGCGTGCTTGGAAGGGAGCATTCCAGCACGCTCGAGACAATGGGCAACCTGGCAGTACTCTACTGGAACGAAGGCAAGTATGCGCAGTCCGAACCGCTGTTCACCGAGGCTTTGGAAGTGCAGCGTCGCGTGCTGGGCGAGCAGCATCCTAGCACGCTGGAAACAATGGGCAACCTGGCGCTGCTCTACTATTCCGAAGGCAAGTATACGCAGTCCGAGCCGCTCTCGATCAGAGTGTTGGATCTGCGGCGTCGCGTACTGGGCGAAGAGCATCCCAATACGCTGCTAAGTATGAACAACCTTGCGCTGCTCTACTACGCCCAAAGGAAGTACGCGCAGGCTGAGACGGTGTTCACCAAGACCCTGGAAGTACAGCGTCGCATCCTCGGCGAGGAGCATCCCGACACCCTTACCAGCATGAACAACCTGGCATTGCTGTACTATACCGAAGGCAAGAATGGGCAAGCCGAGCCACTCTACGCAAAGGTCCTGGAAGTGCAGCGTCGCATGCTGGGAGAGGAGCATCCCAGCACGCTCCTGAGCATGAACAACCTGGCGACGCTCTACGTGTCCGAAGACAAGTACACGCAGGCCGAAGCACTCTATGCCGAAGCGCTGCAGGTCCAGCGTCGCCACCTCGGGGAGGAGCATCCGGATACGCTTAACACCATGAACAACCTGGCGGTGCTGTACAGGAAAGAAGGTAAGAATGTGCAGGCCGAGCCATTGTTCACAAGGGTCCTGGACGCACGGCGAGGCCTGTTGGGCGAAGATCACCCCGACACGCTGATGAGCATGAACAACCTGGCGGATCAGTATCTATACGAAGGTAAGTATGCACAGGCCGAGCCATTGTTCACCAAAGTATTGGACCTCCAGCGACGCGTGCTCGGCCCGGAACACCCCAGAAGGATCGCGAGTATGAACGACCTGGCGCTTGTCTATCTGAACGAGGGCAAGTACTCGCAGGCCGAGCCCCTGCTCCGCGAGGCATTGGAAAGCCTGGACAAGACAAATCCAGGGGACTGGAGGCGGTACAACACCGAAAGCATGCTGGGCGCCAGTCTCAGTGGTCAGAAGAAGTTTCCGGAGGCGGAGGGTTTGCTCCTTTCCGGCTATGCGGGGATGGTGGAGCGCAAGGCCTCCATTCCGGCTGACAGGCAGTTCAAGGTGGGTCAAGCCGGCGAGCGGATCATTCAACTCTACCAGGATTGGAGCAAGCTGGGAAAGGAAGCGGAGTGGCGGAAAAAGTTGCACCTGATCGCCCCCGCCCCACGTGCGTATTAACAGTGCGTTCCACTGACACCTCTCAGTTCATACGAAGCCCTCTTTCCATCAACTGAACATGTGACTTGCCAATTGACCTGGTTTGCGACATGTATACTCGCCTGCGGAGGGCAGATGCGAACCCTCTCGATTCTCTGTGTCGGCTGCTCTTCGGGCCACTTGATTTCATCGAGCCAGTAAGCGGCCTTGGTCATATTCAAGCGCATCGCCTCCTGAAAGTAGGCGCGACTTGATCGCGGCCGTGGCCCAGAGATTGGATAGTTCCAACTGTTTTTCGCGGTCGACTCCTTCGGGTTGTGCTTCGATGTACCTTCTCGTCGTCACGAGGGCGAGATACATCGCCTTCAGAGCTTCCTGGCGTTCGGCCTCGGCACGACGTTCTTCATCCTCGTTATGATGGCGCTCGCGCTGGAATAGCCCGAGCAGCCCCTGAAGCGGTACCAGCAAAACAGCGAGATCGGTCATGGCTTCCTTCTTGCCGGAGCATCATCTCATTCGTGGTTTGGAGCTGTCCAGAATGATGTTTATGCCAACCTCGCCTGATTCGGGGACTTTTAGAGGGGTCACTTCAGGAATGGAACTGCCATGCACGGTAAGCTGGAGATTACACCACATAGAATAAGATCGCAGTTAACTCGAGAGACGCTGATATGGTAGACAAAACGCTGAACTCCAACTCGGCGCTCGCTATTCAACGACGCATTCAAGCGGGCCGCATCGGCTGGGCTGGCCCCTTAGTCCTGACGACAGCCCGAACCGCTCTGATACTTTTGGTGCAAGGGGTGGTGGCGATTGCTTTCCTTGTCCATGGCGATCCATCGCCTTGGCGTGCCCAAGCCCCTTGGTGGACGGTCTACGCCACGCTGGTTGATAGTGGGTGTCTTCTATTGCTCTGGCGACAGGCGCAGCGGGAAGGAATCCGGTTCTTCGACCTCTTCGGAATAGACCGCTCTCGACTAGGCCGCGAAATGCTTTGGGGTCTTTTGTACTTGGTCGTCCTCTTTCCGACAGTCGCAGGGTTTGGCTCGAAGGTTGCTAGTTGGCTTGTATACCGGACAACACAACTCAGTCCCGCCATGTTGGCGCTGGGTCTCCTGTCCGACCGCCAACTTCCGCGTTGGGCGGTGGTCTACAGCTTGTCAGTTTTCTGGATGGTCTGGTCGCCGACCGAAGAAGTCATCTACCAAGCCTATTGCGCAGCCCGCCTGAAAGCCCTGACCAAGAGTACATGGGCCACGGTGACGCTGGTAGGCTTCTGGTGGGCCGTCCAACACAGCGTGTTCCCGCTCGTGTTCGATCGGCGCCTAATCGTCTTTCGTTTCCTGCAATTTCTGCCACTGGTCGTGGTCTTTCAACTCATCTATCTGCGGACGCGCTGTCTCCCGCGGATGATCATTATGCACTGGCCAATGGATCTGTTTGCGGCTGTGCTGACCCTCAGGCTCTGACGCTCTCGGGGTCACAGAAGTGTTGGGGAATTTCCAAAATCGATCAGCAACTCCGCTTGGCCACTGGCCGTCTGCTCGCTTATGACGAACATGGTGAAACCGACGGTGCGCCAATCTTCTATTTTCACGGCGGGCCCAGCGCCCGGCTCGAATGGTACTTGTTTGGCAGTGAGGCGCTAGCGAAGAAGCTTAAGATCCGGGTTATCGTTCCCGACCGGCCCGGCCTCGGCCGCTCCGATTTTCAGCCTGGCCGCCGGATTGGATGAGGCTCAGGCAGTTGTCGCGGCTTGGACGCCTCGCTCGATCGGTTGGAGAGAGGTACACGCTCTTCGGCGGTCAAATCGAGACTGTTACTTTTGAACACCGTGGAACACAGAAGAGATCGGCGCTTGCGCACACGATAGCCGCAAGTGAGTCGGTCGCCGTCGCTCTCATGGCTGCTCGAAAGAGCATAGCTGTTGCCCTTCGCGCAGTCATCTGATGGGCATTCAATGACAGAGAATTCAGGTCCAGTATGAGTTGGTCGGCGCTCTAATCTCGAGCAGGCGCAGCTTTTGTACCGCTGCGAGGCGTCTGATTTCATGGGGCGGGACCGGTGCTGCTGGCATTTCTCCCTGGATCAGGAGCTCCGACAATTTTCCTATCATACGTGGTGTACAGACGACGTCGGGGACAGCTGTACCCTGAACCGGATCCTGACAGGACCTAATTGTGCAGTGAAGCCGCAGCGCACACCTTGGCCCGGACCGCGATTTCGGAGAGCTTCTCCGTACTATGCCTGCGTGGTTCCGCAAAGGAGACGATCGCGACATGACTGTCTCTCAAGAGAGCAGTTTCGGGAGCCGCGATGAGTCCGACGGTCAGAATCACTCGGTAACCCCTTTCGATTTTGTCGCCGAGACGCTCCTGGTCGAGCGCGGTGTGAAAGCAGCGGGGCCGCCAGCCCTTCTCCACAGCCACGCACCATCCCGACGGTTGATCGAGCAGGGCTTCGTACCGCTCGCGGTTGTTCCGAACAGTTTCGACGGCTTCGCGGCGGAGCCATTCGCCCTCCGCGATGACGTCAGCGGCAGTCTGAATTTCTTCGAGCATGACAGAGCGCATTAGCAACTCCTGTTGAGGGAATCGAATGGTTATTTTCGGCAACGGAGGAATGTAAGCGACGGCGAAGCCGCGCGAATTTAAAAGAGGCAAGACCGTATCAGAATAAGGAGCCCGGCTCGGCTTCCCAGCTCATTCGCTGGAACGCGCCGGAATTCTCAGGTGGTCTACATCCGGGTTTTGCAGCAATGCTACCACCCCGCTCCCACGCGGTAAACAGCGAAGTTTGCCGCCTCGCTCTCCACCCCTGGGAAACCTCAGGACCGTAGCGCTTCGCAATCAGACCAACGAGGGCGGTATATGACCCGCCAAAGAGGAAGCGCGGCAGGAATCGATCAATGCGGCGGTGAAGGGGACGTGGGCGTAGAATCACTGCATCGATCGCCTCAAGAAAAGGTGCCTTCGCATGAACTGCCCTGTCATGGTTTTGCTCATCGAAAAGTTAGATATAGTGAGGGCGGAACAATGCAATGAGCCGGGGAACGTAGATGATGCCGGTAAAAAGAAGCGACTGCGGAGAATCGAGGAATTCCTGGACCTTCATGAGCAAACCTGTCAGACGTGCCGAAAGATAAATCCGCACAGCACAGGATTCGTTGAACATTCGAGTCGCGAGAAATTCCGGAAGTGATTCGCGGGTGAGCCGGTCAGGACTGCTTGACTTGGTGCTTGGCGTACTCTTCGGGCGTGAATTTGCCAGCGTTGACGTAGCTTTCGTTCAGTTCCGTATACTGCTTCCACTTCTCGGGCAGGTCATCCACTGCAAAAATCGCCGAGACGGGACAGACGGGAACGCAGGCACCGCAATCGATGCATTCCATTGGATCAATGTAGAGCTGGGGAACGTCGTCGAATGTGGTCCGGCCGTCGTCATAGGTCGTGTTCTTCTTGGGGTGTATGCAATCCACGGGACAGGCATCGACGCAGGCGGTGTCCTTTGTCCCGATGCAGGGTTCGGCAATGACATATGCCATGGGTCACCTCCGCTGTCTTTCACCGTATGCCTGCCACCAAGAAGATTCAAGTGTAGCCGAGGTAAACTCTATGGCCGCTCGACGCTAGGACCCTCGCTGGTTTGAAGGTTACCTGGGCCATACTCATGCTCTCCAAACTCCTCCATATCACCGCTCAAACTTTAGAACAGGCTCCAGGGAAGTCGCATGAGTCGCCAGCAAGGGGGAAAGAGTTCGGTGTATGCTGGTTGCTGCCCGGGAAAGCCACGTGGAAGTCCTGCTGAACGGTATTCGATAAGCAGGTGTCCAGGTGCGATGCAGAAGCCCTCTGAAGCCTGTCCTGCGCGGCTGGTCTGGGGGCGCACCCGCGGTGCGCAAACTCCCGGCGCGCCCAAGTACGAGTACCAACGACTCCAGCGGCCTCGGCTTTCGCAGGAGGAGGTTCTTATGAGCCAGACCTTCGCCATCGGTATTGGCGGTGCGGCCGGTCAGGGTATCGCCACTCCGGGCGACATCTTCGCAAAAATCTTCAGCCGGCGCGGGCTGCATTTGAACGCCTACAACGCTTATCAATCGATCATTCGCGGCGGTCACACTTTTCTCACCATCCGCACCAGTGCCGAAGAGGTTACGAGCCTGGGAGATGGGATCGATCTGCTGATCCCGCTCAATCAGGACACCATGGATCGCCACCTGCGCTTGCTCACAGCAGGCGGCGCGTGCATCTTTAATTCCGACACGATACATCCGGGCACACCTGCGGACGGCAGGCAACTCTGCGCGTTGCCGGTGAGCAAAATGGCAGACATCAGCCGTAATAAGGTCGCGCAAAACACACTCGCCATGGGCGCGGCGCTTAGTATGGCCGGCGTCGGTTTTGAGTCGCTCGAGAGCGTGTTGGTCGAACAGTTCGGCAGGAAGGGCGAAGCGGTCGTGAAGGAGAACGTCGACCTGGCGCGGGTCGGCTACGAGTATGCCGCCACTAACTTCCAGCCTTTTCGGGAGCCGCTGCCCAAGACAGAGAACCGCTACGCAGTACCGAGCGGTAACATCGCATTGGCGATGGGCGGTGCCGCCGCAGGCGTGAAGTTCTACTGCGCTTACCCCATGAGCCCCTCGACCGGCGTGCTGCACTGGATGGCAGCGCACGGGCGCGCGGCGGGCATCATGGTGCGTCAAGTGGAAGACGAGATCGGCGTCGTCAATATGGCTATCGGGGCGGCCCATGCCGGAGTTCGCGCCATGTGCGCCACCTCAGGTGGTGGGTTTGCGCTGATGAGTGAAGGCTTGGGCTTGTCGGCCATGGCGGAGATCCCAATTGTGGTGATCGACTGCCAACGCGCTGGCCCGTCGACCGGAGTGCCGACCAAAACCGAGCAGGGCGACCTGTGGCAGGTGCTGGGCGCCGCATTTGGCGATTACCCTCGCGTGATCGCAGCGCCATTGGATATCCTGGACTGTTTCACGCTTATTCCCGAGATCTTCAACGTCGTCGACCGTTTCCAGTGTCCGGGAATCGTGCTGTGCGATCTGCTGCTGTCTGAGGGCCGACTCACTGTCGACCCCAAACTGTTGGACTTCAACCCCCCGATCGATCGAGGCGAGCTGATCACTTCCAACAGTGCGGGTGTCCACGACGACTACATGCGCTACAAGATCACCGAGAGCGGCGTGTCCCCACGCGCGATCCCCGGACTGCCCGGATACGTTCATGTTGTCTCAAGCGACGAGCACGATGAGGATGGCGTGCTCATCAGCGACGAGTACACCAACACCACCAAACGTCGCGCCATGATGGAAAAGCGAATGCGCAAGGTTACGGGCATCGAGGCCGCTGTGGTGCCGCCCATGCTGCAGGGGCCGCACGATGCCGCCGTGACGCTAATCGGGTGGGGATCGACAGATGGCGTAATCCGCGAGGCACGCATGCGGCTAGCCCAGCAGGGCATCACTGCCAACCAGCTGCAGATCCGCTGGCTGGTCCCGCTGCACGGTGAAGTGATCCTCGACATTCTGCGCGGCGCGAGGCATACCATCATCGTGGAGAACAACTACAGCGGCCAGTTCGCGCGGTATCTGCGTAGCGAGACCGGCTTCGTCCCCCATGGGCATATCCGCAAGTACGACGGAGAGCCGTTCATGCCGCACCACATTGTCGAAGCGGTGCATGAGCAGCTTGCCGGCACGACCACGCTTTCCGTGCCAACCCACGAAGTCATGGTGTGAGGAGTATAGACAATGGCAACTGACATAGCAGCTCCCCGGCAGATGATGTTGGCCGATCTCAAGGGCAGGGTCGATCCCGACTGGTGCCCTGGTTGCGGCGACTTCGGCGTGCTCGCCGCGGTGCAGAAGGCGCTCGTCGATCTTCAGATTCCAAATCACCGCGTCTGCACGATCAGTGGCATCGGCTGCTCGTCCAACTTCCCAGGCTTTATCAATACTTATGGCATGCACACGCTGCATGGCCGTTCGCTTCCCGTGGCCACCGGCGTCAAGCTTGCCAACCACAAACTCACCGTGCTCGTGACGGGCGGCGATGGCGACGGCTTTGGCATCGGCGCAGGCCACTTTGTTCACGCCATGCGCCGCAACGTCGATCTGCTGTACATCGTGATGGACAACCAGATCTACGGCCTCACCACCGGGCAGACGTCGCCCACCAGCCGCCTGGGCATGAAGACCAAGAGCATGCCCTTCGGCAATATCGAAACCCCGCTCAACCCCATCACGCTTGCTCTCTCGGCGGGCGCCACATTCGTCGCACGAGGCTTCAGCGGCGAGCAGAAGCATTTGACCGAGCTGATCAAGCAGGGCATCCAGCACAAAGGCTTCTCGTTCCTCGACGTATTCAGCCCGTGCGTCACCTACAACCATGACAATACCTACCAATGGTTCCGTCCACGTGTAAAGAAGCTGGAAGACGATGCAGCGTACGACGCCACGGACTGGACGGAGGCGGTGGAACGATCGCTCTTGTGGGGCGAGGAGATCCCCATAGGCAAGTTCTTCGAGCGCACCGATGTGCCGGCACTACACGCGGCAGAACCGGTGCTCGACGCGGGCCCGCTGGTCGAGGGGAACACTCGCATCCCGCCGGATGTGGTGCACTCGTTTATCGACGAGCTGATGTAGCGCCAAGCGTAAGTCGATCATAGCCCCGATGCTCAGATCGAGTTGTAAGTTGGCGCCATCAGCGGCAGCCGCGGAGCCCAGCTACCGGCAATGGCGTGGCGCGAATATCAGGATACTCCAAAGCATAGCGCTGAATGGGGTCAGCTCACGCAGCCACGGTCGCCATAAAGTGTCTTCTATCAGCTTGTTTTTGCAACGACTTTATGTCCTCAAACATGTCTTCTCGATGTTTGCGCTCCCATGAGTAGGAACGCTGGCATTGCGGAATGCGAAAGAGTCGATTTGCAAGAAGATCAGAAAGGGTCGTTTTGTGAGAGAGCAGTGAAATGGTCCCCCCAAACCCTTAGCTGACTTGCTCAGTGATGCTTCAAGACCGCTTGCAGAGCGACAACAGAAATGACGGCGACCAGTATCCATGCCGCGATGGCGAGAACGATCCCTATCAGATCGGAAAGTGCGATGTGTCGCATGGTTCTAAGGCTGTCCTTCAGAGACGGCAATTAGTGCGTCGGCAGGCTTCGGTCGCTGTTTCGGTGGTAGCAGGCGAGTGGAATTGGCGATAAAGGTCAGTTCCGAAGCAACATGGATGAATGCCGCCAACAGTGGATTCAGCAGTCCGGCGGCTGCCAGGCCGATGCCGATTATGTCAACAATCAGCGTTCCATAGAAATTTTCAAAGATAATTCGACGGCAGTTGCGCGCGATACGGACAGTTTCGACAAACTTCATCAGATCGTTGCCAATGAGAACTACATCGGCGCTTTCGCGGGCCACATCGGTTCCTGCCCCCATGGCCACACCCACGGTTGCTTCACTCAAGGCTGGGGCGTCATTGATACCATCACCAATCATTGCCACGACCTCACCACGGCGCGTGCGCTCGGTGATCTCTGCCACCTTCGCTTCGGGAAGGAGATCCGCGCGGAGACGAAAGATGCCTACCTGGTTCGCTACAGCCAAAGCGGCGGCGCTCGTGTCGCCAGTTAGCAAGATGACGCGAATTTTCATGTTCTCAAGAGCGCGCACCGCCGCGCTTGCATTCGTTCGAACCGCATCCGCAATCGAGATACGCCCGATGTACTGTCCGCTGCTGGCAACGTGTACGGTGGTTCCATTTGACATTCGATCCGGAGGGACCACAACACCCAAAGATTCGAGGAAAGTTTGACGACCTGCGATGACATGCTCTCGGTCCACAAACGCCGAGATACCGCGCCCGATTTCGTAGCGGAAGCCGGCGGGCTCTTCGGTCGCGACTCCAAGCTCAGTGGCATAGCGCACGATTGCTTTTCCTAATGGATGTTCAGATCCGCGCTCGGCACTTGCGGCGGCTCGAAGCAGCGTTTCGACAGTGTTTCCTGCCGTAGGTTCAACTTCCGTTACAGTGGGTGTGCCCAGCGTGAGTGTGCCGGTCTTGTCAAAGAAGACGGTGTCGAGCTGGCCGAGCGCCTCCAGATAGATTCCGCCTTTGATGATCGCGCCGTGTCGGGCGGCGCGTCCGATCGCCCCAAGAATGGCAAGCGGCGTGCCGGCTGCGATTCCGCACGCGCCTGCCACGATAACGACCGAGATTGTGGATCGAATGTTCTGAGTGATGAAGAACGTAAGTAGTGCCGCGCCAAGCGCGAAGTAAACTAGGTACCCGGCAAGCCGGTCAGCCATTTTCTGGATCGGTGCCCGCGAGTGTTCTGCCCGTTCAACTGCCTCAATGATCTTCCCGAACGTCGTTTCCTTGCCGAGACGCTCAGTCCGAACCTGCAGCGCGCCGGCCTGGTTCATCGTCCCGGCGTAAACTTGGCTACCTGCCGCCTTTTCGCTAGGCATGGGCTCGCCTGTGATGGCGGCCTGCTCCACAAACGAGTGTCCGCTCACGACCTGGCCATCGACAGGAATCCGGCTCCCCGGCCGAATCATCACGATTTCGCCCGGAGTTAGGCTTTGGGTTGCGACCTCGACAACCTCGCCGTTCCGGAGCACGCTTGCCGTTTGCGGCAGAAAGTCGAGCATATCTTGAATCGCCCGCCGGCCGCGGCCGACCGTCATCCCTTCGAGAATCTCGGCCGCAAGCACAAACCCGGTGATGACCAGGGCCGTAAAGAACTCACCAATTGCGAGTGCCGCAACCAGTGCAATGGTCATCGATAGTTCCATCGTCATCCGGCGCTCGATGATGTTCTCCAACGCTTCTTTGAAGATTGGATAACCACCGATTAGGGTCGCGGCAAGACCGATGACGCTGACTCTGTGGAACGGCTCCCACAAATGGAACCACACCGCAGCGGCGGCCAATGCAACGAACAAAACACGCGCCGCGTCCAGCCACTCAAAGCCGCCGTGCTCGTGGCCATGGCCGTCGTGATCATCGCGTTCAATTTCGGGCGAGTGGTCAGCGATGCCCAATTGCGCCGTTGAATGACCAGGCGCGGAAGACTTGCGTGGATTCTCTACAACGAGGCTCATATGCGTCTCCTAAGGGGAACTCGGGACACGGACGCCTCGATCACTTGAAATACCGTTTCACCACGGCAATGAGATCGTCAGCGGCTTCCAACTGGGACGGAAGTGTCTTCTGACCCGGAATAAGGACATGGAAGCGAAGCTGCCCTTCAATTAGCTCCGCCATCAACCCATTCAGTGCACCTCGGCAGGAAGCGACAAGCTGCAGGATTTCTTCGCACTCGTTCTCCTCTCCGGAAAGAGCCCTCTCGATCGCTTCGACTTGACCCTTAATGCGGCGGACCCGGCTCAACATCTGTTCTTTGTTCTTGCTGGTATGTGACACGTCGCCCTCTTGCAAAGAGTAATATACTCCCCTAGAGTACATGTCAAGCGTTTGGAAGGGTTTGAGGATGCTGGAGACAAAACGACGTGTGATCGGACAGTTAATTGTCTGCACGGGTTGCTGTTGCGGCGCCACCGAGAAGGGCCGACCTGAAGTTCCAGTTGAATGGCTGAAGGACGAGTGGCGCAGACGCGGGCTCTTGAAACGGTTTCAGCTTTCGATCAGGGGCTGCCTTGGCCCCTGCGATTTGCCCAACGTCATTGCAATCAATTCGGAATCAGGTTCCCAGTGGCTGGCGGAAATCACGGAGTTCAATCAGTACAGGTCCCTGGTGGAATGGGCAGCGCGATCAGTCGAGGCAGGCAAATTGCTCGACCTTCCCAGGGAATTCAATCAACACAGGATTCACCCCTGGCGTTGAGAGATTCTCAGCGATTTTGAGTGGACCTGAATCAAAGCCGCTAACGGAGCTGAGTAGAAATGCGTCCAAATTGTGGGTTTCCCCGGCTCTTCCAGCGGCCCCTCAATTTGTTCTAAATCGAATGTTCGAGTCGCAATCCAAATCGCGCTTGCGGAAATACCGATTGGTCCTCGCAACAGTCTGTGTGCTGCTGATTGCGTTTTGCACCACGATCGAAGTTATTCACACGCACGATCTGGCCGGGACTCCCCGCCCCGATTGCGTGCTTTGTCTCGTTGCTCATGAGGGTGTTACAACTTCCCCGCACTTTGTATTGGCGATTTCACTGGAGCATATCTCCACGGTACAGGTCTTCCAGGAAGACTCCCCTCGCGAACTCTTTGTCTTTTCATACTTCTGCCGGCCTCCTCCTGCCGAACTTGCTTCTGACTAGCAGATCCCAATCACAATTGCATATTCCTGAAGTCGCCCCTGCGCGGTTCTCTCGGCCTGGGCGCCTCGGCTATCAGTTCGGAAGTGCCTGGCATGCGCTTCGATCGATTCAGCTAGCCTGCACGGAACGAGAGTCCCACTCTCCGGATTGCGATCATGTTGTGGTCCTCCTCAAACGAATTCACCAGGCTCGTGGAGGCGCACCGGCCAGCTCTCTATCGATTCCTCTTGGCCTCCGTACAGGACGAGGAAGTGGCTGAGTCGTTGACTCAGGAATGCCTTCTAAAGGCCTTCCGAAATGGATCGAGCTTTCGTGGGGAATCCTCGATCAGAACTTGGCTGATGCGCATTGCCATCAATCTAAAGACAGACTTCTGGCGCAGCCGGCGCATGCAGTTCTGGCGCGAAACCCAGGCGAGTGCCCTGGACGTGGACTTTGCGACGGACCACTTGCCGAGCGCAGAGAAATCTCCTGAGGCTCAAATGATTGTGAGAGAGCAAACGTCCCTGGTCTGGCGGGCCGTGGAGACTCTGAGCCCGCGCGAGCGAAGCGTCTTTCTGCTACGTTATGTCGAAGAACTCCGATTGCGAGAAATCGGACAATCCACCAGCCTGAAGGTAGACGCCGTGAAAGTCTATCTGCAACGGGCATTGAAAAAGATTCGCACAGCCCTACAAGAGAGTGACAAGATGCGTACAACAAAGCCTCTTGAACACCGTCGGTATTCGCCAAAAGATACGCTCAAATCCCGAACTCCGAATTCGGTTCTCGCAAATCCCCTCGAATATCAAAAGCCATGCATCGCGGCAGCCCCAATAAGTTGGCGCAGGCGTCGCCCAAGTCTCAGTTCGAAACACGCATGGACCGCAAAGGTGGATTCTCAGAACAGAATCCTACGTGACGAAATCACTACGGACTTGAAGGCTCCGCCTCCCTGATCTGGGGATCCTTGATCGGCTCAGTCAAAGGGTGTTCTTGGTGCATCTCCCAAAGTATGGCCAATGCAACCGCTGCGATCATCGCCAACGAGATTAAGGCCAAACTGAGAATCTCACCCGACTTCCATCGAATCTGTCTGAGTCTCCGCTTGCTGCCTTTGTCGAAGGTGATTACTTTCGCCATGACAGCCTCCCTCTTCTGTGCAAACCGGGACAGCAGACGTTCGCTGTCCCGATTCAAGCGGACGTGACAGAATCGTCGCTTCTTAGAAGTGGAAGCCAATTTCCGCAGTCAGCGCACGTGGCGTCACATAATGCGTGCCGCTAAAGGTTGAGAGGAAGTTGTAAAGGGCATACTTGTTTGTGAAATTGACAGCAGTGAGCCGAAGGCTCCATTTGCGCTTGTCGCCATGGAAGAGATTGTCGTCCCCGATGGAGGCGTCAAATAGACTGCGCGGGGCGATGCGAGGCGGGTTCTTGTCGTCGTCCTCAGTGTTGGGCGCCGGGATGCTGATCAAGCTGGAAGTGAACTGCGAGGCCAGGCAGGGCGTGGGCAGGGCCGTGGTCGGTGTGGCCCTCACGCCATTGCAGGCAAAGCCCGCCTGAAATTCCTGGTCGGCGGTCAGTCCGCTCAGTTCGACGGCGGGCTGTCCGTTCAGCGTGGTCGAACCACAACGGGTATTTGCACCGATGGCGTTGTAGCAGGGTGTTGCGCCCGCCACCAGTCCGCTGTCATAACGCCAGTTAAAGCCGATCCACGGAGCAAGCCGGCCCGGCACCTGGTACTGAATGTGGGTAGTCTGGTTGAACTTCTCGTCATGATCGATGCGGAACGGGAGACCTGGTGCTCCTACCGTGGCGCCCGCACCGGCAGCCTGGGGCGGGAAGAAACGGGCGGCGACAGAGGACATAACGACGAATGCCGAGAAGCGGTGATAGCTGGGCACATCGGCGCGGAGCGTAAAGCCCGGTATCTTCGAATTATGCCAGTCGATGGGGAAGAAGATCGGCGTGTTGCCGAAGATGCTGAAGTCGAACGAGTTGTGGGTGTACTTCCAGATGTAATCGCCGCTGACCACGATGTTCTTGCCGAAGGCCTGTTGCAATCCGGCATGAAACTCGTTGCGGAAACCAGGCTGCAGAGTTCCGGTGACGCCAGGAGTGCAAGCCAGAAGTGGATTAAGGACGTTGTTCAGACACCCCTCGCTTGAGAGCACGAGGTTCTCGTTAAAAGGGGTCTCGAGTGTTCGAGCATACGAAACCCGAAGAACGGTGTTGGACGGCTTGATGTTGTACGCGACGCCAACGCGAGGTTCGGCCTGGCCGGTGTCGGTCAGACCGTTGTACAGGTCCCCGCGGATGCCGAGATTAAAGACCCAATTGCCGGCCTTGATTTGGTCTTCAACATAGAGGGCCAACTCCTTGACATCGGTGTGGCCAAAATAGGCGTAGATCGAACCGCCCCGGGTAAGGTCAGACGGCAGCAAAACGGGGTTGAAGCTACCCCCAACGGAGGGATCATTGGAAACCAGGCCGGCTGCCGCGCATTGCCCCGGATCGGTGAAGCCGGGCTGCGAATTCCCATTTGCGTCGACACATGGTGAATTGAAGGTCGCGTTGACCAGGCCCAGATTGTCGTGTTCGCGCAGGAAGGTCTGTTGATACACCGCTCCGGCCTTGATGTCATTGATCCCTTTGTGGAGGGTCAGCTCCGCATGGGCGCCGGCGTTCAACAGTGTTCGGTATTGAGAGATCGACTCATTCTGGATTGGGGCCAAGATCGGCGAGAGGATTGCTACTCGGATAATAGTTGTACCCGTCCCGACGCACGAAACCGCCGAAGTTGAGGACAGAGTTCGTATTGATGATGCGGGTGTAGGTCGGGGCGATATTGTAGGTGCCTATCTTGGAACGCTGATCCGCATCCCCGACATTGTCAAAGACCGGGCTGGGGCCGGTTCCTCCGCTCACCACATTCATGACATTGAGCTGGTCATAGTCATTCGGACTCTGGAACCAGGAGCGCGAGTAGTTGAAGTTGACATGAATCGAATCGGCGCCCGTGAACTGATAATCCACGCGGTCGAAGACGTTCTGTTCATTTCCCTTGGCGTGGAAGACTTTGAATTCCGGCGGATCGAGAAAGCGGCCGGTGTTCAATCCGTCGATTTCGAAGAAATTGCCCCAGCTCTGGCCGCCGTAGCCGAGGTCGACTGAGCCGGTCGCGCTTCCGAACGAACTATAGGAAGCGGTGATATTCCCAACCGGCTTGGTCAGGCCCATGCCGGATCGGGTGGTCACGTTGATCACCAGGCTGGTCTTTCCGCCACACTCTGCGGGCGGCGCGCCATCGATCACTTCGAGAGACTGAACCGCGTTCGAGGGCAATTGGTTGGAAAAGACCTTGCTCTGTTGGTCGGTGATGGGCTGGCCGTCCACTGAGAAGGAGTTCGAAGCGTGGTCTCCCAATCCGTGGAAGAGGCCGTTCGAGTCAGCGGCGACCCCCGGCGACGCCAGGGTTACCAGCGAGCTCAGGGTGGACGAGGCGCTTTCAAGCGGGATCTTGTCGAACAGACCGCGGTCCACGTCAGTGTGCGCCGTCGGGTCGTTCTCAAGCAGATCCGAAGCCACTTCCACGGTGACCGAAGTCGACGCGGCGCCGACTTGCATGTGGATATTGGGGGTGACAGGCAAGATAGAGTTGACGTCCACGTCAGTTGCAAACGCAGCGAAACCATCCTTCGTGACCGTCAAGTGATAGGGATTGAACGGGAGGTTAGGGAAATGGAAATGGCCGGTAGTGTCGGTGGTTGTCGTTCTGGAGTAGGCGCTCACTGGGTTCTGGATAGACACCGACGCACCTGGGATGACGGCTCCCGACGGGTCCGTTACTGTGCCGCTAATGGAACCGGAATTGGCCTGGGCGTGCAACAGCGACAACGCCGAAGAAACTAGGGCGTGTTAACACTATCTGAGGGCTTCGACGATGAGAGCGAAGCAGAGAAACGCAAGGAACACGCAATCGAGTTTCTCGAAGCGGGAGAAGATGCGGCGATAACCCTTGAGGCGACGGAAGAGGCGCTCGATTTCATTGCGTTTCTTGTATAGCGCCCGGTCATAGCGCCAGGGCTCAACGCGATTGGATTTGGGCGGGACTACGGGAACCATGTCCAACTCGAGGACAAGCTGACGGGTATCGTTGCCTTCGTAAGCTCGATCCATGATCACAGGCATACCGGGGAAGGAGCCCAGATCGCGAAGCAATTCGCGCCCTTCGGGCGCGTCATGGGCATTACCCGGCGAGAGCGCGAACGTTATTGCGGTCCGAGCATCCGCGGCAACCATATGAATCTTGGTAGTCCATCCGCCGCGAGACTTGCCAATCGACTGGGGTCCGTTTTTTTTAATGCTCCGGTGCCGTCCGGATGCACCTTCACTGAAGTTGAGTCCAGACTGAAAGCTTCGATGCGAATGCGCACGATCTGTTCCAACTGAAGTTTCTCAAAAACACGATCCATGGCTCCGCTCTTGGACCAGCGGTTCATACGGGTGTAGATGGTGTGCCAGTTGCCAAACCGTTTCGGAAGCCCGCGCCACTTGCATCCATGCTCCGCCACGTATAACACAGCATTCAGAAATTGCAGGTTGGATAAGCTCACATTCCCCCGCTGTACTGGCAGGCTATCCTTGATTCGCGCGTGCTGCTCTTCCGTGATTTCCATCTACCACTAACCTACAGCACTTAGATTGAAATAGTGTTAACACGCCCTAGAAACACAAATAAGCAAGAGAGAATGGTGCGCGTAAACGTGCGCATGGACTGACCTTCTGGTAAATCGCCAATTTTGAGTGTGCTTGCCTGCGAGATCTTCCGAATTGATGCGTGGGAAGCGACGACACCGCTTTTCCCGGGAAAAGGGGAAAGCCACGTGGGCAGCGCGGGGCTGCTACGTGAATTCGGGAACGGTTCTAGGCAACGGCAGTCTGGTCAGGCGGAGGTCGGTTCCAATGCGAATAGGAGAAGAGGTGTTCGCGGTATTCGCGCCTGGGAGGCAGCGTAATACGGATTGCGGCAAAAATGGCGGAGCGAATGTGGGTAGCGACTGAAGGCCGCGCAATATTGTGTGCGCTCTGACAGAGTGCGCAGTCCGTGTGTCCGACACCGTCCGCATGGACGTGCATTAGCCCGGCAGTTGTGCCGAGAAACAGCAGGACAACGAAAAAGGCTACGAACTAAATGCGGGCTGGCGTACTCGATGCCGGCATTTTGCCGCCCAATATCATAATTAATCATCAATATACATCAGGGCAGCGGAATCGCCAATCTAGAGCAATCGGGCGACAGCCTACCGTCATTCGATTTTTGGCGCCGGAACTGGCGCTGATCCCGGCCGATGGTCTGTTACTCGGTCGAGTTGTGAATCTGAAACCAATGGTTTTGCGCCTGAAACAGGCTGAGAATTAGCTGAGGCCTCAATGAGCTGAAGTCACAGGCACATCGCTGAAGCGCACATCATGCGCCTGTAGGGTGTCTTTCACTTTGACGGCATGAATCACGACACGGTCGCCCACTTTCAGATCCTTGCTGGTTGCCGGCTTCGAGCCATTTTCGTAGGTTGTGGTCTCGGTCAGGACAACCTCGATGCTCTTCTTGTCTGTAGTGGTGGTGGTGACGGTTACGGTCTTGTCGGTCAGAGCGGTCACGGTGCCCATCACGTGGATCATGTCTCCGTGGGCATAAGTGATCAGGGGCGCAGTAACAAACAGTAGAGCTGCGATCAGAGTGCGGGGATTCATGGCATTTCGTTTCAGTGGCGGTGGGCGGGTTGGGGTTGGGAAGGAGTTGGGCCACCGCGCAGGAAGTCTTCTTCCTCCTGTTCTTCCTGGAGTTCCTCGGGGGACTTGGGATTCATCCTTTCCATTTCCATTTGCTCGGATTGCGAGAGCGATGGGAGATGGCGAATGAAGGCAACGAGCTTCCAGCTGTCAAGATCGCTATCGCCGCCGCTTCCGAATGCCGGCATTCCGGTCAACCGGATGCCATTCTCGATGGTGTAGTAGAGCTCGCCATCCGACATCTCCTGAGTATCCCGTTGACGCATATCAGGGGGTCGAGGGTACATTGTCTTCCCGTACATGGTGTCGCCGCTGCGATTGTTGGCGTGACAGGTGGCACAGTGATCTGCCCAGTGCGCCACACCCTCATTCAATACATCGGGTGTGACCGTGACAGGGTTCTTCATTGCCTTATAGCGGGAGGGTATCGCAGCATCGCGCACAGTTTCGGCAAGTGCAGTCTCAATAAGGCCCGGTGATTCCCTGGTGCTGAACCCATGATTGATCATCCAGGTACCATATCGCGATCAATCCTGAGTTCCACCGCCATTCGGCAGGTTAAGGGTTGTGGTTGGGGAGCCGCTCGACATGGGCCCGTCCAGCCCCCCGGCCAAAGTGTAGTTCTTCAGGGCAAGTGCAGACTGCCAGCAGCTGTGAAGCGACCGCAGGTAGTCGATTTGCAGTTGGAAAAGCGTCCGTTGCGAAACGAGGACTTGCGGATAGGCCTGCGCCATACTCTGATACTTTTCGAGATAAAGTTGGTACGCCCTCGCTGCACGCGGGATCAATTGTGTCTTGTACCGCTCCGCATCAAATCGCGCGGAAAGATAACTCTGGGCCAACGGCTCGGCCATCTTGCGAAGCCGCAACTTCTCTCGCATCACGGCTTGCTGCGCTCGTTCACTCTCTGCTTTAGCTGCTTCAACGTTGCCTTGATTTCGATTCCAGAGCGGGATGTTGATACCCGCGGTCGCGAAGCTCTGTGCCCCCGCGGATTTGACGGGACTAGCGCTGACCTGCTCGCCGTTGTGTTGCTCTCCAGCCCGCAGTTGGAGATCGGGGACGACCTCGCGCCTCGCATCCTTCAGACGCGCTTGTGCAACGGCCACTTCCTGCTCAGCTCGTTTCACCGTGGGACTGTCGGAGACGATGGAATCAACCATCTGCTCGGCGGGCAGATCCGGAAGCTTGTCAAGATCACCCTGTAGCGGTGTCACAGGCAGATCTGTCTTTCCTGCAACAGAACCAAGTGTATGAAACGCAACCAGGTACTGGCGCTGCGCGGCCTCGTAGTCAACCTTTGCGGTTTCAGCTTCCACCTCGGTTTGCAAGATGTCAGGCGCGTCTGCCTGTCCGACATTGGCGAGTTGGTGCACGGTTGAGGCGGCATCGAGCGCGATCCCGAGCAATTGCTGCCGCAATCGGACTTCGGCCTGCGCCGACAACGCTGTGTAGAACGCCTGCTGCACATCACCGTGAACGCGGATGGTCTGCTCCTCAACGCCTATCTGGTCCGAGTGGCTCTGCTGATCGAAGATGTCGCGCCGGAGTCCTAACTTGCCGCCAAGAACGATCGTCTGCTGGATGTAGCCCCCCTGCTCGCCGCCTCCATACGATCCGCCGCGAATCTGTTCTCCTTGGTACCCAACGGACGGATTCGGATAGAGTCCCGCCTGGCGCGCCTGATCGCGCGACCTGCGAACCAACGCATTCGCCTCTTTCAATGTGGGATTGTTGGCATTGGCGAGAGCTTCAAAGTCGGCAAGCGACATCGCAGGACGCGCTGCAACGTCCAGCAATAATTCAGGCGCCGGCAGATTTTCCCCCGTGTGTTTCTCGGGGTCTTCCGGCTCCTGAAGCGTCATGGTCGAGTGAGTGTCCGGGCCCTGTGCCGGCCGCGGCACACTCGTCTGTGCACAGGCCGGCATCACCATGCCCGCCATGCATTGTGTTGAGCCACTCTGCGAACTTGTTGAACTTGGGCTTTGCGCCCAGGCTGTCCCGGGTGCAGCACCGGCAAGGACGAGGACGAGAATCTTGATTTTCATGCTGTTCTCCTCGCGCTCAGGCGCGCTCCAAGATTGCGGCATATGGATCGTTCCCCCGCTTCGCCCGCTTCATGCGGCTGATGACTTCGTCGTATCTGTCTGGCTCCAATACGCGAACGAACGTCATCATTCCCTGCATAAACCCGCTCCATCCCGGTTTGAGGCCATAGTTCTCAGGCCGGTCGACGGCCTGGTCCATTGTCATCATCGGCCCTTCCATGTAGGCGTCTTGCGGAAAGTTCGGCACATCGTTCGCGTTCGGAGCAATGTCGCCCTGCATGTCTCCCATTTGCATGCTTCCCATGTCGTGTTGCATACCCGGCATGGCCGCCATGGCCTCTTTTTCTGAGAGCGGTCCGTTGGTAGACGCCATATCGGAAGCGTTGCCCACGCCGCCCAGTCCGCGCCCCAGGGTTGGCCCGTAATCCTCACCCATCGGAGCACCGGGCATGCCTTGCAGCATCCCCATGCCGGTGTTCATATCGCCACCCGCGACCATCCCTGTGCTGCGCGTCATCTTGCCAGCGTTCGAGGCCATCTGGTTCATCATGTGGTGGGGCAGGTGGCAGTGCAGCATCCAGTCGCCCGGGTTGTTGGCGACAAACTCGATCGCGCGCGCCTGCGCTACGCCGACCAGCACGGTGTTTCCGGGCCACCAGGTTGCCTCCGGAATGCGACCGCCCTCCGTGCCCGTCGTGTAGAACGTGTGCCCATGCAAATGCATGGGATGATGGTCCATGCCAAGGTTCACGAAGCGAATGCGCACGCGCTCGCCGAGCTTCACGATCAGTGGCGTATTCGCCGGCCCGGCTTTGCCATTGAGCACAAGCCAGTTGAACTCCATATTCATGGTGTTGGGCACGGTGTTCGCGGGCAGGACTGCGTACTCCTGCAAATGAATCAGGAAGTCCTTGTCGCAGTGCGGGCGATATGGTTCTCTGGGATGCATAATGAAACCGCCCAGCATTCCGGCCATCTCCTGCATCGCCATGTGTGAATGGTAGAAATAAGTGCCTTCCTGGTGAATGTCGAACTCATAAACAAAACGCCCGCCGGGCTTGACAGCCGGCTGACTGATGCCCGGCATTCCGTCGTTGGCCATCGTGTCTTCGAACCCGTGCCAGTGCATCGACGTAGGTTCGGGCAGATGGTTTTCGAAGATCACACGGACATGATCCCCCTGGTCGACTTGAATCGTTGGTCCGGGGGCGCTGCCGTTGTAGCCCCACACATCGATCGTCTTCATCGGACTGATTCGCTGTTTGACAACCTCGGCGACCAGCCGGAAGACTTTGGTGTTGCCATCCATCGTCAAAGGCAGGTCGCCGATGTCCGTAGTGATGACGGGCATGTTGAACACTGCTCCATCGTGAGCGGCGGTGTACCGATTCTTCGTACCGGCATGCAAAATCGGCCCGCCTGGCGTTTCAGGGGACAATTTCGACGCGGAAAACACTCCGGCGCCAAGACTCAGCGCCTTCTGAATGAAGGTGCGGCGCGTGCTCATAGAAACTCCTCGTCTGGAAATGGGGATAGCTACGCAAGGTATTCAAACGGGACACGCCTGAGTCCTTGCGGCGACGCGCGATGCGAGGAGATTCAGCTAGATGCGGAGGGACGAACCTGGACGGAGATCGAGTGGGGCACTCGCGTTTTGCTGGGGCGATCGATGAAGGGGAGATCGAATCAAACTGAATTCGTCAAAGACGCAAATCAACTTGGCAGGAGTTGAGATCGCCGTGTGGTTCAACAGCGATTCGTCCCCGCTCGATTTCTTAACTAAGGCCTCCAACTGTGCTTTGCAGATAGAGGCATCGCAGTTGCCGTCGCTTAATGCCGGGTTCCTACCGGAGTCCGTTGCTGTCGCGTGGCACTGTTTCTTCGTGGCGCGACTCGATTCACTCGCTACATGGTTACCGCAAGTTTGGCTTCCAGTAGAGATTGTCATGAGTGAACAGCGCAGGTCGCAAGTGACTGCCAGGGCCTGAACCACCGCCAGCAGCAACATAACCGTCACGACGATAAATTTTCTGAACATCATCAATCTGCTTAAGCGTCCGTCAAGAGGCGAACGGGGAAGAAACGATCACTCTCCTCAGCGTATAACACATTGCCGCGACGGACAGCAAGCCGGAGGCCGCTAGTCGACAATTCGCAGAACATCGAGTCGCGAAACTGGAATGCTTGGGTCGGTAATAAAAACGGGACACTCTTCTTTGGGCACACCATGGGCCCGTGCTGATCTGAACGAGCTTGGGCTTGGCCGCAAGCGTCCGCTTCACGTGTGCGTCTACCTCTGCCGCGCAACACTTCGGATCGGACATTATGTGGAATCTGGGCAAATTGCAAGTCTTTCCCGCTGACACCGCCCCGCCATGTCACCTGCGAAGATCAGAAAGGGTCCAACGTGATTCCGGGCGGTTGGTGGCAATCCGGACGTTACCTCTTGGCGGACTAGTGGCCTGTCTCTGAGTAAACGTTAGTGATGCAGTTATCATCTAAGTAGTCATGCGTACTATCGAAGTGTTGCTGAGCGAGGAGCAGAGCAAGGAACTGAGCAGCATCGCGCAATCTCGTTCTCTGCCAGCCGGATATGTGTTTCGCGCTCGACTGATTTTGATGCTGGCCGAAGGTGCCAGCTTCAGCATGATCCAGAAGCAACTTCGAACCACGGCACCGACCATCATCCGCTGGAAGGCACGCTTCCTTCGTTTGGGGATGGATGGGCTTGATACCCACCATCCGGGTCAGTCGGCCACCGTGCTGACGCCGGGCTTGCGGGCCAAGATTCTGTCGGCAACGCGTAAGAAGCCTGGCGATGGATCGACGCACTGGAGTTGCCGCAAGCTGGCTGCAGCCCTGGGAGTGAGCAAAGACACCGTACATCGGACTTGGAGAGAGGCTGGGCTGAAGCCGCACCGGTTGGAACGCTATATGGCCAGCGACGATCCGGACTTTGAATCCAAAGCCGCCGATATCATCGGGCTTTGTCTCAACCCACCTCGTCATGCAGCGGTGTTCTGTGTAGATGAAAAGACTGCCATTCAGGCACTGGATCGGCTTGATCCGGTGCTGCCTCTTACTCCGGGGCGTGCCGAGTGTCACGGATTCGAGTACTACCGCCACGGAACATTGTCCTTGTATGCGGCTCTGGACACGGCCAGCGGACGGGTTCACGGCAAAACCACCGCTCGCCACACCAGCCGCGAGTTCGTTGCTTTTCTCCAGGAAGTGGTCTCCCTGTGCCCCAG
>Ga0207095_10047_pt1 | contig 36859 bp, 27 predicted proteins | sample Alteio_BWMinHeat_88_FD_153529 | JGI IMG/M metagenome (GOLD analysis project Ga0207095, IMG submission 153529) | Enriched cells from forest soil in Barre Woods Harvard Forest LTER site, Petersham, Massachusetts, United States -... | ecosystem: Environmental > Terrestrial > Soil > Temperate forest >... | reverse complement strand
GCGTTGAAGAGTTCCGCGTACTGGAGGAGCGAGGTGCGTTGATCGAAGAGGTCCTGCCCTTGAAAGACGCCTCGGGGGTAAACGCGGCGATTGACGCCGGTCATGAGATCGAAGGGAAGGCGGAATTCCTGGCAGTGTTCGGCAAGCATCCAGAAGACGCCGAGGCTCAGGGCGTGGCGATCCTCTGGAGCGCTGTGTTTTCCGGAGAGTGCCTTGGACAGGTTCCCTTGGGGGAGTGTGCTGGGCTCGAAATCTGGAGGTAGTGAAATGGCGCACGCGCGTGCGCCGCTGCGGGTGAAATGCTCGAAGAGAGCAGTGACGGCGCGGCGGAGGGTCGCGGGGTCGCCGACCTCGATGTTCGTCGCCTTGGCCACGCGCTCGCGAACGGACGGAGTGTCGAGCCGGAAGACGAGGTCGTCGGTGCGCAGGCACGGGACGTATCGGGTCGCATCGAAACCTTCGAGCGTGTCGTCGAAATCGTTGGTCAAGAACACCTTTTCGAGGTTGGATTTGCGGAAGACCTGTGTTTCCCAGTCGGGTTGGGCCATGAGGCGCTCGGCGGCGTCGCACAGCCAGGAGCAGTCGGCGAGGTCAAGGTGTTTGCCCTGGTAGTTGAGAAAAGCGCGGGCGATTTCGAGAAACCACTGGAACTGAGCCGTATTGTCGAACTGGGTCATGTGGTAGAGGATGGCGCGGACGCGTTCGCGCGGATCGACGTCGGCAGCTAAGGGGCCGTGATCCATCCCTACGGAGTGGGCGAGTTCCGTGTAGTAGTGGTAGCCGAGGATGTCGTCGAGGCTTCGCGCCGTGGGCCGGTGCGGGTCGATGTGGGAATGGGGGTCGATGATGGGAATCCGGCAGATTTCCGTGTAAAGGTCTTGTGCCAGGGGGTCGTGCAGCATGGGTGTTTCCTTAAACCCACCGGATGCGGCCGGTGAGGTTCCCGTCTCTTCTTTAGTCCAGTTTAAGGAGCCACCAGGCCAAAAGCACGAACGCGGCGCCAAAACCGGACAGGACCAGGCAGGACGTGCGCACCATGGCGACGTTGGGCTCCGGATTGAGAAAAAGCTGGGCGTAGGCGTCGAGGGCCCAGGCGTGGGGTGTGATCAGAGTCAATTGTTGCACGGCATCGGGCATCAGTTCGCGTGGCACCAGGCAGCCGCTGATGAGGGCCAGTCCCAGGACGAGCAAAGTTCCGGCGATGGCGACCTGCACCTCCGTCCGCGCCCAGGCGGCGACGAGCAGGGCGATGCCCATGGCCGCGAACGATGTGCTGGCGACTAGCGGCAACAGCCAGAGGAGTTGCTGTCCCATCGACCAACTGTCCGGACCCCAGCGCATGCCGAAGACCAGCTTGCCGGCGGCGAGCAAGAAGAGGCCTTGAAAGAACGAAAGCGCAAGGCAGGGAAGGAGTTTACCCAGGAGGATCTGCCAACGCGACAGCGGGGCAGCGCGCAGGCGCTTCAAGGTTCCTTGGCGGCGTTCCGACACGAACAGCCAACCGACGGTAAGGACGAGCGAGAAGGCGAACATCACGGAATAGGACGGCACGAGGATTTGATAACGTTTCGCGCCGCGCTGGAGCGGGCCGTTGCCGCCTTCCTCATCGTATTCCTTGGCGCGATTGCCCACATCCACTCTCGGGTCGGATTTGGTCAGGTCGGCCCAGTTCTCGCCAGTGAGGTTGTAGTTGCGGAAGAGGTTTTTCAAGGCGCGCTGGATGCCGGGACCGAGCGCGCGGCGAAATGATTCCGTCATGATGATCCGCGCCGAGGGAACCTCATCCGCCAACAAGGTCATGAACGAAGGATCGCCCAGTTTGCGGAACGCGCGGCCGATCATCCAGGGCAGGATCACGCGCATGAGCGACACTTGGACGACTTGCTCCATGATCGCGGCACTGGTTCCCTGCGTGGGGTCCTTGATGGCGGCGGCGTCGATCTCCTCAAGGCTGACGCCGTCGCGGTAGAACGGGTTGATGCCGTCCACGAGGAAGGAACACTTGTCGACGCGTTCAGTGAAGCGCGGGCCGAATATGAACACGGCGGAGCGTTTGCGATTACCGACCAGTTCTTTTGCTTTCTCGCGCGACGAGATCAGCTCGTCGCGCGACGAGATCAGCTCGACGCGCAAGCCCTCGGTCTGTTCGAGGTCGAGACGAACCCGCGACGCCCATGACGGCCGGCGGAATCTTGCCTTGCTTGCTTCGGCGGATTGCGTCATCTCGGCGGCGACGCCCATTTGCACTTGGAGATACGGCCCCCAAGTGAGGCGTGGGAGCGCATCGATCACGGGGGCGGCTTCCGCGTCGAAATGGTTGGCCACGTGGACCGCGCCGACCGTTCCGGCCTGGATCGGAATGGCGTTGAGGCCCGCGCTGGGCGTCACTTGAAGCCATGCGAGCGCATCGCGCACCGCGACGGGATCGACGTAGCCGAGGTCTTCGTCTACCAGGGAAATGCGCAGGCGATTGTCCGGCTTTTGACCGAAACCCTCGCCGGTCAGCAAGCCGAGGGCGAGGATGATCAAGAGCGGCATAAGCAGCAGGATGGCCGCGGAGAGACGGTCGCGCAAAAGCAACCGCAGTTCCTTTTTGGCGAGAGGCCACATCGATTCGATCTCCCATTAGTCACGCAGGGCGCGGCCGGTCAGGTCGAGAAAGACGCGCTCCAGGTTGGGTTCCTCGGTTTCCAGGCTGACGAGCGCCAGATGTAGGTCGGTGAGGACGGTCATAAGACGTGGAAGGGTCGCCTTTACGTCACGACATTCGACTTCCAGCAGGTCGCCGGCGCGTTCGCGGAGCGTGATTTCGGGCAAGCCCTTGATGCGCTCACGCAGATGCGGGGTGACGTGCGGGATGCGGAATCGGATCACGCTTTGCAGCTTTTGCAGCAACCCGGGCAGCGTGTCGCAGGCCTTGAGGCAGCCCTGGTCCATGATGCCGACGCGGCGGCACAACGATTGAACCTCTTCCATGTAATGACTGGTATAGACGACGGTCACGCCGTCGGCGTTGAGGCGGCGGACGCCTTCGAAGATATGGTTGCGCGATTGCGGGTCCACGCCGGTAGTCGGTTCGTCCAGAAGGAGAAGGCGCGGGCGGTGAACCAAAGCGGCACCGAGGTTGAGCCGGCGTTTCATGCCGCCGGAATAGGTGGCCACGCGGCTGTCGGCGCGATCTTCCAAACCGACCGCGGCCAGAACTTCTTGAACGCGCTGGCGGAGGGCGGCGCCGCGCATGCCGTAGATTTCGCCGAAAAAATGAAGGTTTTCACGCGCGGTGAGTTCACCGTAGACCGCGAGTTCCTGGGGCACCACGCCGAGCTGGCGGCGCAGTTCCAGGCCGTTGGGCGTGACCTTTTGGCCGAAGATGCGTACCTCGCCCGCACTGGGCTCGAGGAGGTGGGAGATGATCGAAAGGAGGGTCGTCTTGCCCGCGCCGTTGGGTCCGAGAAGGCCGAACATTTCACCGGCCTCGACGCAGAAAGAAACGCCCTTGAGGGCCGCGTGTGCGCCGTAGTTCTTGTGGACCGCGATGACTTCGAGGACCGGCATGGTCATGAGTGCTTGTTGCTCCCGATAGCGTCGGCGCACGGGGTGTCCGACCGGCATCATGATACACGGGCGGGCATGGGGAGAAAGGCCGGGCCAACGTGGATCACAGGAGTGGGTGCGTTCACACGGGTGCATTGATGCCGTTAATACCGTTTCGTAACGGTGGCCCGGTCTGATTGGCGTCCAGTGCCGTATTGCCGTTATCAGCGTTTGGTGACGGCGGGCGCGGCGCGCTCCGCTCCGAAGACTGCGCGTCGCGGCTAAACGAGACGCGGCCGTTATCACCGTTTCGTGACGGCACGGCGGGCGCGACGCGCTCCGCTCCGAAGACTGCGCGTCGCCGCTAAACGAGGCGCGGCCGTTATCACCGTTTCGTGACGGCACGGCGGGCGCGACGCGCTCCGCTCCGAAGACTGCGCGTCGCGGCTAAACGAGACTCGGCCGTTATCACCGTTTCGTGACGGCACGGCGGGCGCGACGCGCTCCGCTCCGAAGACTGCGCGTCGCGGCTAAACGAGACGCGGCCGTTATCACCGTTTCGTGACGGCACGGCGGGCGCGACGCGCTCCGCTCCGAAGACTGCGCGTCGCCGCTAAACGAGGCGCGGCCGTTATCACCGTTTCGTGACGGCACGGCGGGCGCGACGCGCTCCGCTCCGAAGACTGCGCGTCGCGGCTAAACGAGACTCGGCCGTTATCACCGTTTCGTGACGGCACGGCGGGCGCGACGCGCTCCGCTCCGAAGACTGCGCGTCGCGGCTAAACGAGACGCGGCCGTTATCACCGTTTCGTGACGGCACGGCGGGCGCGACGCGCTCCGCTCCGAAGACTGCGCGTCGCGGCTAAACGAGGCGCGGCCGTTATCACCGTTTGGCGACGGCGCGGCGGGCGCGGCGCGCTCCGCTCCGAAGACTGCGCGTCGCGGCTAAACGAGGCGTGGCCGTTAGCGCCGTTTCGTGACGGTGGCGCCAAGCGCGATTGTCGCTCATTGGCGCTGTTTGTCCACTCGGGCACCAAGCAGTCCCAGACGATCCCGTTGTGGTCGCCAGCGGGCGTGGGGTCGTTCATCGGGCGTACCTCGCAATAGGCAAGGCGGGCGCAGACCCACAGCTACATTTTACCAAAGCGAAAGGACATGGGAAGTGCAATATGGAGTATTTCCATCGTGTGAGTGTCTTTAAGCGACTTTGGATGACAATCATGCTCCCGGCGAGGATTCAGGGAGGCCGCGCACCTGCGGAGGACGGACAGCTGCTCAAATGCAAGAAAGCAGCCGGAAGAGGAAAGAACGCTTGACCTCTCAGTCAATCTGTCTTAGTATGTGCCCAAGACATTCGGTCTGAGGAGACGGGCGATGGCACGCACGCCGCGGGACATCAGCGACGCCCAGTTGGCCGTCCTGCACCAACTTTGGGATTTGGGGCCGGCGACGATACGGCAATTGACCGATGCGCTCTATCCAAACGGCGGCACTTCATCGTACGCGACCGTTCAGAAACTGCTCGAACGCCTTGAGGACAAGCACTGCGTGCGGCGGCGACGGACTGGGCAGGCGCACACGTTCGAAGCGATCCTGGCGCGTGACGAATTGATCGGCCGCCGCCTCCAAGCGATGGCCGAGAAGCTGTGCGGCGGATCACTAACACCCTTGCTTACTCATCTGGTACGTGCGAAGCGGCTGTCGGCGCAAGAACGGCAGGACCTGCGCGCGCTCATCGACGAATTGGATCGCAAGCGACAGGGCGAAAGGCGTTGAAAGGGGCCTGTCATGGACCTGCTATGGCAAGTCGGAGTGGGTAATGCCGTGGGGGCGGCGGCACTGGCCGTACCGGCGGCGCTGGCCGGCTGGATCGGCAGGCGACCTGCCCTCACGCACGCCCTGTGGCTGCTGGTGCTGCTCAAGCTTTTGACGCCGCCGTTTTATCCCGTGCACCTGGAATGGTTCGAAACGCGGGCTACCGAGCGAGAGTCCGTTACCCCTGAAACAGGACCCGTGGAGAGTTCGCAACCCATAGACAGGATTCCTGATCAAATCGGAGAGCGCGAGGCCGCAGTGGTGCGGCCGGGATTCGCGGAACCGGAATCCGATGGCCAGGCAGATGCGCCGAAAGTGGAAGCGGTCACGCAGGCGGTTCCCGAACTTGGACTAACGGAATGGTTTTCATGGCAATCCGTTGTGGCGGCGATCTGGATGGCGGGAAGCGCGTTATGGATTGCGCTCGCGAGCCTGCGTTTCTTCCGCTTCCACAAACTCTTGCGCCATGCCGAACCGGCAGGCAGTGAGTTGGTGGAGCGAACCCGACGTCTGGCCCAGGCGCTCGGTCTGTCGAAGCCGCCTGTTGTGCGGGTGATTCCAGGGCGCGTGTCGCCGATGCTCTGGTGGTTGCCGGGCAGTGCGAGCTTGATCTTGCCGCGGGAGTTGATCGGGCGCTTGACGGTCGAGCAGTGCGATGCCTTGTTGACGCATGAATTGGCGCATCTTCGTCGGCGCGATCATTGGGTGCGCGCTTTGGAGTTTCTGGCGACGGGCGTCTTTTGGTGGCACCCGATCTTGTGGTGGGCGCGGCGTGAAATCCGCGAGGCCGAGGAACAATGCTGCGACGCCTGGGTGGTATGGGCCATGCCGGCAGTGGTGCGCGGCTACGCCCTGGCATTGGTGGAAACGGTTGATTTTCTCTCCGAAGTTCGTCCCGCGTTGCCGCCGGTGGCCAGCGGGATCGGCTATGTCCACGATTTGCGAAGGAGAATGACCATGATCATGCGAGGAACGACTCCACGAGGGTTAACGTGGAGCGGAGCATTTCTGGTGCTGGGGGTGGCCGCTTTTATGCTGCCCATGCTGCCGACGCTGGCGCAGAGTCCCCCGGCTCAGCCGCGCGGCGGATCGTCTTCCGAGGACGAAGTAAGGAGGGCCGAAGAGCAACTGCAAAAAGCGAAAGCGCGACTGGAAGAGGCTCGAGAGAAAGAGAAGAAAAAGCGAGACGAAAATGATGTAACGAGGAAAGCGGGCGTCATGAAGAACGACGTCTGCCTCCGTTGCCATGTGAACCCCCATGCCGCGAAGAACGAGACGAAGGACCGGTTCGAGAACCTGCACGACGCGATTATCAAGTTGTCGAACGCGGCCGAGGATCAGCGTGCCGCCCTGAGAGCGACGGAAGAGCAGCTGGAAGCGATCCTAAGAAAGTTCGAAGAGCAGACCCGCTCCAAGGATGATAAGGGTCCGCGGGGACCGGACGGTCCGCGGCCGGGAACACGTCCCGGCGGACCTATGGGTCCTGGTGGCGGAGGTCCCAAGCCACCTCCGGCCGAGGGTGCAATTCCGGGTGGTCCGCTTCCTCCTGGAGGAGGCCAGTTCCCTCCCGGCGGCGGTCCTCCTGGAGGAGGCCCGTTCCCTCCGGGCGGCGGCCCCTTCCCACCGGAAGGGAGACCAGGCGCCGGGGAGCGCGCAGGTCGTGGCGGTCCCGAAGAGGGAAAACCGATTGACGAACTCCAGGCCGAGCGTAAGAAACGCATGGAACTGGAGAGGCACACCCAGGATCGGATTCAGGAGTTGACGAGCCAGGTGGAAAAGCTGATGAAGGAAATGGAAAGGATGCGCAAGGAAATGCGCGAGCGCACGCCGGAAAAGGCGCCAAAGGAAGTGGAGCGGCCTTTGGGGGGCGCCAAACCGGACGATCCAACTCGCAGAGAGGAATCACCAAGGCACTGATTGAATCGCCAACCGACTTAGCAAGAACGAAATTAGCCCCTGAGCGGCGAGCGCTCGGGGGCTTGTTGTATTGATGGCATGGTTACTTTTTCTTGTCGGCGGCCGGCTTCTTTTCGCCGGCGGGTTTCTTGTCGCCGGCGGGTTTCTTGTCGGCGGCGGGCGCGGCGGCAGCGGCCGGCGCGGCAGCGGCGGCGCCTTCTTCGCCCTCTTTCACTTCTTCCTTGGCCGCCTTCTTCGGCTTCTTGGCGATTTTCATTACGCGCACCTTAGGCAGGCCGAAAGGACTACGGCCGTCTATCCAGCGTTCCTCTTTGATGAGGGCTTTGATGCGTTCGCCGCGCGTCAGTACGCTGCGCGCGCGGGCGAGGGAGTTCTTGCGGCGGAGGCTCTTATCGATTGACATGGTGGCAGTCCCGTAGTCCGTGGTCGGTAGTCGCAACGAAAATCCTACTGGCATCCTGTGGAACTGACAAGGGCGGATCGAACGCGGAATCGGGGAAGCGCAGAGTGGAAAACGGGCAAGCGAATGACGACAATTACCATGTGCTCCTAACGCCATCAAAACCGGGGGACCCCGGCATTATGCGAATTACGCTTGATTATGGCCGTACGGGAATGGATGTGGAATTGCCCGCAGACCGGGTGGTCGGCCCCCTGGCCATCCGTGACGCGACGCCGCTGGCGGATCCGCAGGCGGCGATTACGCGAGCCATGGAGGACCCCATTGGAAGCCGGCCGCTCGCGGAGATTGCCAACGGGCGGCGCAACGCCTGCATCCTTGTGTGCGACATCACGCGCCCCGTGCCCAATCGTTTAATCCTGCCACCCATGCTTCGCACCCTGGAGGCGCGGGGCATTGCGCGGAAGGACGTTCTGATCCTGATCGCCACGGGACTGCATCGACCGAACGAGGGCGTCGAACTGGACGAGATGCTGGGACAGGACATTGCCGCCAACTATCGGGTCGAGAACCATCACGGCAAGAACAAGGACGAGCACGATTACCTCGGCGAGACACCCAACGGAGTGCCTGTATACCTCGACAAGCGGTACGTCCGCGCCGACCTGAAGATCACCACGGGATTGATCGAACCGCACTTGATGGCGGGGTACAGCGGCGGGCGCAAGGTGATTTGTCCCGGCATTGCCGGATTGGACACGGTGAAGGTCTGGCACGGACCGCGCTTCCTCGAACATCCGAAAGCCGATTGCGGCATCGTCGAGGGCAACCCGGTTCACGAGGAGAACACGCGCATCGCGTTGATGGCCGGGTGCGATTTTATCGTCAATGTCTGCCTAGACGGCCAGCGGCGCGTTACGTGGGTCGGCGCGGGCGACATGATCAAAGCCTGGGAATCGGGCGTGCGATTCGTCGAAGGTGTGGTCAAGGCCCCGGTACGCGAGGCAGTCGATGTCGTTGTGACGAGTTGCGCCGGCTATCCGTTGGACACGACGTGGTACCAGGCCGTGAAAGGATTGACCGGAGCGCTGCCCATCGTGAAACAGGGCGGCACTGTTATCTTGGTGGCCAGCCTGAGCGAAGGCCTTGGCAGCCCCGAATTCCAACGAGTGTTGGAAGAGAATCCCGACTTGGCCGCGTTCAAGAAGCGCATTCTCGACAAGGATTACTTCGTGATGGACCAGTGGCAACTGGAGGAAATGGCGAAGGTGGTTGCGCGTTGCCGCGTGAAAGTAGTTACGACAGGGTTGCCGCCGGAGACTTTGCGCCGCTGCAACGTCGAGCCGGCAGCGAGCGTCGAGCAAGCCGTGGCCGAGTGTTTAGTTCGATACGGCCCGCAAGCGCGCGTGGCGGTCATTCCGAAGGGTCCGTATGTGCTGCCGTATCTGGCGTGACGGGCATTTCGGGCGGTGACGAAGGAATGTCCGCGCCGACGAGCCTGTCCCAGTTGGCGACCTGCGTCAACGTCAGGAGCACCGCTCCCACACCGAGGAGCAAGGCGCACTTCACCAGCGCGACACGTTTCTGGAAACGCTTCTCCACGGCCTGATCCGCAAGGACGTCATGCAGAAAGTCAATGCGCCGGGCGATCGTTGAATGTTGCCACGATTGCAACCATCCGGGGCGGTCGCGGCTCATGCCGTTCAGGTGGCCCACTTTTTCCAGGGCGTCCATGAAAGTGTGAATGCCCGTGGAGCATAACTCACGGCCCGCCGGTACCAACTCCCGGTCCAGATTGTGGTCGAGGCAGTGTTGGCGCCCGCAAGAAACCGCCCGGCAGCCATAGAGGTCCGCCTGGCGTTCGCAGCGGCGCGACAGGTAGCCGAACACGACGAAAAGGTAGATGCCGACGAGCGCGACAAAGGGCGGAATGGATAAGTCCGGATACTCCTCCAGCAGCGACCGCCCTTCCAGTTGCCTGACCAGCAGACCTTGTAGCAGACTATAGCCGGCCCAAAGCGCGGCGATGCTGGCCAGCAGGAAGCCGAGATAAAAGACCATATGATGGTGCTTAATATGGCCGATCTCGTGGCCGTAGACCGCCTCGATCTCCTCGTGGGTCAATTCGTTGACAAGCCGGTCGGTCAAGATGACGTAGCGCAGCCAGGGAAGGAATCCCGCCACCATCGCATTGGCGACTTGGCTCTTGGTGTTCCAGATCAAAACGTTGGAACAGCGAAACCGAAGGCGGCGCGACGTGGCCAGGAGCCGTGAACGCAGAGGGCCGTCAGGCAAGGGCTTCAGACCCAGGATGAGGCGGAGAATCCACGGCATGAAGAGAAAAAGTAAGCCCGTGGCGAGCATGCCGCCGAAGCTGGCAATCTCCTGCCACTCGAGCGACGAGTCGGGAATTAGCCGATCCAGAGCCTTGATGAGGATGATCAGGCCGACCGGAATGCAAACGAGGGCCAGGTTATGGCGCACCTGAAAGACGAGATGGGTCCAGCGCGACCAAAAAGCGGTCTTCGCCGGTTCCGAGGTTCTGGTGGTGCTTTGGAAGGCGTGGTCGAGGTCGGGTGGCGGTGGGGCGTTGTGAAAGGCTCGGTCGGCGTCGTAGAAGCAGCACCACGAAAGGATCAGCCCAATCAGCAAGGGCGCCAGGACGAGCAATTCCGCGCCAGGGAACACTGAATCCGAGGACGCGTCCGGCGAGGAGAAGCGCTGCACGGCCCAGCCCCACCTGAAGGCGTACAAAACGACGCCGAAAGCAAGGAATAGCCCGACTTGGTGATAGAAGCGCCATGCCTGGTAACGATACAGCAGCCGTTCACGCTGGGAAGGAGCACGCTCGAGCAATCGTCGCATGCGGCGCGCGAGGACGGAGGCGAAGGCGATGACGCCGGCGACGGAGAGCCAGGTGTAAAGAGCGCACCACAACTCGGAACCGACCCAGCCACCGGGTGGAGGCCAGCGGTCCGGCAAACAAGCCAAGGTCAACAATAGCAATAACAACAAAGGCATGAGGATTGGCTCTCCACCTGTTCCAGGATCGGCCAGTCTAACTCATTGTAATGGCGGGTGCAAAGGCGGCAAAGACGGATCGATCCTCGCCGGTACACTCGCCGTGGAAGGAATAGTGGAACGCAAGACGCCTGCGTGGCACTGGGTCAGTCCACACAGGCGTCTTTCTTTGGATAGTCATCGATCGAGAGTCTGCCGCGTCTCACCAGCTTACACGCTCGGCGGTTGCGCCGGTGCCAAGCCGGTAGCAGAATTGCTCGAAAACATCGGCGTGATGCGAATCGGTGCTGTGCAGGTGTTCGCCCTCGGTGATCAGTTTGAGTTGATCGTCGCGGCATACGTCCATCTGGCGAAGGATTGCCTCAAACCGCTCCAGGTCGTGGGCGTAGACCACGAGCAGCTTGTGCTCGTCGAACTGGACCTCCATCGGCTGTGACCGACCGATGACAGCGACACCCGTGCAGCCGTCATTGAGAAGCAGTTCTTCATAATCACAGAAATAGCTCATCAAAATCGGCAATTCGATCTGCTCGCGGTGCAGGTCGCGATGACTGCCGTTCGTGGTGTCGTGGCTGGTCTCAAGCACCACGTCAACGACATCGCCCAGCGGTCTGAGAAGAGCGAGAAAGACGTCGAAGAGCCGTTCGCTCGAAATCGAGGCCGCCAACACAGGAACTTTAAGGTCCGCCTGGGGGTCCGCGTAGGTGTCGATGCGAAACCCTTCGCGTGGCACGACCTGAAGGTCCAGAGATGGCCGGATGGCGTCGGTAAGGCGGAAGGTGCCGTAGCGGTCGACCTGGAGATGAGCGGCCAGTTGATTAGGACTCACGGGTACATCCTAAAGCAGCGCCATTGCGGCTGGGTGACGAAAACGACAGGCAGGGGCGATTCGCGGAGCGACGGAGGCACTGAGCAAATATAGGTTGCAAAATGGGGCCATGCCAACTTTCCACAAGCATTCTAGGAGGACAAGAAGCGCGTTTATGAAACTCATTGGGAAGGAATGCTTTGCGCGGGTTGGACGCTCTGGGGAGCCGAACGGCAGATGATCCGAAGAGGCAAAGGCATTGATCTGGTGTTGGCGGGAACGGCGGGGCGGGTATCATTGAGGCGGCTAGGGGCTTTGCCGGCAATTGGGACTAACGCGCGATTATTAGGGCCGCGGGACAACGGCACATTCGTCAAAGGGATCTCGATTCCCAAGTACGCACCGTGGGGTCGAGATTGTTTCGGCGTATGTCGTTCGGGATTGGAGAACTGCCTGCGACGGCTATTCGGCGGCGGCGACAAGCTTTCCGCCGAGAATTGGCAGCAGGATACCTACAACCCTTGAGTTTTCCCGTGAGCATGTCAGGACTGGAATCCTGACCCAGAACCAAGAGAAATGCTTTTGCGAGGGGACCAGCGAATGCGAAGACACGGCGCTTGGGTTGTGGGATTTGGTTTGATTCTTTGGGCCAGCGTAGCGTCCGCGGCCGAGCCGGCGGGCAAGATCGTAGAGGAGGACTGGGACGCCGCCTACCTCGAAAGCGCACACGTCGGCTTTTTCCATACCACCGCCCGGCAATTGGAGAAAGACGGTAAGAAAACCATTCAGACCACTCTCGAAATGGACCTAACCTTGAAGCGTTACAAGGATGTGGTCCGCCTGCGCATGGAGAGCGGCACCGAGGAAACCGAAGATGGGAAAGTTACCGCCGTGTTCATGCGTCAATTTCGGGCCAACGAAAAATCGATTGAGCTGAACGGCACGGTCGAGGACGATCAATTGCACGTTCAAATCGATGACTGCGCCAAAGGCAAACGGGTTGTGGACAAGAAGATCAAATGGAACGATGAGGTCGTCGGCCTTTATCGCCAGATGAAGCTGTTCCAACAAAAGAAGGTCAAAGCGGGCGACAAGTTCACCTATCTGTCGTACGAGCCGACGTTGAACACGGTGCTGACCGTTCGGGTGACGGTGAAGGAAGAGGAAGAAGTCGAATTGCCGGGGGGCAAGAAGAAACGGCTTCTGCGCGCGGAGGCCGCGTCCGACAAGGTTGAGGTGCCGGGGACGACTATCACGCTCCCGGTGATGGTCCTGTGGCTGGACAAGGATCGGTTGCCCGTTCGTGAGCAACTCCAGATGGAGGACCTGAAGGTCGTCCTTCTGCGGACAACGAAGGAGATCGCGCGCGCTCCGGTCGATACCAGCGCCAAGATCCCCGATCTGGGCCTGAACGCTCTCGTTCCCATTAACAAGGCCATTTCCCAACCGCACAACACCACGAAAGTCATTTATCGCATCACCTTGAAAGGGGACGACAAGCCAACGACAGCCTTTGCCGAGGACAGCCGACAAGAGATCAAGAACGCCAAGGGGAACAGTTTTGAGTTGCACGTCCATGCGATCCGCGAGCCTGTAAAGGTGGAAGAGGAAGTCAAGGCGGGAGAGGAATTCCTGGAAAGCTCGTACTTTCTGGACAGCGCGGACGCCAAGGTGAAAGAACTGGCCCGGAAAGCGGTGGGCGATGAAAAGGACCCGTGGAAGAAGGCCAAGCTCATCGAAAAATGGGTCGAGGCGAAAATGAAAAACAGCGCCAGCGCGGAATTCGGCACCGCGGGACAGATCGCCCGGAACCTGGAAGGCGACTGCCGGCAACACGCCATGCTGACGGCCGCGATGTGCCGTTCCGCCGGCGTACCGTCGCGCACGGCACTGGGGCTGGTGTATGTGAACGACCGGCAAAAAGGGCCTGTGATGGGGTTTCACATGTGGACGGAGGTATGGATCAAGGGACAATGGCTTGGCATCGACGCCACGCTGGGCCAGGGCTGCATCGGCGCGGGCCACGTCAAGATTTCGGACAGCAGTTGGCACGATACGCATGACCTTAAACCGCTCCTACCGGTGACGCGCGTCCTCGGCAAGGTGTCAATGGAGGTGCTGAGCGTGGAGGGGCCCAAGTAAGATACGGATAACTCACCTGCTGATTCGTCCCGGCGAAGAAATCTGAAAGGCATTTCGATAGCTTGGCGCGTTCGTAGCGTCTATACTACGGTCTTCCCACGTGGGATAGGCCCGCGGTGGACAAATGGGCATCGAAGGAAACGCTGCAAATCGGTCTCATCACAGAGAGGGATTCGTACGCGAAGATTGAGAGGGGATCGCCCTTTCACCGGCACGGCGCTGCTATACTGCCGGTGGTGGGGCATTGCGTGGGATTGTTCGTGCGCTCAGGCTCCCCTGAGGCGATTCCGCCACGGATTCGACCGCGACGGTCTCTTGTTCTAACCCAAATCTCTCTTGAGCCAAGCAAGCGTTATTCTCGACCATTGTCTCTCCAACAAGCGAACCCCGGCGCGCCGAAGCGGGTTTGCGAGTCATCGACCCCCCGATGGCGGCGTCGGTGCGAGTACGCGTGACTTTCCCCGGTTGGCACGATTTCTGTTGGGTCGTGCCAGAACGCGAGGGACCGTGACACGGATTGAAGCTGGGGACACTCGATGACGCAAAGGGATCGCCAGACCTCCGCGCGAAACCCCGGTGAGCCGCCCCGCGAAGGACGGTCCCGCAACGACGCGCCCAGCGCGGATGCCGCGGCAGCGGTCAAGGTCGCGACCCTCGTCTGGGAACAGGTATTTCGCACAGCCGCACCTGACGAGCGCGAGCGCTTACTTTCCCTCGCCCGACGCCAAGGGATTGTTTTCGCCCATCAATTGCCGAATTCCAGAAGCACCTCCAATTTAGAGCGACCGGTTCATGTACAGGTCCTGAACGGACGATTGGAAGCCTGGACTCCATTGCGCGTCCAGCCGATCACGGCGCGGGACGCGGACCTGGACCCGATACAGCGTGATGCGGTCGCCAAAGCCCTGCAAACGCCCGACCTATGCCTGATCCAAGGGTTGCCTGGCACGGGGAAACACCGGGTCGCGGCGGAAATCATCCACCAAGCGACCGCGAGGGGCGACCGCGTGCTCCTTTTGGCGCCTCGAACCGGCGTTCTCAACGCGCTCTTGGGGACCGTCGCCATCGGGGATACGGTCTTACCTCTCCGCTGCCTGGATCGAGGAGAGAGACTCGACCAACTTTCGCCATCGATTCGCCGGCTCACGTTTGGGGAACAAGTCGATAGCCTCCGACAAGGAATTCAACTGGCCCAACGGAAAGCACTGGAAGCCGAGGAACTTGGAGCGCGGCGAAAACGACAAGAGGCCCTTTGGCCCCATCTTCATGAGCTGTCCGCAAGCCGAGAAAAGCTGCGCGTTGAACAGGAAGCTCTGCTCTGCAAAATCGCTCATGTGGATCAGGTAGAGCGTGAGGCAATCAACGCGGATGCCAACTCGATCGCCATCTGGCGAACGGCCCTTCACGGCGCATTCGCCGAAGAACTTCGAGCTGCGCGCGAAACACTTGTGGAAGCGGAAGTGTCCATAGCCGAGGTCCGTAAACGGATCGGGTCGGTCCAAAAGGGAGTCGAGGATCGTAAGGCCTGCGCCGCGCCGCTACGCCTTCTTGTGGACGCCAAGAGAGACGGGCGTTGGTGGTCGGCGCGTTGGTGGAGGGCCGTTTTGTCCCGAAACCTGGAGGCGCGGCTGACCCAGTTCGACGGCGAGGAAGAGCGGGACCGGATTACACTCGCAGAGCTTGAAAGGCAATTGCAAGACCTCGGTCGGGAGCAAGAGCGACTACAGAACGCGCTGCGCCAGGACCATTCACGCCTGGTAGGGACCGAGATAAGTCGCCAGCGCGCCGAGATCGAAAGGGAAAAAGCCGCGCTGGACCTTGCTCGCAACGCGCTCGATGCGCAATGGCAAGAGACATGCGGCAAGTTCGGCGAGGAATCGATCGTGTCCGACCTGATCACGCCGGACGCCGTGCAAAGCGCCTATCAAGCGTGGCAAGTGCGGATAGGACATGAGGAATCACAAGGAGAATTCCTCCGAGCCTGGGCCGACGCGCTGGGACACGCGGCCGGTCAAATGGATCGCCGTCTTCTGGACAGCGTCAATCTGGTCGCCGCGACGGTCGGTGGTCTTCCGGTTGACGAATACCTTGGCGATGCGACCCGCCCGCAGCGCGCATTCGATCTGTTGATCTTGATGGAAGCACATGAGGTGACGGAAGCGGAGTTCGCCAAGATCGGAGGCCGGGCTAACCGATCGATCCTGATCGGCGAGCCGGCGGACCACCCTCCGCCGGAAAAAGTGGCCGCGCGAAAAACGAATTCCGCCAAGTCCGGCATTCGTTCGAGTTTCTTTCACCGGCTTTGGAACGCGCTCCATTGCGATCCACGTCGATTGCCCTACGCGTGGTTCCACGAAGGCGACCGTCTCGGCTGCCGGCTTCGGCGCATCGCCCCGGAACAGCGGCGCTGGGTCGAGTCGGAACGGCTGGCGGACTGCCCGGAGATCGAACTGCGCATCTTAACGCTGTCGGGAAAGCCCTCGGAATTGGTGGAAGTCGTCTTTCCGCCAGGCCAGCCTATCCATCGGGCGAAGGAGTATATCTTCAAGGAATTGGAAGAGCTACCGATCTCAACGCTTGGCCGCGGCATGCGCTGGGACGAACAGCCGGAACAAGTGGTGCTTCACCTGGCGGACGAATCTCTCACTCATTCCCAACCGATCTTTCTGGAGCCGGGGCTGCGGGAACGAATCGGCAAGCAGTCGCCTTCGGAGGGAAACGGGGAGGCGTTGAAGGTGCAAGGCTGGCAAACGTATTGTCTGGAATTCGAGCGCGCCGCGGGTTGGGAGCGCCGGCGGGCGGAGGAGTGGGTTGAGCGCCGGCTGGGCCTTGCAGACCTTGGCCGCACGGCGTGGCTTAGTAAGCCGTATCGAATGCATTCGGACCTCGCCCTTTTCTTGTCCCATCTGCTCTATGACGGTCAGTATTGCGTGTCGAACAACGGCCAACAAAACGGCACGCTCGCCGAGCCTGCGGCACACACGTCGTTGTTAGGGCCCGCCGTGGAGTTTATCGCCGTGACGACCGATCCAGGCGTCGTGCCCACCAAGTTGCATTGCCACGAAGGTTCTCGCGTCCATCAAAGTAGCGGTCGCTCGGCTTCTTCCACCGCGGCGCCGGCAACGCGAGTAGGATTAGAATTAGACCTGGAGGACTCCGAGCAGCGCGAGGCACTACGCGAGGATCTGCGGGCAGTGTTGCCAAGGTCGGGGTATGTCAACCTGGCGGAAGCGCAGGCAGTAGCCAACGCGCTAGAGACACTCGTCAACGACCCGGAATTCCGTGCGTCTGCGCGCCGATCCGGATTGGAAGGACGACGAGCGGCCATCGGGGTTGTGGCGCTGTATCCCGCACAGGTGGAGCTGATTCGCAGGTTAATCGAGCAAATCCCGACGCTGCTGGTTTCCGAGGCGGAGATCGTCGTCGAGTCGCCGGAAGCGATCCGCGACCGCCAATGCCTTATCACGCTCGTCAGTCTAACGCGGAGCCATGGACACCGGGCAAGCAGCTTGGGCGACGGACCGCATCGTCTGGTCTGGGCCTTGACGCGCTCGACCAGAAAGCTTCTGATCTTCGGCGATCCGGCGACGCTACAGCGGCGGTGCCAGTGGGAAGGGCCTGTCGGTACTTTGGACAGCGTCGCTTCCCACCGAGAGCGCGCAATCCTTTTGAATCTGGTGCAATATCTCGAAGGAAACGGCACCCACCCGCGCGCGTTCCACGTCCGTGAAGGCAGCTGGGCATGACCGAACCCGTGGCGGCTTCCTTTCCCGGTTCCCAGGTCTTGGCCGGCTGGTGGAGAGACCTTGGGATACACCATCCCCAATCGTTGTGGGTCGCGTACGTTGTCCTTCACCGGGTAGAAGCGTCGATTCGCGCGAGTACGGTGGTCACGTTGGACCGTATCCGCGCGCTGTTGCTTCGATTCTTGACATTAGAGCCGCCTCCGCAAGCCGGGGAATCCCTGGATGCGTTGTCCCTGAAAACGTCCTTTCTTGCCGGCATGCTCCAGGGTCTGGCCCGCGACGGATTGATCCTTCGCGGAGAGGACGGCAACTGGAGGCCAACGCTTGCCGGTACGCGCGCAGCGGCTGAAGGCAAGTACGAGCAAGCGCAAGAAAAACGACGAGTCTTTGCGTTTCTCACCACGCTGGATGGCGGGAAACCGCACTTCGTGAATTTGCTCGAGGCGGCCGAAGTCGCCGGCTCGATTCCCGCCTTCGAGCCAGGCTTCGATCCAGCCGAGTATCACGCCTGTTTCACGCAAACCTTCGAATGGAAACGTCGGCACGGCTTCCCGGAGAACGTGACGTCGACGCCGTCCTTTTCCGGTGGGACCGAGCTATCGGCGTCGTCGCTTTCCGACTGGCGGCGTATTCTCGTTGATCATGCTTCGCAAGCGGTGATGGCCCTGGTTCAGACCGTGGATGCCAAGGGAATGACGGGAATGTTGGGATTCTGGATTGATCCACGCGGTTGGGTGTTGCACAGCGCCCGACCCGCGGTGCGATGGCGCGACGGTTGGCGCGAGGTCTTCCCGAGCCTGGGCGACGAGGTTCCGACGGAGGTGTGGCGAAAGACATGGAATGAATGGTGTCATTTGCGCGGATTACCGGTCGCTGATGTGGAACGGTGCAGGTTAATCGCCCCGGATCATCGACTGATCGTGTATGCGTCGCGGCGCTTGATCGAAAGGCTCAAGGCGCTGCGCAGCGACGCGCTCAAGGGCGAGGCCTGGCTACTGGCGGGGGAGGGCACCGAACGGCGGGCGGCATTGCTGGAAGTGATCGAATCGGACCAGGAAGGAAGGCCGTCAGCGCGAAGTCACAGCCAATCGACCTGAATTCAGCAGCACTTCACGGGGGCGTGGTCAACCGTCATTCACCGTAGGTAGCACGGATTGGGCGGCCATCCAGGCAAGGCAGCGCGCCCAGTTGGAAGGAGAGCCGGGCGTCCAGGCGCCGAGCAGTCGGGAGCCGGCGGCACCGGTGGCCGACGGGACGTTGGCCGGGACGCCGTCGACGCAGAGGGCCGTCAGTACGCCGATGGCAACGGCCTTGCGGAAGTCGGCGGGGACGCCATGCACGTCCGTAGGATCGAGCGGGACGGCGCCGAGTTGTTGCTGAAGGAGGTGCAGGAGCAATCCGTTGCGTATGCCCCCGCCGGTCAGGAGAACGCGGTCGGGAAGACGCCCGGAGGGCAGGTACCGGCGCATGGAGTCGGTGATGCAGCGGGCCACGAAATGCGTCGCGGTGCAAAGGAGGTCGTGCAGACTCCAATTCTCCTGCCGCGCCTGGCGCAATACCTGGGCGACAAACTCCTCACCGAAGAGATGGCGTGGCAGGCTCTTGGGAGGGCGGCGCAGCAGATAAGGATGGCCGAGCCAGCGCTGCAACATCGGTTCCAGGCAGCGACCTTGCACGGCGTGTTTGCCGCCGGGATCGAACCGCTCGCGACCGCCGGTCGCTTGCCGGATGAAGGCGTCGAGCAGCAAATTACAGGGCCCGGCCTCAAAACCTTGAATCTCCTGAACGCGGCCGCTGCGGGGAAGAAAGACGAGCCGGGCCAAGCCGCCCAGGTGGAGTGAAACTCGGGACTCGTGGAGGTGACGGAAGAGCAGGAAGTCGGCAAGAGCTACGAGCGGCGCTCCCTGACCGCCCGCGGCCATATCGCGGGAACGAAAGTCGTGGACTGTGGTAATGCCGGTGCGTTCCGCGAGAATCGCCGCCATGCCGAGGGCGAGGGTGGACGGAAAGCGACCTTCGGGATCATGCCGGACCGTGTGACCCGCGCAGCCGATGCACTGCGTCTTGTGCAGCGTGAAGCTGGCCCGGTCGGCGACCTGACGCGCGGCGGCAGCGAAAGTCTCACCGAGAAGCCGATGGAGCAGGCAAATCTCCCGGGAGTCGTTCGGTTCAGGCCCGGACGCTCGCACAAGCATGTCGCGCAGTTCGGGGCCGTAGGGCTGATGGAGGGCCTGAGCCAGCCGAACCTTGAGATTCAGGCCCACGCCTTCGATCTCGAGCAGTGCCGCGTCCACGCCATCGGCGCTCGAACCAGAGGTCAGACCGATGATCCAGCGCGACGGCATGGACGCCTCCGGGCCGTGAGATGATGGACGATAGATGGACTGCCTGCACTCCGACTTAGCCAGAGGACTTGTCGTTCAAGCCGCCAATTGGAGCGGCTGGGACTGGCGGGCGCAGGCCTGAACGAAGCACTCGAAGAGTTGCAGGTCCAATGCCGAGGCGGAATCTGACTCAGGGTGCCACTGGACGCCGACGCAAAACCAATTCGGTTCGAGCGCTTCGATGGCCTCAATGACGCCATCGGGCGAAGTAGCTCCGATGCGCAGGCCGGTCCCTAGTTGGCGCACGCCTTGATGATGCGCGCTATTGACGCGGATTTCGCCCGCCCCGTACATCTCCTCCATGCGGGTGCCAGGTTCGAGCAGGATGGAGTGGCGGTGCGCGCCACCGCTGGGATCGCGATGCGGCAGAGAGCGCGGCAGCTCCTCGGGCAAATGAAGGTAGAGAGACCCGCCCTGGGCGAGGTTGAGTTGTTGCATGCCCAGTCCGATGGCCAAGAGCGGCGTTTGCCGGGCGATGAGGCGCCGGAGCAAACGGCGGTCGGCCTCCTCGCGGCGCTGCGCCATCGGGTTCACCGCGGCGTGGGAGGGTTGGCCATGCCGCTTGGGATCGATATCCAGTCCGCCGGAGAGGAGAAACCCGTCCAGGCGATCAAGGAGGGAATCGAGGTCGATCTCCTTGCCGAGCGGGGGAAGTAGGATGGGCAAACCGCCGGCAGCGGCGACGGCGTCAAAGTATCCCGCGTGCAGTCGGGCTTGCGCGGGCGACTGTTTCGCGGCCGGAAGGAAGTCGGTGTTGACGCCGATCAACGGGCGGGTTGGCTGGGCCATCCTCTCTCCTCCTTGAAGGTGGGCCGAGGGAACCTCATGTTCCGAGCAAACCGGGTGATGCCTGAACGAGGTGAGCAACAGACGTGCGGACTCAGGTGGTGAGTATAGCGTTAAGTCAAAAGTGGGGACAAGGCCGACCGCATTGCTGCGATGGTGGTGGCAATCAAGGCTCGTGACGAGTGGTGGGTGATTCTTCGCACCCTAAGCCAGGCGATCGCGGGAAATGGTTGTCTTCCAGTCCGCGGCTTTCGTTTCGTCTATTCGTCCAAAACACATAGGTCCCGTCTCATCTCATGTCACAAGTCATTATCTGAACGGGTGTTGACGAAATGAGACGAACCAGGCGTGAGAGGAGAGAGGAAAGGGAAAGATCCCTATTTTAGTAAAGATTGTGCAATTCGTGAACGAAAGTCGCTCGTTGTCACCACTATTAGAGATGCCTCTATCCATGCCCCCGTAGCGGAGGAGATGCGATGCGTTTGACGTTGCGAACCCTGTTAGCCTACCTCGATGACACGCTCGATCCAGCCGAGATCAGGGAGATTGGCCAGAAAGTCGCCGAAAGCGACGCGGCCCAGGACCTGATCGCCCGCATTAAACAGGTCACGCGGCGTCGCCGGTTGACGACCCCGCCGGTGACTGGTCCCGGCGCCAAATTTGATCCCAACACCATTGCGGAATACCTCGACAACCTCCTGTCCGCGGAACAGATCGCGGAAGTCGAGAAGACGTGCATGGAATCGGACGTGCATCTGGCCGAAATCGCGTCGTGCCACCAAATCTTGACTCTGGTGCTGGGGGAGCCGGTGCTGGTGCCGCCGACGGCGAAGCAGCGCATGTACGGGCTGGTGCAGGGACGCGAGGCGCAGCCGAAACGCAAACCGGCGACGGCGGCGGCCAGCAACGGCGCCGGCGACGGGGCCAAGCACGATGCCGACGAAACCCTTCTTCTCGGTTTGCCCCTCTATCATCGCCAGGCCGCATGGCTGCGCTGGGTCCTACCGCTGGGGGCGGCGTGCCTGTTGCTGATCATCGGATTTTTCATCGTTCAATCGATCCTTTCCGGCGCAGGCCGCCGGCAAGTCGCTCAGAACGGCGGCAACAAGGAGACGGCCAACTCTACATCGCCGTCCACTGAATCGGAAAAGAAGGAAACCAACGCGGACAAGGAAACCAAGAAGGACGACAAGGAAACTAAGAAAGACGACAAAGAGACAAAGAAAGACGACAAGGAGACGAAGAAGGACGACAATCTCCAGCGACCCGCACCGCCGAGCAAAGACGTTCGAGAGTTGGGCAGTTATGACGTACGCGCCGGGGCGTTGCCCAGCGTCCTGTTCCAGCAGCCCGCGGAAAAGGACCAATGGCAACGCATGCGGCCGAACGGAGTGGTGTCGAGCCAGGATGTGCTCATGAGTCCGCCCGGATTCTCTTCCGAATTGCACTTGCGCAACGGCGTTCATGTTCAGTTATTGGGCAACGTACCGGAGTTCCTCAGCCTGCCACCGTTCCCCTTCCTGGAAAGCGCCGTGGTTTTGCACGTCGGCGACGACTTCGACCTCGACCTCACGTTCGACCGGGGCCGCGTGGTCCTCTCCAACCACAAGAACGAAGGCGCGGCGCGTTGCCGGGTGCGATTTCACTCTGAAGTGTGGGACCTGATCTTGGAGGACCCGGGAACCGAGGTTGGCCTTTACCTGTCTGGACGCCATCTCGATAGGTTCGAGAGCGGAGTCGGCCCGGTTGCCGAGTTCTCGCTATGCGTATTGAAGGGAAAGGTCGTCGCACATATCGGCCACGAGCAGTTCACGCTCCATCCGCCGCCCGACTCGGCCGCGTTCATTTGGGACAGCGTCGGCGTGGGCATGCAGGGCCCTTTTGCCCCCAAGGAGATGCCCCGCTACTGGGACAAGTCGGTGCCGGATACCGCGCCTGCGTCGGAGATGCGTTTGGCCGTGAACGAATTGCAGGAAAAAATGACCGGAAAGACGACCTTGGAATCCGTGCTGGTGACGAATATCAAGTCGGAGCGGCCCAGTGTCCGCAAGCTGGCGGTGCGGTGCCTCGGGGCCATCGACGACCTGCCGCACCTGCTGGATGCCCTCGGCGACGAAGATCCAACCCACTCCGACGTGCGCGTCGAGGCGATCGAAGTCCTCAGAAACTGGATCGGCCGCAACGCCGACCAGGACAAGAAGCTTTACAACAAGAAGGACGGGACGGGGATCCTCATCGATAAGAAATACAAGGAGGGACAGGCGGAAATCGTCATGCAACTCCTGCATTATTTGAGTGAGGAGGAGCGGGGCAAGGCGGAGACCTACGAGGCGCTGATCGATTACCTGATGCACAACAAGCTGGCGATTCGCGAACTGGCGTACTGGCATTTGTGGCGTCTATATCCCAAGGGGCTGGACTTCAACTACAACCCCGCGCTGGGCACCGAGGAGCGGACGAAGGCATATCAGAAGTGGCAGCAAGTGCTGAAGGACGGCAAATTGCCGCCGCCGAAGGCGCACGCGCCGGCGGGAGGTTCGGGCGGAATCTAACCCTTCCGTTTTGCCGCGACGCGGAGTCTTCGGAGCGCGAGCCGCACCCTCGCGCTCCGCTCCGAAGACTCCGCGTCGCGGCTAAACCAACGAGGTTTCAATCCATCCGCCGCCGAGTACGCGGGGGCCATCGTAGAAGACGACGGCCTGGCCCGGAGTGATCGCGCTTTGTGGTTCGGCGAACTCGACGCGCGCGCAGCCCTCGGGGGTTGCGAACACGGTCGCGGGCGCGCCGGGGTGGCGATAGCGAATCTTGGCGGTGCAAAGGAGAGGGCCGGTGGGCGGCGCATCGAGCAGCCAGTTCACTTTCGAGGCGACCAGACCGGGCGCGAGCAACTCCTCACGGTCGCCGACGATCACGGCTTTTTCGACGGGGAGGATGCGGAGGACGTACCGCCGTTCCCCGGCGGCGAAACCGAGGCCCTTGCGCTGGCCGATGGTGAAATTCTCGATGCCGGCGTGCTCGGCGAGGACGTTGCCGGCGGTGTCGACGATGTGCCCGGCAGAGACCCATTCCGGCCGTCGGCGGCGGATCAGCGAGGCATGGTCGCCGTCGGGCACGAAGCATATCTCGACGCTATCCGGTTTGTCATGCACGCCCAGTCCGGCCTCGCGCGCCAGTGCGCGAACCTCCTCCTTGCGGTAGCCGCCAATTGGGAAGAGCAGCCTCGGCAGGATATTCCGATTGATGCCATAGAGGACGTATGATTGATCCTTGTCCGGATCGGCGGCGCGGTGCAATTCGGCGTGGCCGTGGCGCGAAACGACTTGGGCGTAATGTCCGGTGGCGATGAAATCGGCTTCGAGCTGCTTGCCGTAGGACCAGAGTTTGCCGAACTTCAACCAGTTGTTACAGACGACGCAGGGGTTGGGCGTGCGGCCCGCGAGGTACTCGTCCGCGAAGTAATCGATGATGCGGGAGAAATCGCTTTCGAAGTCGAGCGCGTAGAAGGGAATATCCAGGCGGTCAGCGACGCGGCGGGCGTCGCCGGCGTCGAGAGCGCTACAGCAGCCTTTTTTGCGGGAGGGCGTGGCGTCGTCGTCCGAGCCGTGCGCGCCGGTGCGCATGAATAGGCCGATGACCTCGTATCCCTGCTGTTTCAGGAGATACGCGGCCACGGAGCTGTCCACTCCGCCGCTCATGGCCAGGACGACACGGGAGGGCATGGGATGATTCCGAGGGCCGCACGCGTTTGTGCGAAACGCGGCTAGACATGGTCAGTATAGGGGAGTGAGCACGCGGCAGCCAACGGGGGAAAGCAAGCCGTCCCGGTAGACGGTTGTGTCCACCAGGACGGATGGAGATCGCACTTGTCGCTTGGGGTAGGCACTCGGTTATGGAGTAGCGCCACCGCCAGGCGGCACCGGAGGTGTGGGCGCGGGCGCTGCCGGCGCTTGGTACTTGGGCGCCGCAGGCGGCGCTTTGTCGTATTGGTTGTAATCCAGGAACAAGAAGACCGTTCCGATGATCATCGCCACCAGCGAAATGGCCAACAGGCCGACGTAGGCATCAACGCGCGGCTTCGCTTCGGGCAGGGGGTCCGCCAATCGACTACGACTGCGTGCGGCAGCCATGGGTTGCTTCCTCCAGCGACGGGGCGATTGAGTCTGTCGAGACTTCCGAAGTCTAAGCGGTTACTTCAAGAGCTTACTGGCCACGCGGTCGTCCTTGAGGATCGGGCCCGCCGGTTTGCCGATAATCTGGCCGACCGATTCATAAGGGCGGGCCTCGATGATCTTGATGCGGCCAAGGTATTTCGCTTGCGGGCTCAGGCGGAAGACTTCCAGCGTGTGTCCTTTAAGAATGCCAGCGTCGGTGCCGAGGGAGATCAGCACCAGGCCGGTGGCGTCGGCGTCGCGCTTGACAAAGCCCTCGATGTCTTCGGGCGGCGGATTGTCGGAGGCGGCGACACTGCCGCTCGCCGGAACGACGCCCGTCGCTTTGGCCCTCTTGACGAACTCCTCGAGCTCGCGCACGCGCTTCTCAAGGCCTTCCGCCATTTCCTTGAAACCGTCGCGGGCGATGTCGGCGTTGACTTTGTCCTTCTTCAGGTCGTTGCCGACAGCGAGCAGTTTCTGGATCTCCGTGTCCTTGGCGATGACGGCCGCTTCCAGTCTCTTGCTGTCGTCGGCGAGAAGTTTCTTCTGGGCGTTGCTGCTTTCGATGGCGAGTTTCGCCTGGCGGAGGTTTTCCGAGGAGGCGGCCAGATTGGTCTGGCACTGTAGAAACTCTTGCTTCTGAAGCGTCAACTCCTTGGTAGCGGCGGCGAGTTGCTCCTGGGAGATGCGCACTTTCTCCTCGTTGGCGCGGCGGGCTTCGGCGGCCTCCTTGGCATAGGCATCCGCGCTGCCGGCTGCGACCTTGTACTCGCTGTCGAGTTTGTCGTAGCTATTCTTCCAGTTGGTGCGTGCGGCGTACGACATGACGAAGAGGCTCGCCGCCACGAGACTGAATACGAAGTTCAAACCGACGAGGATCTTGCCCAGAACGGTCATGGTCCTTCCCCCTTACTGCACTTCCGTGGCCACGCGCGCCGACGGAACGCATGAATGGCCTATCTCCCCCTCAGACATGCGGGGCGGGAATATGCCGACACCCGCGTAACTTGTCAATCCGGAGTTTTCATCTTCCAAGGCACCCACTTGTTCTCTTTGGGCTAGGGCTTCTCGACTTGCCGCTGGAGCTGCTCATGACGCTTTACGAGGAGCTGGATTTCCACGTAACTGTTGACGAGCAGGGGCTTTAGTCGGTCCTTTTCAGCTTCAATTCGAGCGAACTTGGCCTGTTCGTACTCCAGAAGTTGCCGCAGGCCTGGCTTGAGGACTTTCATTTCCTCGGTACCGGCGATGATTTTCGTCCTGTCCTCGGCGTCGTTATTGGCTTTCGCCAGATTCGCTGACTGTGCATCGATCAATTGCTGGGTTTTGTAAAGGTCGAGGACATACGCAAAATAGGAGCGAAGCGGTGCGCCGGTGCGGTCCTTGGCCTGTTCCATCTTCGGGAGCGCGGGATTCTGGGGTCCGAACGGAACCGTTTGGCCATTGACCAAGACGGGCACCTGGGCCGGAATTTGGTCCGTGGCACCCTCCAATTGGCCGTTGATAAATGTTCCCGTGATGTGGTCCACGTAGCGACGATACAGGTCGTTATTGGTAGTGCGCTGGACGTGCAGGTCAGCAAGTCGGGCCTTGGCCTCGGCGTGGCGTCTTTCGGCAACGGCCAACTCGCCGGAGAGATCCTTGATATCGTCTTCGCGTTTCTTCAATTCCGCCTTGCCGGCCTCCGGGGTGGATTTGTTGGTCCAGTTGACACGTTGCGTATACAGGCCCATGGCCCAGGCGGCCATGCCCAGGCTGAGCATCAGGTTGGCAAACACCAGGATTTTTCCCGCCAACGTCATCGCGGCACTCCCGTTACTGGCCCTTGGCCTTTTCCAGTTCGCGAATTTGCTGTTCCAGCTTCTCATTCAACATCTGCGTGTCGCGGAGCTTCTTGCGGGCTTCGAACAGTGACTTTTCCATTTCCGCCTGCTCTGTGAGCTTTTCCTGCGTCGTGTTCTGCGCGTCTTTAAGCCAGCTCTTGAGCTTTTCGATGTTGAGGTCAAGCGCCTTGACCAGATCAATTTGCCGGGAAACCAGGTCCTCTTGCGCTCGCAAGTAGACTTGTTGTTTGCGCAATTCGTCGGCGAGGTCTTGCGATCGACCCATGACGCGGAACTCCTCGGTGACGAAATCGGAGCGCTCGCGGTCGAGGGTGTAGGTCAAATCCTGAGCCATCTTGTTGAGGGCCACAGTTTGCGCTTGAACAGCGTGAGCGGTGTTGGCCAGGCCGCAGACCGTGATGACGCGCTGCAGTCCCGTCGCCGGAACTTCGTAGCCGGTTTTGGGAGCGGCGCCGATGTAGATGAGATTGTAAAGCAATCGCGCAGTAGCAAGTTTGCGCTCATCGACATTGAGCTTGTGGGCGCCGACGTTGTTCGTAACTTGGCCGTTCAACACTTGATTGAAGAGTTCGGCAAGCTGATCCTTGAGGTCGCCAATCGGTCTAGTTGGGTCCCAGCTCGCCTTGCGGTCGACCAGGTCCTCAAATTCGACGCTCGTGGCGGCGAAGGGCAGCAGCAGCGCTGCGTGTTTGCGTTCGTTTATCAATTGTTGGAGATTGCTTCGAGTTTGGTCATCGAGTGGGGGCTTGCTGAGCGCCAGAATGAAGGCGTCAACTTCGGCCTTTTTCTTGGCCGCCTCGTCGCGCTCTTTGTTCAGGCTAGTTAGGACCTCGGGCCGGCGCTTGCCGCTAGTCTCGAGCGCGATTTCCCGCTCCAGTTGGGTGATCTGCGATCCAAGGCGCAGGCTCTTCGGTTGTAGCACAGGCGGGCGTCCGGGCTGGCCGGCCAGGCCTTCAACCAGTTCCTTGCGGACCTCTTCAAGCTCATCCGGGCTCGGAGATTGGGCGAGGTAAGCGTTCACAATGCCCTGTACGCGCCGCACTTCGGCGAGCTGCGTTGGTTGCGGATTACCGCCCGCGTTGCTGAATACATCGCCCAACGCCTTGGTGTCCAGTTGCTCGAAGCGTTTGTCCCCGTCGAGCGTGAATTCGGTTTCATCGAAGGGCAATCCCTGGATGAGCCAATCCGCGCGCAACACGGCAAACGACCACGCTTGGCGCTGGCTATGGTCGAGGACGCCGACGCAAACGAAGGCGATCGCGGCCAGGACGTTGAAAATCGCGAGGAGCTTGCCGAATAGGGACATGAGGACCGTTCCTGGATGGGCAATCTCTACCGGACGTGGGTGACAACGACCCTAGTGATGATTTTGACCGATTGCGGGGACAAAGGACAAGGAAATTTGTCCCAAAAGGATCACCCGAACGGCAAACAGGTCAGAAAGGACGTTGTTTACCCATTATAACACCCGCCCGCCGACTTGCTAGACCTGACCGGGAACCCCCTGTTTCTTCGGTTTTTCCAATTTTGCCAAGCATGAGACGCAGGCACGATATAGAATTGGTGCGAGTGGAAACCGTCGCGCTCCGAGTTCGTCCCGACTTGAATTCGTACCCGGCGCGAAAGCATCGACGTGCGTGGAATCCGTCGCTCCCCCCACGAGGCCCTGGTTGTCAGCGGAGAAATTGGGCAATGGCGCTCGACACGTCCAGGCCAGTCTTGGAAAGCGTTGGCAACTACGACCTTATCGAGAAGGTCGCCGAGGGCGGCATGGGGTCCGTCTACCGTGCCAAGCATCGCCAGACGGGCCAGGTAGTCGCCATCAAGATCATGCCACCGCACATGGCGGGCAATCCGGTCTTGCTGAAGCGCTTTGAGCAGGAGTTCCGCGCGGCCAGTCTACTCGACCATCCCAACATCATACGCGCGCTCGATTACGCCGACAGCGGTTCGGCGCCCTACTTGGTCATGGAGTTCGTCGAAGGCGAGTCGCTCGGGCAAAAGATTGAGCGCGACGGCCGCATGATCGAGAGCGAGGCGATTCGCATTATCGCGCAGGTCGCGCAAGGTCTGCACCGCGCCCATAAGCAGGGCATGATCCACCGCGACGTGAAGCCGGACAACGTGATGGTGACGCCGGACGGGCAAGCCAAGCTCGCGGACCTCGGCTTGGTCAAGGAGGTCGAAGCCGATCTGAACTTGACGCGGACGGGCCGCGGCCTGGGCACGCCGCACTTCATGGCCCCCGAGCAGTTCCGCAATGCCAAGAACGCCGACGTCCGCTGCGATATTTACGCGCTCGGGGCCACGCTCTACATGATGGTCACCGGCGAGATGCCGTTCCGCTCCAACGGCCCGCTCGACGCGTGGATGAAGAAGATCCACAACGAATTGACGCCGCCGCGCGAGCTGGTTCCCGATCTGAGCGAGCGCGTCGATTGGGCCATTCGCCGGGCCATGAGCGCCGATCCGGACAAACGGCCGAGCACCTGCCGCGAGTTCGTCGAGGACCTGACCGGGCACAGTACGCGCAAGATCACACCCGCGGAGAATTCCGGGCAGTCGACCGATCTCTGGTATCTCGTGTACAAGGACGAACTGGGCGCCACGCACACGGTCAAGGGCACCACCACCGCCATTCGCCGGTCGCTGAAGGAAGGGCTTCTGGGCGACGCCAGCAACGTGCGCGCGAGCAAGGTGAAGACCGGTCCGTTCGACCCGGTGCGCAGTTATCCCGAGTTCCGCGATCTGGTCGTCGCCCCCGCGGCGCTGGATACATCCAACTCGACCCCGAAGACGCCGATCCCCGTCAGCGATTTCAATGGGCGCCATAAGCCGTTGTCCGCGGCCGCCATCAAGGAACACACTGGTCCGCATATCGATTTCGCCAACGCCAACCTCTCAGCGGCTAAGGGCGAAACCAGTCCGCAGACGGTTGAGGGCCTGGTGTGGTTTCTTATCCTGCTGGTCGTCGCCTTGACCACAGCGATGGTAGGGTATTTCTGGCTCCTGCCGAATCTCTAATCCCCGCGGATTCCACGCCACAAGACAGAGCGGTGAGAAGTGAGGTCGCGACGGTTGCTGCGACGCGTGCAGCGTGTCGCCCGCCAAGGAGTTGCGCCTTGGCGGTTGACAGATACTTCTTATCAACCTAGGTTTTCATACTCCTTTCTCCATCCTTGCTTTCGCGGGTCTTCCATGAACGAGCTGCCAGGGCCGAATGGCGCGAGTCCATCGCACTCCTTTCGCAAGGAGCGACGTGGTTCTGCGCGGCTGCGCTGCGTTATGGGGGCGTCGTGTCGGTGGAACTCCGGGGGCGAATCGTTTGGGCTGGTCATGAACCTGTCCGCCGGCGGCGCCCGCGTGGTCTTCTGGCAGGGGCCGGAACCGCCCGATCACGGCACGCTTCATTTGCAGGCCGGCGATGACGGCTTCAGCGTGGAGATTAGCGCACGCACCATCCACTCCCAGCAATGCGGCACCCGCTGGATGGTCGGCTATCAGTTCGACCGTAAACTCACCGAGGAAGAGCTCCAGAAGCTGGTGGAATCCACCCCAGCCGACGGCGTGGCCGACATCTAACCGGCCCGAGCGCTTGAAGAATGCAAAAAGCAGATTGCAGATTGAAAATGCCTCGACCCGCTTGGCATTCTTAATCTGCAATCTGCCACTGTCGGACGACGCTCCTTCTCTGAACGGCCCCGACCACTATACCTCCGGCACAGTATCCGGCTTGCTCACAGGCTGGAACGCGAGCAAGTCCTCTTCCGAAAGGTCGCCGCTGTGGGCGCAGCCGACGACGAAGCCCACCTCGGCATGTGCCGTGGAGTGAATGACGCACGCGCACAACGAGCGCGGCCCGTCCTCACCGACCGGCTCCAATTCGAGCAGGAGGATGGTGCCCCGCTCCCAGCGACGAGGCAGGGCCAGGCCGATGCCCGTGCGGGAAATGTCGCGCAGCTTGCCGACCCACTGTTCCCCGGGGCGGCAGCCCGCCGGATGGCACGACACCCGCCCCGTGGCCGCGTAGCGCACCGCGGTCCGCCGATCCGCGGGGTTCGGCGCCAACGTCACTTCTTCTTCCAAGGCGGTGCTGGGTTTGCTCATGATGACAGGTTTCCATCGGTAAAAAATAGGCGATGGGAGGGTGGTGGAGGGGAAGGGGGAACCGGCTCGCGGGAGAAGTTACCGCCCTAGCAAACATAGCACACGAAGAGGCAAATGCAGCAAAAAGACGGAATGTTCGAGAGGGAGCTTCGGGACTGGAGCGGGTTGGACACAGGAATTCGTTGCATCGGTAGCGTGTACACAGCCTGCTCCCGGGGACCCGATGCGCCAAGGGCTTATGGCGACAGAACCGGGTCGTTGCGAGAAACGTGCAACGACTTTTTTGCCGACGCCAGCTCTGCCAAACGGCCAATCCGCGACAATGGTTGCCAATCGATCGCCACACGACGGAGGTAGGACGGAAATCCAATGGGTCCGTGTTACGCCGGCGAGAGTGGTTCGTTTTCGGGTTTCCACCTACTTGTCCGGCTGCGGCGGCAGATCCGGCTTGCCGGCGCGGAAGATCATCACGCGCTCCGCCTTCACGTTCGGCGGATCGGATTTGTCCGGCTTGCCTTCGAACCAAACGCTCACTCGGTCGTCCTTCTTCAGGTCGTCGGCCGTGCCCTTCTCGACCAGTTTGCCCTTGGCGATTTGCAGTTCGGTTTCCTTGGTAATCTGGATCGTGAGGTCCTTGTCCTTGAGAACAATGGTGGCGACGATGCCGTCCTTCTTCTCGGCGTCGGTCGCGGGGACGATCTTGGCGATCGAACCCTCGCTGTCGAACTTCCTGGTGCAGTCGGGCGCCTGAGCATGGCCCACGGCGGCAACCAAGAGGAATCCGAAGAGGCCCGCCATGATTACGCAGCGCATGGGAATTCTCCGATACATACGAGATCAATCGGCAGTACACAAGCCTGAAGCGCAAGCGAAGGGCAGCCCTTCGCTAGCGCTTCAGGCTTGTGTGCATAGCAAGGGACGCCCTTCGCTAGCGCTTCAGGCTTGTGTGCACGCTTCGAGACCCCACGCTAGCCGAGACGCTCGCTCCACGCAAGGCCGCGCGGATTGCGCGGTGCGCAGTTGCGGCGTTGGAATGGGAGCGGTCTAATGGGATTCCATGGGTGAACTCTCTTCCGGCGCCACGGTCGCCGAATTGTTTGTTGCCCGCTTGCGCGATCACGGGGTGCGGCATGTCTTCGGGTATCCCGGCGGGCAATTGACGCCTATTTACGATGCTCTGTACCGCGAGCCGCGCATACGCCACGTTCTGGCCCGCGACGAGCAGGCCGCGGCGTTCATGGCAGACGGGTATGCGCGTGCGACGGGCAGACCGGGAGTGTGCCTGGCGGTGTGCGGCCCGGGCGTGCTCAACGCGGCGACGCCGTTGGCCACGAGCTTCACGGATTCGATTCCGGTCCTGCTCATTAGCGGGCAAGTACCGACACCCGGTTTGGGCCTACGCTCGGGCTACTATCACGAGAATGACCAACTTGGCGCGGTCTCGACGTTTACGAAGCATCGCGTTCGCATCAGCGACGGCCAACACTTGGCGGAGAACCTCGACCAAGCATTCTCGGCGTTAATGGACGGGCGGCCGGGGCCGGTATTCGTTGAAGTTCCGCTGGATGTTCTCCGCATGGAGCTGCTAAAGCCGCTTCACCCCATCACCTTGTCACCCCTTCAGCCCGTCACGCCGCCCGCGAACGACATCGCCGCCCTCGCCGCTTTGCTGGGGAACTGGAAGCGGCCGATGCTGCTGGTCGGGGGGGGCGTCTTGTCGGCGGAGGCGGGGCCGTTGCTGGTGCGCTTGGCGGAAAAGCTGGGCGAGCCGGTTTTCAATACGGCGATGGGAAAGGGGACGATTCCGGGCGATCATCCGTTGTCCGCGGGGCTGCCGTGGCGGCGAGCGACCTCGGATCTGTCGAACATGGCGTCCTATTTCTCGCCGTTGTTCACGGAGGCGGATGGGCTGCTGGCGATCGGCTGCCGGTTCACCCAACTGGCGACCGGAACGTGGAGCATGCCGTTGCCGCCGGCGCTGGCTCAGATCGACATCGATGCGGCGGAACTCGGCCGGCACTATCCGGTAGCGTTGGGCGTTCAGTGCGACGCGCGAGCCGCGCTGGAGGCGGTGCTTGCCATTCTGCCCGAAACGCCGCGACCGCCGTGGGCACGCGTGCCGCTGACGGGGAAGCCGTGGATACTGCCGGGAGTCGATGTGATTGGCCCGCTGAGGCGCCGCTTGCGGCGCGATGCGATCGTCGTCGCCGACATTACGCGGCTGGGGTATGTCTTGATGGCCGAGTTTCCCGTTTACGAGCCGCGCACCTTTCTTCACCCGGCCGGCTACGTGGCGATGGGATATGGCATTCCCGCCGCGCTGGGGGCGAAGGCCGCCTTTCCGGAGCGGCCCGTCGTCGCCGTGGTAGGCGATGGATGTTTCCTGATGTGCGGCATGGAGTTGGCGACGGCGGTGCAGGAAATGCTGCCGATCATTGTGATCCTCGTCAACGACAGCTGCCTTACGCTCATCAAATCCACACAGGAACGGCGGTACGAAAAGCGGTTCATCGGCGTCGACCTGCGCAACCCAGACTTTCAACTGTTCGCTCAATCGTTCGGAGTACGCTACTGGCGGGCGGACGGCGATGCCGCATTCGACATGGCCCTGAAGGAAGCACTGGCGGCGGAGGAGACGGCGGTCATCGAATTAAGACCGGCGGGCTAGCAATAAAGGACTCAAGACTCGCCGCTCGCACAATCTAATGCACTGGTTTCTCGTCTAATAGATGTAAGGAATACCCCAGAGATAAACTGTCCCCACTCCTGGATGTGGACATTCATTCACCATTCGAGCCGGAATCCTCGCTTTCCTAGGGAGAAACAGGCCATGAGTCGCAGAATCTTGTTGTCATCATTGGCCGGCGTGGTCGGACTGATGACGGTTGGAGCGTTTGGAATCGCCGCCCTTTCGTCCGCCGAGCCGGGCAAGAGCGATCCGTCGCCGGCGGTCGCCGTCGCGGCCTCGCGCTCCACCACGCAACTGCCCATCACCGGCTGCGCCCTCTTCAGCAGCGGCGTCGGCTACTTCCAACGCGAAGGCGAGATCGACGGCACCATGCGCGTCGATTTGACCTTCCCCGTCCAGGACATCAACGACCTCCTCAAGAGCATGGTCCTTCAGGACCTCGGCGGCGGACACATCGACGCCGTCAGCTATGAGTCACACGACCCCATCGACAAGACGCTCAAAAGTTTCGCCATCGACCTGACCCGAAATCCCACCTTCGGCCAGATCCTCAATCAGGCGCGCGGCGAAAAGGTCGAGGTCGTCCAGCAACAGGCGGCGAACCAGCCCGGCACGTTGACCGGCACCGTCGTCGGCGTCGAGAAACAGAAGCAGGCCGCCGGCAAGGACGCGGTCATCGAGAATGAGGTCCTGAATATGTGGTGCGCCGAGGGGCTGCGCAGCGTCAAGCTGACCGACGTGCAGCGCCTGCGTTTCCTCAATCCGGTCATGGAGACGGAATTCCGCAAGGCGCTGGATGTCTTGTCGCTGTCGCACGACACGCAGAAGAAGGCCGTCAGCCTCAGCTTTGTCGGCGAAGGCAAGCGGCCAGTGCGCGTCGGGTATGTCGTCGAGAGCCCGATTTGGAAGACAAGCTACCGGCTGGTGTTGAAGGAAGACGGCAAGCCGTATTTGCAAGGCTGGGCGGTGGTCGAGAATCCGAGCGACGAGGATTGGAAAGACGTACGCATGTCCCTCATCTCGGGCCGACCGATTTCGTTCCAGATGGACCTCTATCAGCCGCTGTACGTGGCGCGGCCGGTGGTTGTGCCGGAACTGTTCGCCTCGCTTACGCCGAGAACCTATGAAGGCGGCATGGATGGTAAATTGGGCGACGCGCTGGCGAAGCAGGCAGAGGAAGCCGACCGAGAAGTCTCCAAGAAGGAAGCAAAGGGCGAAGGCCGGGGAGGCGCTGCGGGCAAGCCCGGCGCACCGCAAAAGGATTCCGCCGACCGTAAGAGAAACGAATACCGGGGCGATGAGAAGCTGGACGTGACGCGTGGCGTCAACACGGCGGCCAGCGCATCCCAATTGGGCGACTACTTCCAGTACAAGATCGAGCACCCCGTCAACCTCGCCCGCCAGAAGTCGGCCATGCTCCCCATCGTCGGTCGCGACATCGAGGGAACCAAGGTCAGCATCTTCAACCAGGGCACTCACCCTAAGTTCCCGCTCCTCGGCCTCAAGTTCAAGAACACCTCCGGCATGAACCTCATGCAGGGACCGATCACGGTGTTTGAGAATAACACCTACGCCGGCGACTCGCGCATCCTCGATCTCCAGCCCAACGAGGAACGCTTGCTCAGCTACGCCATCGATCTCGGCACCGAAGTCGAGGCCATCAATGCCGCCAACAGCGGCAAGGTCACCAAGGTGAAGGTCAACAAGGGCATCCTCTACAGCACGTCGCTCGTCCACGAAGCCAAGAACTACAAGGCCAAGAACCGCTCGCAGACCGACCGCCTGCTCATCGTCGAGCATCCGTACCGGCCGGAGTTCCATCTGGTCAGCTCCCAGAAACCCAGCGAGCAGGCCCGCGACGTTTATCGTTTTGAAGTGAAGATCCCCGCCGGCAAGAACGGCGAGTTGGATGTGGCCGAGGAACGCGACGTAGTCTCGACCGTGCAGTTGACTAACAGCGACGATCAGACCATCCGCCAGTTCCTGACGCTGCCGGTGACCAGCGAGAAGGTCAAGGTGGCGTTGCAAAAGGCCATGGAACTCCGGACGATCTGGGCGAAGACGCAACAGGACCTGGGGCAGGTGCAGAAGCAGTTGAAGGACATCACCGACGACCAGGGCCGGCTGCGGGCCAACATGCGTGAGTTGCCGCAGTCGTCGCCGATTTACAAGAAGTACCTCGAGAAGTTCGAGAAGCAGGAAGGCGAAATCGAGGAGATGCAGGCGACGATCAAGACGCTCCAGGACACCGAGCACGCCCAACGCCAGGCGTTCGACAACTACCTGGGTGGCCTAGACGTGGAGTGATTTTCGAACATTAGACTTCCGAAGTCTCCGAGACTTCGGAAGTCTGCGGCAAAACACCATTCTTTCCAGGCGAGCGGGGGGTATCCCCTCCCCGCTCGCCGTTTGGTCTTTTTTCAAGGAGCCTTGAGATGCGACGATTGTGGACGAGCGGAGTAATGGCGGTGGTTGGCCTGGCCGCGTTGGGAACGTATTCCCCCGCCCAGGTGGTTGCGGATCGGAAAATCGCGGTGCGGATCAGCCCGCTGCCGGAACGAGTCGCAATGGCCGAAACGATCGTCACCGGCAAGGTGACGGCCATCGAGGACAAGAAGGTCGAGGCCGCGACGGCGACCGCCGGCGACGGGTCGCTCTTGCCCGGTTCGGCGGAATTTAGGGCCGAGGCGATCAAGGCCGTGCCTATTGCCATCCCGGCCACGCCCGCGAACGAAGCCAACCAGATTCTTCGACGCATGGAAGTGAGTCTCCTCGGGCGAAGGCGATGCATGGATGGTTCGGTAGTTTGCCTTCGCATTCTGGCGAATACGGCCGCGAGATTCGCGGAAGAGCAGACGCATTCGCCAGAATGCGGGATGGTCTAGGCGACAAGCAAGCCGCTTCCCTGCCGCATGATCGTTATTCCTTCTTTTCCTTTTTCGTCTCCTCGGCGAAACGCTTGATCACGTAGCCATCGGTATTGTCCTTAAGCCATTTCTTGGCGGCTTCGGGAAACTCCTTCTCGTAGTTTTGGAACGGGCCTGGCTTCCAGCCGTCTTTGTCCGTGAGGGCCAGACGTCCGAATACCATCATCGGGGTCAATTCGGTCGCCGAAAAACCCTTGCTCCAGTCGCCGTCGGCCAGGCCTTGGAGGATCAGCTTGCTCTCCTTCGCGTCGACTTTTTCTTCCTTGGGGTTCGCGCCCTGGGGGGTTCGATACCGAATCAGCAGCATGCCGGCAGTTTGGAAGCGGTCGTCGGCGCTCTTGGCCTTCAGGCCCGCATCCGTGTCGGCCAGCAGCTTGGCGCACCGCTTGATGGTTTCCATCTCCTTCTCGTAATTCGGGTTGTCCTTCTTGGTAAGGACGTAATCATACCCGGGCAAGGTGAGGAACGATTCCTCGAAGTGCGGCCGAAGCAGGAAGCAACCCTCCTGATCCTTGTTGAGGTTAACCTGGGGGAAACGGCCGGGACGAATGCCGGGGCCGCCGCCCGGCGCGGCTTGCGGCTCCACGA
>Ga0207095_10046_pt1 | contig 37278 bp, 35 predicted proteins | sample Alteio_BWMinHeat_88_FD_153529 | JGI IMG/M metagenome (GOLD analysis project Ga0207095, IMG submission 153529) | Enriched cells from forest soil in Barre Woods Harvard Forest LTER site, Petersham, Massachusetts, United States -... | ecosystem: Environmental > Terrestrial > Soil > Temperate forest >... | reverse complement strand
TAATCATTTCACCCTGACGACACTATCCGGCGGCACAGGCACCAGCGCCTTCAAGAACTGCTCCGACTCCAGATCCTTCGGAACTTGAATCGCGCATTCGCCACCGCGCCTGCATATCAGCGAGCGATCAATCTCTCCCTGCCATTTTGCTAGCACGTCCTTGGGCAAAACATCCTTGTCCGAAAACGCATCCTGATGCGATTCATGGATGAACATATACACGTTCTCCTGGCCTTGTTCGGACAGGTAATATCCGAACGCAGACTTGGTAGGGTCGAGCGGCAGAACCCGGCAACCCATGACTGCCGCCGCGCGGGTTTTGACGGGCGTCGGTCTGTCCTCATACATGAAGCCGGTTGGGCAGGCGTTGCGCACTTGTGCGGCGATGTTTTTCAGGACTTGTTGTGCGGGTGTTTTAGTGTCGGGCGGGAATCCGCGATAGCCAACCAGGCGAATTGCTTGCGTCCAGTTCAGTGCAGTTTCACCTGCGCGGTAATACCCTACTTCATAGGTGCCTTCCCCAGAGTTGACGAAGGATGATTTCGCGGAGAAGCCTTGCGGTAGCAGGAAGTGCAAATCGTCTCTGGCTATGGGCTGCCACGCCCAGCGTTCGGTCTCGGCTTTTTGTTCGACGGGCGCCGCTGCAACTGGCGGTGCCTGTACCTTGGTCTGGGTGCAGCCTAGGACTAAAGCCGAGGTGGCGCAAGCAACGAGAAGTTTAGTAAGAGAGGTCATTTTTTCACCGGGGAAAGTGTCTGGGGAAGTCATTTATTTTTCGAGTTGAATGTTGATGTCGTCCGCATCTGGCAATGTTTTCATGCGCGCTATTCTTTCATCAGTCGTGCTTGCACACAAGAGCCCAATCAAGGACCCACCATACCTGCCGCAATGTTAATCGATAGCCCGAGTATGGCGGCATTGAACAGGAAGCTGAGAACAGATTGTGCCAGCACAAGTTTACGCATGGGCCTCGACATGACTACGACGTCCGAGGTCTGTGCGGCCACCGCAATCGTAAATGAAAAATATAGGAAATCCCAATAGTCGGGATTTTCTTCCCGATCCGGAAAGATCAATGGACGGGCGTTGATATGAGATTGGTAAAACATGTGGGCATAGTGGAAGGTAAATAGTATTCCAACCAGTAGCCACGAACCCAGTACTGTCGCGGCCGTAAATGCGTAATGGCCCAGACGTCCTTGCGCCGACAGGGCTCTGGAAGTTGCCAGCTCGAAAACGATTGCAGCCAGGCTGATGATCGCAGCGACCGACAGGACAGCCAGCACGGCTGCCGCAGTGTTGTCTTCCCGTTCGGCAATGGCACGCACTTTTTCGTGGCCGGCACGCATGATCAGCCACGCCGTCGAGAGGATATACGCCCATACGCCGACGTTCCAGCCGGTCAGCGCGCGGGTAATCAATAGCCAATCGGATGGCAATAAAAGACTGATGCCGGCACCGATGACAGTCGCAATAACCAGACGCGGTCGGTGGTGGGCAAACCGTTGAACAGGGTGCATGATTAGATGGCAGATGGGCAAAATGGCATCATCCCATACTTCATGAGCGGCGTCGCATTTTGAATCGGTCCTCTGGCAGATGGGTAGGACACAAGAGGAAATCAGGTCGATTTCCCTTCTGTCACATTACGAGGATACAATGCCGTCGAATTGTCTTTGCGTGGAGTTCGAAAATGGATGCGACTTTGCTCTCTTACGGATCCGATCAATCGGGGCTCATTTGCGGCTATGTGTTCGACGGTACTGCCGCCGGTCGCGCAATTACGACGGAGCTTGCGCTTGAGTGGTTGCGCCATCGCGACCGGCATCCGCAAGGCGAGTTCATTTGGCTGCACCTGAATCTCGCGAATGCGCACAGCGAAAAATGGTTGATCGACCATGCAGGCCTGCCGGAAGAATTTTACGAGACTCTGCATGAAGGCTCACGCTCGACCCGCATCGAGCACGCAAACGGCACGTTGATCGCGGTCGTCAATGACGTGCTATACGATTTTTCATTCAATCCTTCGGACATCTCGACGCTGTGGGCCGGTGTCGACGCACGCGTCGTGATTACCGCACGCCGCCATCCTTTGCAGTCGATCGACCGATTACGCGAAGCCGTCAATAAAGGCGAGCCGATACATTCGACAGTCGAATTGCTCAACCATTTATTGCATGACCAAGCCGACGTATTGGTCAACATCGTGCGCGATTCGATCAAGCGCGTGGATAACATCGAGGACGGCCTGCTATCAGGGAGGCTGCATTCCAAGCGCACCGACATAGGCGCATTGCGCCGTGTCCTGGTTCGCCTGCAACGGCTGCTCGCGCCGGAACCCGCTGCGCTATTCCGCTTGTTGCAACGTCCGCCAACATGGATCGTAGAATCCGATTTGCAGGAACTGCGCCAATCCACCGAGGAATTTTCTGTCGTCCTGAACGATATGGCGTCGTTGCAAGAGCGGATCAAGTTGCTGCAGGAAGAGATCGCGGCGCGTGTCAACGAAGAAAACAACCGCAGCCTGTTCGTGCTGACCATCGTGACGGTTCTTGCACTGCCGATCAACATTCTCGCCGGCCTCTTCGGCATGAATGTCGGGGGTATTCCGCTTGGGCAGAATGAAAACGGATTCTGGATCGTCGCCGGCATCGTCCTCACTTTCACGGCCCTGGCGGCGTGGTTCGTTTTTCGCAAGCGGGACGATTGATGTTACGCAATGCTTTTGCTTTGCTTTGACAGTGAACCGGGCGCGATGGGCATCCGAAGTTGTGGATACAAATCGCGCTATTTCTTCCAGTAGTCAAATTCGGCTTCATACTTCACGCCGCCCAAATCTTCCACCTTGTCCTGAAAGTAGACTTGCGCATCCGCGATCGCCTGGTTGTAGATGCTCGGACCGATCTCCCTGATTACAAAATCGAGCAGGAGTTGCGCCTTCAGGTCGCCTATTTCATCATCCATGTTTTTCGCAAAAAAACGCTGGATTGAGTTGATCAAGATCTTCGTTGTGTCGGTTTGTAATTTTATGGACATGGTATGGCGTCGGTTCGTGGGACTTCAATAAGCATAGGGAAAATAGGGTGACGCGGTCTTTATCCTCTCAGGCTTACCAATGCAGAATGTGATGCGATAACTGGTAAAACCGGGAGAACGGTATACATTGAAGCCTACGCCTTATTGAAATTCGCATGTATATGAAACCAGGATCGGTTCGAGATTGTCAATAATCGTCAAGGCCGAAAAAATCTGTAAGGAATCGGCTGTGGATACGACAAATATTCGGTTATTGCGTTATGCAGGCGTAAGCGGGCGGGCTAACCGGACAACATTTCCGATAAAAATAATCAGGAGAATATACGATGTCTGAAGGAACAGTCGCTTTTCCCAGTAGCACCATTTGTTATTTCGACAAACCACCTGCGCCCAAGGTCGAGTCGGATAAGTTAAACAACCAGCAGGGCTCCCCAGGCATCGCGAGCCCGGATGCAGCGGGTTCGGTGGACCAAGCTTCGTCATCCTCGTTGAAGCCTGTGGGATCTGCCGGTGCAACTGCGCGCCTTGACGAGCGAGGTAATGTCGCCTCACCCGGCCCAACTATCAATACGAATGGGCAGGTAGTTGGCACGCTTGTCAATGAAGTCGCCTGAATTAAACCATATTGGTCTTAGATGTTATGCGGCCGGCTCATCTTTCTTCCGCTTGAAGAACTTGAGTATTCCAGACCCCATCGCTGCGAGGCCGACGAGAAGTACCTTTTTGAAAGCAAGCAGCATTGCAAAGATCTTGGTAAAAAATCCCAGTTTCGCGGCTACGCCACCCGCGACCAGTGCAGCTAATCCGTACTCGGCGATCTTGTCTGTCTTATTGTCAAAATCATTGTAGCCGTTGCCTGCGGTGAATTCAGTGAACGCCACGACATGCTGCATTTCCTGCTTGATTTGCGCAATCTGGTCCATGCTTGCCACGGCGTTCAAGACCAGGACACCCTTCCGGCCGAGCACGCGTATGTTGTAGTTGAGCGAAGTCTCGTTTGCCTTTTCTGAAGAAAATTCCTTGGCCCAGTAAAATTTGTGCGTCCTCTTGTCATAACTTGGGTTCTCCGCCCAGCCGACCAGCGTTATTGCAGGATAGCCGTCCTTTTTGCGGTCTTCATTCGCGGCTTGGTTATCCTCCTTCATTTTCTTTAGCAGCTCGTCATATTTGATGTTGTCTGCATCATCATCCTTGACGTGTCCGTCTTCATCGTAAGTCACGACCACGCCCCAACTGTTTTCGTTCAGCGGGCTGATATCGGCGGGGAAAATCATGCCTAGGGTCGTGTTACCGGGTGGATTACCCCAGGCATTGACCAGTACGCGCTCCGCATCGGCGGGCGGAAGATAGCGGAAAGTATCGGGTAAATCCAATGTAGCGACGCCGCCCGGCAAATTGATTTTTCCCTTTTGAAAATGGAGCGACGTCACGAACTCGTCCGCGTTCAATTTCTTTTCCGGCGCTTGATCGGCAGCGAACGCAACTGACAGAAAGCCCGTGACAACGAACAATGCCAGGGCGATCCGGATCTTTCTGAGCATGATTACTCCCTTTAATTATTTTGTAATTTACCGCGCAAACAACTGATGGTATCCGAGTGGTTGAAACTAGAATAGATGATTTTCTTGCTATTAAATATCCCATATTTATGGGAGTGGAATGCAAGGGAACAAATAAGCGGGGGTGGTTTATGTCAAATTGGTCGCGATTGACCGTGATTCGACTGAAGGAGAGGGGATAAGAATCGGCGGCGGGAATCCATAGTGAGGATCAAGCGACCTATGGATTCCCCTTTACAGGGCGCGTACAGGCTTGTAAGACTGTACAGTTATGCAGGCATGAAGCGGTGCTTCATGAGAGCTCGGCTTCACCCTGCGCGGGAGCGACGGATTTAGACAGTATGCGTAACTATTAATACGCGCCCATATAGTCGCGCTTACCGATATCAAGGCCGTTATGCCGCAAGATCGCATACGCTGTCGTCACATGGAAGAAAAACTGCGGCAACCCGTAGTTCGCTAGATAAGCCTGCCCGTTTAATTTTTTCTCTTTCGGCGTACCGGGGCGCAGTACGATTTCCCGAGATTCACTGCCATCAAACCCGGATGGCGGAAGCTCTTCGATAAAGGCGATCGTTTTCGAGAGCAATGCGCGCAGGTCTTCAAAAGACTGCTCCTTGTCTTCATATGCAGGCACCTCAGTACCTGCGAGCCGCGCCGATACGCCTCTTGCGAAATCCGCTGCGATTTGTACCTGGCGGGTAAAAGGCAACATATCGGGAAACAAGCGCGCCGCCAGCAGTGCGCTCGGCTCGATTTTCTTTTCGTTCGTGTGCGCTTCGGCTTTACCTAAAATATCGTTCAAGCTGTTCAGCATTTGCTTGAAAACGGGAACGGATGTGGTGTACATGGCGCTGCTCATGGATTTTCCTCGTTGAAAGTATTGTCATTATAGTCAACTGGTTCAGACGCGTGCAGCGACGTGCTTGCGAGGGCTAAATCCGGGTACTCCGGTGCCGTTAACATAGGTACAGAGAACAAATCCGATGCTGATCGTTTACCGGCCTTTTGTCATGAAACTGATCGTTCACCCCGCACTGTTGGTTACATCACTATTGCTTACCTGTTTTTCCGCTGTCGCGGGCGAAAAGCCGGCAAGATCGGAAGGCCCGGACGGCACCAGCACTCTCACCGTCGAGATGAACGACGACGCAAGCTATATCCTCGAAACAGTGCCTCCCGAATCGGCAATGGAGCGATTCGAAATGCTCGACTCCAACGGCCGAAAAATTTCCTATGTCGCGTTTACGGATACCGATGTCGGTGGCCTCGTGTTCGTCGACTCAAAGTTGCTGGGAACGGTCTCCAGGCATGACGCGCAGTCGTTCTACAGTTGCCGCGGATATGTGACCACGGCACAAATGCACTGGGCAGAAGAAGCGTCGGACTGGGTGGATACGCTGTTGCTGGCAACCATACCGGCGACCAAAGTCACGCTCCATTTTTCAGGGAAATCGACTTCTCAGAGTATCAAGGAGGTTGTCGCCAACCCCATGCTGTCACAGCTTTCCTTGCTTGACATCAGTACCAATCCTTTCAGTCTTTTGAGAAAGCTGAACTCTGCGCATGACACCATGCGCGATCGCGAAAAATACGAAAAAACCTTGCTGGCACTGAAGGCGATCACGACGGGCACAAGTGAAGAAAAAGTCGCGGCAGTCCTGCCGCCGGAAGATATATTTTTTGGTGATGGTGGGATCGTGCTTGCATACCCTCATTTTGCGCTTGAGTATTATGTCAGTGGCGGCATCGTAAAACTAGCTCAGCAGCCATCGCTCTATCGCATTTCCCGCGCACGCCCTGCATTATTTTATGCACCCAACGCCAAATGGGATCTATGCACGCCGCAGAACTGGAGAAATACGCTCCCCGAATTAAAAGCAGCGGCCATGCCGTGACCACTCTGATTGAATTGCAATCACATCGGTAGTGGAGATATTTCATTTCCAGAAATAAATTGATCGGAATCGCTTGCACTGCATAGCGAATAGCGCTGCCCATCTGCAATTAATCCAGCAGAAATTTACCCTGCCAAAAGCATATTGCGATTTTCGATCAGGTACATCCTCGTCGTAGAAAATTTCAATATGTATCCTCACGCATGGGCCTCTTGATTTGTCGAGAACAGCGATCCATATGATTTTCTCCTGAGGCAAAGGAGGTATTCCGAAGGAAAAATGTTCAATGGAGGTAGCAACCATGAAAAGCCTTTCCATCATCATCGCAGGAATGCTATTGGCAAGTTGTTCTCATATGGGAACGGATCGCTCGGATACCATTACTAGCTCCGGCAGTTCGGATAGCTCAGAATATAAAGCCGGGATGCACAGCAAGAAGGATGCGAATACCAACCCAAGTCCCGGTGCGAGCGGATCGAGTGGTTCGAGCAGCGAGCCGTATTATGACTCGCCTGCATTACGTTCGGGAGGATCGAACTACTAGGGAATTCTGGCGGTGGTAGTCGTAGCCGGCAATTCCAACGAGCATCAACTTGCCGCACTCACGTACATCATGGACATGCAGATATGTTGTGTCACCTGAAGAAAACAGGTGCTGCAGAAATTTTGCGTGAGATCATCTCAAGCACTGAAGGGTGGAGGAGTTTCCGCCCTTTTGTTTTTTGGTCGTTGTAGCGGGAAGCGTAGCCTTGCTCGATGCATATCCTCTTGCAAACGGATACCGTTAGCAGGCATGGGGCAAGCGTGATTCCTTGCTCTGAGATCTATTTCAACTTGCGACAATCAAGCGGCAGATACATAACGGGAACGCTAGTCTTGTCGATTCCGATAACAGTCATTTTATTGGGCCCCTCGGCTTTGCCGCAAACCCAGGTGATGGGGACGGTAGGCTCGTCGGACATGACTGCGGGGCGCAGTGAAATTATTTTCCCGGCGATTGCACTGTGCGCGCGATTACCGAACGTGATTTGAATTGCGCCGTTCTCTACCGTTAAGGCACTGACAAAGTTGTTGACGATTTTGTCTGCAGCCGGTACCCCGGCGCCGGCGTTATCCAATGGGAATGTCTGCGTCAACGCCCAAGCAGCGGCAATCGGTTTTTTCGCAAGCTCCGCCAACGGCAACGCTGCTTCAATCTGCTTGCGCACGATCCTGCCCTGGAGCGACGGTATGGCAATCGCCGACAGAATGCCGATCACCGCAATCACCACCAACATTTCGATTGCGGTAAAGCCGCGGTGTCGTTCAGCCATTTTAGCTTCGTCCCGATTATCAATATTTATTTAGCAGGGAACACCTCACCTACGCTGTACGAGGCTGTTTCGTTACTTGCACCTTGCCATCGGCGAGATAACCTGCCTTACGCAATTGCTGAATGTACGCCACATCATTCTTGAAGTCGAGTGTGACATCAACTTTGCCGGTCGGCTTTTCGGAAGCTGCCTGCAGGCGGAATTCGTGTGTGCCGCTATCCAGCATATAGTTCATGGAGTCACCGAAATCTTCATCAATAGCGATAATTACCTCCTTGCGAGGAATCGACAGTTGCGGGCGAAAGACGCCGCCCATCTGCTTGCCATCGACATACAGCACGACCCGAAATTGTTTGCCGCCTGATTGTTGCGGGCCAACGCTGTCGGTAAGGCATGCGAGGGCGAACATCGGCTTGCCGAATTGGAGCTCGGTAACCGGACTTGGTAACGCGACGTCGCGGCTTATTTCCTGATCGAAAAAGGTGAAAGTGCCCGGCGTTTTGCCGGCGCATAAATCGGCGGCTTGCACGAGTAGCGGAATGGATAACAGCAGAGCAAAGACACTATGGCGAATGAAGTTTGAGTTCATGTGGCCTCCCTGTGAATTATTAAGGTTGTTATTGCGATTGATTTTACACAGAAGTCCGAAATTTAGGCGATGGTTATTTGGTGTGGCTTCCGTTCCCCGATTGCGGGCGAAGGACGGAATACGTCCTAATGGCTATTGAAAATTAATGGATACTTATATTTTCCATTGCGTAAAATTGAATTTACACTATCCATTTTTTGCGATGCCCAATCAATGAAATCAACACCATCGCGTTTTCGATTCATCACACTGGCTATCGTATTTATCTGGTTTTTCGTCGGTGGTATTTTCCACTTCGCATTGCCTCAATTTTTCCTTGAAATCATTCCGCCGCAATTGCCGTTTCGAATCGAGGCCGTCTATATCAGCGGATTTTTTGAGATTGTCGGGGCGCTGGGTTTGCTACGCACAGGGTTGAGGCGATATGCAGGTTACGGACTGATCGCGCTGACGGTAGTGGTTACGCCAGCCAATGTTTACATGTGGCTGCATGCTGAATTGTTTCCGGCCATACCACCGATTCTTTTAGGGGCCAGACTCGCATTGCAGATCGTCTTGTTGGCAGGTATTTGGTGGAGCGCCACGCAAGAAAGATGTCCTGATTAGCGCGTGGATGGAAAGGTATTGGATTGATGCCTAGCCTGATTTTTACACAAATTGCGCGGACCCTCGTCTCGCGAATTTTTGCAAAAGTCAGGCTAGAAGTCGGTTCCGCCAAAAGCCGGTATTGCATCCATTATCTTTTGCCATAATGAGCGCGGTGGCGGAGGTGGCGGTGGAAATTCATTTGCCAGCAGCGAAACGGCGCCCTGGAAATTGGGTGCTAGACCCGATCTGATCACGAGATCGAAGATCGATTCATTTTCCCCTTCGGTTTGAACGGAGTATTTTTCCTCGACCATAGGTACCGTTACCCTGGAAGCCAATTCGTTAATGAGATCCCACCAGGGATTTTTTGAAATTGTGTTGCGGCTGCTTTTATTCATATAAATGCAATCAAGGTATCGCCTAGAGCAATTATATAACCAGACCCGATGTGCAAAGGTCCAGATGAAAATTCATCGGAGCCTTCATTTGAAGGGTAGCCGCTTTTGTCGCGGCATACAAAACTTTCTCCACGAAAAAACGGCTTGGTTGAAATCAACCAAGCCGTCGTTGCAGCAAACAATCAATCGTGTGTAGACATCACTCCGTCGGGGTTGAACCGATGCAATGGTCAATGATAGTCCACGGTTGATTACTGCTCACCGCCGTATTGTGGGTATTTGGATCCTGATTGGTCGCGACATTCGCCTTGTAAACATCGCCTATGCTTGTGTTCATTGGTTGGTAATAGGCTATTGCGCCTGCAAGGTAGTTAACCGTGCTGGCATAACGCTGATATGTAGGCTCACATCGCGTGGTTGGATATGGCGGCGTTGGCGTTGGTGGCGGTGTCGGTGTCGGAACGATTCCACACGCACTTACGGTGCTGACTGACCATGCTAGCTGCCATGACGAACCTACACCCGGTTCATATACGCTTGCACCTGAAGAACACCATCCAGCGACTTCACACTTGTAATAGCCACCTGCATTTCGTACGATTTTACCCGTCGCATATGCGGTGCCCGCAACATACACAGGGCAGGCCAATGCTGGTGGCGGCGTCGGACAGTTGCCGCATGGGCCAGCTGGTGTCGGTGTCAGAGGCGGTGTAGGTGTAGGTGTTGGGGTCGGTGGTGTGGGTGTTGGGGTTGGTGTCGGTGTCGGAGTAGGTGTTGGCGTCGGAGTGGGCGTCGGCGTCGGTGTCGCACCGCACGTGAAGCCGGGAATCCAGGGCTGGCCGCTACCGGACGGGCCGCTGTTCGTTGCCGGACTCTGGTTTTGACTCCAGAAGGCCGCTGTGTAATTCCGTTTGTTAAAACTTACTTTCGCGCCGGTGGTATAGGGTATCCCGCTGTTCCATGCAATGTTGCAAGCCTCGCCGTTTGCCAATTGAGTTTCCTGGCGTGGCGAGTTCGAATCGCCACCGCACGCGGCGATCATGCCGCCGGCCATGAGCCCCAGAATCAGGCTGTTAATGATTGTTCTATTCACTTTGTCCCCTAAATGATATGGATGAAACCCAGTTATGAAGTACTGTCGGTCTTGATTTTTAATTCTTGGTTTTTAATTTGAGGTTACTGCGCCCGTGACAATGAGGCATCGAAAAGTGGATGTCAAGTGGTCATGCAGGCAGAAACCCCAGCTTGTTGATATCGATCACTATTTAGCGAGTACGCAAAATGGCGAATGTAGTGCCGGATTGCAATATTCGTTATCGATAGCTACATTTTGAACAACGCGTCAGCGAAGATTGTCCGCGTTGAATAAAAACCAGCGCAGCTGTTTTATTTGCTCACCATTGGCAGGCGCAATTCGCTGACGATCGCATCGATGCCGGGCTTATCAAGTATCAAGCCCACATGTCCAATGCCAGGGACAAGACTTACACGTATCGGACGGCCGGCTTTTTCGAAGATCGCCTGATAGCGATTGGTGTACATCAATTCATCCTCTACGCCGGCGACGATGGACATAGGCTGCTTTGCCGCCAGAATATTTGCACGATAGTCCTCCATTACATCGAAGTTGGTCCTAAGCGCATAAGAATAAGTCGGCGTCAGGTATTTCTTTACATCGTCATCCAATGCAAAGGCAATGACGTTGAGATGGTTAAACCACGTGACGCCAAAATGGTTCAGGATCGTGAGTGCAACCAGACGCGGAACGCCGACATTTACCCAGCCGCCGCCCATGCTGCTGCTGTCGATTTTGAAGATCGCAGGATCGGAAAATAAGGGAAGCGTCGGCGCCAACAGCAAATATCGGTCAAATAATTTTTGCCGCTCACTACCCGCAAAACGAAGCGCGAATCCGGCGCTCGCCGAGAATCCGACAAGGGTGCGCGGGCCACTTGGCTTGACCGTATTGATGAAATCCTCAAGGTCATCCTCAAGTTGTCCGATGTAGGTAATATCGCCCCTGCGGCCGGATTCGCCATGGCCTCGCACATCCAGCGTGTAGACAGCGATGCCTGCTTGCGTCATGGGCATGGCAAGTTGATGCATGCTTTCACTATTCGCCGATGACCCCGGGACGAGTACCACCGTTTGGGTACTTGCCGAGGTAGATGGATAAAATCGATACGCGAGTGACTCGCCATCGCGAGCAGGATAACGCCGCAACGCGGGTAACTCAGAGCGAGAAAAATTGTTGAATGTATTGGTATTGTTCGACTTCATTGGCTGCGGCGAAGTCGGACCACCGAACACTATGGCAATAGTGAAGGCTGTGATGACCAAGGCCAAAACACACGCAAGAAAAATCCGCAGATATTTGAAAATCATAAATTCCTTATTGACGGATGACGAAGTGAGGTACGGTGCGCCCCATATCCGCCAACCAAATTGAACGAGACGAAAAACAAGTCACAAATATTGTCCACGAAAGACACGAAAGACACGAACAAAGCAAAAGCAGAGCATTTAAATTTGGTTTTGTTAGTTTTGATGTTGTCGTATTCGATTTTTTTCGTGCATTTCGTGGACAAATTTTAATTTTTTGATTTGGTTAGCGCTTATGGAGTGCGCTCCGCGCACCAATAGCGACAAGCGAGTCGCTATTGTGCGCCACTAGAAATTTCATTTTGCTTTTTTCTGGTCAGCGAAGAGAATGCTCGCTGATACGACCACTCGACTAGCTCGGTCAAATATTCACCAGGCATGCTCTCGACCTTGACGATGGTCACCCAGTGGAATCGCCCCATGTATCGCGCGGGCTTGATGCCGGGAGTATCGGTAAGCTCCAGAAATCTATCGGGCGTTACGCGTATGCTGAACCGCCATTTTTCCGGATCGCTGGTCTTGAAGTAGGCGAAAAACTTTCCGCCGACAGTGTACACAAGCACGTTACTCGGCGCGAAGTGAATTTTTTCAACGGAGCCAGGCAGGCTTGAGCAGAATTTCTTTAATGCACGAAGATTCATGGTTCAAGGTTGAAGGACAAATCGGCTCTTACTTTTTCATCCACCTTTGACCTGATCGGCGAAGGGGGCCGACCCAATAATTCCGGCAAGCTATTAGGTTCAGGTACATTATCCCGCTGCAGCAATATCCAGTGGCCGTAAGAAAATGGCGAGAAATGGAAAACGTCGCACATGTGTGCGCCTATGCGCGCCATCCAATCAGGTAAGGGGATTTGCAACGCTTTCGAGTCGGTATAGTCAGTCCGTAGTTCGCGCAAATATTCGGCGTATGAATAATGGCGAGTGCCACCAAGCTCGACCTCTCGATGCTCGTCCATTGCAGACTGGGCAACCAGCGCGACGTAGCTATCGCCCAGATCGCTGGATGTCATCGCCGCAATGCGGCCGCGTGCGGATCTCGGAATGAACTGTATCGGCGAACGCGCCAGGCCACGTAACCAGCGCGCGCCGAATCCACCTTCCCCATCGAGCAACGACGGACGGACGATGCAGTAATCGGCACCGGACGCGACAATCGCGCGTTCCCCCAATAATTTGCTGGACAAGAATTCGCTTTTGGCGCCATCGTGCAAACTCAATGCAGAGGTGTGGATGAAGCGGATGTTTGCCTGCGCGCACGCAACCGCCAGTGCTGCAGGTGCGCGATGATGTACATCGTCGTAGGATTCAGTAAGGCGTTGACGCAGAATGCCGACACAATTGACGACCACGTCAACATCAATTAGCAATGACGCCCATGCATCCGGCTGCAATAAATGTTCGAATCGAACCGGACGAAATGCTGCGTAGGGGTAGCGCTGCTCGTGACGCGCTGGACGGCGACTGCCGATGGTAACGTGTACGCCGGATCGATGCAGGGCTGCCGCTGCGTGGCGCCCGATGAAGCCGGTACCGCCGAGTATCAGGACGCGGGTGGGTGAGGGCGCTACAGTTGATTGCTTATTCAAAGGAGTGCGTTATTGATTGTATTTGGCATGAATCGAAAGTATAGCGCGTCGCTTTTCGATCATGTCTTTGGTTCCATCCCAATTAACCGCCGCCTGGCCGTCCTGATAACCGCAGCATGCGACCAGTCGATTATTACTGCTCCAGAAAAACGACGTGACGTCATCGGAATAAAACGCTGCGACGGGCTGCACCTCTCGCATCTCCAGGTCTACAACGGCAAGACCGAATTTATCCTTGATGGAAGTGGTCACAGCCAGATACTTCCCGTCTGGAGATACGTGCATGCTTCCATATTGTTCATTACGGAAGAAATCTTCTATCGGAATGTTGGATGCCGCATGGGCAAAGGCGTTGAACAAACACAAAACAAGGAACGCGAAAAAATGTGGCGATGCGAACCTTGGCATTGCGCGGCTTGATATTTGGAATTGATTTTCACTCATAGTTTATTAGACGCTCTTAATTCTTGCCAGCCACGCATTTGCCTGAAGGGTGTTACGTCAGTTGATGCGGACGCTATTTTCTCCGATGAAAATAGTAAGGGGGATAATGCGACGCAACAAATACCTAGGTACCCTCAGCTTTTAAACTTTGCGATTCCACACTACAGCGCGCACCGTTCTGCAATGAATCTGTGCCCGTATTCGTCGACCGTCACGACGTCGGCACATACCTGGTTCGCCTGGTAATCCGGCCGAGACGGGATGGTGATGGACCTAGCTGCTTGTGCCCAAATGGCGTCGAATATTTCAAATGAGTTCGACAATGTCCTGGTATATATGGCCGTCGAAGTAAGTTCATGCCCTGCAGGCAGAATGAAGCTTGTAGCATATGTGCCGCCATTAGCAAATGCCAAGGTCGGCGCTGCCTTGATTTTAGGGAAACTGGCTGTCGATCCATTCTCCATCGTGAGTATTGACCCATTCAATGAAGTTGACGTAGACGTAAAGTTAAGGTGGTCAGGCCACATGCTCAAATCGGTTTCCTTATAGTCGCTAAGATATGGCGCTACGCGCAATGATTGTTTGTATGTCGCAATCGTTTGGCCGGACTTCATCAAATTTACGACATATGGCGTGCCGGCCGCCACACCCTTACGAACTGCGGCAAGATCATATAGGGGAGGGGGACTTGGACCCCAGACGGCGACGGTATCAGAATTTTGGATCGTGCTGGCCAAGGACCACCAAGGATCAGTGGCATTAGTCCAAACTCCAGCCATTGTATTTTTGGTCGCTTGAATTGCAATCGGAGCTGACAGCCCGGGGCCTGTGACAATAGCGGTATCTGCAATTGGATTGCCGCTGCCGTCGTCGTTCACTCGAATTTCAATTGAAATGTAAGGCCTGATTGGTGCGCCCCAATCCACCACAGTTGGAACGATCCCAATGAACGCCTTTTTATCGCCATCTCCGGCAAGGTAGAACTTACCATCGGATGCTTTTTTCCATAACCAGATAGAAAGATATTCTTTGTTATGGCTGAGGGTTGCGACATTTTGATCCGTGGGGGATACAGAGCTATCAATCTGGTCGATCGCATTCACGTCATATGCGCCTACCTGAACAAGTGGTAGAGGCCCTTGCAGCATGATTTCATTAAATCCGGCTTCGCAAGTTTTTCCGTGTAAAGAGAAATCAATACTGCAATAGGCTTTGAGTTCGCCAAGCTTCGCCTCTGCAGAACCAGTCGATTCCATAATGGCGTTTAGCTCCCCATATCTGGCTGTCACCTGACTGATATTGATGAGCACGTCAAGTTTGGCAGCTATAGAAGGTTGAAATGCAGCGGTATCGGTGGCGTCATTTACCGTCGCCAACAGGGCGCGGGCCGTCGCTGCCGCCGCTTGCCCTTTGTAGCTGTCAATTTGTCCGGCTGTGGTAATTGCACTCGTGAAGTTTGAACCGACAGTGACCTTGTTGGTGACTGCAGTCGCATCAATCAAGCCTTGCGTGGATGTATTTGCCAGAGCTCCCGCCATGATCGACAAGGCAGCATTTCCACGGGTGAGAGTGCCATTGTCAATAGCACTTACCCAGTATTCCAATCCAGCGGCAAGCGGTGGACGATTCAATACGCTGTTATACACTGCCGTTACGAAGGCGGTACTGTCTCCGGCATATAACCTGTTCGATTCGGCACTTATGCCAAAACTGTCAATCAATCCTTTGATTGTCGCATTCGTGTTGTACGCGGCAGTAAGTCCCTGAATATTAGTCGGTGCGCCGGCGTTCCGCAGCGTCACCGCGAAATTGGATAGGCCCGCAGGATCGGCGGGACGCCCAAAATAGGCAATGTAGAGTTGCTGCACGACGGTGTAATACTCCGCTCCCTGTACGGCAAGACTTTCGGACGTAGATGCCAACTGCGACGATCTTGTATTGTTGGCGACCGACGCATTACCCCCACAAGCGGATAAAACGAAACTTGCTGCGAGTACCAGATAACTTGATTTAACAAAGGTTTTCATCTTATTTCTAACTTGGATCAGGAAAAGCCAATCTGTGATTGGCGCAAAACTAGTAGGCGGGCATTGGCAATCAACGCAAAATTTTTGGTGTTCTGATTCCTTTGACCTGGTGCCATACGCGTATTAGCTGCATAAATTTTTATGTGTTCGCCATTAGACGCGAAGCATACAGGATCAGGTATCCCATATTTATGGGATGAGTATGCCGCCGTTCTACCAGCCTTTCGCCGCGCAATCTAAATTGCCTTGTCGACCTTGATGAATGACTGGTACGTAATAATGAAAACCGGATTTGATCGGTAGCCGCACACCTGTGCGGCTCTCAATGAAGCTGAATGCATTAATCAAAAATTTTCTAGCCCTTTAACCCTTGATAAAGTTAAAAGGGTCGGCATCGAAATATATCGATGCCGACCCTTTTGATTTCCTATATCCGCAACTCGGGGCCACTCCTCATGCCGGTGCAGCAATCGGCATGGGTGTGGCAATAGGTCTGCGAATTAGAAGCACGGTCCCAGGTTCGCCCACGGAAAGCCTGTCGGCGGTCCGCTGTTCGTTTCGGGATTTTGCCCTTGCGTAAAGAAACGCGCCTGGTAGTTGACTTGGTGAAGACTGGCTATTGTAGGCGCGAAGTAAACTGCCGTGCTGCTCCATTGCGGTCCGCACGCCGTCGGTGCGGGCGTCGGTGTCGGTGTAGGAGGCGGTACCGTGCAGGCAGATGACGTCACCTGTTTCCAGGCTTGTTGCCATGCCGAACCGGCTCCCGGTTCATAGGCGGCCGCTGCATTGGAGCACCAGCCGGCAACGATGCACTGATAGTAGCCGGGAGGGTAGTAGACGACATCGCCAGCGACATATTGGGTGCCTGGTATGTACTGCTTGCATATCGGTGGTGTCGGTGTTGGTGTCGGAGTTGGTGTTGGGGTAGGCGTCGGAGTTGGTGTTGGTGTTGGAGTTGGTGTTGGTGTTGGTGTTGGGGTAGGTGTTGGAGTCGGTGTTGGAGTCGGTGTTGGGGTAGGTGTTGGGGTAGGTGTTGGGGTCGGTGTTGGGGTAGGTGTCGGTGCAGCACCGCATGTAAAGCCGGTGACCCACGGCTGACCGCTGCCGGCAGCGCCGCTATTGGTCACCGGATCCTGGTTTTGTGTCCAGAATGCTGAGCTGTAGTTCCGTCCCGAACGGCTGACTTTTGTACCGGTAGTTGCATAGGCTGTCGTGCTGACCCACGCTGCTGCACATGCTTCGCCGTTAGCCAGATAGGCGGATCGAGTGCCCTCGGTGTCTGAAGCACCGCCGCAGCCGGCCAATGCCGCTGCAAACATGCCCGCCATAAGGCTATTAATGATCGTACGTTTCAATTGCGTCTCCTCAAAGGTTGGATGAATATTTGCAGGTACCTGTTGATTGTGTTTGTCGTGTGAGTACCTGATACCAGCGTTGAGCAGTCTATTGACTTATTGTGAAAACGGCAAGCGCGCCGGAAGTTGGTGCGGCAGGACAACTGACCCATATCGCAATTTCTTGTGCTCCATCAACATTGGAAGTAAAGCGTCATAGCGGGATAGGGGCAAAAAACAATGTGATGTTGAGCTCTACTTTCTGGACAGAAAAACGCCAATTTAACGCGGCAAACTATGGTTAACATCTCATTTCCGCTATGCTTTGAAGCAATTTAATCTGGAGATACTGCATGCCCTCAACTTCGCCATTTCCTGTATCGCTAATCGCCTTGAGCCTGTTCCTGATGCTGCACGTCCCTGCACATGCCTTTTCTACAGCGCCGGCGGTTGTGGAAGGTGTGCAAATGCCTGCATGGATAGAACGCGGCAGGTCGCGTCGACCGGTCACGCTTGGCACCGTTCTACAGCAAAGCGATCGGTTGATTACTGGTCTGAATGCCCGTATTTTGCTGCGGCTGGCCGAAGGCAGCAAAGTGAAGCTCGGTGAGAACGCGCAATTGAATCTCGATGCTTTTGGGATCGAGAGGAAAGACAAAGAGATTTTTAAATCGGTGCTCAATGTCGTGCGTGGTGCGTTTCGTTTTACTACCGATGCCGCCGCAAAATTCCAATACAGACGTCGGGTTGATATCGTGCTTGCGTCGGCTACGGTAGGTGTTCGCGGCACCGATGTGTGGGGCAAACAAGGTACGGATCGCGAGATTGTCTGCCTGATTGAAGGTGACGTTTCGGTGGATCGCGTCCGGGATGGCAAAGCGGCTGAGTCAGTCACGCTCGACAAGCCGATGTCGTTCTTTGTCGCGCCGACGAATTTGCCGGCGCTGCCGGTCGCGACAGTATCGAGTGAACAGCTGACGCAATGGGCAGCCGAAACTGAAATGGCAGCAGGCGCCGGAGTGCAGTCGCCTGACGGCAAATGGCAGGTGACGTTCATCTCGTCCAATAATTTTCATGCAGCGTTCGATGTACGGGATGCTCTGAGGAAGCAGGGCTATCCAGTGGAAATCTCGCCTGGACTCGCGGCAGGGAAGCGCGTCTATCAGGTGCGCCTTACCCATCTTTCCGGCAAAGAAGATGCGCAAATGATTGCAAACCGCATAGGGTCGGAAATGCATTTGAATCCAGAAGTGGGGCTCTGACGAATTTATGACAACCAGGGATCAGTGATGAACCACATAGATGATTCCATTATCCAAATACGCTTGCTGCGTTTGATGGAATATTTGAATGATGAAACTGCCCCCTAACGTTCACTAACGTTTCAGAAGCCGGTTCTTTTGATTATTTTGATTTCTTGAGAAAGGCCTGTTTCAATTTTCCGCCACGGGTTGTTGATGTGAAAACGGCGCCACCCACGTCATTGTGAGCGGCGCCGTGTCATTTTTAGACAGACGAATTGTCAGCGGTCAGGGCGAGATACGGAGCGACGATATCTTGTCGTTCCAAGTTGCGAGCCAGCCCGTGCTGGCGGTGAACGTTGCGCTCGTACCGGCAAAATTGTCGTCGGGGTAGACCGTCACCGTAATTCCGGCAGGTATCGTCATCGAAGTGATGTCGTCGTTCAGGATGCCACGTGCATTCAGTTGCGTCAGGGTATAGCTGCCCGACGTGAACGCCGACTGGTAACCTGCGTAATTCACGTCCTTGTAGAAGAACACGCGATCCAGCGTCGTCGCGGCTTCTGCCAGGAAGAGACCGCTCATCTCAGTGCTGTAGTCCGGCGTCGCCGTAGGCTTGGCGGTCCACACGGGGCCGACCAGTTGGGTCGACTGTACCAGACCCTGATTGAACATTGCCAGCACGCTTGAACGGAGGGCATTTTCATAGCGCGTTTTGGTTGCTGCCGGCAGTCCGCCTTCGCGGGCAAGCAAGGTCAGGTAGCGGACGAAGACACCCTTGAACATGCCGCCATCGCCTTGGCCGGTTTCATTGGTGAAGAACACGCCGTTGGTCAAATTGTTCGTCATCGCGTACTCGGCCGACTTCACCGCATCGTTGTAATACGCAACGTCGCCCGTGATCTTGTACAGCTCCAGGCTCGCGCCGATGAAGGTGCCGATGTTGTACGAGAAGATCCACGCCTTGTTGGTCGTATTGGTGGTGGCATCGTAGCCATCCCATACTGCGCCGTTGGTCGGATCGACCAGGTTGCCTTTCATCCAGGCGTGGATGTTCTTCGCCGTCTGAAGAAGCGCCGCATTGCCGTTCACACGGTACAGGCGGGAGGTGAATATGATGGCCAGTGAATTCTGGATCGCGTTGAATGCTCCCGGCGATCCTTTTTTCCATTGCAGGATGCCGTTGCGCTCGGGATGCTGGCCGGTTTGCATGTCGGTCCAAATCGTGTTGGCGGCATTCAGATAGTTGACGTCGCCGGTGTTCTCATAGGCGCGCAAGCTGGCGATAGCAAGCCAGCCTTCGTCGTCGTAGAAGTCCGCGAGATAGCTGCTGCCGTTGTTCGCGTAGATGGCAGTCAGCATGTCCGCCATCCGCTGCTTGTAGGTGGCGGAGCGCGTGCGCAGATAGGCATCGGTCAGGCTTTCCAGACCATTGGCCTGCACCCAGTAACCAAATACTCGCGGGCCGGTGACGTACTGCGAACGGTAGGTGTTATACGCGCCGGTCTGCATCGATTCGGCGAGCGATTCATAAGCCTGGGTCGGGTAGGCAATATCGCAGTGCTTGGTCGCACCGGATGCCGGATCGCCGAAGTGCGCGTTATCGCAATTGATCACGCCGCTCATCTGCTTCCATACGTAAGCATTGGTCGTGCCGTAGCGGACCATCGCGGTGCTGCTGATTGTGCAGATGCCGTTTTCGTTCGCGCAGAGGCCCCAACCGGTAGGAGGAATAGTTGCGATAGGTGACGGTGTGGGTGTCGGGATAGGCGTCGGAGTTGGCGTCGGAGTAGGTGTTGGTGTAGGTGTAGGTGTAGGTGTAGGTGTTGGAGTAGGTGTAGGAGTAGGTGTTGGTGTAGTACCGCAAGTGAAGCCGGTAACCCATGGTTGGCCGCTACCTGCAGCGCCGCTATTGGTCAGCGGATCCTGGTTCTGCGTCCAGAATGCGTTGGTGTAGTTACGTCCTGAACGGCTGACTTTTGTACCGGCGGTGGCATAGGCAGTCGTGCTGACCCACGCCGCGGCACATGCTTCGCCGTCGGCACGCAGTTGGGTGCCTGATTTTTGGTCTTGCGAGCCGCCGCCGCAAGCGGTCAGCATGGATAAAGAAAGGCCTGCAATAAGGCCGAAAAGGATAGTGTGTTTCAACTTTGTCTCCTAAGTTGATTAATTTTGTGGCCTCGCGAGGTTTGCCCTTCTTGTTGCCGAGGGTGGGGTACCGGGTAGCGTTGAAAGCGTTTTCAAAGCTATCGACAAGCTACCATCTTATTTTGTTGGCAACAAGATTTTTCGACAAAATCGGTATGTGAATTGCCTGCCGGCACGACATATTTATGTCCGGCAATAAGCTCCGCGACTGCCGTTTGGTCGATCAAGAAGAGCGCGCCACGGGCAGGCCTCGGCCAAGGCGTAATACGCGTCGCTATTACCTACGGCCCTCAATAGCTTTCAGTGCGCTGCTATTGTCTACCAGCGTAATCGTACGCCCCTAGAAGCCCGAGCCGGGTTGCTTCAGGAATTCGATCTCTTCAGGCATCGAGATACGTCCGAGAATACGGTTCCTGTGCGGATAGCGACCGAACCGGTCAATGATGGCCTTATGCCTCAGCTCGAAATTGAGGTTATCGGCGGGCGTATATTCCCGAAAGAGTTTTTCTGCGACTATATGGATATTTCGGGATTCGCTATGCATGTAAGGCATGAGGAGAAACGCACATTCCTTGGGTGACAGCGCGGCCTGAACGTCCGCACTTACCGCCGCTTGGGCAAGCACCAGAGCGATGGGATCCTGTGTGTATGCCGCCGGCGTATCGCGATGGATGTTGCGGGAGAACTGGTCCAGCACAATGACTTCCGCGAGCCTGCCCCTGGGTTCCATGCGCCACTCGAACAGTTCCCCCTGCATGGCCTGCACAAGCACCGGAAGAAAGCGCCCTCTAATTACTCCATCAAATGCGGCATCTGCTGCCCACCACATCTTCGGTGGGATTTCTTCAAACCAGAATTTGAGGATTTCACTGTACATGATGAGCATAGCAAGACGGTTTATTGCTCCTGCGTCGGGTTGGAAAGCTATGGATTCCATAGACTCCTCAGCTATCGTTATCCTAATACGATTACCGCGTTTGATGGCATGTTTGACTGTTAGAACTGACTATCAGCTTTTCGCGCCAGTAGTCGCAAGGTGGCCGACGATTCTTGCCTTTTACTGAAACGGTCATGGCCGCATCGGTTATACGATCGTAGATGCCGCGCTATCAATTCCCCGCGTCGTCACCTCACTACTCGACGTCTCATGTGTCGCATTTACCACACGAGAACACTAGCATCCCTTAACTAACTGTTTGTTTTTGCTGGCGATTTTCTTTCTATTCACCGCTCCCCCATCGGTAACAGCCAGTCATTTTATTTTTTCCCTTTGTTGCCGTTATTCAAGAATACAATTGGGTGCAAAGATGCATTTAAGAAATATCGCACATACCGCATAGCGCATGAATCAGTGTCCCACCACTCGAATGCGAAAAAACAAGGGTTAGAAACACGACATGGTCATCCTGAATCGCCTTCCCGTTCTGTGGAAAGTGTTGTCGGCGCCTGCCATTGCCATCATCTGCATGGCTGTTTACCTTGTCTTCACGGCGACCGTCTTCAAGGACAACAATGGGCGGCTGGTCGATGTCCGCGATGTCCAGTTTCCCGTGCTGGGCATTTCCACCGAGCTGGCCGGCTCTCTCGACAAGATCATAGACACACTCAATAGCGCCGCGTCGTCCGGTGAATCGGACCAACTGCAAACATCAGACGATATCGCCAACAAGGTACGAGCCGACTACAAGCGCCTGGACGATATCGACAAAACTCACCATGCGGACCTTCAGCGCCAACTGATCGAGTTCGACGCCTACTACGGGACAGCGCGTGAAGTGGCCGACATGATGGCGCAGAAGTCCGGCGTGCCGCCGAAGGCCAAGCTAGAAGCCATGGGTGCCAGCCTCGGCGTCTATCGCAACGATCTTTCCGCGTACCGTGAATCAGCCGCGTCGCGTTTTGTTTCAACGATAGAAGCGGCAACCACATCGGCGAACAGTGCGATGACGGCCGGTGCCCTCATCGGCGTTTTCTGCCTGATCGCTACACTCTCCTTCGGCATTGTGGTGGCGCGGGTGCTGGTGAGGCAATTGACGCGTGCAGTCAAGGTGGCAGAAACCGTTGCAGCAGGCGACCTCACCAGCGAGATCGATTCTTCCCAGGACGATGAAACCGGCAAGCTGCTGCGTGCGTTGAAATACATGAACGACAACCTCGTACGTATCGTGGCGCAAGTGCGCGCCGGAACAAACTCCATCTCGATCAATTCGCGGCAAATCGCACGCGACAATCAAGACCTGTCTGCACGTACCGAACACGGAGTCGATGCGCTCAAGCAAACCGCGGCCGCAATGCACCAGTTGACCGGCATCGCCAAGCAGAATGCCGACCACGCGCAGCAGGCCAATGAACTTGTGGCGAATGCATCGGCAGTGGCGGTGCAAGGTGGTACGGTCACCTCGCGCGTGATCGGCGTGATGCGCGATATCAACGCGTCATCGCAACAGATCGCCGACATCGTCGGGATCATTGAAAGCATCGCCTTCCAGACCAACATCCTTGCGCTTAACGCGGCAGTCGAAGCCGCGCGTGCCGGTGAACAGGGGCGAGGGTTCGCTGTCGTTGCTACTGAAGTCCGCTCACTGGCCCAGCGCTCCGCCCACGCAGCCAGGGAAATCACGGCATTGATCAACCGGTCGGTAGACCAGGTCCGGCTCGGTACCGAGCTGGCGGACCAGACCGGCAACACCATGGATGAGATCGTCGCAAGTGTGGCCCGCGTCACGGCGATCATGGCCGACATCGCGAGCGCAAGCCATCAGCAAACCGTCGGCATCGAGCAGGTCAACCAGGCGATCGGCCGCATGGACGAGGACACGCATGACAATGCAACCCTCGTCGAAAAAACCGCAGCAGCAGCAGAATCCTTGCAAAACCGCGCCGTCAAACTGGCCCAGGTCGTCAGCGTATTCACACTCGATACCGCGAACGACAGCCTGCCGGTGAAACACGAACCACCCCATTTACCTCGCCTTCGATCGACATGAAACTAAAACTCCTTTTATCCAGCATGGTGCTCGCACTGACAACCCTGCCGTGCATTTTTGCGCAGGCTGAGGTTGTCATCATTGTGTCCTCGCATTCGTCGCTTGCACCGCAAACTGCCCAGGTCTGCCAGGCGTTTCTCGGCCGGGTGAAGACGCCGACTCCCGTCAACTTCTCTGAAAAAAATCCGCTGCGCGAAGAGTTCTACAGCAAGGCTTGCAAGAAGGACCCCGCGCAGGTCCAGGCGATATGGAGCAAGATGATTTTCACCGGCACAGGAACGCCACCGGCAGAAGTCGACAATGCAACGGCAATGAAAAAATCGATAGCCGCCGACACGAACAGCGTGGGTTACATAGACAAGAAAGACGTCGACGCTTCCGTCAAGGTCGTCGCGGGCTTCAACTAATTTCCAAAGAAAATCATGATGAAAAAACTGATCACCGCCGCCATTCTGGCTATCACCGCAGCCGCACTTGCAAATGCACATGCCGATGACCTCACCGTATCCGGATTTGCCACCATCACGGCAGGCAAGGCATTCGATGGCTGGGAGGGTGACTTTTATACTTCCAGGTGCCCCTGTTACATCGGCAACTACGAACACGGCGCTGTCTATGACAAGCGGGAACTCAGCCTGGATAAAGAATCGCTAATCGGCTTGCAGGCAAAATACAAGATGACCGACAAACTGTCCGGCACGGTGCAGATGGTCGTGCGTGCATCGGACCCGGGCAAGCCGGATGTTGACTGGGCCTACTTGTCGTACGACGTTACGCCCGAGACGACGGTGCAGGTAGGCCGTCGCCGGCTGCCTATCTATGCATACTCCGACAGCGTGTACATCGGCTATACCCTCCCGTGGGTCCGTGTGCCGCAAGATATTTATGGATGGGAAGTCGGCGCATACAACGGCGTCAATGTGCGCCACACAACCAGTGTGGGCGACTGGGCAGTGACCGGCAACGTGTTCGCCGGCCGCGAGTCCACGCATGACAACCTCGAGCAGAAGAACATCTACTACGGTTATCCGGTCGACGACACATGGAAAGGCATCGTCGGCGGATATCTGGATGCAACGAATGATGTGTTCGGCTTTCGCGTGATGTACATGCAGAACAAGATCGATCTCACGTTGCACCAGCCGGGCATGGATCCTGTATCCAGTAACGATACCCGTCAGCGCATCCTCGGACTATCAGCCAGCATGGATTACGGCAACTGGCTGGTGCGTGCAGAAGGCAACACCTTCAAGCGCCCGTCCCTCGATTTCGACTCCACCAGCTGGACGGTGACTACCGGCTACAAGTGGGGAAAATTCACGCCTATAGTTGGCTATTCCTCCTACAAGGAGAAGATCACACCGATCTACACGGCAGCGCAAATCGACACGACTAGGTTCTTCGGCGTTCGCTGGGATTTCACCAAGAACATGGACCTCAAGCTGCAATACGACAAGGTGATAGATCGCAGCACATACAGCTTTACGAATGATTCCAAGATGGTGACGATGTCTATGGATGTGGTGTTCTGATCTCCTGCGAGGAGCATCCATTATTCATAGGCAAAAATTACGTTTGCCATTGATTCTTTGTGAACATGCTACGAATCCAGGATTGACCGTCAACGTCATTTCTTCAAGGGCCGTATTCGCACAAAAGCGTATACGACTAGGTTGGAAATCAATCGATCCCATTGACTCCTCAGCTTTCGTTATTCAGATAGGATTACTGCGTTTGATTGAATGTTTGAATGTAAGAACGCAAGTGTGTGCGAAAAAAATAATACTGATGCAGTTGTTCTAGCTACCCCATTCAAAATGAAGGAAATAACTGATGAAAAAATTGCCTTGTAACCTTTGCGCCACCTTATTTGTGTTGACGTTGATCTTGACAGGATGCGCAAGTACTCCGTCGTCAACGGAACTAGTCGCACCAATTGCGATGCCGTTAGATGGGCATTCACAAATTGTTTTTTATCGCCCAAGTGGTATGTTTGGTTATTTGATGCGCGCAGACATAATGTTCGACGGGAAGAAAGTTGGGAACTCGGTGCCCGGTAAAAAATTTGTGATTGACACCACTCCCGGATCGCATCACGTCACGCTGCCAAGTATCATGTATCCCGGCGAAAATGGCCTTGACGTGGTAACCGGCAACCAAGCAATTTCTTACATAAAGACTTCTATCGGTGGCGCTTCGTTTGGTGGTCGTACGAATGTGGAAGTGATGGACGATACCAATGGAAAGGAGGAATCGGCTGCGCTGACATTTGGCGAGGAATAAATTTCATGAGGATAATTGCCATTGGTCTTACCCATGTTTGATGGACATCCTAAAATGGGATTGACTCCGTTAATCCCATTTCAGGCAACAGAGTTTGATGGAATGTATGAATGTTAGACCTGGTCGTTTTCGTTCAATAGCGCAGCCCGAAGCGGCGATACAGAAACCCCAGCACAAACAAGGGGCCGATCAGGAAGAAGCGCAGGTCGTCGAAAAATGCCGGCTTCTTTCCCTCGATCTCGTGGCCGATGAACTGCCCGACCCACGCGATGATGAAAACTACCAGCGAGAACTGGAACAGCCATTGCGCCGGGAACCAGTACAGCAGCGCCGCCATGGCTGACAGGACGACAGCCATGCCACAGGCGAACGGCAGCGACAACCGCAGGTAATAGATCATTGCTGCGCCCATTAGTGCGAACGCGGCGCCGGGATGCGCGTGCCACAACAATCCGAGCAGCGACACCATGATCGCCGGTACGCAGACGATGTGAACCCATTCGTTGGCCGGATGCCGATGGCTCTCCGCATACTGGTCGAGCAGAACATCTATCTGTCTTTGGTGGCTTGCATTCATGTCCGGGTCTTTCAATGCGAAGGTTGAATCGGAGCTATGACGTCCCTGTCTGGTCGACGGCGCCGTAAGGCAGCGTTGCCACGGCAAAGGACTTCAGGTAATCCGGCTCGAAATGACTTCCCTTACCGGCAAAATGCCCGTTTTCCGTCAGCCATCGATGCAGCCTCGCCAGGCGCCAGCATGGCACGCGCGGATACAGGTGGTGCTCCAGGTGGTAGTTGACCCCACCCATCAACAAGGTCTGAAAAGAAGATATCCGGCTGCGCGCCTGCTGCCACTGCGCGGTGCCGGTGCCGAGATGCTCCTGGTAGGGGTTCAGGCTCGCAATGACCAGCGCCACGCCCAGCGGCACGCCCACCAGCAAGGCCAGCAGCGAGGGCGAATACCAGGCCAGCACGGCATATACCGATAGCCACATCAACTGCGCCAGCAGATTCACCCGCGCCAACAGTCCGAGCTGTCTTGCCGTCATGCCCACCGGGCGCGCGATCGATGCCGTGTCGCCGAACATGACCTGCGCGAATGTCTTCATGTAATGACGATTGAAATGCAGCCGCACCAGCAGCATGCGCGAGAGCAGGGTGCGGTAACGCGTCACGATCAGGATATCCGGATCCTTGTCTGTGTTGGTGTAGCGATGATGATGCCAATGGTTGATGAAGTAACCAACCGCGAAAAAAAGCGGAATCGCCGAACTCATGAAAATGCCGATGGAAAAACTGACGAAGCGGTTGCGATGAAGCAGGAAATGAAAACCTTCATGTGCGGCGATGCCCATCATGAACAAGCCATGTCCGGAGAGGCAGCCGGTGACGGCAATCAGCGGAATTTTTGCGGCGAGCGGCAAGGCCGACTCGAATACCGCAAATGTGCCAAGCGCCGGCAGCAGCAACTGGGAGAGCACATACAGGACATACCATAGCGTCTGCCGCACGTCCGGGTGCGTGAAATCATCCGGGATGGCCGGCAGCCTCGCGGACGCATGCGGCTGTACCAGGTCCATCGGGACCTCCGGCAGGCGCGATGCTGGCTGTTCTATTTCGCTCATCTATTCATCCCGGCGTCATGGTATGGCCTTGAGCCTGCAAGAACCCAAGGGGCTGAGGCATTTTATCAAATGCTGACCAGATTCCATTACAATCATGCTGCCTTTGCGCGGCTGCTTCCGTTTGGGACGGCTGATCAATTTCATCCTTCAGCGAGTAATGTCCATGAGCGAGAACACAGCAGTCGCCGCAAGCACGATACATTTTCATCCCAGGGTCGACACAGCAACTTTCAGTAAGGCCGTCTTGCGCCAGCGGCAGATCGAACAGGTCGAACGTCTCAAGGCACTCTTCAAGGAAGCCCCTGACTTGCAAGAGCGATTTTCAAAGGTAACGTCTTTCTCCCGGCAGGTGCGCGTCTCTGAATACCATGTCACGAATGCCTGCAATATCCGCTGCAAGGGCTGCTGGTTCTTTGAATACGATCACGACAAGGAAACCCGCGAGGTCAAGGACCTCGATACGCTCGACCAATTCCTGAGGAGGGAAAAGGAATCCAGGCGTATCAACAGCGCGCTTGTGATCGGCGGTGAGCCGGCGCTCTTCCTCGACCGGCTGGCAGTCTTCCGCTCGCACATGAAATACCTCACCGTCTCCACCAACGGCCTCGAGAAAATTCCATTGGAGGGCTTCGAGGACATGACGGTCGGCATTTCGCTCTTCGGCGGCGGACCGCTTGACGATGAGCTTCGCGCCATCAAGCCGGGCGGCAAGCGCTTCACCGGCCTGTTCGATCGCGCGCTCGAGAACTACAAGGACGATCCTCGCGCCGGCTTTGTCTATGCGATTACCGAAGACGGCATCGACTACATCGAGGAAACCGTCAGGCGCATCAGGGACAACGGCAACATCCTCAACTTCAACTTCTATAGCAAGTACGGACAGGATGACCCCAGTGCCCAGTCGTATCGCGAGGAACTGCTCGCCGAAACCCTGCGTGTAGCGGCGCTGTATCCCGAGACGGTGGTCAGCCATCCCTACTATATTCGGACGATGATCACCGGTGATTCACACTGGGGTGCCTTTGGCTACGACAACTGCCCCAGCATCAGCGTAGACCACCCGGCGCACCGCGCACGACTCGCCAATGGCAATCCTTCGCTGCCACTCTTCAACACATGGTCCGCTGACCTCAACACGCTCAAGTTCTGCTGTACGTCCGGCCACTGCGGTGGCTGCCGCGACAGCCAGGCCGTTTTTAGCTGGCTGCTTGTCAGCTCCAATCGCTTCCTCGACAGCACCGACATGCTCCGCACCTGGATCGAAGTTGCGGAAAGCTACTGGCGGCAATTCTACTGGTCGCCCTATCATCGCTTCGCGGCCGAAGCAGAGCAGACAGCGTAACCTCATAACGATCCTGATCGAGAAACATCATGAACGAGATAATCAGTTCACCAGGCATGGAAGAGATCGCGGCCAGGATCAACGCAATGCCGGTACTGAAGCTCTTCGGCGCACTGGTAACCGTCACCGGTCCGGGCGAGGCGCAGGTCGAAATTGCGGATATCCGTGATTTTCATACCGGAGGGCTGGAAACTTCCGCAATCAATGGCATGACAGTGATGGGACTACTGGATGCCGCGATGTGTGCCGCCGCGTTAAGTACGCTACCGGGTGGGCGATGCGCGACCGGGGAGATGTCGGTGAAATTCAAGCGACCGGTGCTTGGCGGGCCGGTCAAGGCAACGGGCAGGCTCGTTTCGCGAACAAACAACATGCTGGTGTGTGAAGCCTCGATAGTTGATGCGGAAGGAAAAGAGCGGGCGGTCGCTACGGCGTCGGTGCACGCGATTTGAGCTTGGGCATGCATGCTTTGAACAGCATTTGGCGATGAAACATTGATATACCCCACTGCACTGAGTTTAGGTTAAGCCCGCTCTGTAACCATCATTATTCAGCTGCTTCGGCTTGGTAATTTCCTTATATAATCTTCGTTGCTTTTTATAAATAAACCGCGTGGTGCGGTTTTTTGTTTTCACAGAAAAAACATGAAATCCAATTTCGCGATCCTATCGATTTCCCGCTCAAACAAACTTCCTTCCCACCTTAAGCAAGCACTGAGCGGCCTTGGGCCGGGCATGCTGAACCTTCACGCCGAGTATGGCGGTTGCGGTGGCAGCGAAGCTTCGCCGGCAGTCACTCACACAGTGCTCGACTATGCGAGGAAGAAAGCAGACGCATTCCTGCTGCGACAAAAAACCCCTGTCGATCTTCACCTGATACATGCGGCGTCGATAGAGGAACTGCGAACGTTGGTCGCCGAAGGCAGGTTTGCGGATATCACTACGGGGATGGTTATTTATGACCACACCGACAGCGGCGAAGACCATGCGCCATCTTCCGTCCTCGACGACCTTGATGCCGTCTACAAGGTGCTGGCAGACGGTCAATGCAGTGTCATGCGTTCGTCCTTTTCCGATATCGTGTTTAAATCTCAGACGCATTGGAAGGCAAATCCGTTCCAGAATTCCGTCAATTACCGCGTGCGCGTCCTGCATGACGAACCATGGGTCATCCAGGCAGACCTGGTTAGCCAGTTCATGAATTACTTCCAGTTCACTTTCACCCACAAGATGGCGCGGCGCCGTCTGGGCAAGGGCGATGGCCGGATTCCCCTCGGTGCGGAAGTCGTTAATTTTCTCAAAACACGTTGCGACAAGAACTGGATCGTCGGCTGTTATACGGGTTCCGTCGTTTCTTCCCTGATCAAGCAGGTCGAGGAAGACGCGGCAGAGATCGGTGCACATTGCCTGCGCGGTCCCAATGAACATTCATTGGCATGCGGCGCCTTCGTCAACTGGAAGTTCTACAAGACCAGCCACCTGATCGTGCTCACCAGCGCCATGCTGGACGAATTGAAGGGCACTCTGGCTAACCTGCAGCAGATCGGTGCAAAAGGTTTCATCATCTGCGCGGATACCAAGCCGAATAAATGGTTCGGCTTCCAGGCGACCATCGGCACGCACAGTGACGTCAGGGACACCCTGGTCGCGCGGAATATTCCATACGTCTACATGGAATCGCGCGACACCATGCGCGAAGACCTGGAACAGGCATTTGCGTATTACGACAACACCGACGGTCCGGTGGTGATCATCGCAACCCAGGAAGTCCTTGAAACGCGCGAGGTCCTGCCGGAACCCGTCCGCTTCGACGACATGCCGACCGCGGCAGCATCTGTACAATTGGATGAGAGCATGCTCGATAAAGCGATCGATCTCGTCAATAGCCAGGAAAAACACATCTTGTGGCAATGCGGCGCGCTTGATGCGGAAGAAGCAGTCATGGTCGACCGCATCGCGCACAAGGCGGGCATTGCATTGTGCGACGCGTTATCGGCACCGGGACATATCTCGCGTTTCTCCAATGGCCAACGTGTGGAAAACTATCTCGGCATACTGGGACAGTACGGCACGAACCAGGAAGTGTTTGAATACCTGTACACCGACGGCAAACTGTCCGATAAAAATACACAGTCGCTGTTCTCCCTGAAATGCAAAATCGGGCAGATCGATTCGCCGTTTTCCGATGGCGCGCATGAACAGAAGCTCCACATCGTCCAGGTCAACAAGAACCCGAAACACCTTGCATCGTTCGCCGACATTCCGCTCGCCATGACGGTGAAGGCCTTCCTGACTGCGCTGGAGGCCCGGCTCGACGTGAACGCCGAGGTATTGGCAATGCGGCGCGCGAAGATCGCGCGGCACAATCGCGTGAAAGTGGATGTCCTTTCGCAGATACCGTCTTTCCCGATGACGCCGAACTATTTCTATTTTCAGCTCAACCAGATACTGGAGCGGAAAATACAGACTGAAGAGTATCAATACATCGGCATGTACGACGTCGGCCACTGCGGTACATTGGGTACGCGCAATCTATCGCGCACAACCCCGAGCTATTCCGGCTGGTACGGCAGGGCGCTGATGGGGGACGTGCTGCAGGCGACCGGTATGCTGGCCTTCACCGCGCACACGAACGTGCTGGCATTTATCGGTGACGGCGCAAAGAACATCACGCCCGACATCCTGCCCAGCCTCTTGGAGAACATCCAGAACAGCGGCAACAGCATCAACCACAACGTAACGATATTCTTCTTCTACAACAGCGCGCTGTCCATCATCAACAGCTACCAGGAACGCATCATGTTCAAACCCGGTGGTCGGCAGATGGAGGTGTGCAACCATCCGGATTTTTCGGATATGAGCGAGTGGAGTCGTTCAGTCAACGGCGTGGAGATCAACAAGATCGTCCTGCCCGAGTTCGATGAGCAGCGTATTTCCGCTATTCTGGACAAGAAGCCGAGCGTCAATTTTGTGCATGTGCCGCTGACGAATAACAATGACGGTATTTCGATTATGGATGTGGAGTTGTGGCAATACGGTGAAATGCCTGAGGCTGATACTGCGGTAGTTTCGATGTGCAGTTAAGGTGGGGACGTTGTCGCAATTGGTCAGGACGCATTGTATGTAGATGCAAGACCTCAATGTTCCGCCGAGGCCTCTACAAAGTCAGACTTGTCGCCGTACTTCTCCTTCTCGTAAAAAAGAGCGCAAGGCCGTTTGGCCTTGCGCTCTTTTATCTTCGTACCGTTAATTCCTTAGGACTTACGCAAAATGGCCAATAAAAATCACCGTCATTCCCGCGCACGCGGGAACGACGAATTTATACAGTATGCGTAAGTCCTGTTCCTTAAGGATTTGCGACCAGACTGAAGTTATCGAAGAACAGGTCATAAGCTTCACCCGCGACACCGACTGCGCCAAGGATCTGCAGTTGTGCCGCTGGATTGGTGACAGGTGCAGTGAACGTATAGGTGTACGTGTTGCCGCCAGACGCAAGCGCTGCTGTTGAATTCAGGTACCGCGCGAAACCACCGCCGTTCTCCCCAACGACGACTGACACTGTTCGCGGAGAGCTGGCCGATCCCGTGAAGGTCAGGGTATAGCTCGTTCCCGACACCAACGGCAAATTGATCTGGTTGAACTGCACATTCCAGTCATTGGCCGGATCCACATGCGCAATCGACAGTTTTGCCTGACCATTTTCCGTTGCAACAGTCAACCCGTTCGCGCCATTCTCCCAGTTTGTCCATCCGTTCAAACCGGATGAAAAGTCTCCATTCGTCAGCAGATTCACACCGGTGATTGGCGGAGGAGGCACGTCAGCGGCGCCAATGTCCACGACGGAAATATTATCGAGCCACACAGTGTTGACTCCGGCATTTGCGAGATTGAATACCAGGCGTGCATTCGTGTTGGTGCCGGTAAGCATGCTGAATGTCTGCGTGAACGTCTGCCTGGTGGTCGTCAATGACGCAGGCTTGTCTCCGCCCATATAGGACTCGAACCCACGGGCGTCGCCGCTCGCACCGACGGTGTAGCTGATGTCACGGCTCGTGGAAGACCAGGCATCGAACTTGACGGCGTACTTGCGCCCTTCGGTGACTGTTATACCGTTGTGCTGCAACTGTACGTTCCAACCCTGGGTGCCCGGGTTGGTGACGTCGACCCTGATCGCGCCGAATTCGTTGGCTGCAGTCGCATCGCCGTCCTGCTTGAACAGGTTCCAGAAGTAGGAATTGGATACGCCATCGATAGTCTGCGCGTCCGGATACTGCACGACATTGGTGTTAGTGGCGGTCCAGTCGAACGACGGGTTATAGATCAGGTTGCCATCCACGGGAGGGCGTGCGGGCTTCGGCGTCCATGGATATTGGATGACGGGACGCGGACCGGGATCGCGGTTTTCGTCAGGCAGCGACCACCATTGAATGGAGTCGATCTCCATCTCCGCCTTGTTCGGCGTAGTGGCATCGGGATTGCCGTCAAAGTTTCCACCGACTGCAAGATTCAACAAGAGATAAAAGGGCTTGTCGAACGGTGCGGGCCAGGCATTGAGGTCCGCGTCGCTGGTCGCGGGCTGCGCCTTCGTGCTCCACCATCCGGTTTTGGTGAAAGTGACCTCATCGTCGATCAACCATTTGATTTCGTTCGAGCGCCACTCCAGGGTGTAGGTGTGCCATTTGGCGACGGTGTCCTTCTTCGGGAACGTGTATTGGTAAGTGGAGTAGACGTTGTTGGGCCACATGCCGCCGTAGTTAAGCGTCTGGCCGATATTCTTGGGCTTGCTGCCCCAGCCTTCGGCAATGTCTATCTCGCCGTTGGCGGCCCAAAGTCCATAGGGATTACCGGGCTGGTCTTCCGGCAGCATCCAGATCGCGGGCCAGAAGCCTTTACCCGTCGGAAGCTTGGCGCGAATTTCGATCTTGCCGTAGGTGCGGCTGAACTTGCCCGCCGTGCGGATGCGGCCGGACGTCCACGTAAAGTTCTGGCCTTCGTTTCCGCCGGCGGCTGTGCCCGTGAAGTTTTCCTTGCGGGCAGTGATGATCAGCTTGCCGTCGTCGACACGAACGTTTTTATCGCGATCCGTGTAGTACTCAAGTTCGTTGTTGCCCCAACCCTGCAAGCCGACCGCCGTACCGTTCCCGAGTTGATAACCCCACTTGGACGTATCGAGTCGATGGCCGTTGAATTCGTCGGACCAGACTATTTTCGGATGTTTATTGGCCGAGCTTGATGCGGACGAGAGGAGCGTCGCGGTCGACGAGGTATCGGTGTTGCTTCCGCAACCGGTCAACGTAACGCCGGCCAAAAGAAACGCGGCCGCGAGCGGTGCAGTGAAGAGCTTGAATCGATGGTATTGCGACATTGTGACTCCTTATTCGACGCTATGAGAAAGCCAAGGTATATGAAAGCGCTTTCATAATAAATCGTGTTATGACGATTTGGCAATAACTTGGATTGCGGATTTGGGAGCGCCATTTTTTGCCACTTAGCAACGAACCAGATATATTCGATTCCATGAATATATCCACCAAGATAATCGCCGTCGTGCTGATAGCCCTGCTTTCTGGATGTGCCTATGTAATCAAATCGGAGAGAGACCTCAAGATTTGCCCATATCCCGACTCTATGAACACCGAGTGGGACTGGGATCTAGTCTATAGCTCACACATCCCAGACATGTGGATGTGCCGTGGCGTTCAAAAATTGAACTACGTTGAATCATGCCATTGCTACGGCAAGCCCAAAACTGATACTCGTTGGCCGGGGATGTAATAACGGGCAAGCGGAAATAGCGATTGAATGTTAGAACTGACCTAGCCTTCCTTTAGCCTCATCGACAAGCCTCGGCCGCCACACTACTATCTGTACTTCTAATACGGGAGATACGTCTCGTGGGCCTGGAGAAATCATGGAAAAGAAGATGCGCCTGTACGTGGCTATCGTATCCGCGGCATGGGTGCTTATCATGGCCAGCATGTCGTTTCCCGAACTGAAGTATGGGTTCAGGTATTACCTTTTCAATTCGCAGGTGGAGGCCGAGTTCCAGGCAAGTCTGGCCGAGTACAAGCAGGCCATGCATCAAGGTGAAGAGGACGTGCGCAACATGCTGCAGGCAGCCAAGCGTTACGATCGGCTGCAGTACCTGGCGCTTGCAACTAAACGGAACTCTGGTCTTTGGACTAGTGACAAGGGCACGCAGCAGGAGACGCAGGGCGAAGAGACGACCGGATACGCAAGCCCTCAGGCTGAAATGGCTGCGCTGGAAGCCGGCTACAGCAAGTCCACGCTCAAAAATATCGCGCGCAGGACGCGCAAACCGAGACGCGTTTGCTGGACGAAGTGCACGCGCGCTTGCAACAGCCGAAGAAGAGAGAGTCCCGGCTTGCCGCTGTGTTGTTTCAATTGTTTGCATTGCCGTTCATTGCCGCGCTCGCGCTCTTGGTGTACGAACGACACAACAGGTAAGCTGAGAGAATAAAAAGGGTCGGTATCGCATTTATAAATCAATGTGATGCTATGCCCTTTAGTTCCAGTGCGAGTATTTTGATCGTACCCTTGACTACCGGAGGCTAATGGGTGACCCCATTGATTCATGCATTGATGCATCTGCCCGTTCGTGTCGCTATTTCACGCCAAGCCGTTCCAATTCAGCGATGGCACCGTCGTATTCGATAAAGTTCTTTGGACAACCGCTCACTGCCGTAGCCAACAATGATTCCGCGTCTTTTTGTCTGCCATGCAGCAGGTGCCATTCAGCGACATAGAAATTCGCCTCACAGGTCTGCTCATTGGATGTCTTGGCATCTCTATCTTCGGCGCTCTTGAAAACCACGTCGCTCTGGATGCTGCCAAGAAAAAATTCCATTAACGGTACCGGCCATTTACGGACTCTTTTTGTTTTTTTTATCTCGGCAAGTTCGTTGAGCGCGGTGTCCTCCCCGGCGCGAGCCGCAGCAAGATACATCCATATTTGCTGATAGGGGTCATCCGGATACTTTTCCAGTGCACGCCGGGTAGCTGCGGCGCTTTTGCTAAAATCTCCAGTGAAAAACAATGCGCGTCCGAGGGGCGCAAATGAAATCGCATAGTCTTGAGTGGCGGCCTTCTCGTACCATGATACGGATTGCGGGAAATTCCTGCTAACGCCTTTACCGAAAAAATACATGTGCCCCATGCTTTGCTGTGCGCGCTTCTCTCCCTGCTCAGCCGCTTTGCCATACCATTCGAGCGCAAGGCCATAATCCTGCGGAACTTCGGTGCCTTCGTAATATAGATTTCCCAGATTCACCTGTGCATCAGCGCTACCCTTGTCGGCTGCCTTTCGATACCAGGCAATCTCCTGTTTTATGTCGGTGGCAAACACAGGTCCGCCAAGATAAGAGAAATAAAAGCGGTGCTGGCTGGAGGCAAACAGTACCCTGTGGGATCTCAGGAAATCCACTCCAAGAATTATATCTGGCGCATCCCGGATCCCGTCCGACCCGTAAATGTCCTGCATGTGAGTTTTGGCAGCGCGCCAAATATCCATCACCGCAATCGTCGTATTTTTAATCGACTCGTCACCGATAGTGAAAGAGTCGAATGGTGCTATCCAGGTTGGGGAGGCATGACCTCCGGCACCTTTAGTTTCAGGCGGCTTTTCCACTGTAATGCCGACACGTTCAGCCGCACTCAAATTCACGACTGAGCGCGGCGCACCTGTATCTATCACCGCGCGCATTTTTATGCCGTTCAGCTCGACGGTTACCACCGGACTGAAAGTAACATCGTCACGTCGCGGCTCCATCTCGACAAACGACGCGTTCGAATCCCAATAAGCCAGAAACGCAGCTTCGCATCCTATAGGATGAAAGAATTTGACCAGTTCGTCTGCAAGAGAAATTTCAAGGTCGCGCTGGAGCAGCATATCCGCACCGACGAGGCCGCCAAAACTTTGGTATGTGGAAGGACCATACTTGACCGATAAACTGATCTTGCTCGCACGAATCGGACCAATTTCAATGTCTTTCAGACGCACAAGATAAACACTTGAAGCTCCATCAACGCCATATTCGGATTCATCGGAATCCCTGATGATCAGTTTCAGTTTTTCCGCTGCGTTCATGAACAGGAAAGTCGTATATGCGCCGGTATCCAGCAACATGGTAACCGGCTTGCCATTGATGGCCCCTTTGACGGTGGGCCTTACACCGTCGAAGACTATCGGCAAATTCTGGAGATTCAGGTATTGGCATTTCGTTGCCGGCGGGAGGTCTGCATAGGAATATGGGGACGCCAGAAGCAACACAATCGCGATCAGGCGGAGCACGCCAACACGCCACAAAATCCCACGGAGCTTGCGTATGGATCGATCCAATTACTTCTCCCATTTCCACTAACAATTTCTATAAGAGTTCAGAGGGTCAGCATCGAAATCAAATTTATATCGATGATGACCCTTTTGATTTATGCCGTATCGAATAAATTTCTACCGACCGCGTTAATCTTTTATTCT
>Ga0207095_10044_pt1 | contig 38179 bp, 30 predicted proteins | sample Alteio_BWMinHeat_88_FD_153529 | JGI IMG/M metagenome (GOLD analysis project Ga0207095, IMG submission 153529) | Enriched cells from forest soil in Barre Woods Harvard Forest LTER site, Petersham, Massachusetts, United States -... | ecosystem: Environmental > Terrestrial > Soil > Temperate forest >... | reverse complement strand
GACGCCGGACTCACCGGGATCGATCGGGCGTGTGAAGCAGCTCACGGTTCCCTCGTGGCATACAAGTCCGTCGCCTTCGACTTCGACGCGAAACAACAGCGTGTCGTGGTCGCAGTCGGTGGAAGCGGAGACGACACGCAAGCGGTTGCCGCTGGTCTCCCCTTTCATCCATAGCTTTTGGCGCGTCCGGCTCCAGAAAGTGACGAAGCCTGTTTCGAGGGTCCTGGCGTAGCTGTCGGGGTTGAGAAACCCGAGCATCAGCACTTCGCCGGTTCGCGCGTCCTGGACAATGCCGGGTGCGAGTCCATCCATCTTTTCGAAATCGATCATCTTTTTCGTCTCAGTCATTGTTGGTGATGGTTGAGGTTTGTTCTTGATCTTGTCAGGATAATTGTCGCAAACGAAAAAAGCCCGCCAGCGTTATCGCCGGCGGGCTTTGGATTCTTGATCTCTCTAGCCGATCTACATCAGGCCATAACAGTCCGCCGGCATGGAATCACCATGATGGTGGTGATGGCCATGATGGTGGCGGAGCTGCATAGTTTTCACCCTAAGGGAAAAGTCTCAAGCTGTCAACAGCAACATGGCGCCGCCGGAGGGATTCAATTGCGCCTTTGGGTGACATTTGCCTCGAGCGCTCCAACGTCGAAGACTACCAATCCATTCTGAAATATGTCAGCCGTACTCGCAACTGGGACTGCAATCCCGGCATCGTCGACGACGTCGACGGTGACCAAACGCAGCGTGGGCTTCACGGCTTTCAGCAGATGTATAACTCTGTTTTCAACCAGTCTATCTCGGTCGACGGCCTCATCCTGGGAAAAGCCTCCCCGGAACTGCACTTCCCATTCACCCTTCTCGGAGGGACGCATGCAATACTCCCCTACAATCCCGTCATCCCAGCCTGTACCGGCGGAACGCAGACCGTACCTGGTTTCCTTTGACTCCGGGCACGAGTGCAGTCTGGAACATTGGCTGGAAGTTTCGTGGCTCGTAAAACACGAAGACGAAGAACTCGAAGGCTACGTGTTCGAGGACTGCTTAGTTACCCACTAAGACGCCGGCAGGGGAGCATCGCTAGAAATGAAGGCCCCCACCGCAGATCAACACCTCTCCGGTGACATAGTCCGATAGCGGGCTGCAGAAAAACAGCACCGCGCCGGCAGCCTCTTCGGGAGTGCCCAACCGGCCAAGCGGACATGCGGTTTTCACCGAATCCAAGAGACTGGGTTGAACGCCCAGGCGAATCTGGTGACCATGCATCTCCATGTGGGCTTTGGCGTCGGTCAGCGGCTGTACCAGCCGAGTGCCGATCAGGCCGAAACCAACGGCGTTCACGTTCACGTTATAGCGGCCCCACTCCTTGGCCATCGTCTTGGTCAGGCCGATAATCCCGGCCTTGCCCGACGAATAACCCACCTGTCCCGGGTTGCCGTCGGTGCCGGCAATTGACGTGATGTTCACCACTTTGCGCATGACGCGTTGGCCGTTCGCGATCTCCTTTTTCGCAGTCTCCCGGATATAGGTGGAAGCGGCGCGGAGTATTCGAAAGGGAGTTACCAGGTGGATTTCCAGCATGGCCTGGAACTGTTCATCGGTGGTCTTTTGGATCACATTGTCCCAGCTATACCCGGCATTGTTCACAATGATATCGATCGACTCAAATTCGGCGACCGTAGTATGGACGATCCTCTCCGGCACCATCGGATCGGTTAAGTCGCCTGTGACGTGCCTGACCCGGCCCGGCCGCGCCAGCTCGGCTTCGGACTCCAGAAGCATGGCCTCATCGAGGTCGTTGATCATGACCTTCGCACCGGCTGCGACCAGGCGTCTGGCGATGGCTCGTCCGATCCCCCGGCCTGCTCCGGTCACAAGCGCTGTTTTTCCTTCCAGCGTGAAAGGCATTTCCGCGGCACTTTCCGTTTCCAACGCAAGTCTTTCCAATTCCATATCTCACACCTTGCTGCGTCTAATTACGCTGCACCGCAGCATCATAAATGCTGCACTGCACAACTGTACAGATGCGAGCCGGGCCTGCGTCGTTGCTCTTGCCCAAACAGGCACGTTTTCAGGATCGCCATGCACTTCTGGCGATCCCCTTTCAGATACCGGACCAAATCGATGCCAATGGGAAGACATACCCAGAGGCCTTTCCAGGTGCCGGGCTCCCGGCACGTCGAAACGCCTCGTGAACTCTTCTATGACCTTTCTTTGCGGACGCCATGAGGGCCGCGGAAGAACTTCCCGGCCAGGACATCTGCCTTGCACTCCCCCGTCACCCCGGGGAACGAAAGGACCAGCCATTTTATGACAAATCGAGAAGTTGTAGTACTGAGCGCAGTACGAACACCCGTAGGAAAATTCGGCGGGGCGCTCAAAGACATTCCTCCCAGCGAACTTGCAGCCAAGGTCGTATGCCAGAGCCTGCAACGCTCGGGATTGTCCGCAGCCGACATCGGTCACGTGGTTTTCGGCAACGTGATCCATACCGACGCCAAGGACATGTACCTTGCCCGGGTAGCCGCCTTGCGCGGCGGCCTTCAGGTAGACACGCCGGCTCTCACCCTGAACCGCTTGTGCGGGAGTGGGCTTCAGGCAATTGTGACGGCGGCCGATGCGGTCGTCCACGGCGATACTGATGCCGCGATTGGTGGCGGCGCCGAGTCGATGAGCAGGGCTCCCTACTGGTTGAATGCATTGCGCTGGGGCGCACGGCTGAACGATACGAACGCAGTGGACGCCCTCGTCGCCGCTTTGACTGACCCGTTCGACGAAGTCCACATGGGCGCTACAGCTGAGAATGTTGCACGCAAATGGGGTATATCCCGTGAAGATCAGGACGAACTCGCGGTCGAGAGCCATCGCCGCGCCTTGAGCGCGATCGAGGCCGGAAGATTCCAGAGCCAGATCACACCGGTCGAACTCAAGAGCCGTTCGGGTAGCACGTTCTTCACTACCGACGAATCGCCGCGCAGCGATGCGACCGTAGAAAATCTCGCTCGGCTCAAGCCGGCCTTCGACAAAGCGGGAACTATTACCGCCGGCAACTCTTCCAGCATCAACGACGGAGCTGCCGCAGTGGTCCTGATGGAGCGCCGTGCCGCAGAAGAGCGCGGACTCAAGCCAATGGCCAGGCTAGTCGACTATGCGGTGGCCGCGGTCGAGCCCGGAGTGATGGGGATCGGTCCTGTGCCGGCGGTGAGGAAGCTGTTCATGCGCACCGGGCTTGGCAACAGTCAGATGGATGTAATCGAAGCCAATGAAGCCTTTGCGGCCCAGGTACTTGCGGTTCAACGCGATCTGGACCTTCCTCCGGAAAAGACGAACCCCAACGGCAGCGGCATATCCCTGGGCCATCCCCTGGGAGCAACGGGCGCGATCGTCACGGTTAAAGCACTGCACGAACTGCAACGCATCGGCGGCAGGTATGCGCTTGTGACCATGTGCATCGGAGGCGGCCAGGGCATCGCTGCCATTTTTGAAGCTATGAACTAACCATGAGACACAAACGAGGCGAGTAAAGAAGGGGAAAAATCAAATGGCGACAGAAACTCTATTCGAAGTTATGATTCCGACATCCAAACCGCTTGCCGGCAAAGTGGCATTGGTCACCGGAGCGTCCCGCGGCATCGGGCGCGCCATAGCCCTTGAATTAGCCAATCGAGGAGCCACGATTGCCATCAGCTTTCGTACCGGACTTAGCGGAGCGGAAGTGGTGAGAACCGAAATTGAACAACTGGGCGGCTCCAGCGAAATATTTCAATGCGACATCTCCGATAAACTGCAGGCTCGAGCGGTCGTCCGGCAAGTACTCGAAACCTATGAGCGGCTCGACATCCTCGTGAACAATGCAGGAATTACGCGCGATCGCAGTATTCGGAAGATGACCGATGACGATTGGACAGATGTCATCGATACCAATCTGAACAGCGCATTCTACTGCACCAGCGCGGCTATACCGGCGATGATCGAACAGAAGTTCGGCCGCATTGTGAGTGTTGCGTCGTTCGTCGGCCAGGCCGGCAACTTCGGCCAAGCGAACTATGCGGCCAGCAAAGGTGGTCTGATCGCATTCACCAAGGTGCTGGCTTTGGAGTTAGCACGATATAACATCACCGCGAATGTTATTGCCCCAGGATTTACCGCAACCGACATGTTAAGCGGTATTCCGCTCGATCGCCTGGAACAAATCAAGGAGAAAATTCCCATGCGCCGGCTGGCAGAGCCCGAGGAGATCGCCAAAGCGGCTGCCTACTTGATCTGCGATGCCGACTACGTCACCGGCCAGCAGATCAGCGTTAACGGAGGGCTTTATATGTAGCCAAGCGCATTCGTGTTACCGGGAGCGAGCGGCTAGCCATTGGTCGATATGCGGCCAGGTCATTTTTTGCGCGCCGCTTCCGGCCATGATGCCAATGTGGCCTCCCGGGACACGGAAGATTTCCGTGTCGCTGCTGGAGATTTTCGAGAGGATCGCTTCCGACTGGCAGGGCGGGGTGATGTGGTCGCCCTCCGCGATCACGGTGAGCAGATTGGCGCGCAGCCGTTTCAGGTTCACCAACTCGCCGCGGATCTTCAATTCGCCTTTCATCAGCCGATTGTGGCGATAAAGGTCCACAATGAGCTGGCGATATGCGCCGCCTGCCATGGGACAAATGTCGGTCACCCAGGTGTTCATGGCGTGCCACGATTCCACCGCCTTGGCATTGTCCAGGCTGTCCCAGAGCTTCAGATAATTGGAAATGTAGTTTTCAATTGGCTTGAGAGCCTTGGCGCCGTAGTCGATCATCTCCCCCGGCATGTTGCCAAAGGTCGCCAACACCCGGTCGACATCAAAATATTTCTCATCCGTCCAGCGCGCAAACGTGAGAGCCTGCGGCTTTGAAAAGTCCAGCGGCGCTGTTAAAAGAAGTAGGTTGCGCAAGCCGTCATCGGGGCGCATGGACGCATAGATGGTGGTAAGGATCGCGCCAATGCACCAACCAAGAAGACTGAATTCCGCAGATCCGGACAGGGCCTTTACCTTGCGGATGGCCCGCGTCAGGTAGTCCAGCACATAATCATCGAATTTAAGATCCTTGTCTTCTAACCCCGGCACTCCCCAATCGAGAAGGTACACATCGTACCCTCGCCCCACCATGTATTCAATGAAACTATGCCCGGGACGAATGTCGAGAATCGTGGGCCGATTCATGAGCGCGAAGACCAGAAGAAGTGGTACGGGATGCCGTGACTCCTTAGCAACCACTGGGATATAGCGATAGAGTCTGGCTTTGTTCAGCGTCCAGACAGTCTCTTTCGGCGTCTGCGCAATCGCCGCTTTTGTTGTCATCACTTTGTTGAGAGTTTGAAAACGCTGCTGGAGAACCGACCAGTGATCAGGCAATGCCGTTGCCTCTGTCATATCGACCTCTTCTCCGGACGCCGTCAGCCCTTTCTCGGACTCCTGCGTTGCGGAGACTTGCCTTTGGCTTTTACGTCTTCGTGGGAACCGGCACCGGCGGACGCCGGCTGCGCCACCGAACACAGTTCGATGATTCGATCGAGTTTGGCTTCCATGTCGTCCAGGCGCATCTCGATATTGGTGAGCCGTCCCGCCAGGGCAGCCACCTCCTGCCGCGAGGGCATGGATGCCTGTTGCATAGCCGCGGCCGTGGCTTTCTCGAGCGCTTCGCGGAATGGCGCGGATGCCATGAGTGAGCTATTGAGCATGGCGCCCGTGGCCTGCGCATACTCCTCGCTGTTCACTGCATTGATCATCAACTTCGACATCGCGTCGAGATAGCTATCCCGCATTCCACGGAAGGCTTCAAAAGGATCGACAGAATTATCATCCTTGCGTTCTGCAGACATCGGCGCAACTCCAGACTTTGATGTCACACAAAGCATATACCTGTACGGGGCCCAGGGCTCCCCTTATTGCGCTTCCATGCGCTATCGGGTCGTCTAGCCCTCGCCCCGCACGGATTCCGGGCGCCCGCAGGATCAATGGACCTTGAGGGGTTCCTTCAACACGTCCAGCAATTCCTTTTGTGCATCGAACACGACTTCGAGTCCGCGCTGCACCGAGTCGGCCGCCGCGCCCGCAGGCGTGCCGGCATAACCGAATTGCTTCTTGGCGGTTTCGAACGCCGCCTTGGTCTGCTTGGTCGTATAGTCGAGAGCCGACTTCTGCGCGGCTATCGATTGATCGATGGCTTCCTGCGCTTTCGCCACGCTGTCGTCCACGATCTTGCCGGTTTTCACCTTGCGCTCCTTGATGACACCTGCCAGTGTGTGGCTCTGCTCCACGACCAGGTCGATCATCCCCTTCTCGGTCTCGGCATAACGGTCGAAGGCGGTGGCGGCCAAGTCGAGCATGAAAAATCCCGGAGCAGCCCAAGCCTGTTTCTTCCAAGTACTTACGATCTCGGCGTTGTGATTGATGGTTAGATCGATGGCCTTTTTCTGAGCCTCAGCCAGCCGTTCAATCCCAGTGGTGTACAGATGAACAGCCGCCTCGACAAAGTCTGGTTTCTCGCCTGCGGAGGCCGTAACCGGTCCCTCAGGCCCTTTTTCCGTTGCCTTCATATCATGCTCCTTGGGGCTTTCTGTGCTGCATTTAATGCTGCACTGCAGCATAAGGATATTAGGCGCTCTTCCCTTGATGTTGTCAAGAGTAAAATGCCAGATGATGGCTAAGAAGACGGTCGTAATCAGGAAATACGAGAACCGGCGCCTCTATGACACCACCAACAGCCGGTATGTGAATCTCGAAGAGGTGGCGCAGCTCCTGCAGCAGGGAAACGATGTGCAGGTAATCGACGCCACCACGAACGAAGACATTACGCGACTGATTCTGACCCAGATCATCGTCGAAGATGCCAAGGCGCCCAATTCCAGTTTCCCGCTCGATCTCTTACGCCAGATGGTCATCGCCTCAGGACGCGCCAGCCAGGAAAGTGCCTTGAAGTACATGAAGGCGATGCTCGACATCTACCAGAACACCTACCGCGCCATGGCCCCGCCTTTCAATCCGTTCGATTTCATGCAGAATTTCGGGACGGACCGCGGTATGCCTGACGACAAGCAAGGGGATGCGTCAAAGTCGAGCCCAGGATCTCAGCCCAGGAGCGAAGAGCCGCCAGACAGTGACGAGGTTAAGGATCTGAAGAGGCGCATCGCTGAGTTGGAAAAGCTCGTCTCCGGCCTGGTACCTGGCAAATCGTAGCCTGGCCTCTGCGCCAGGGTGCCCCTCTACCAGTCAAGGCCGTCGGTCTGTCGGGGCGCCAGTACCGGATTCTTGAACATGATCCTTATCGTTACGAGCAGCCTCAGCGTGATCAGCAACCACATTGCTCGAAGCGCACCCCGCTCTCGTGAATCTGAATAATCGCGCTAATTAAAAGCAAATTCGCGGTTCTCCTAAGACGGTTCGCGAGCCGGCACACATTTGCGAAGAGCGGATTCGTATTCTAACTTTCTTTTGTCCGCACGTCCGAATCGGACTAGTGGGTCTTGTGCTTCGATTTGCTCTCGGGTCTACTCACGTCATCGAACCGGTTGGTGATCCAGCCGGCCCGGTCGAAGGAGACGAAGATGAGCAAAAGCTTTTCAGCAGCAGCATGGGATGCGCCTCGTTGGGATGGAGTGATCCGCACCTACAGTGAACATGACGTGGCTCATCTGCGGGGAACAGTGCGAGTGGAGCATTCGCTCGCCCGCGCTGGAGCAGAAAAGCTTTGGCGGCTATTAAACCAGGAGAAATACGTGCCGGCACTTGGCGCCTTGACAGGAAACCAGGCTGTAGAGATGGCGCAGGCCGGGCTCAAGGCCATCTATCTGAGCGGCTGGCAAGTGGCGGCGGATGCGAATCTGGCCGGGCAGATGTATCCCGACCAGAGTCTGTATCCCGCAAACAGCGTTCCCAACGTTGTGCGCTCCATCAACAACGCGCTGATCCGAGCCGACCAGATCTCCCATGCGGACGGTCGAAATGCGTTCGATTGGATGCTGCCGATCGTGGCTGACGCGGAAGCAGGCTTTGGCGGAGCCCTGAATGCATTCGAACTGATGAAGGCCATGATCGAAGCCGGTGCGGCTGCCGTTCATTTCGAAGATCAACTGTCCTCGGCAAAGAAATGCGGACACATGGGCGGCAAGGTCCTGGTGCCGACGCGTGAAGCGATCCAGAAGCTCGTCGCAGCGCGCCTCGCCGCAGATGTTCTCGACGTCCCAACGATCCTGATCGCCAGAACCGATGCGAATGCTGCGCAGTTGATTACCAGTGATTGCGACGCGGAAGACGCGCCTTTTCTGACCGACCAGCGAACTGTCGAGGGGTTCCATGGATTCCGCGGCGGACTCGATGCGGCGATCGCCCGCGGTCTTGCTTATGCGCCCTATGCCGACATGCTCTGGTGCGAAACTTCGGAGCCCAACATCGAGGAGGCCCGGAAATTTGCACGGGCGATTCATGCGCGGTACCCAGGCAAGCTCCTGGCATACAATTGCTCGCCGTCCTTTCATTGGAAGGCCAAGCTCAACCCGTGGGAGATCGCGCAGTTCCAATCCGAACTCGCCACTATGGGGTACCGCTTCCAGTTTGTTACCCTGGCGGGATTCCATGCTCTGAATCTATCCGCCTTCGAGCTGGCTCACGAGTATTTGTGCACCGGCATGGCGGCCTATTCCAAGTTGCAGCAACGCGAATTCGAACTTGCAGAAAAGCTCGGATACGGTGCGGTGAAACACCAGAAGTTCGTGGGCACCGGGTATTTCGATGAGATAGCCACGATCGTCGCCGCGGGAAAGACCTCCACCCGCGCGCTGAGGGGTTCGACTGAGGAACAACAATTTGATGTACCTCCTCTCGATCTGGCCGACTCGGACTTCGTGATTCCGGTGTCAGGCGACTAATAACTCTTCGCATTCGCAAACCATCGAAAGGAAGCCTTCTTCCATGAGCACGACGCTGCCGCTGGGCGAGACCAAGGCCGTTAGCCGAACTGCCGAATTCGAAATACTCACGCCGGAGGCCGAGGATTTTCTCCGCGCCCTGGATGAGCGGTTCGATACCAGGCGCCTCGATCTGATCGAAGCGCGCAAGAACCGGCAGCGCCAGTTCGACGAAGGCACGATGCCGCGCTTTCTTGAGGAAACTCGTCCGCTGCGCGAGGCGCATTGGACCGTTGCTCCCATTCCTCCGGACCTGCATGACCGGCGGGTTGAAATCACCGGACCCACCGATCGCAAGATGATCATCAACGCCCTGAACTCGGGGGCCAATGTCTTCATGGCAGACTTTGAGGACTCCAATGCGCCCACCTGGAACAACTGCATCGAAGGCCAGGTCAATCTGCGGGATGCTAACCTGCGGACCATTGCGTTTCGCTCTGCCGAAGGAAAGCTTTATGAACTTGGGCCGCATCCTGCCGTCCTGTTTGTCCGTCCGCGCGGCTGGCACATGGTGGAGAAGCATTTCCGGGTTCGTTGCTCCCCTATCTCCGCTTCGCTCTTTGACTTCGGTCTGTACTTCTTCCACAACTACAAAACTCTCCTGGACCGTGGAACAGCTCCCTACTTTTATTTGCCCAAGCTTGAGAGTCATCTTGAAGCGCGCTTGTGGAACGATGTCTTTCTCTTTGCACAGGAATATGTGGGCCTGCCCAGGGGGACGATCCGCGCCACAGTGCTGATCGAAACCATTTCCGCCGCATTCGAAATGGACGAGATCCTCTACGAACTGCGCGAACACTCCGCGGGCCTGAATTGCGGACGGTGGGATTACATCTTCAGCTTCATCAAGAAGTTCAGAAATCATCCCGAATTCATGCTGCCGGAGCGCGGCGTAGTCACCATGGAACAGCCATTTCTGCGATCCTACGTGGAATTGCTGATTCATACCTGTCACAAGCGCGGGATCCACGCCATGGGAGGCATGGCCGCTCAAATCCCGATCCGCAACAATCCGTCCGCCAACCACGAAGCCATGGAACGCGTTCGCCAGGATAAGCTGCGCGAAGTGCGCGCCGGCCACGACGGAACCTGGGTAGCGCATCCCCGCCTGGTACCCGTTGCCAAAGCGGTGTTCGACGAACATATGAAGGAGCCCAACCAGATTGACCGACCGGCAACCTTGACGTCGCATATCACCGAGCAGAATCTCCTTGAGGTCCCGAAAGGGCAGCTGACGAAACCCGGCTTCCTGCGCAATATCGACGTTGCCCTGCGGTATCTCGAGTCATGGCTGCGCGGCAACGGATGCGTTCCAATTTACAACTTGATGGAAGATGCGGCCACAGCAGAAATCTCCCGCGCCCAACTCTGGCAGTGGATACGCCACGGGGCCCGCCTCGATGATGGCCAGACCATCACCCGGGAGATGATGTCCTTTGCCTTGGGCGACACTCTCGATGGAATTAAGCGCGAACTTGGCTCCGCCGGGTTCGCTTCTTCAAAGTTTGAGCGTGCTGCTGAATTGCTGACTCAGTTCTCGACGGGTGAGTTTCAGGACTTCCTTACCACAGCGGCGTATGCCGAATTTGTCTAAATTGCAGAGCAGATGAATCTAAACGGCCATTGAGCGAGTTTTCAGACATCGACCTACTGGCTTGGAGATGGGTCAAATAGGCGACCCAAACGTCACTCGAGTGGGCCTCTTTTGGGAGACCCACTCTGGGTTGGCAAGCGCCGAACATAGCAATCCCGATCCGTATGCTCTTCATTACTGCCTGTTCGTCGCCCCCGGGTTTGGGTCGGGCGGAGGTGCGATCGCTGCGAATTCGGTGGCAACCGGAGACTTCGCGGCGTCTGGCGGCGCTGCCGGCATTCCGCCTTTTCCCTGTCTCGATTGAAGCTCACCCAGCCCATGATCGATGGTCGCCCGCATGTGGTTCTGCATTTCCTGCAGTTCCGCCAGACCCACAGCCACCGTAGTTCCCATGCGGCAGTCGTTGCCCTTGCTTGCCAGAACCACCAGATTTGCGGTGACTGCCTCGGAAGCAACCGGCCCACTGAGTTGAATTACGTCGCCTTCTGAGATCTCGCACCGTCCATCGGTAGACGGCACCTCGAGGCTGTCCGCAGTCACGAAGACGTGAGCCGTGTGATCGTTGAGCATCCGTGCCAAGCCGCTCGATCCGGGATCGGGCAGGCTCTGGTGGCTGGTCGCCCCTTCGGAGTTCTCGAGCGCCAGTTGGCGACGGACTTCCTCTGCTATCGCCTGCTTGACTTCGGGTGTCATCGGTGTAGAGCTAGTGGCCTGGGCATCGGCCTTGGCGGCCGCGGCTTCAATCCGCGCTTCATAAGCCGCCTCGAGAGTCTGAGCCAGAAGGTAGTCGGTCAACCACAGAGCAGGGCTGGTGTAAACGTGGTAGGGGCGGAACCACCCGGCGTAGTACCGGTACCACGGATCGCCTCCCCATCCCCATTCCCATGCCACGGGAGCGCGCCAGGGAGCATATGCCCACCCGTAAAAAGCCGGAGTGTAGTAATAGTGCGGGGCGTACACTTCGAACGCGATTCCGCGATAGTAATAATGCTGGTAGAAGTGGGAGTAAGCAACGCCGTGGACGTAATAGGTCCGGTTCGCGAAGTCGTGGCCGCGGAAAGAGACGTTCCGCTCCTCAAAATGGCGGTGGTCATGGGAACCAAACTCATCGTGCCGCCGTCCGTTGTCGAAATCGCGATGACGGTCGTCTCGATCATGATCCTGATACCCATCATGGTCTCGAACATGGCGCCGGTCGTCCTTATCAAAACGGCGGCCGTCTGCGATGCGGTGGTCATTGTCGACACGCGGAAGATGCAGTGGTTCTGGCCGTTTCCCGCCGAGCCCGTGCTCGAATCTCGGATTGGTCGCGGTCGCCATACCTTTGCCGCCGGTAGCGCCGCACCTTCCGCATTTCGCCTCAGGCGAAACCCCGGAATGGCTCTTTGGTGATGACTTGTCGGCCCTCGAAACGCTGGCCGGCCTGGACGCGTGCGCTGCCAGCGCGGGCGTCGCCATGATGCTGCTCAGCAGCATTGTGCCGATGAATAGTGTCGTCCGGTTCATAAATCCTCCTCATCCTTCTCTGAATTTCGGTCGCTTGACCGTGAATTGCTCTCACCCCCTAGAGCGGGAACCGGAGGAGGATTTAATAATCCCGAAAATAAAAAAATTGCGTGGGTGATGTCTCGAGAGGTCACCACGGACAGGTTCGTTCGCCGCGTCAGGCGGTCTCGAGCGTTTGCCGCTATATAAGGTGAGTCGAGATAAGGTGAGTCGAGCACGGTGGCGGAGTCGACGGCAACCGGGGATGCTGCATCGGTGTCCCGGCCATGATCGCGTCAGGCGATGGTAGCATTCCCGAAAAAATCATTTCCTGCCCGTTATTAAATTTGCCGGCAGTTCGCGCTCTGGGAAGTGAGAAGCAATCTCACCCGGAGGGCATCATGAAAGGAATCACGATTTCGAAGTTAGCCTTGGCGGTCGTCAGCATGGCAACTGTCGCGCATAGCCAAACCAACAGCCTCGCCATTTCCAGCGAGAGTATTTCAACCTGGGGCGTGCAAACCAACACACCGCAATGGAACCAGGACCTGGGCGTTACCTATACGCGGCAAGGTTGCCCTGATTCACCGGCCAGTTGCATGTCCTTTACAGGCAGGATCGCCGCATCAGACAAAGTCAAGGTCGTCCTGGCGATCCCGCTCAACTCCACTACAACCGCCGCTTATGCGCGTCAGTACAGCCAGCTCAGTCTGACTTCGCCGTTTCTCGCCGAGATCAGCATCGACGACTTCGTTGATCAGTACCGCGCACTGTCCAAGGCGGTTCCAGCTGTGAACCCGGCCGCGGTCGTCGCGGAAGTGATCGCGAATGTGAAAATAGACAACCCCAAGCTGGCATTCGGGGCCACCATCTACGAAACTGACCTCGCCAACGCGCTGCTGCAGAACGCGTTGCTTCCTGCCGCGACGCGAGAAAAATTCGACTACATCCACCTCTTCATTCACTACCGCGAGAACGGCCCCAATTATTCAACGTACGTGGCGCAGGCCAAGGCGATGTTCCCCCACGCCCACATCATCGCCGGCTCCTACGCTGTCGACCGCCGGGCTTTCCTGCCTTGTGCTCAGGGAGGCAAGGCGGAATGCACGGTCCAGCAGGACTTCGACTATTTCACAGAATCGCTAAAGATCCAGGTCCAGGAACTTCAAACGGGGGCCGTGGACCGTATTGAGTTCTTCCCCGGTTACTTCGGCACCGAATCGCAATGGACATGGAGCGACCCGAAACATTGCGCTGCGAGCGAGTTCGATGAGTGCATCGCCAACACGGTGGCCATGCGCGATGCCGCGGTCGGCATCTTGAACGGCAAAGTCGCTCCTCCGTCCTGGCTCCAACTCGCGCCGGCAGGATTTCTGCCCGTCGCCCGGTACGGCCAGTCAGCGATTATGGATTCAGCTCATGACGTGATGACAGTTTTCGGCGGCTCCGATTGGACCGGAGGCCTGAATGACACCTGGGTTTTTGGCGGCGCCGATGGACGGCGCGGGACGCCGCGGTGGTACCAGTTGGCGACTGTGGGTGCACCTCCGGTGGCTTCCTATTCGACGGGCATGTACGACCCCACCAGCGACCGGATGATCATCTACGGAGGAGCCACCGGAATGGAGGTGTGGGTACTCACGAATCCCAATGCGCAGAGCGCCACAAAGCCGACCTGGACTCAACTCAACACCTCCGCCACGGTCGAAAACATGCCCAGCGTCCTGACCGGCTACGAGCAATGCACCTATGACCCGATTCGCAATGTGATGATGGTGTACGACTCCACCGCCGGTGTCTGGGTCCTGACGCACGCCAACGGCCTTGGAGGCACCCCCACCTGGACCATGTTAAAGACCTCTGGAACCGAACCCTCGGGACGCTCGGCCTTCACGACCGTGTACGACCCGACAAGCAACCGGATGATCGTATTTGGCGGCGAAGGAGGCGGCGCCGAGTTCAACGACATGTGGGCCCTGACCAACGCCAACGGGCAGGGCGGCACGCCTGCCTGGATTCCGTTGCCGACAGGAACGGCGACCAAGCCAGCTAAACGCAGCGGCCACACCGCGGTCTACGATCTGGCCAACGATGCCATGACGATCTTCAGTGGGAATGGCCAGCCGGCAGACACGTGGACAGCAAGCCACGCCAGCGGATTGACCCAGCCGCCCGTCTGGAAGCTGGTGGATAATGGCGCGTCGGGTCCGCTGCCCCGTCTCTACGAATCGACAGTGATGGACACCAACAGCTCAAGCATGATCGTCTTTGGCGGACTCGACACCGATATCCGCAATACGGTTGCGGTGCTCACGCCCGTCCTGTAATTCGTGTAACACGAACGACCCGAGCGCTCGCAGTCCTCCAAAGTGGCAGCGGGCGCTCAGCGGACAAAAGTGAGCGCCCCAAGTCCGTGGTAGAATCTGCGCGACGGAGGCGCGATTGGATTCGGTCCCTGAACTCGGGGTAACCGGCCTGCTCCAGGCATGGAGCGCCAATGACACGGCTGCCCTCGAGCGTCTGATCGTTCTGGTGTACCCCGAGCTTCGCAAGATCGCCCGCCGGTGCCTCTCCGGAGAGAATCCCGGGCACATCCTGCAAGCTACCGCGCTGGTCAACGAAGCCTACCTTCGGCTGGTTGACATTCCAAACATCCAATGGAAAGATCGAGCTCATTTCTTCGCGCTCGGCGCGCGCATCATGCGCCGCATCCTGGTGGATCACGCCCGCTCGAAGGGTTACGCCAAGCGGGGCGGCGGAGTGCACCGTGTCGACTTCGATGAGAACCTGATCGTCAGCGCCGAATCGGATCCAGCCCTAGTCCGGATGGATGACGCGCTCACGCAGCTTGCGTCGTTCGACCCGCGCAAGGCACAGATTGTCGAGATGCGCTACTTCGGGGGCCTCAACGCCAATGAAATTGCATCGGTCCTCGGAGTCTCGGCACCCACGGTGAACCGGGACTGGAGCCTTGCCAAGTCCTGGCTGGCCCGCGAGATCATGGCGGGCGACCCGGCCCCGGAATCGGCGAACCGGGCGAGCGGGGGTTGAACCCGATGGATCCCAATCGATGGCGGCAGATCGAGGATCTTTATCACCTGGCCCTGGAAAAGCCGGCGCAAGAACGTGCAGCATTCCTGGATCGAGCCTGCTCGGCTGATCCCTTCCTTCGGCAGGAACTGGAGTCGCTCCTAGCCATAGCTGACGGCGCGGATGCATACGTAAAGGCTGCCGTTCGGGAGGCCAGTGTTTCGGGGCGCGACGCGACCGCAATGCTGCCCACTGCGCCCAACCCTGGTCCCGGTCCCCAGAAATTGGGCCGCTACGAACTCCTGGAACAAGTCGGCAAGGGCGGCATGGGAGTGGTCTACCGCGCCATCGATCCCGCGATTGGCCGGACTGTGGCGATCAAGACCATCGTGATCAGCGATGGAAGCGACGCGAGCGCTTCCGAACTGCGAACCCGTCTGCTCCGTGAATCGCAAGCCGGCGGTCAGCTTTCGCACCCCAACATCGTGGCTGTCTACGATGTCAGCGAACAGGGCAACGTCGCCTATATCGTGATGGAGTTTATCGTCGGCCGTTCGCTCGACAAGGCGCTCGCTCAGGGTTCATCCGACGCAACCTTCCGCGCTACGAGCCGGGTGATGCGCATCGTGCAGGAATGCGCCAGCGCTCTCGATTATGCTCACAGCCGCGGCATCGTCCACCGCGACATCAAACCGGGCAACATCATGCTGCAGGCGGATGGCTCGGTGAAGATCGCGGATTTCGGAATTGCCAAGGCCGCTCAATTCACGGCCCTCACCCAAACCGCCGCTGTACTCGGCTCCCCTGACTACATGGCGCCTGAACAATGGAAAGGCGAGGCGGTGACCGGCCAGGCTGATCAATATGCCCTGGCAGTCGTGGCTTTTGCCCTGCTCACCGGCCGCCGTCCTTTTGAAAGCGCGACTATGGCTTCGACGGCGGCCAAGACCCTCTATGAAGAACCGCCCAATGCCACCAGTCTCAATCGCGATCTGCCGGCTGAAGTGGACGTTGTTTTCCGCCGGGCCCTTTCCAAGCTTCCCGCCTCCCGCTATCAGACCTGCAGCCAATTCGCAGCTGCGCTTCGCACGGCCCTTGAACCCGGGCCGGTCACCTCGGTGCCTCCCACTTCAACTCAACCCTCTTCAGCGGCACGCAAGTTCAACTGGCTGGCGGTGGCTGCAGTCGTAGCCGTATTGGCCGCGGCAATCACCGGCCTCATGCTTTACCAGCGAAACAGTGCCAGGCAAGTCGAGATCGCATATTGGACATCGATCAAGGACGGCAAGACCGCCGATCCCTTCAATGCCTATCTCCAGCGCTATCCCGACGGCCAATTCGCAGGCCAGGCCCGGGCGATGATCGCCTCACTCGGAACGCCGCGGGCAATTGATACCGTTCAGACACAAGTTCCGCCGGAAACAAAAACTCCTGCCAGGACCAGCACTGAAAAAAAGTCGGATCAGTCCAGACCGTCGCAATCAAAGACCGATTCGACAGAGACGACCACCGGTTCAACGCAGCCCCCGCCGGTGTCGAAGACACAGCTGCCCCCGGCCGGCGATCCGTATGCCCAGGCCGAAGCGCTCTTAAAGGGCGGTGCCTACGCTGAAGCGGTGCCCTACTTTTCTCAGGCGATCGCCGCCAGTCCGGATTACCGATCATACTTTGGCCGCGCAGGTGCATATCAGCATCTGGAGAAGCTCGACCAGGCGATCGACGACTACACCCAGGCCATCCGATTGAACCCCGGAGGCGCAATGGCTAATCACGAGCGCGCGGTTTGCCTGGCGCGCTTGAATCAGGACGACCGCGCACTCCCCGACTACAATCGTGCCATAGAACTCTCGCCCGGTTATGCCTTGTCCTGGAATGGGCGCGGAGTCATCTATCTTCACCGCAAGGACTATGAGAACGCTAAGGCCGATTTCACCCGGGCCATTCAGCTTGACCCAACGCTTTACCAGGCCTATAAGAATCGGTCTGCTGCAAAGAAAGCGCTGGGAGACACAGCCGGCGCCCTCGCCGATATGACCGAGGCGAATTCGCTTAAGAAATAGCGATTCAAGAATTCATGATCATTCCTGTGGGGCTGATGCTTCTCAAGCGTGCGTAATGCGGCCTATCCCCATTCACAGAGCCGAGTGCTTGCTGCGGCGCGCTTCAAGCTCATCGGCAATCTGGCGGCTCACGTCGCGGCTGACCGGGTAAAAGAACATGCACGCGCCTGCCGCGAAGAACGCCAGTCCGGCATAGATGCTTGCGGTCAGCAGGATGCCGGATTGCGCGTGAGCCGTCTGCACCTGCGCCTCCGACAGGAAGCCATAGAACGAGAACAGCCAGCCTGCAATGGCTCCGCCCAGAGCGAGGCCCGCCCAGAGAGCGAAGACCACTGCGGAGGTGACGGTGCCGCTGGCGCGCCGCCCGGTCTTCCATTCACCGTAGTCGGCCACATCGCCCATCATGGCCCAGATAATGGGCCCGGACAATCCAAAGGCGAACTGACGAAGAACTTCCGTCGCAATGATCACCGCAGTCGCCCGCGATGGAATCACGAACAGCGCCATGTTGAAGATGCCGCTCAAGACCATGCTGGCGATGAAGAAGGGGCGCTTGCCCATTCGCTTTGCAACTGTCGTCGAGAGAGCGACACCGATCAACAGGGATGCCAGGCCGAACCCGTTGAACCACGCAAACAGATCCACGTTGTTCGCCACAAATCGGAAGTAGGGCAGCATCACGTTGCCGCGCACCACGATCGCTGCGAAGTAGAACAACGTGGCGAGAAACAGGACGATCCAGGGGCGGTTTCGAAACAGGTCCGAAAGATCCTGAGCCAGAGAGGTCTTCTGCTGCGGATCGGGCTGGATGCGCTCCTTGGTGCAGAAGAATGCAATTACGAAGAAGATCGCACTCAGAGCCGAGAGCAGGCCCATTGTAAGCTGATATCCGCGCGCGTCATCGCCGTGGCCGAAGAACTTGACCATCGGAATCGCGAGGCTGGCGATGATGAAGCCCGCGGAGTTGGCCGCGATCTGCCGATACGACGAGATGCTGGTGCGCTCGTCGGGATCTGACGTCATCACAGCCGTGATCGATGCGTACGGCACATTGTTTACGGTGTAGATCACGCGGAGCAGAATGTAAGTTGTCCATGCGTAAATGATCTTGTCCGCCGGGCTGATGTTGGGCGTGGTGAAAGTGAGTACGCCAATTACGCCGAAGGGCAGCGCCGTCCATAGCAGCCACGGCCGGAATTTGCCCCAGCGAGTGCTGGTGCGGTCGGCGATCATCCCCATGACGGGGTTGAGACAGGCCACTCCGAGACCGACGACGAGGAATAGCGTGCCGGCCTGTGCCGCTGTCAGCCCAAAGGTGTGCGTATAGAAGTCCAGCTGCAGGGCAAGCATGGCCTGAAAGATGAAGTTCGCCGCAAGATCGCCCAGGCTGTAACCGAATTTCTCTCCAAAGGTAAGTGTTTGGCGCATATGTGCCTCGTCTTTCGGTGGCGCTCGCTTTACAGCGTTACCTGCAGCTTCAGTTTTGTCAGATCAGAGTCGCGCGACGAAGTGCCGACCATGATTTCGAAATCCCCCGGCTCCACAACGTACTTCATGTTCACGTCATAGAACGCGAGCGACGCCGGGTTAATATCGAGCGCAACGGTGGTGCTCTCGCCATGCTTGAGCCACACCTTCTTGAAGCCCTTCAGCTCCTTTATCGGGCGTGTCACCGAGCTGACCATGTCACGGATGTAGAGCTGCACCACCTCAGTGCCCTCGCGGCTTCCGGTATTCGTCACGTCCACCAGCACGCGCGTCGAATCGTTGCGCGCGATACGCTTTTTGGTCAGCCGCGCGTTCTCAATCTTGAATGTCGTATAGCTCAGGCCGTAGCCAAAGGGATAGAGTGGCGACACGTCGTCAAACAGGTAACCACGCCGCGCAGAAGGCTTGTAGTTGTAGAAAGCAGGCACATGGCCGGCCGAACGCGGTACCGAAATGGGTAGCTTGCCGCCTGGGTTGTAGTCGCCGAAGAGCACGTCGGCAACGGCACGTCCGGTCTCCTGGCCCAGGTACCAGCACTCGTAGATGACCGGCACATTCTGCGCCACGTAGTTGATCGATAGAGGGCGGCCATTGAAGAGGAAGACGATCACCGGCTTGCCCAGCGCGACCATCGCTTTGACCAGTTCCTCCTGACGGCCGATCAGGTCCAGGCTGGTGCGATCGCCCATGTGCTGCAGGTTCCACGCCTCGCGCGATGTTTGTTCGTTCCCGCCGATCGCCAGGACGATGACATCGGCCTTCCTCGCTACTTTTACGGCTTCGGCAATCGCCTTGCGGTCTTCTTCCGGATCGCTCGGCGTCACCGCATCCTGATTCCACGACCCGCCGATGGTGATCTTGCAGCCTTCACTGTAGAGCACCCTGGCGTGCTTTCCAACCTTCTGGCGAATGCCCTCGAGGACCGTAACTTCCTGCTTCGGTACGCCGCTGTAGCCGCCCAGAAGAGTGCGATCCGCGTTGGGTCCAATCACGGCGATGGTCTTGATGGCGTTCAGGTCGAGTGGGGCAATCTGGTCGTCGTTCTTGAGCAGCGTGATAGCCTCGTGGGCGGCCTTCAGCGCCAGTTCACGATGCTCGTCGCAGCCCACCACGCGCTCGGCCTCATCGGCGTCGACATAGGGATCATCGAACAGACCCATCTCGAACTTCCAGAAGAGCATTGGCGCTACCAAATCGTCGAGCTGCTTCTCCTTGAGCACGCTCTTCTTCACCAGCTCGACCAGGTGCAGGTAGCAGTCCGGGTCCGGTAGCTCGATGTTGATGCCCGCCTCAACTGCGAGCCGGCACGACTCCTTTTTGTTTTTGGCGACGAAGTGACCATGCGTGTCCGGACGGTAGCCGAGTTCCCAGATGGCATAGTAGTCCGAGACTACAAAACCCTTGAAGCCCCACTCCTTGCGCAGCACGTCTCGCATCAACCACTTGTTGGCGTGCGAGGGAACGCCGTCAATTTCATTGTAAGAGGCCATCAAAGTGACGGTGCCAGCCTCGCGCAGTGCTTCGCGGAAGGTATACAGAAAGGTCTCCCGCAACACGCGCAGGGAAACATTCGCTGGTGCGCAGTTGATGCCCGACTCCGGCTGCCCGTGGCCGACGAAATGCTTCAAAGTGGCCAGTACGTGCCGCTTGTCGCGGAAGTTCCGGTCGCCCTGGAACCCATTTACCGCGGCAATTCCGAGCCGCGAAACCAGATACGGATCTTCGCCGTAGGTCTCTTCCACCCGTCCCCAGCGCGGCTCGCGAGCCACGTCAACCACCGGAGTCAAGGCGTGGTGCGCGCCGCGCAGCCGCGCCTCCAATGCCGTCATGGTGAACAACGACTCGACGAGCGCGGGGTCGAACGTTGCTCCCAGCGCGATGGGCTGCGGGAAGCTGGTCCCATCCGGGGCCGCGTGCCCGTGCAGGCACTCCTCATGGAAGATGATCGGGATCCCCAGCCGGGAGTGCTCCAGGAAGAAGCGCTGGATGTTGTTGGTCAACTCCGCCATACCGCGAGCGGCCTTGCCGCCGCCCGCATCGCTGGGCCGGCCCACCTGCCCCAACCCACGCCGGTCGCGAAAGGCCTTCTTCGCCTTTGCCAGATCGAAATTCCCCTCTGCGTCGACAAGCGTTTCCGCTTTTTGCTGCCAGATGCAAAGCATCTGCGCGGCTTTCTCCTCCAGCGTCATCCGCGATAGCAGATCCTGCACCCGCTTGCTGGTAAGCACCTTGGGGTTCTTGTAGGCGGGCGTCTCATTCTTGGATCGAGAGGTAACGGGAGATCGTTTCATTGGAGAGATCTTTCCTTTGGAAGATGGGTATTGCCGGGCAAAGTGCCGACCGAAGTGTTGCATGTGGGAACAGGATCCCGCAACCCTTAATTGGTCATTTTATGCATGAGAGAATCGATTTACTAGCGCGTCAGTGACCACGGTCACGAGGAAGGTCAAGCCCGCACAGGCCAGGGATCCTGGCCGGAACGAAGCCATCAAAACGTAAATTCGGCAAAGGTGCGGCTTGGCAAATGTTCCATTCAAACCGCTTCGATCCTGCGTTTGGACCTCTTGGACAGATACATCGCCGCATCGGCTGCGTTCAAAAGATCATCCCGTGTAAGTCCATCATCCGGGAACGCCGCGATGCCAATACTGGCCGAGCCACTGAGATTGAGGCCCTCGATCGCGAAAGGATCTTCGAAGCACCTGTTGACGCGGTAGGCGATCTCCTCCAGGGCGTTGTCGTTGTCCGCGCACTCAACCAGCACTGCAAACTCGTCGCCCCCCAGCCGGGCAAGCAAGTCGGTTGGCCGGATTTGACGCTTGATCCGCAGCACCACGCTCTGGAGATAGGAATCTCCAACTTGATGACCGTAGAGATCGTTGATCTGTTTAAAGGCGTCGAGGTCGATATAGATCAGTCCGAAGGTTCTGACATTCGTTGTAGCTTCTTCAATCAAGGAATCGAGGCGTCTCTCAAACGAGAAACGGTTGTGAATGTCCGTGAGCAGATCAAACTCCGACCGATGGATCAGGTCAGAGTATAGCCGGCGGCCTTCTATCGCGAGGGTCGCCAGTTCCGCCGCTACGGACAGGGTGCTCGTCCCGTCTTTCGCTGCTTTCCCGACGGCTTTCACAGCGGCCGAGATCGAACCGTGAGCGGATCCGGAACGACCGGCTATTTCGGTATGAAAGACCCGCATTCCCGTGACGTTGGGTGGACGGCTGCCGAATTGTGTCCCATCGGAGATGTTGCACCAGCAGGGAGCACCCTGCAGCAGGAACGACACCAGGTCGGTAATCTGCTGGAGAACTTCAGCGAGCTCACGACCCCCGTTGATGTCTACCAGTATGCGGCTCCGCCGCTGCTCAAGAATCGCTGATTTGGCCGTCTCGTGGCGTGCCCGGCGTTCGGTAAGCCATCCCCAGACACCAATGCCAAACACGATGACAAGAAGCAGTCCCACCACTAGCAAAAGGTTATGCACGCTCAGGGGAGAGGGCTTTCCGATCACGGCAATGTCGTTCGATGATCGAAGCAGCACCTCGAACGCTGCTGAACCCTGGAATCGGTCTCCATTATCGAGGATGCAGATACCCGTCATGCGAACGGACGAGCCCACGGGAACCTGCCGCATAGGCGGAAGCTCAACGCTCATGCCGCGCTCGGGGTGCCGGTAGACCGCGGAGATCAGATGGCCATCGGAGAGGACAACATATTCATCCTGGGCCGCCTCTCTGATCGCCATCAGCAATCGACCGCGCACCGACACGAGATCGAATGCGTGCTCGCCGGTGGCCAGTTCCTCGGCCGAGGTAATCAATGGAGTGATGGGCGAAGACACGCTCTCGGACCGAATATTTGCGCGGGTGAGTGTAAGAGAGCCGTTACGAACATCAGGAAAGCCTGATGCGCTGGCGCGGTTACCTATCTGCAGCGGCTTTTCGAACTGTGTCATGATCCACAGGCCCTTGTCGCCATCCTGCAGCACAACCGCCGAACCGGGCCGGTAGTACGTGATTGTCCCCCGCACACGAACTCTTTTGGTCCGATCCTGAACATCGTAAGTCTTTAGAATTTCGTCCAGCGGCGTGATGGGCAGTGATCCTGATAGAGTCTGGGGACGCGCGAGAATCTTCAAGTCAGAAAGAGAATTGACCTCGAGCAGGATGCCGGTCATTTGCATCCTGCTGTCGAATCTACCCGCCACGGCGCCGGTTATTTCGACCTCGGCATCCAACAAATCCGACAGATTAGCCAAGTCAGCGTCAAGCACTTCGGCATCGATGCTCCCACCATCCATGAGCAACTGCAGGTAGACACTGTTCAGACCGCCATCGATAACGCTGTTCGCACTGCGAACAATGGCGTGCAATGTCACTCTTCGGCAATCAAGCTCGGCACGAATCAACTGCCTGAAGTTGGCCGCGCTTGCCTGCGGCGGGGCGCCATGACGGAGAAACGTTACATCGTGGCCCTTCACTTCGGGACGGAAACAGGCACGCGTCGTCCCGCGCACGATCACCCGGTCTCCCGCGGTCAGATGCTTGTCTTTAGTGGTTTCAACATAGATAGCGACATCGCCATCCTGCACAAACAGGTCGACGTCTCCCGTCTTGTAGTAAGTCACGGTCGCTACAAAGGCCACGGCCAGGCCCTTGCCCGCTTCTGCATTGGAGAGCGCCTGAACGGCCGCCAAGGAATTGAGAGGGGTCGGAGGCGAAGCACCCGCTGCTGCCGCGCTACCAAATAGGGCGGCGCACAGGATAATTACGAAAGCGGAGTTCGGGTTCTTCATCTGGCCATTGAACGGAAAGGGACTCCCTATCCCTGCCCTGCGCGCATACTCGGCACAGACGTCTGCTTATTCTTGTAGGCGCGGTTCCCGGCAGTCAGTGATCCCAATCACTAGAGGTCCATGAATCACCTCTAGTGAGATTTGCCCTCAGTTGTCCTGATCGGTCGTTTCCCGTTTTATTTAGGACCGAAATGACCGAAACGCGTTACCAATGCTCGAGTGGTTTGAGGCCTTCAGTCTGCCCCGACAGAGATCGGCACTGCTTCGAATCTCGCAACATGACGATCGTAGACACAACTCCGCGCCCCGTGATTCGAGTGCTGCCGCTGATTGGCCACCCTTCCCAAAGCTGGTGTCTCAGGTATGCGTTGATCTGCGTACGATCAACAGTTAACCCAGGTGCGGTCGCGATGGACCCGGACGAGTCTCTACATCCTTTTCATCTGTCCCTTTGAGGAGCTATATCTCAGATCTCACCCGATGACCGATCGTGAGACGTTCGGATTATGGGAATGGGATGTTGCGGAGCTATTCATCAGTGGGGACTTTCAAAACATCCGGCGTTACAAGGAATTCGAGGTTTCTCCTCAAGGGGAGTGGGTCGACCTGGAAGTCAATCTCGATCTGCCCGACCACACCGTTGGATGGCAGTGGAATTCGGGTTGCGAGGTCGCCGCCTGGATCGACCGGGCAGAGCGCGTCTGGTATGGCGCAATGCGCATTCCTTTTCGGCTATTGATTCACAGGCCGCGGCCGCCGGCAGAATCTTCCGTGCGAATTTATGTCGCAGCCAAGGCCCTCCCGGACGAAGACAGTTGATTGCCTGGAGAGCTCCGATGAAGAAGACGTTTCAAGTTCCAGAAAAATTCGGTTACCTCGAACTTGTGAATTCTTGATTGGTTTCGCTGACGAACGTTGGAGACAATCGAATCTATGGGAAATACAAATGCCAAGGGCGTCTGGTCTCGCCGGGATTTCGTCAAGACCGCAGCTTCTCTTGCGCTGGGTCACGTTGCTTCAAGATCAGTGCTCGCACAATCTGGTCCGAACCGCGGAGTGCTCGCGTATGTTGGCTCCTACACAACCCCGATCGATGGCGGGGGCAACGGGAAGGGGATCTATCGTTTCGAAATGGACGCTCGCACGGGTGCATTTACGAGGCAGAAACTAGTTGCCGGGACTCCCAATCCATCGTGGATAGTGATTCATCCTTCGAAGAAGTATCTCTATTCAGTCAATGAAATCGTTAACCAGGAAAGCGGTTCAGTGAGCGCGTTTGCCATTGATCCGACCGCGGGTGACTTGACGCCTCTGAACAGCGTCAGTTCCAAGGGCCGAGGGCCGGCCCACATGAGCCTCGATGCTTCGGGCAGGTACGCCTTTGTGGCGAATTATGCGGGCGGCACGATCGCCGTGCTGCCGATTGTGGAGGGAGGAAGGCTGGGGACGGCCGTTGATATCCACGGCGACTCGGGTTCAGTGGGCGCCAGATCAGCAACCAATGCCCCTCCGGGGAGTTTTGCGATCAGCGGCCATGATGCTCCTCATGCGCACATGATCGCGGCTGATCCCGGCAATCGGTTTGTGCTTGCCGTTGACTTGGGACAGGACAGGATTTATGTTTACCGGTTCGACGCCAACAGCGGGAAGTTGACGCTGTCTGAGGGCACGTCATTTGTTTCCTTCCCAACAGGAGATGGGCCACGTCACTTTGTGTTTCATCCGAATGGTCGCTGGATCTACGCGCTGGGTGAGGAGTCTTCGACCATTGCCTTTTTCCTCTACGACGCGATGGCCGGGACCTTGGCCTTGCAACAGACCATTTCCTCTCTGCCGGCAGGGTTTGCCGGCACCAACTTCACCTCGGAAGTGGTCATCTCCCCGGGCGGTCGCTTCCTCTACGCAGCCAATCGTCTGCATGACACCATTACCATCTGCGCAATCGACAGCAGCGGGCGGCTCAAGTTGCTGGGAGAAGTCTCGACCATGGGGGATTATCCGCGGCACTGCACATTCGACCCAAGTGGCGATTTCTTCTATGTGTGCAATCAGCGCAGCGACAGCATCACATGCTTCAAGGCGCATCGCGAGACCGGGCTACTTTCCTTTACGGGGCAGTACACGCCGGTTGGAACGCCGTCGATCGTGACCTTCCTTTCGTGAGAAAGGATCATTTGCTTTAATTCGATGGGGCAGGTTTGGGGAACATCTCTTCAAACCGATGATCCATGCGAATACTACGGCGGAACTTAGGGACCCTTCTTCGTGTTAAGGATGAATCCGGACGCTTCCTGTTGTTCCGCTATGATGATCAGAGAGTTTTGGGTGTTTTCCTTCCACCTGCAGTGCGGGAGAACCAAGGACCGTAGTTGGTTTCATGATCACGAAGTTCCACATGACACCGAAGCTGCTGCCTCGATTGTTCTTTCGAATTGGATTTGGGGCCGCCTGAAACAGGAGGGGACGATGGTCACACGGCGATTGAGCACGACTTACCAGCAGTCCCTCAGCCAGGACCCAGTGTGCGCTGACGATAAGTCGTTTTTGATGGGTCTGGGAGGCTGGCAGCTCCACCGGTCAAACGAATGCCCCCTCGGTCAGAGGCTTGAGGGTCTTGAAATCGGGTTATCGGCACTACATTGGCTCCGAACGTACCGGAAAGATACCCTCGCCATGACTTCAATGCGCAACGTTCTTCTGGTCGAGGGATCACCCTTCCCAGTGAGCCACCTGCGGGAGGAGGACATCATCGAGCAGGTGGCGCACTTGGTGAAGAGCGGTGTTTGGCATGTTTGCGAGCCAGTCATGCGGGTCTACAACGTGTTGTTGGCGCAGGAACCTGCGATTATGACGGTTCCAAGAGGGGCTTTCTCACGGCCAACTCCGCCACCTCCTGTGAGCGACATTCCCGACCCGGCTACCCTGGCAAGAAATGCCGATCAAGCGGCGATCGCGGCCGTTCTAACTCAATCGGCAATACGGGCGGATGCATTTTGCGAAGAGTGCGCCAGAGCCGCCAGGAGGTAGGGAGACGCAGCAACATTGACTCAAGTTCCGAGAGCGCAGAAAAGTCGATCTGGAATCCCATGCCCCGATGAGAAACCTCCATGCTATACTCGCTTTCGCTCTCAGAGTCGGAACATTTCCCCTTTTATCTTGGGCATTTATCGGACTCGGAGGTTTGCTTGCTCACGATCCGTCATGAACAGATGGCTGCACTTGGCAAGGCAGCCGAAGCAAGATTCCGCATCCGTTGTGTGGAGTACGTGCACAGGATCCTGCCCGACATCTGCTCCGCAATGACCCCGGAGCATATGATGCAATCGGTCGACCATGCCTTGGCGATGTGCAAGTTCTACGGGTTTACGCGCGAGATCGACGTTTTACGATACCTCAACCTCATGTATGTCTTCGGGTTCGGCTTTGATCGCGATCCCCGGCTGCCATGGGTGCGCAGGATACTGAATGATCGATCGCATTCCCCGAAGTCCCGGTTCGACTGGCTATGCAGCCACGCGCTGTACGAGGCTGGCCGGGCTGGAGGACGACATTGAGTTCGCCCCCGCCCCAGACTGGACTGATTCCCCAGCCGCCGCAGGATCCGCCGCAACTGGCGCCCCCCGGCCAGTTACCCGTCATGAACAAGGCGGCGAGTTCAGAAGGAAGCTCGAGCGACTTCAACGAGTCCGAGGGAGATTGCCCATTGATCTCCTGGTTCGCAATCCGCGTGGTGCACAAACCTGACGACGATGACGAAGAACAAGAAGTCGAAGGCCTCACTTTCAACGTAAAGCTGAGCAACGCGCCCCCCGAGACGCGTGTGACCGCAAAGGGTTCCGACAGCAGGATCAGTACGCTGCCTCCGGGAGGCACGGGTGAAATCGTGAGTACCGATCACTCCGATTTTGTTTGGGAAGTGGAAACTGACATTCCGTAGAGGAGAAAGATGGCACGCGTTTTCCTTCCCAAGAGTGCAGCCACCCCGTATGAACCGAAGCCGGACGAGACTCTCGAGGATATCGTTGCCAGCAAATGCGCGGTCAACGTCCCTCCGATTACCGTTGACGAAGTGACCTTGTTCAACTGGGGAACCAAGGAGCCGAAAGAGGTTCTGCGCGCCCTGATCGAGTTGGTTGGATGCAACGAGGTCATCGAAGCCCAACCTGCAAAGAGCAAACTAAACGTGGCTCGCGGCCCCGGCGGCGGTAAGATCTTCCTCCCCAAGGTCTGGAAGAAGTCGGGGCTCGCCTACGAGAAGGTCCACAAGCTTGTCGTCAAGAAGCAGTTGCCGGCGACAGCGATTTCCATCACGTCGCTTGACAAGTGGTTCCTGCCTGGGGACGAGACCTGCGATATTGGGTACGCCCTCGAGGGCCTGCACGATCGCGCGCTCAAAGTAGATGCCACCGTTTATGCAAGCAACTACGCCAAGGCCACTCCCACCAATGATGGGGAGTTCGTCAAATACACGTTCATCGATATACCCGACACTCCTATTATCAAGAAAGCCATAAGCGCCGATGCCGCGGAACGAAGCGCGGGAACCGAGACTTCCTGGAGGGGAGAAAGCGAGGCGCCGGCCGGGGTTCTCAAGCCGCGGGCGCCCGCCACGCGATACATCAACGCCGCGTCATCGCCCTATACCGTCACCCTCCGGTACTACAAGTCGGACTCGCAAAAGAAGGCGATGCTGCGCATGTCGTCCTTCTGGCCTCAGTGGTCTGGGACCGGCGCGGGCCGCGCCGTGGTGGACGGCTCCCTGAAATTCAAATGGACACTGAAGAACTGCCCCGGCGGAATGCAGGGCCAGTTCCAGATTTTCGACAAGGACGGCACGATTGTGTGGCGCCAGGCACTGACCCCGGCCGAGTGCGGCAACGGCGAACACGAACACAACTGGACCCAGGGCAAACCGCTTATTACCGAAGCGAAGATGCCCTACCGCGTCCAGATCCAGGCCCACACCAACCAGGACACCTCACCCGGCCTTGGACTGGCCGGCATGCACACCGAGGTTCGCCTCTTCACGCATCCCAAGATTGGCACTTACGGCGCGGATCACGAAAAAGAGCCGCAGGTACTCTCCTTCGCGCTGGCACCGTTCTATTCCTTCAACGGGGCAGCACCTGCCGAGGATTCGGCCAACGGCAGAAAGCTGCGACTGGCGAAGGCCGGTTATCACCCCGGACCCATCGAAGACGGTGAAGCGCAGGCGCCGTATCTCCAGGCAATCAAGGAATTCCAGCGCGATCATGTGAAGCCGCCCGCTCTCCCCAACCCGCCCGAGCGGCTGAAAGCCGACGGCACCATTGACGGACCCACAAAGACGGTCCTTGCGACGCTGGCCCCCGGGCGGCGCCCGCTCTTCGGCGACAATGCCCGCGCGGATCTGACGGCTGATGCCGCGATCAACACCACGCTCAATACCCATGGCGCAGTCGACGGCGCTGGAAAGTTCACTCCTGCCCAGATCGTCGGATGGGTCGACGACCGGCATAACTACACCCAGATGAGCGCCGCTGCGGCCGCAAACCTGCGACCCAATATGGGCGTTGAGGACTATCGCGGTCCGATGGGGCAGGCGGGGGATGGCAAGCAAGCCAAAGACGACAAGTCGATCTGCCGTCCGTGGCTGCCGCTTGAAGTTGGGATTCCGCTCATGAAGAAGGCCGACGACCTCCAAAACGCCGCCCCCACAGCGCCGGCACTCACCGATTCGATGCGGAACGCAACTGGCCCAATCCGAATCGACTGGACTTTCCGGGACCTTACTCCCGAGTACAAAGTCGACCCCGCTGAATACCCGGCTAGCCGTGTGCGCTCTCTCAAATACCTGACCACCGTCATTGCGAGAGTAAAAGGTACTCATAACGGCAAGGACGCATGTAACTGTCCTGCAAGCCTGGGAGGCATTCGCAAGGCCAACTACCACAAACTTGCATTCGGGGTCGACGGGCGCGCCGACACACCGCCGCTCCCTGACGAGAGTCTCATGCCCTGGACAGCCTTGGCCGATGATGGTGTCTCGGCCGTCTGCTCCGTTGCGCACGACGATCTGGGCCAGGACGTGGCCCGCGTTTATGCGCCTCGAGTTGGTAAGGCAGGCGTTTATCTCCATCCTTCGATCGTTGGCGGCGACGGCTATCAATTTCGCGCGCAGGTGAGCTTTCGGGATATGCCCTCGGGCGCGACTCATCCCAACTGGAAGGTCCTGCGAGACCGCTATGACGGAACCAAGCTGCCGCAGGCGCACACCACGGGTATCCGGCTGTGGCGAAAGGAAAGCTACCGCGCCCATATCCAATGGGCAAACGGCCACCACTGGGGTGTTTACGACCCAAGGAGCGCAAAATTCTACGAGCCGGGCATGGTTCACTTTATCCGCGAGACGACGGGAGCCTGTAGCTTCAGACCCTCGGGACTCTTCCCCACGGCTGCGGCTGTGGCCAACTACCGCACCATCGTGTCCAACGCGATTACAGCTCCGGGAACCGTGACTCTTGGCCTTAACGCCAAATCCGACGGGTATCGCCCCGCCGCGGAGATGACCCTCAACAATAACTTCATCTGGCCGTGGTCGACGGCCCGGCATCTCGGCGTCCAGGGCGTGCCGCCTCCGGCTACCACCCTGGCGAACTACAAATCTGCCTATGGCCCGCAAATCCAGAACGACACATGGTATTCGTTCTACGAGCCTCTCGTTGCCTCCTTGCTATCGGCTATCGAGGGCACGCACGGACTCCTGCGGGGACATCTGATCGCCGAATTCAAAGCGTTCCCCGCGTATTACCTCGAAAAGTATTACTGCGGAGTTAATAACCATGGTCATATTCTGATTGAGAGCTCTGCATTGGGAGGCTCCGGCGTCGGAGAGCAGTGCAGGCAGATCGCCTGTACCGGGACTCTCGAGTCGAGCGTCAGGGAGACCTACCAGTGCAACCAGTGTGGCTCCCAAAAGACTGTATCGCTCACCAAAGCCCTGGCGGGAACCCCCTGCACCACACCATGCACGGGAACGCTCCGCCAGCCTTCGTCGATCTCCGATTGGTTCAAAAGCACCATAGGACGCCAATCCGTCACGACAACGTATACCTGTGATAACTGCGCGCGCACCGTGACCGTTGCCGAGACCCCGGCCACCCGAGGAAGCCGGGACGGCACGGCTTGCGGCCTCGTATGCCCGCGCGGAGGTACAATGCAAGCTGTTCCTGGAACCCGAACGGCTCGGGAGATCATTCGACCGACAAACAACCTGTCCCTGGACTCGATCGGCGCACCGCTCGGGGGCTTGTTCGTGGATACTGTCGAACAAGCGCGGACGTTCTGGGCGCACGAAGTGGGGCATCATAAGCACCTCGAACACGCGGGAGATAAAATCGGTCATGCCACAAACGCCGCGCAGCACGACCGCGCTTCGAATAGTGTCGACCCAAACGTGGCCGCCGATCCCGATCCGAACTCGCAAAAGTGGGATCGCGACTGTCTTATGAGCTACGTCAACACAGACGCTATCGATGCCAGTGGTGTTGACGACCGGGGATACTTTTGCGGCAAGTGCCTTCTGAAACTGCGGGGCTGGAAGGTCGAGGGAATTGCCGATCCAGCCGGCAACGTGGGCGGGCCGTAGTCATTGCTTATGCGATCAAAATTCACGTTCGCCGCAATGGTCCCGGCGGGAGCCATCGTACTGGCAGTCCTCGGGTGTATTTCCCGATTCAATTGCCTTTCTGCGCAATTGCCGCAAGCGGCGAAGGGGAAGACAAACGGTATGACCAATGTCGTAATTGCAACATTTGCAGACAAGCCCACCGCGCTTTCTGGGCAATCGCTGACTGTCCGCACCGTGCTTGACAACCGCGGTGCAGAGCCCGCGCAAGTCCCGAGCCGTGAGTCCCCAAGCGCCTTTACCTACTTCCTTCGATCCCAGACCGCAGGGGGGCCTGAATACGGGCTTTCCCAGGCCATTACCGATCGCCGCCGTTCTCCCGAAAGGCCGAGCACTCCCGTCTTCGAGACCGAAACTCTTCCGCCCGGAGCGAAGTTCGAAAGGGAGGAGGACATCGCCGATTTCTCCGACGAGGGCTTCACGCCCGGCAAATACTGGTTGACCGTCCGAATCGAAAACAACGGACCCGATTCCCCTCGCTCCGCGGTCAGTGTTCTGCCTCTCCAGGTCGAGAGCCTTTCAAGCGTCGTGAGTGCAAAGACGCTTTCGACCGTGGTTGCGCACCGGCGGTTGGATGGCCAATCCGTAATTCTGCATCGGGATTCGCTCGTAAATGATCCTCGCGAAGGCGTGTTCTTCTCCCGCCAGATTCTGCCGAAGGGAGGTCCGGTCAGCGTCGCCACCTCCATCGATCTGGTACCTGCAGGGAGCGGCCGCTGGCTGGCCTGGGCGCAGGACGGGACGCTGACCGCGTGCGTCGGCTGGGGAAGTGACTTGGGAAATCTAACCGCTCCAGTCCCGGCGCAAGGGCCATTGCTAAGCCCCGGCTTTCAGATCGGCGGAGGCACCGGCCTCTTCGGCGTCGTCTCGCCCACGGGCCGCCTCACCACCTATCTCGCTACAGCCTCCGGCCTGAAACCGCACTGGAGCGCCGATCTGCCCGAGGCCCGCGGAAAGGTGGAGTGGAACGCGCAACCCGACGGGTCGATTACAGTGGCCTGGGAAGAAGCGGGCTCCGGCCGCATCCTTCGCCAATCCTTCAGCGCGGACGGTCACCCGGCCAATGCCGCATCCGCACCGCTTACCCCAGATCGGCCCGTGGCCTGGGGCCTTCCCGTGACCGGCCCACCTGTCGTGTGGGTCATACGTTCGAACCGAGACGGCCTCTCTCTTACCCTGCTGCCCAGGTCCGGAGAGCAAAGCGTTGCCCATCTTCCCGCTCTGGAAAAAGCCACCTCCTGGAACTTCTATCAAACCGCCCAGGGCGCTTCCGCTGCAGCCGCGGTTTCGAACGGAAAGATCTATTTCACCCCCTTGACCAGCCCCGTATGGAAAGAGGTTTCCAACGCGCCCAGAGCGCTGGGGCTCCATGTTTTCTCTCTCAACGGCCGCTCGTTGTGGGCGGAGTGGATCGAGCCTGGTTTCGGCTTCCGGCGGGTGAACCTACGATAGAGACGGCAATTCAGAAATCAACCAGAATGACATTTTGAGGTCGCTCAGGCTGATGGGAGTACGTCGAGCCGGACCCGCCGTCTGTCAGTTTAAAGGGATGGAGATTCGAGACATGCGGTTCCATTCCGAATGGTGAGAAATCCAGGCTAACCCGCATTTCTCACAGCCCACGGCCCTCGTCTTCGTGATTGCGAAAAAATGCGCGCCGTTGCATTTCTTTCTACCGGGTTTTGCCACAATAGAGGTGGAAGGAGAGGGTCGAAGCTCGGCCTCAGGCAGAACCCGGAGCACCGGAAACAATTCGGGTTCGTTATGAGCCCTTTAAACACCCAAAACTGGCCCTTTTGCATCGTTTACATTTGCGGGGATGACGTCCATATCCGCTTTTTCTTCAGTTGCTTGCTGACAAAAACTCAAGCCGCGATGGTACCCCTCCCCCCTGTTGCCCTGTGAAACTGTGAGTCGATGGTTTCGAATCAAGCCACGACTCGAGCCTTTGAAGGTGTGAGAAATCCAGACTAACCTTTGGCGTCCTCGAACTCTTCGTGCCAGGCCATCTGGATCGCCTCCAGCCGCGACTCGTTGGATTTCGTTGGGTCGTCGGCGAAGCTTTCCAACTCGGTAACGTAACGATGCAGATCGGTGAAGCGGACCGTCAAAGGATCGAGATCGGGAAACTTCTCCTGCAACTGAATGCCGATCTCTTCGGCATCGGTCCAGTGGATTTCACGGCCCATTCGTTGCGCTCCTTTGTTCGACAGGTTCACGACTGGTTGTGGGCGCCCGGTTCGTGGATTACTTGTTTTCCGCCATGGCCAGCGGCTTGCCCTCAGAGGTGTAGTTGCGGTTCCACTTGGGAATCTCGACCACGTAATTGCCGGGACGCGTGATGACTGCCTGGCAGCCGAGCCGCGAATTCAATTGCTGGTCGGCGGCCATGTCCAGGCGGTCCAACTCGTCGTCGTCCGGGGGCGTAATTCCTTCCTGGTCTTTGATCCACAAGTGGCAGGTCGTACAGGCGCATACGCCTCCGCAGGCGTGGTCCAGGAAGACATCGAAATTCTCCGCTACGTCGAGAAACGACATGGGTTTGCCGTGATGATCGTAGGGCATCGTGCCGAATTCGAATTCGACCGTCTTTCCTTCGGGCATGAAGGTGACGCGGACCAGCTTGTCGGGTGGAATCTCTTTCTTGGCTACTTCACACATACTTGAGTACCTCAGCGCTAACTCGCTAACTTGCTAATTACTGCTGACAGCTCACGCCGCTGCCTGCGCTGTTACTTGAACTCTGCCGGCGCCATGGGGTGGGGAGCGGTTACCTCGTCGCTCAATTCCTCGCCGGCGGCTTCCATCGTCTTGCCGCGGATCGCGGTAGACACCGCGGCTTCCATCATCAGTTCCGCAAAATGGCGCGTCGCCTGGTCGAGTGCGACCGTCGCTTCGCGGATCGCGGCCTGGTCGTCGCCTTGCTTCACCTCGGCGAGGTGGTCGCGGGCTGTTGCAATGGCAGAGCGCTCGCCGTCGCTTAACTGCGGCCAGGCCGGGCTCTCCGGAGCATGCTCGACCGCAGCAAGAATTGTTTCCGCTTCATTGCGCGCCTCGATCAGAAGCCGCTTGGCGAAATCCTCTTCGGCATGATCGAACGAATCGAGGATCATGCTCTCGACCTGCTCATCGGTCAGTCCGTAGGTCGGCTTGACTTCGATCTGCGCGGCCTTGCCGCTGCGTTGTTCGCGCGCGGAGACCTGCAGGATGCCGTCGGCATCAATGAGAAATCGCACTTCGATGCGGGGCAGTCCGGCGCTCATGGGCGGAATCCCCCTGAGATCAAACCGTGCCAATGACCGGCAATCGGCGGCCAGTTCGCGCTCGCCCTGCACCACGTGAATGGCCACATTCGTCTGCCCGTCGACGCCGGTGGTGAAGTGCTCGGTGGCCGATGCGGGGACGGTGGAGTTGCGCTGGATGATGCGCGCCACCGTCCCGCCCAGCGCCTCAATGCCGAGCGAAAGGGGAGTCACATCAAGCAGCAGCATCTCTTCGGTCGTCTTGGAAGCGCCGGCCAGGATATCCGCCTGCACGGCTGCACCCAGCGCGACGACCTCATCGGGATTCAGTTCAATGTGCGGCGTTTTGCCGCGCGCGCCAAGGTGGAACAGATCGTCGACGAGTTGACGCACCGCCGGAATGCGCGTTGATCCACCCACCAGCACTACCTCGTCGATCTGCTCGGGAATAAGCCCTGCGTCGTGCATGGCCTGCTTGCAGGGACCCACCGTACGATCGAGCACCGGCTCGATCAGGGTTTCGAAGACTTCACGCGGAATCTCGCGCTGGTAGCGGTCGCCGTTGGGCAGTTCAATATCGAAGCGCGCAACGGGCTGGTTGGAGAGTTGAACCTTGGCATCAATCGCCGCCTTGCGGAGGGCCTGCACCGCGCCTGGATGTGTGCGCAGATCAACTCCGTGCTCGGCGTGAATCTCGTCGAGTGCGATTGCCAGCAGCAGATTGTCGATATCGTCGCCGCCCAGGTGCGTGTCCCCGTTGGTGGATTGCACTTCGAAGATGCCGTCGCGCAACTTGAGGATCGAGATGTCGAAGGTACCGCCCCCAAGATCGTAAACAGCGATGGTGCCTTCCTTGCGGCGGTCAAGACCGTACGCGAGAGCAGCCGCAGTGGGCTCGTTCACCAACCGCAGGACATCGAGGCCCGCCATGCGCCCCGCGTCCTTCGTGGCCTGGCGCTGCGCGTCATTGAAGTAGGCGGGCACCGTGATGACAGCCTGGGTCACAGGCGTGCCGAAGAATCGCTCGGCATTGCGTTTCAGCTGGCGAAGAATGTAGGCCGAAATCTCCGGCGGCGTGAATCGCAAATCCCCAAGCTGGATGCGCGGAACCTCACCTTCCTCCACGTCGTCGGCAAGACGGAAGGGAAACAGCTTCAATTCGCTCTGAACTTCGGCCAGACCCCGCCCCATGAGCCGCTTCACAGAGTAGATCACGCGTTCCGGCCGCTCGATAAGCGCCTTCCGTGCACTATTGCCTACGGTAACGGTAGGCCGTCCACCACCCGCGGGGATAGGATCGAGCGCCACGACCGACGGAACGAGATTCAGGCCGTCCACCCCGGGAATCACCACCGGCTTGTCGCCTTCCATGTATGCGACCAGGGAATTCGTCGTTCCGAGGTCAATTCCGACTACGCGTCCTTCCGCCATGATCTCCCTTGGGTGTGCGAGCGCTTTCAGAGGCTAGAGCCTTATTTGCTGCCGCCTCGGTACGATTGAAGTCGCTTCCTGATACAGAACACTTGTTGGCGACGGATCTTATCTGCCTCGCTCCGTCGAAATGGTGGCGCCAGTGCCGTCCAGAGTCTCCGTTACGTCGCGCACCAGGTTGCTGAGATAACGCCGCCTGTCCAGCAAGGCCACCATCTCCTTCTGCGCAGCCTGGCGCGCCGCGGCATCGCCCTCATCCCACGCTTTCCACTGTCCACGCAAATCCTGGTCGACGGCATCGCGCAGCCCATCGAATTTCTCTTTAGCCTCGGACAAACTCCGTTTGAGAGCAGGATCTTCTTCGCCCAATTTGTGAGCCGTGCGCATCTCTTCGAGTTGCATGTTCAGATCGAAGACCTCTTCGAGCAAATCGGCAGGCACGCGCGACACGCCCATTTCACCTTCACGTCGGTTCTTGCCGCTGTGTTCTTCGCCAATTTCGGCGCCGTGCAACTTGAGCAGATATTCGGTGCGATGAATGGGGTCTTTGAGGGTGCGATAGGCGTCATTGAGGAGCGCGGTATCGGCGAGGCTCCATTCTTTTTCATTGAGCGCAGCGCGCGCGAAGCGATCCGGATGCAGCTTGCGGCTGAGCCGATGAAATTCCGTCTCCAGCGCTGGCAGATCGAGATTCAGCCGCGGCTCCAGACTGAAGACGGAGAAGAAGTCACCGCCTGGAGGAGGCTGAATCTTGCTGCAGTGGGGGCAGAACAGAGTGGAGTCGTTGTGGGCTACTAAACAGGACCAGCAAGCAACGGGAACCGCGGAATCAATCACCTTCAACATTGTCTCAACCTTGCTTGCAAAAGATCGCTACGACGAGAAGGATGAACCGCAACCGCAGGACCGCGTGGAGTTCGGATTGATGAAATTGAAGCCCTGCCGCATCAGCGTTTCTTCATAGTCCAGCGTCATGCCGTGCAAATAAAGGAATGACTTGGGATCAACGAACACCCGCATCCCGTCAAACTCGTAGATCCGATCGCGTTCGCGCGGGTGCGTATCGAACTTGATGGCGTACGACAAGCCCGAGCACCCTCCGCCAGACACGCCGAGGCGCAGCCCGCCGTCCTCCGGGGAGATGCCTTCCTTTTTCATCGCCGCGCGAATGCGCTTCACTGCCCTGTCAGTCACTTGCAAGCCCTGGGGCGCCTGCGATGCGGCTGACTGCGGCTTTGGCACCTGCGGCTGCGCAGCAAATGCGCCTTGCGCGGGCTTAGTCTCGATTGTCACCATGTCTGACATATTTCTCGTTTCATCTGCCCGTGCGGGGGCACTCCGCAAATTCTGGAGTGACCGGCCGTGCCGGACCAGTCTTAGTGCGCTGCCTGAACCGCTGCCGAGGCAGCTTCAGCAACACCGTTCTTCTTCTTCCAGTCGCCAATCGCGGCGCGGATCGCGTCCTCGGCCAGCACCGAGCAGTGAATCTTTACCGGCGGCAGCGAGAGTTCCTTCACGATGTCGGTGTTCTTGATCGTGAGAGCCTCTTCGACTTTGCGGCCCTTGATCCACTCGGTGGCCAAGGAAGAACTGGCAATTGCCGAGCCGCAGCCGAAGGTCTTGAATTTGGCTTCTTCGATCACCTGCGTCTCAGGGTTCACGCGGATCTGCAGACGCATTACGTCGCCGCACTCCGGCGCCCCCACCAGGCCCGTGCCTACATCGCCCGAAGTCTTGTCCAACGTGCCCACGTTGCGCGGATTGTTGTAGTGGTCGATCACTCTGTCGCTGTATGCCATTGTCCGTTCTCCTCGTGCGGGGGAAGCCGCATCCGTTCTTTTGATTCGGCAGGCTGGCCTGCCGATGCTTCTCGTTTATTAGTGCGCCTGCCACTCGATCTTGGTCAGGTCAATGCCTTCCTTCACCATTTCGTAAAGCGGCGAAAGCTCGCGCAGTTTCTGAACGATATCGATCACTTTGGCGGCTACATAGTCCACTTCCGCCTGGGTGTTGAACCGGCCCAGCCCGAAGCGAATGGAACTGTGGGCCACATCATCCCCCAAGCCCAGCGCCTTGAGTACATAGGAGGGCTCGAGCGTGGCCGATGTGCAGGCAGAACCGCTGGAAACAGCTACATCGTTGATCCCCATCAGCAGCGACTCGCCTTCCACGTAGACAAAACTCATGTTCAGATTGCCGGGCAACCTGTGCTCCATCGAGCCGTTGACGTGGATGTAGTCCAGGCTGGATTCCAGTTTGTTCTTGAGCCCGTCGCGTAGACCCCGCAGATAAGCGGCTTCATCCTCCATCTCCGCGAGGGCGATTTCGGCAGCTTTGCCCAGACCAACGATGCCGGGAACATTCAGGGTGCCTGAACGCATGCCGCGCTCGTGGCCTCCGCCGTCGATCTGGGCCGCGATCTGCACCCGCGGGTTGCGCCGACGAACATAG
>Ga0207095_10042_pt1 | contig 38367 bp, 30 predicted proteins | sample Alteio_BWMinHeat_88_FD_153529 | JGI IMG/M metagenome (GOLD analysis project Ga0207095, IMG submission 153529) | Enriched cells from forest soil in Barre Woods Harvard Forest LTER site, Petersham, Massachusetts, United States -... | ecosystem: Environmental > Terrestrial > Soil > Temperate forest >... | reverse complement strand
TTCACGTGCGATGTGCTCGAAATCGGCACGAAAATGCACTGAACTTTTCAGTACCAGGATGCGCTGCTGTATCGGTTCGATTCCCAAGTGACGGAACATCGACTGGTCCGCTGCCTGTTGCTTGTGACTCGATACCAGAATCTGGATTCCGTTTAAACTCAGCCGCGCCATCGGGCCGAGGTCCATACTGCAACCATGGTAGAAGGGCCCGGTTCCGGTGAACTTGCCATTCCCCAGTGCTTCCACTGTGAATTCAGCGCGTAGTGGCCCGGCGCCGATGCCGCTCTGCCCACCCAATGCCAATTCGATGACGGCGCCCACGCCGGCAACATGCGCGGCGGCAGCTGACGTTGGATCGCACAACAGGCCGACGCAGGCATCGGGTACATTTTGGCGCACCAGTTCATGCAAGATATCAGTGGTGTCGCTGCCGGCGCCTCCGCCCGCGTTGTCTTGCGTGTCGGACAAAATAACCGGACCCTCGCCGGTATTGGTCAGCGCATGCCTGACCGCCTCCGCCGGACTATACAACCGTCCTCCAAACGCAGCAGTTTGCGACAGCACTGCATCGGCGAGGCGCTGTGCGAGCGCTTCGGTAGCCGCAACATCAGGACCGTAAGCGAGTATGCTCGGGCCGCAATCAAAAGTATCAGCTAACGGAAAACCCGGTACGATCGCCGCGCATATTTCACTGTCGCGCTCCTGCTGATCAACCAACTGCATCAAACCCTTGAATGGTTCGATCAGTGTGCATTGCCACAGCATCGGAATCAGCAAAGGAATTTGGCGGTATGCCTTGTGCAAGCGCTCACCGTTCAACAAGCGCTGCAACAGTACTGCTGCGCGCGTGCCGGTCGCAGCCATGTCGACATGCGGATAAGTACGATATACGGTGAGTGCATCCGTCAACTCGACCATGCGCGGACTGACGTTCGCATGAAAATCCAGTGCCGCCACGATCGGCACCGCAGGACCGATCAATGCGCGTATCCGCGTCAGCAACTCACCTTCGCCGTCATCGATATGCTCTGCAACCATCGCGCCGTGCAAGTCGAGAAACAGCGCATCGACCTGTCCGGCCTTATCCAATTCCTGCGCCAGCAGAGACCAGATTTTTTCGTAAGCATGCTGTGTAACCACGCCTGATGGATTAGCCGAGGCCCACAACAGAGGCAATAACGTATGTCCCTGTTTGCCGGCTTCCTCGATGAATCCGGCACTGGCGATATTGGCTCCGGCAACGCTTTTCAACAGGTCATTGCCGAACGCCAAGCCCGGCCACGCGTCGGCGGTGACGAACGCATCGAAGTCGGTATGCGCTTTGGCAAAGGTATTGGTTTCGTGCAGAAATCCGGCTATCGCGATGCGCGCCATGATGATCCTAAGCAGTGGTCAAAAGTTCTTTGACAAAGTACTGTCATGTTGGACGCGTGCGAGAGCTTGCGGCTGATAGTGCCGAATATGTTTCCCCGTCGTTCCCGCACAGGCGGGAACCCATAGTCCGGCAAGTCGAGCAAACGCAGTATGGATTCCCGCCTGCGCGGGAACGACGGAGAATACTGAAACGCGCAGGTTCCATATCACATTCAAATATGTCAAAAACATTTTGTCTGCCCGCCTGGATTCCTCAGATCGTACCAGTAACTGCATTACGGAAAATCCCCGCGTATTCGCTTTCAGTAAACGGGATCGGGTTGGTTCCCGCCGAGCCGTCCACGATCGCCATGCGCGCGACCAGCTCGACCTGTGCCGCGTCTATGCCGAGCGCCGACAGTGCATGCGGGATACCGATTTTTTCACGCAGGGCGAGCACCCAGTCGAGGAACGCGGTGAAGGAGGGTTGCGGCAAATCCAGATAGCGTGCGAGGCTGGTGATACGGTCTTCAATCGCCGTACGGTTGGCCTGCAGCACATAGGGCATCAGGACGGCGTTGAGCATGCCGTGATGCGCGTCATACAACGCGCCCAGCGGATGCGCCAACGCATGCATCGCGCCCAGGCCGCGCTGGAATGCGGTTGCACCCATGGTCGACGCTACCATCATGTGCAAACGCGCATCGATATTGTGTCCGTCCTGTACCGCCAGTGGCAACCACTCTTGCACATGACGGATACCTTCGAGTGCAATGCCTGATGCCATCGGGTGGTAGAACGGAGAACAATACGCCTCCAGATTGTGCGACAGCGCATCCATGCCGGTCGCGGCGGTCAACTTGGACGGCAGGCCTACCGTCAATTCCGGATCGAGAATCACGACCGACGGCAGCATGCGTGCATGAAAAATAATGCGTTTGACGTGCGCCGCATCGTCGGTGATGACCGACGCACGCCCCACTTCGGAACCGGTACCGGCAGTTGTCGGCACCGCCACCACCGGCGCCATGCCGGCGACATTGACGCGCAGATAATTGTCGCCCACATCTTCAAAATCCCACAGCGGCCGATCTTGCCCGACCATCAATGCGACCGCCTTTGCGGCATCGAGTGCCGAACCGCCGCCGAAGGCAATTACGCCGTCATGATGTCCGGCGCGATAAGCGCTCACGCCATCGGTCACATTCTGGCCGGTTGGATTGCCCTTGATCTTGCTGAAGACCGCACATGCCAAACCTGCTGAGCGGCAAGCGTCGACCGCATTCAGCACCATAGGCAGCGGTGCGAGACCCGGATCGGTAATCAGTAGCGGCCTTTTCATCTGCAGCGACTGGCAGATTCCGGCCAGTTCGCGGATGCGCCCGGCGCCGACTTTGACCGCGGTTGGGTAGTTCCAGTTGGCGCTGATTGGTGATGTTTTAGTCATGTTGTTCCTGCTTTAAATTCCAAAGCAAATTGTCCACGAAATACACGAAAAGCACGAAAAAATTACAGGCCAGTCAACCGGATGTCATTCTTCATCATGCTTCGGATGCAATGCTTGTTGCTCGTTCCTGGCTTTCGTGAATTTCGTGGACGATGGTTTGGTAGAACTTACGTGCAATGTATAAATCCGTCGTTCCCGCGTAGGCAGGAATCCATACTGCGTATATTCGTTTCACATCACAATGGATTCCCGCCTGCGCGGGAACGACGGGAAAGTTTGTAGATAATATCGGGATTCCATCTCGCCTTCATCCGTCGGGCCATTTATGAAATGAGTTCTACAATTTCGTCTTCAAATGATACGACTTCGACCGCGTCAGATGTTCAAACCCAATGCTCGACAATGTCGCACCGCGCCCTGTGTTCTTTACCCCCGTCCATGCCAACGCCGGGTCGAGGTAATCGCAGCGGTTCATGAACCAGGTTCCGGTTTCTATTCGATCCCCGATACTCAGCGCCGCGTCGATATCCCGCGTAAATACTGCAGCTGTGAGGCCGTAGGGACTGTCGTTCATCAGGTGTATTGCTTCGTCATCACTGGCGACCGGCATCACGCCGCACACAGGACCAAAGCATTCATCGGACATGATCTTCATACCGTGATTAACATCCACCAGAATTTGCGGCGCCATGTAAGGTGACCCTGCGCCATCCATCTCGAACGTCCGCGCATCGATCAAGCCGCGCGCACCTTTGCCGACTGCATCCGCTACGATAGCGCGGATATCGGCGGCGGCCGAAGTCCGCACCACCGGCCCCAGGGTCGTACGGGGATCGAGCGGATTGCCGAGTACATACTGCCTGGTCAACGCAACCGCACGCTCGATGAATTCATTGAACACAGATTGATGCACATAGATGCGCTGGATGCCGCAACACGATTGGCCGGAATTGAAAAAAGCGCCATCCACCAGTGTGTCGACCGCATGCGACAAGTCCGCATCGGCGCGTACATAGCCGGGATCGTTACCGCCCAGCTCCAGGCCGACGCCAATAAATCGCCCGACCGCCGCCGCTTCGACTGCCGCACCGCCGGCTACCGAACCGGTGAAGCAGACGAAGTCAATTTCCGGCGACTGGATCATGCGTCGCGTATCGTCATGCGTTGTGTGCAGGTACTGGAATACGCCATCCGGCAAACCGGCAACGCGGAAGGCGTCGGCAAAACGCTCGGCCACCAATGGCGTCTGTGCTGAATGTTTGAGCAGTACCGCGTTACCGGCCAATAATGCAGGGACGATTGCATTGACTGCGGTCAGCAGCGGGTAATTCCATGGCGCGATCACCAGCACCACACCGACAGGCACGCGCTTGATGAAGCGCGTATATCCTTCCGTCTGCGGCGGCACCACGTCGGCCAGCGATGTTTCAGCAATCGCGATCATGTGACGCGCTCGTGCTTCGAAGCCGCCGATTTCGCCGGGCGTGTAACGGATCGGACGGCCCATCTGACGCGTCAATTCTTCTGCAATCGCATCCTTGTTAGACACCAGCGCATCGACAGCACGAGTAATCAATGCTGCCCGCTCGGCGGGCGGCATGTTTCTCCATTTGGTCTGCGCGAGTTTTGCGCGCGTCAGCGCGGCTTGAATTTCGGACGGTGACGCGCACGTTCTGCGAACCACTTCGCTGCCGTCAATCGGGCTGATGGTGATGATTTCCTGGGTCATGAATCTCTCGATATAAATTCGGCGGCGTCAAACGGAACTTATGCAACAAAATTAATTGCGTGTCATACACACCTACACACGTCAATCCAGAAAGGCTTTTGTCCCTTCCCCCTTTCAGGGGGAAGGCTAGGATGGGGGTGGGGAGCTCGCACATAATATAGCGCTGGTTCAACCTCACTACCCCCCCCCCCGCCCCCCCCCCCCCCAGGGGGGCCCCACCCCCATCCTAGCCCTCCCCCTGCAAGGGGGAGGGAACAAAAAAAACGGCGGCACTGCAATTAGCCACAACAATCAAATAATCTCGAAATATCGCGCCAGTTCCCAATCGGTTACATGACGCCGGTATTGCCGCTCTTCCCATTCGCGCGTCGCCGCATAATGTTCAACGAAGGCATCGCCGAACAAACTGCGTGCGGATGCCGACGCCTTGAGACGCTGCGCTGCATCCCATAGCGTGCCCGGCAATGCAAGCGCACTCGGGAACTTCTGTGTATAGGCATTTCCTTCGACCATAGGTTCCGGTTCCCACCCGTGTTCGATGCCGGCCAGCCCGGAACCGAGCGCCGCAGCCAATGCAATATACGGATTGGCGTCAGCCGATCCGATGCGCACTTCAACGCGTTGCGAATTTTCCGAGCCAGGGATCAGGCGCAGTGCAGTAGTGCGATTTTCCACGCCCCAGGTAGCGTCAAGAGGTGCCCAGTAGCCGGGCACCAGGCGCGTATAACTGTTGACCGTCTGCCCATACAGCGCCATGAATTCCGGCATCAGGCGCTGCACACCAGCCATGAAATGACGTTGTGTCTTGCTCATGCCCAGCGCGTGCTGCGGGTCGTAGAAGACGGACTTGTTATCCTGCTTGTTGCGCAGCGATAAATGAATATGCCCGCTCTGGCCGGGATACTCATGCGACCACTTCGCCATGAAGGTCGCCATCAATCCATGCTTTTGCGCCAGCACCTTGACGAAGGTTTTGAACAACAGTGCCTTGTCAGCCATCGCACCTGCCTCATCGACCGCCAACGCTGCTTCCACCACGCCGGGCCCGGTTTCCGTATGCAAGCCTTCGATCGCCATATCCATCCGCTCGCACATGCCCATCAACTCGCGATAGAAATCGGCATGGACCGAACTGCGCAAGACCGAGTAGCCAAAATAGCCGGGCGTCCAGGTCTGCAGATCGCGATAACCTTTTGTGCGCACCGATTCCGGCGTCTCGTTGAACAGGAAGAATTCATACTCCAATGCGGCGTAGGCATCGAAGCCCATCGCAGCCGCCTTGTCCAGCATCCGGCGGAACAATGCACGCGGACAGACCGCTTCAGCATCGCCGATAAACTCACCGAGAAAAAACAGCATGTCGCCGCCCTCGTTCGGCTCGCACGGCAAATCGCGACAAGTGTGCGGCAGCAGACGTACCTGCGCATCCGGATACGCAGTGTGCCAGCCGGTGTATTGAACGTTGTCATACAACTGGTCTTGTGAATCCCATCCGAGTACTACGTTGCAAAACGACAGTCCGGATTTCAGCGTAGAGATGAATTTTTCTTTCGACAGGTATTTGCCGCGCAAGATCCCATCGATGTCGGACACGCCGACTTTGACGTGGGTCAAACGCCTGGCTTCAACGAGCGCAATTGCGTCTTCTATGGTTTTGACTGCTCTGGATTGCATGCGGGCTTCTCCAATCAAATCGGACGCAGATGTCTGGCAGCGGAACGCTGTTCCGCAATACTCATATTAGCAAGTTGCCGGAGAGGCGGGAAAAATACTTGAGGAAATTTTAAGGGGGCGGTCCGCATATGCGCTAACCAAATTGAATGAGACGAAAAACAAGTCACAAACATTGTCCACGAAAGACACTAAAAGCACGAACAAAGCAAAAGCTAAGCATTTAAATTTGATTTTGTTTGTTTTGATGCTCTCGTACTCGATTTTTTTCGTGCATTTCGTGTCTTTCGTGGACAAATTTTAGCTTTTTGATTTGGTTAGCGCTTATGGGGCGGTTCGAAAGGGGTTGGTCTCAATCAATCAGATTCCTGCTGCACGACAGGCAACACCGGAGGAGCGGGGTCATGGCTTTGTAACATCGCAGTGCTATAAAGCCAGGCCTGCCCTAATCACTTTCGGCATCGCGTTAATCGATGCCGGCCTTATTTATCGCCATCATCCAAAGAACAGGTAAGCCACCGCGATCGCTGCACAGATACCGGCAAAGTCGGCCACCAGACCCACAGAAATCGCGTATCGTGTTTTGCGGATGCCGACCGAACCGAAATACAGCGCAACGATGTAAAACGTCGTGTCTGCCGATCCCTGAAAAATGCACGCCAGACGCCCGACGAAGGAATCAACGCCGTAAGTCTGCATCGCGTCGATCATCATCGCCCTGGAACCGCTGCCTGACAGCGGCTTCATCAATGCGGTCGGCAGCGCCGGTGTGAAATCAGTGTTCATGCCCAGGCTGATGAAAATCCATTCCAGGCCACGCACGATAAACCCCAGCACGCCTGAATTGCGAATCACGCTGATGGCAACCAGCATACCAACCAGGTAGGGAATGATCGTCAGCGAAGTCTGGATGCCGCCCTTGGCGCCCTCGATGAAGGCTTCATACACATTCTCGCCCTTGCGCATGGCACCGTAGATGAAGATGACGATAATCGAAAACAGGATCAGGTTGCTCGACACCTTGGACACAAGCTCGATCTCCGGCTTGGTCAGGTACTGGGTGAAATAATAGACCACCGCACAAATGGCCGCAGTCATGCCACCCAACCAGCCCAGCACAACGCGGTTGAGCAGGTTGATCCCCTGCTTGAGCGCCACCACGATGATGCCGGTGAGGGTGGCAACGTACGTGGCGATCATGCACGGAATGAAAATGTCGGAAGGATCCTTGGCGCCCAGGATAGCCCTCTGGGCCATGATCGCCAGCGGTATCAGTGTAAGGCCGGATGTGTGCAACACCAGGAACATGATCTGTGCGTTGCTTGCCTCGTCCTTGTTGGTGTTAAGCGTCTGGAGGCTCTCCATGGCCTTCAGTCCGAAAGGCGTCGCAGCGTTATCCAGGCCAAGCAGGTTGGCGGAAAAATTCATCACCATGTGCCCGGTCGCCGGATGGTCTTTCGGCACGTCCGGAAAAATGCGTGAGAAGAACGGAGTGATGACGCGCGCCAGCCAACCCACGGCACCCGCTTTCTCGCCGATGTTCAGTATGCCCAGCCACAGTGTCATGACGCCGGCCAGCGGCAGCGCAATGTCCATCACGCCCATCTTCGCCGACTCGAAGGTGCCGTCGATGATCTTCTTGAATATTTCGGTATCGCCCAGGAAGAGCCATTGCAGCAATGCGGCGACGAAGGCGACCAGGAAGAAGCCGGACCAGATGTAATTCAGGGCCATGATGTTTATCTGTTGGGGGCGTAGGCGAATTATGCAGGATCAGCCTCGATTAATGCGACGCTGAGCCATTTAATTCACGACATTGCAGTGAAGGTGACTGCTTGCATTGAGGATCGCCACCACTTTCGCTACATTGCCCTGACGGAAAACGCAGGTGTAGAACCCGCGTTCCGAAGCCATGATATATCTGCCATACTTTAGTCGACCAACCGTTTACATTGCGAATGGGATGAATCATGGAAATGAAAAAAATCAACGCCGGCAAGCTCCGTGCGATTGGCTATGACCCGCGCGTGCGCATCCTGCGGGTCGAATTCGATGATGGAAGTGCGATTGATTATTCTGGCGTAGGCACCGAGGTGTGGCGCAAGCTATCAACGTCAGGCGCGGCGTGGAGCTACTACCGTGACAACATAGAAGAAGAATTCACTGGCCGCAGAAGCAATGTCCGAACCTCATCGAAGCCTCTGATGCTTGATGACCTTTTCAAGACATCCGGCGACGATCCGGATGCTTAGAGCAGCGATCGAATGAATTAATCTATGCTGGCCTTTTTAATTCGAGGCCTAACCCCGTACTTATTCCAAAAGAGAAATTCAACCTGACCCCCAGGTTTCTTCGGACCCCTTTTACTATTTAACCTACGGCGTGGCATGTTCCAGACGCATACTCGGCTTCCCATATTCATGGGATGGAACAGCGCATGCCAGCATATATAATGCATCGCAATTCGGATGCTTTTTTATAGCAGGCATCGCCTCCAAGGAAACTCCATGTCTCAAAGAATGCAGCAAGACGTTGCAAACATTTCCTGGCGCCTCCCGAATATCCTGGGTTTGCTTCTTCTCCCGATTCTTCTGAATTGCGGCGGAGGCGGTTCCGGCGGCGGCGGTGGCTCCAGTGTGCCGCCCGCAGATACAAGTTATCTCTCCGCTCCCGGTGCTACCCGGACCTGGTTGACCGATAGCGACTTGACCTCTGCAAAGGCGGCTCCGAATTCACCGCTGCATAACAATTACTTTATGCCCGTCGGCACAAGCAATCCTGCGTTACATCCGTTCAGTGGCACCATTCACCTTACCAGCTTCATGGTATCTACTAACGACCCCAGCCCCGGCAATGGATATGTCGATACAACTTTTCCCAATATAGATCTTGAGTTTGTCAGCGACGGCAACGACCTCATCCCCCTTAAGCGCGAGATTTTGACGGGAACCAATTCGAGTTCAATGCGGCTTATCCTCGAGCCGGGCAGCATCTGGTCCGAGCCAACGGATAATGGATGGTCGCGCGCCTCCTTTCCGTTTGAGCTCACGGGAGGTTGGAATTTCTCGCTCAACGGCATTGCGACATTCATCTATACGGACACAAAGATATCCGCCTTGCGCCTACAGACAGTACAGGACACAAACGGTGGCGGCGGGGCGCGCACCAATATATGGGGGATATTGAATGCCACCTATGTTCCGTTATTGTTTGCGGACAATCTCGGCGTGGTAGCGCAATTTCACCAGGAAAAAGCGGGCTATCTTCCGGTCGCCTCATGGTCGGATCTTGCATCGCAATTGAAAATGGATGTTGGCGCATTCAATGGCGGAATCAACACCCAGCAAATCAGTACGACCGGTGTCGTAAAGGATGGCGTGATATACAGGCAGCCCTGCTATACGCGATTCGGCGACTATCCATATTGTCAGCAGATGCGGAGCGGCGCTTTCTCGACCTCTAAATCGATGGTTGCCGCGGTTGCCCTCTTGCGGCTCGCACAGAAATACGGAGATGGCGTCGGCGATTTATTGATCAAGAACTACCTGAACGTCAATGCGACCCACAACGGCTGGGACAACGTCACCTTCCTTGACACATTGGATATGGCCACCGGGATCGGCACTACCAACGCCAATGTCCCCGTTGGTACGGGGTCGTATACATTTGGTGATGAAGGCAATGACATCTCTGACACCATGTTTTTCGATACGCAAGGCACGGCCAACATGCTGAATGTCGCATTCACCCAGCCAAAATACAGCTGGGGTCCCGGCGTGGAAATGCGATATGACTCTATGCACACTTTCATTTTGTCGGCCGCGATGGACGCCTATTTGAAACAACAGGAAGGTCCGAACGCGAACATCGGAGACATGCTTGTCAATGAAGTATATGCGCCGATCGGAATTGCACATGCGCCCCTGATGCGCACGACTGAAAGCAATGGTACCGAGGGCATCCCATTCATGGCGTACGGCTTGTATCCCACAGCCGACGATACGGCAAAGCTGGCCCAGCTGCTTCAAAACGGCGGCAGTCATAACGGCCAGCAGATCCTGAGCGCCAGCCTGTTGCAAACTGCTTTGTATCAAACAACAAATCAAGGATTGCGCGGCTATTCTGGCTATGACAATGTGTATGGACAGAGCCGATATTTGATGTCGTTCTGGTCGCTGCCATGGAGCGACGGCGCAAATTGCACCGCCAGAGTGCCATACATGAATGGCGCAGGAGGAAACCTCATTGCATTGCTGCCGAATGGCGTCACTGTATTCCGTTACTCCGACTCGAATAATTATGACGCTACGCCGTTGATCCAGGCAGGAGCGAACCTTGGGAACATGTGCCACTAAATCTGGAAGAGCGGATAGAAAAAGGAGGGCGTATAGGCACCGAGAATTAAAGGGAATTAAAAGGGTCACCCATCGATTATTCGATGCTGACCCTGACCTTATTGATTCGCTATTGATTCGAGCAATTGCGGCGTACCGACAAAAATATTTGACTCGGAGCCTGCTATCTAAACCGACAAAGTGGCTTCCAGTATTTCCCCCTGCCGAAGAGTCGTGCGTTGAAATGTTCTGCCGTAGACACCAAAGTACGAAGGTTCGCCGGGATACCTCTCGGCACTCAATCTCGCCACTGCATTCGCTGGTTCCTCAGTCACTTCCGCCGTATCGGGGTTGACGTTCGGAACAACACAACGGATGCATTTTCCGTATACAGCTATTTCCCCTGCATGGGCATCTGAAGTCCAATTCAAATGAGTGATTTGTTCTTCAATGAATGGCAGCATCGGTTCGTCAATACCGCTCAGGACAATATTTGGACGAAAGCGGCTGGTCTCGGCAGGTCCGCATCCCTGAGTGATCAGGGTCTGATTCAATTCCGCCAACGAAGTGGTCGAACATACATGAACCGGATTAACGCACACGCTGGCAATTGCCGACGGATCGAGTCGCATGAGGCGCAGATCCGACCCTGTTACATTCTGAAAAAATTTCACAACTTCAGGTCCGGCATCAATGGCAGTATGGAAGTCGTTGCGCTGTGCAGCATCATTCCAAATGGAGACCTTGCAGAGCTCGCCGGTGTGCATTCTTGAAATCTCGACCGACAACTGGCCTGGCCCTCGCAGAACCAGCAATGCATCATTCAGTTCCGGCCTGACGAGCGCGAGACGTGGATGTGAACCCTGCCACACACCCTCGCCATTGGTATCGACGACTATCCATTCCCGGTCACCTTCTATCAATCCAAGCTCTGTAATCCGAAACATCGAGACAGCAATACCGGCGCATGATTTGATGGGATAGATAAAGAGCGATTCGACGCGAACCGGAAGGATTGGTTTCATTGGTATCTAGCTGTGGTGAGTTTCATCCGATGGTCTCAACCTATTGGGATGTGTTCAATACCGCATAGGTATTTGACTCTGGCCCTACATCCTCCGATGCGAGCATTTTTTCTTGATGTATGTAGTACTTCTGCTCCTAAGCTGATATCCATGTTCATGGGATTTCAAACCCGGCAAATCTCATCTACACTTGCGGTTAGTATCCCTTGCAACTTATTTGCTGGCGGACTAAGTGGTAATCAAGCTGCAGTCATAGCAATCGAGATAGTTTCTATGAACGGAATAACGATGCACTTTAAGAATAATTCAATATTGCATGCCGCGTCAAAGATCTTATTCTGCATGATGACAATGGCGGTTTGCGCGCAATCAAGCGCTAAGGACGCATTCTGGGAATACGTTGCAGACTTGCATTTACATGAGAGCCATCAAGCGAGAAACCACCGAATAATTATCAGTTATTCTGATCCTGAGAACGGCGAACTTTTGAAAAAAGTATTGGAACCGAAGCAGGCAATTCCCATGTTGGCCCAATACTTCGATAGCATTATTCACCAAAAGGACGATGTCAATTTAGTGCAGTTGCTTATGCCCGTGGTGGCAAGATATGAAAAGCCTTTCATGGAAAATCCGAAAGTATATGAAGCCGAATATCTTGACGGCCTTGAAATCTCAACATATTTGTCTATGCGCTTAATGAGTTTGTCACATGCAACAAGCGACACACCAGCGACTAACCGAAGCGCCTTAGCTGACTCTAGTGACAAAAAGGCGCTGATGGAGAGCCTGCAAAAACTGGGCAACAGTGCAGTGGGAGCATTCACTCAGGCCACCGCCAAATCGGTCCGCGAAAAAATCGCGAAAAACATGTTTACTCCGGCAGGCGCATTACACGCAACACAATTTGCAGAGTCACTCGAATCACTTAACGATGCTTCTGCGAAGGATAATTTGCGCCAAACGAAATGACCTGGATGCGTTTACCTGCATAATTTCGCGAATCTCTTTACTCGCCAGATCAGTTAGACATGCTGTTCGTGAGCATCAACTTTTCAATCTTGTGGTTTGCGCGCTGCAATTTCTTGAATAGCGCCAGTAGTAAGGCCTTATCCATACTGACCATCGCATCAGGGTCGGCCCGCAGGTTTTCGACGACCCCTTTGCTGAATTCGGCGGCGATGATTTTGTAATCGGCAATCACCGTCGCTGAGGTGGCGATGGTTCCGTTGCCGAAGAATATCGCCTCTCCAAAGCATTCGCCGCTGTCGATGGTGCCGACCACCTTGCCGTTACGAAAAGCTTCGGCTGAACCTTGAAGGACGACATAGAAAGCCTTCATGTCGTCGTCTTGTGAAGTGAGGCAGACATCCGAATAATACGTCTGGATGCTTGCCATCTCCGAGATGCGTTTCAGCCATTCATCAGGCACCGGATCGAAGAAGGAACAGCCGCGCAGCGCCGCAAATCGGGCCACGGAATCTTCGGTAAGAAGCTTGGCATAGCTTGCAAAGTTGTCTTCGATCGCGTCGAATTCGTCCATACGTCCTCCACATCCGGCCAGGCCGGAATCCTGATCAACTATTTATGTTTTCGGTGGGACAGGCGCCGGCTCCGCCATCATTTCCAGCGACAGCCCACCGGGTTTAACAGCGGGTTTAGCCGCCGGCGCAATAGGCTTGGCTGCAGGCGTTCCCCCTTTTGCCGGCTCCTTATCCTCTTCCTCTTCTTTTTCAGCTTCCAAAGACAATTCTGCACTTTCGGTACCTGCTCCGCCACCCTGTTGTTCCTTCGCGAAACGAGGACTCTGTAGTTTGAGGCGCAGCATCAGATCGCCTTTGGCATCCGCATTGATTTGCAATTCTTGCAGAGCAATTTCGCCGGCGTCATACAGTTCGAACAAGCATTGGTCGAAGGTCTTCATTCCAAGCTCGACGGATTTCTTCATGATTTCTTTTAACTGGCCGACCTCTCCCTTTGCGATCGCATCTCTCGACGTTGCCGTGCTCAACAGGATCTCGATGGCAGCGGCGCGTCCGCCGGAAATCTTGCGTATCAGGCGTTGCGAGATGATGGCGCGCATGTTCAGCGCAAGGTCGTTGCGCACCTGCTCGTGCTTTTCAACGGGGAAGAAATTGACGATGCGATCGATCGCCTGGTTGGCGCTGTTCGCATGCAATGTGGCCATGCAAAGATGGCCGGTCTCGGCAAAATTGAGCGCGTATTCCATTGTTTCGTGATCGCGGATTTCGCCGATCAGGATGACGTCGGGCGCCTGGCGCAGCGTATCTTTGAGTGCGTCAAACCAACCCACTGTGTCGATACCTACTTCACGATGCGTGATGATGCAGTTCTTATGCGTGTGCACATATTCAATCGGGTCTTCGATGGTGATGATGTGCCCGTGGGTTTCCTGGTTGCGTACACCCAGCATTGCCGCCAGCGTAGTCGACTTGCCCGATCCGGTGCCGCCCACCAAGAGGATCAGGCCGCGTTTTTCCTGGACGATAGTCTTGAGTACCGGCGGCAAACCCATCTTGTCGAAATCCGGAATTTCGGTCGTGATGACGCGGATGACCATACCGCAACGCTGTTGTTGCGTGAAGATGTTGATCCGGAAACGACCGACGCCATCCAGGGCAATCGCGAAATTCGAACCCTTGGTGTCGAGGTAATTCTGCCACTGTTTTTCGGCCGCAATAGAGCGTGCCAACTTGGTGGTTTGATCTGCTGTGAACGGTGTGTCGTTCAGTTTGGTCAGCTTGCCATTGAGTTTGATGGCTGGCGGGAAACCGGCTGTGATAAACAGGTCTGATCCCTTATTTGCCACCATGGCATTTAGCAGCTTGTGCACTATGGCCTGGTACTGCTGCTTTTCCTGTTGTTCCATGGTTGTTCCTTTTGTCCTATCGCCGAAGCTATCCTGTTCAACCTTGAGGTGTAATTGCCCAAGGAGTTGCCCATCCTACATGCTGTATTAAGTTACCGCCACTGTCTGAAAACCTCTTCGTCGCTAAGTTACAAATTTGACGAGGATCTGGCTCATGATCGCTGCGAGCGGGGTCACTGCAAGCTGGATCTGACCATAATGTGTGCCGTGCTAGCCACCCTCATCCGCACCTCTCGCCCACTGCCGCGCAACTGCGCGTCTTACCCACAAACAATTGACGCATCGCAGCAACCATTTAATAGCAATCTGGGGCATGACATAGCTGACAAACCTGTAAGAAAGCGCTTTCAAGAAAGCTTTTTTGAGCCTAGCATTCGTCATCACTAAAGCTTTTCACTGGCTACCCATCGCCTGCGCTCTGGTGACCAATAAATAATACAAAAGGAGACCCAGTGAAAAAAACCATCATCAATGGCCTGATCATCGGCCTATCAGCGAGCATGCTTTTAGCATGCGGCGGCTCATCCAACACAGGCGGCCAGACGAAAACTTTTGCAGATGGCGAAGCGTGTGCCGCAGCGTGGGTCAGTACAACCGCCTATGCAACCGTCGGTACAAAAGTCAGCCGTTCAGGACGCAATTACACGAATGCTTTCTGGACGCAAAACCAGGATCCATTGACCAACAGTGGTGCGGCAGGTAGCGGTCAGCCATGGGTGACGGGCTTCACTTGCGGTACTACACCGACACCTACTCCAACACCTACTCCAACACCGACACCAACGCCTACCCCAACACCTACGCCAACACCGACACCTACCCCGACACCAACACCGACACCTACGCCGACGCCAACATCGGGCTTCCAGAACGTCACCACTACGTCAGTTCAGTTCTACGTCAATAATGCGCCTTGGGCCGATATTCATTACACGGTCAATGGCGGCGCTCAGCTCAATGTGCGCATGGCAGTTGCCGGCACCACCAATACCTATACTGTCTCGGGCTTGAAGTCTGGAGACGTAGTCAGTTATTCATTCACCATTGGGGTTGCCGCAGGCGGACAAACGGATACCGCGTTGGCGCAAATGACTATACCGACTTCGACACCAACACCTACTCCAACGCCAACACCAACGCCTACTCCGACACCAACCGGTACTATTGTGCCGTTATTTAATAGCAGCACCGCTCTCGAACCAGTGATTCAGTTTGACCGCGGCGACGCCTTGGTCACGCGCATCAACGATCGCCCCCGCGACCGTCACGCCAAGGAAGATAACTTCCATATCTACGATCACTACTTGAGCTTCTATTGGATACACCGTACCGCCGGGATCGAAATCGTCGACACCGTGGCAAAGGGCGGCACGACGGTTCGCATGAACGTCACCTCCCAGTTCAAATTGCACCCCTTGCAAGCGGAGAACCGTTGGTTCTACATGGGCCTCACCACCGTGGCGCAGTACTGCAACAACGGCGTGATGAATGTCATCGATGAGACGCACTATTGGAAAGAAGCAAGCACGAACTGCTTGTTTAACTTCCGCCCGCTCCAGATAGGCGACAAGATTGAGTTCGAGGTAAGCCAGTTCCTGGATCCGAGCTTGCCGGAAGGCCGCACGAACTACTATGGCACCGTCTTTCTGTACATTGTTGGTAAAGGCATCGTGCCTTGGGATGTCGGCGGCACCACTCCGGCCGGCGGCATCAAGGATTCGGTCCCCTTGCCGGATAGTGCGCTGTTGGGCGGCAGCACCACCATCCATGCGATGAGCTCGAATGAGCCCTACAACCGCTTCATGCAGATGCCTACCAACCTGGGCTTCGACAACGGTCAGCCGTTCGTGAGCGGCCGGCGCGTGTTCCATTCTTCCTTCGTTGATGGCACGCATGACGAAAGACCGACCGAGAACCCCGTGTTCCCCGACGTGGTGGGCAAGGCAGGTCCACACTTCGTGAACCACAGCTGCGCCAGTTGCCACGTGCGCGACGGCGGCGCGGCGCCCAATCCGATTGGCGTGCCCTTGGACAGATGGGTCTTTAAAGTAGGCGATGCAAACGGCAACCCGCACCCCACGCTCGGACGGGTGTTGCAACCGAGTGTCAGCGGAGGCGCCACGAGCGAAGGCTCGGTCTCTATTGCCTCGTATACGGCCACGGGTAGCTTGCAACGTCCGAACTTCCAGTTCACCGGCACGGTGCCGACTACCTTCTCGGCGCGTATTACTCCGCGCCTGGTCGGCATGGGTCTGCTTGAAGCCATTCCGGAGTCGGCCATCCTAGCCAACGAAAATCCGACTGGAACCGGTATTTCCGGCAGGGCGAACCGCGTCACCGATCCCTCAGGCATCGTACGCTTGGGCCGCTTCGGCTGGAAAGCCGGAACGACCAGCGTGCGCCACCAAGTGGCCGCAGCGCTCAACACCGATATTGGCGTGAACACTTCGGTGTTGCCGAACCCCGATTGCGGTTCCTCGGAATCCGGTTGCGGTGCCAGTGGCTCGGAGCTGAGCGACGCTAACCTCGCCGACCTGGTGAAGTACGTCTCGCTCCTGGGCGTGCCGCCACAGCGTAACTACAACGACACGGGGGTCGCCAACGGCAAAACGACGTTCACCAACATCGGTTGCTCGGGTTGTCATACCCCGACCTTCACGACCAGTCAGTACGCGCCACTCGCCGAACTGCGTAGCCAAACCATCCACCCATATACCGACCTGCTGTTGCACGACATGGGCTCGGGCCTCGCCGACACCTTAGGTGAAGGGCTAGCCTCGGGTGCCGAGTGGCGTACCGCGCCGCTATGGGGTATGGGTCTGGCGCCCTGCGTCTTGGGTAGCACCGCCACCGAAGACCCGACGCCACCGGCCGGATGTTTTAATCCCGTCGTAAGTTATCTGCACGACGGTCGCGCCAGAAGCGTCGATGAAGCGATCATGTGGCACGGCGGCGAAGGGTTGGCCGCCAAGAATGCTTACTCGGCTCTGTCGAGCACGCAGAAAGCTGACTTGTTGAGCTTCTTGAACTCGCTGTAAAAAGTCTTGCTTTGAAATTCGGAGGGTCACAGAAATGTGGCCCTCTTTTTTGGGGCGTGGAGTTTCAAGTGGACACGCGGTCTGCCCACAACCTTGGGGCCGGTTTGCTAACGCATCCTGCACTTTCGAAGCACAACCGGCGGCTACTGCCATCGTTGTAATTACGACGTTGCAGTGTTTCAAAATATTTCCGACAGATTCGACCGGGGTTGGTATTTCCGTTAAGACGCCCACGACAGCGAGGGAACGGGGTCAAGGTATGCAGCATTATCCGCTGGGCATCCGTATATAGTGGCGCTTAAGTCTTTTAAATACACAATTACTTATACACGGCTTTATTATTTGTTTTATTGTGTGTTGCTGCCGCTGGTATTGGGTGCTGGAACACTATTCGTTATTCTCGATTCTTGGCTCATATAAAGCAGTCAGATAAAGCGATATGGGTCGCACTCGGTAGCCCACTCATTTTCGAAGAAACATGGAGAATCGGCGGCCAAACCATGCCTTTCTATTTTTGGGACAGAAGGTATCTTGAATTAAATATCGCGCAGGCAAGCAATCTAGGGGACGCTGTTAGAGAGCCTTTGGCTATTTCTTTGATGTCTGAGGTGTCAGTGGTCATATCTGCAGCATTGCTATGGGGGTAGCTTATTTTTTATGCATAACTTTTTTGTTCGAGAACGACGCGAATGCGCCGGTTAACTTAGGACGTTGGGCTATATGAACACATGGCTAATCGTACGGGTAGCCTTGGTTGCCTTATCTTTGGTCCAGGGCGCACTGACCAATGAAGTTATCGCGCCACTTGAGGGCGTTTCAGCATCGCTACTTCTGGCTATATTCGCATTTGGAGTTGTCGGAATGCTGTTCGTTGTAGGCATTCAGCGTGTCAACCATCGTTCTGCGGCCGTTTGGCGCTATCCAAGCTGGTCCATTTGCCCGTTCTTGTTACGCGAACCGTTGCAGTTTTTTCACTTCGGCGGCTTTTTCTTAATTGCTGCCGGGGTCGGCGGTGCTCTTCGTATGTTGGTGTTGGGCCAATCCTTGCTTCTGTCTCTATTGTTTATTCCGACTTACGGCGTAGGCATATTGGCCGGTGTATATGTTTGCACCGTCGTATATCGCAGCAAAATGGAGCGTCCTCAGCAGAGCGCTCCAACTGACGTGTCCGCTTCGCCGCCACGAAGCTGAGTTTAAACGTAGAGTCACAAAGAATCATCATCTTGGGGATTTGAAGTGAATGATATAAAGCCGAAAGTCATCTATCGCGGTGTCTCCATGATTGAAGGTTGGCCCGAGAACATCCAAGAGGCGCAGCAAATCAAGACCTGCACCGTCAACGGACAGGAAACCGGCAGGGTTCGATATGGTGAGGAATCAGATGACTGGGGAGCAGAGAAGCGTCCGTGTCATGATTGCGGCGTCATCAAAGGTGAGTTTCATGTCGAAGGTTGTGATGTCGAGCGGTGTCCTGGATGTGGCGGGCAACGTTTTAATTGTGATTGCGAGCCTTGCGATGACGATGCTTAACTGGACTCTCGACGCGCACTCAGCGCTCAAGTGCCCAACATGCAGGTAGAGGGTCAACAGGAAGCTAAGAAGTGGAAATTCGTCGTCATAGGTATTATCGGCGGCCCTCCGCTTCTATTTGCATGGATGTATCCGCTCTTGCCGAAGTCAACTATTGAATGGATGCTTTCCGTTTTGGTCGGCATGGTTGCAGGCGCATGGGCAGTTGGAAGCGCAATATTAATTCAATGGTTGCAACGGCAAACGCGTTATCGCATTTTGTGCCTAGCGGTAGCAATCACAGTTGCGATTTCACTTGGCCTAGGCATTTTCTTTATGACGTATGAAAAACAAAATTTCGTTGCTCGCAATTTTTCTTACTTTGGAAAATAAATACAACTTAATTCAATGCCGGACGTGAGACCGATGAGCAGGCTTAACAAGTCGCGCGTATTCGATGAAGCAGGGGCTACGCGTTAGTGCACGAATGAACGATGCGTACGCGCAAGAAGGTCACACAATAAAAACAGTTAGGAAATATATCCGAATTGTCAAAAATTCCCATAATTCTGGGAAATTTGTAAATTCAGCTTTCTATGGATATAAATTTCCCGTAATAATTGTCAATTAAGGAATAATGAATAGACCGACATATCTCTACTCTACAGTCACCGATTTCGCCAAATTCCTCGGCTTATCCACATCCGTCCCCCGCGCTAACGCAGTGTGATACGCCAGCAACTGCAACGAGATCACATGCAGAATCGGCGACAGCAATCCATAGTGCTCCGGCAGTCGAATGACATGCACACCTTCGCTCGGAACGATGCGTGAGTCGGCATCGGCAAACACATATAACTGACCGCCACGAGCACGCACTTCCTGCATGTTCGATTTCAACTTCTCGATCAAGGTGTCATTCGGCGCAATCGTCACGACCGGCATTTCCTGTGTGACGAGTGCGAGCGGGCCGTGCTTCAGTTCACCAGCGGGATATGCCTCTGCATGGATATATGAAATCTCTTTGAGCTTCAACGCGCCTTCCAGCGCGATTGGATAGTGCATGCCGCGACCGAGGAACAATGCGTTCTCCTTGCGTGCGAATTCTTCGGACCAGGCGATGATCTGTGGTTCAAGTGCGAGCACTGCGGCGATCGATGTTGGTACGTGGCGTAATGCCTTCAGGTGCGCTGCTTCTTGTTCGGCGGTCAATCGGCCTTTCACTTTCGCCAGTACCAACGTCAGCAAGAAAAGTCCAGCGAGCTGGGTAGTGAATGCCTTGGTTGATGCGACGCCGACTTCGACGCCGGCGCGGGTGATGTAGGCGAGTTTGCATTCGCGCACCATCGCGCTGGTGGCGCTGTTGCAAACGGTTAGCGTGTGTTGCATGCCCAGGCCTTGCGCGTGCTTCAGTGCGGCGAGGGTGTCGGCGGTTTCGCCGCTTTGCGAGATGGTGACGACGAGTGAATTCGGATTAGGGACGCTGTCGCGGTAGCGGTATTCGCTGGCGATCTCGACGTTGACCGGGACTTTGGCGACTGACTCGATCCAGTATTTTGCGGTGAGTCCGGCGTAGTAGCTGGTGCCGCATGCGAGGATCAGGACGGAATCAATTTTCTGGAAAATGTCGGGTGCGGTCGCGCCGAACAGTTCCGGCACGATGCTGGTGACGCCTTCGAGCGTGTCGGCGATGGCGCGTGGTTGCTCGAAGATTTCCTTTTGCATGTAGTGGCGGTAGGGGCCGAGTTCTGCCGCGCCGGTGTGTGCATGCACTGTGCGTACTTCGCGTTGTGCGGGGGCGCCATTGATGTCAACGATCGCGACTTGCTGCAACTGCAGGTCGACTACGTCGCCTTCTTCGAGGTAGATGATTTGATCGGTGGTGCCGGCGATTGCCATTGCGTCCGATGCGAGGAAGTTTTCACCTTTGCCTACGCCGACGATGAGTGGCGAGCCTTGACGTGCGCCGACTACGCGGTGTTGTTCATCGCGGCTGAAGACGGCGATGGCGTATGCGCCGGTGAGGCGTTTGACTGCCTGCTGCACTGTTTTGAACAAGTCGCCGGTGTACATGCTGTCGATCAGGTGGGCGATGACTTCGGTGTCGGTTTGGCTTTCGAATACGTAACCGGCTTTGGTTAATTCTGCGCGGAGTTCTTCGTGGTTTTCGATGATGCCGTTGTGGACGAGCGCGATGCGGTCGCGTGAGAAGTGCGGGTGGGCGTTGTGCGATACGGGCGCGCCGTGGGTTGCCCAGCGGGTGTGGGCGATGCCGGTGTAGCCTGCGAGGCCTGCTTTGGCGACCTGGTTTTCCAGTTCGGCTACGCGGGAAGTGCTGCGTGAGCGTTCGAGTTTGCCTTCGACTTGCAGGGCGATGCCGCAGGAGTCGTAGCCGCGGTATTCGAGACGCTTGAGGCCTTCGAGCAGGATGGGGGAGATGTTACGGTTTGCTACTGCGCCTACGATGCCACACATGGATGCTCCTGGTGTTCTGGTCGGGGGTGTTTCATCATTATTGGAGCAGCTTTGGTGTCTGCTGCTACTGGGTGATGGAACTGTAGTTTGTTGCTATTCAATGTTTATGACGGTTGTGATTTGAAGTTTGTTCTTCTGAATCCGTTATTAAGGGTCAGAGTAATTTCCGCGATGGGGCGCTGCGGGAAAAAACTCTGACCCCAAATAACTTGCGCGTCCTGTGTACCAAATTACCAAGGATGGGGGTTTGCATCGAGCGTAGTCTTGTGTTCGACCTCACTACCCCCATCCTGGCCTTCCCCCTGAAAGGGGGAAGGGACTAACGGCAAAAGCCTTGTTCAATTTTTACGTACGTTCTTTGGAATCCGTTATTAAGGGTCAGAGTAATTTCCGCGATAAAGCATTGCGGAAAAAAACTCTGACCCCGAATAACTGACGCATGTTGTGCACGAGCTGCTTTAAAAATCATGCCTTGGAACCTGGTTAAAAATTACATCTTCTTGAAGACCGGGAAAACATTATTTCGTTTTCTTCACCGGTCTTTCCCATCCGTCGATGGTGATTTGCCTTGCGCGTGACAGGGTCAGTTTGCCTGCGGGAGCGTTCGTCGTCAGCGTGGTGCCCGCGCCTATCGTTGCGCCTTTGCCTACGGTGACGGGTGCTACCAATTGCGTGTCGCTGCCGATGAACACATCGTCCTCGATCACCGTGCGGAACTTGTTGACGCCGTCGTAGTTGCAGGTGATGGTGCCTGCGCCGACGTTGACGCGCGTTCCGATGGTGGTGTCGCCGATGTAGGACAAATGGTTTGCTTTGCTGTGGGCCGCGATCTGGCTGTTTTTTACCTCTACGAAGTTTCCGACATGTACATCTTCCGCGAGTTCCGTACCGGGACGCAATCGGGCGTAGGGGCCAATGATCGATTTGGCACCGACTATTGCAGATTCGATATGGCAGAAGGGTTTGATGCTGGCGCCGGTGGCGATGCGCGCATCCTTGATGACGCAATGTGACTGGATGGTTACGCCGTCTTCGAGCGTAACGTCGCCTTCGAAGATGCAGCCCACGTCGATGCTGACGTCGCGACCGCACTTCAAGGTGCCGCGTATATCGATCCGTGCCGGGTCGGCCAATGTCACGCCTTGCTCCAGCAATGCATGGGCGAGAGTGCGCTGGTGTATGCGTTCCAGTTCTGCTAGTTGGACTTTGCTGTTCACGCCTAGGGTTTCCCAGATGGCTGCGGGTTGTGCGGAGACTACGGGCACGCCATCTGCAACGGCGCGGGCGACGATATCAGTCAGGTAATACTCGCCTTGCGCATTTTTGTTGGAGAGCGTGGCGAGCCAGGTTTTAAGCTTTGCGGTGGGGGCGACCATGATGCCGGTATTGATTTCGCCTATCTTGCGCTGTGCTTCGCTCGCATCTTTTTGTTCGACGATGCTGGTGATTTCACCCTGCTCGCGCACGATACGGCCATATCCGGTCGGATCGTCCATGTTCACTGTCAGGATCGCCAACTTATTGCTGCCGGCAATGTCTATTAAGCATTGAAGTGACTTCGCTGCAGTCAACGGTACGTCGCCATACAAGATCAAGGTTGGCGCATCGTCATTCAAAAAAGGCAATGCCTGCATGACGGCGTGGCCGGTGCCCAGTTGCGGCTCCTGTTTTGCGAAGGATAATCCTGGCGACCGCAACAACTCCGGTACCGCTTCTCCACCATGCCCATAGACAACACACAAATTAGTCGGCGACAATGCACGTGCAGTGTCTATCACGTGAGATAGAAGCGGCTTGCCGGCCAATGGGTGTAATACTTTAGGCAGCGCTGAGTTCATGCGCTTGCCCATACCTGCAGCGAGAATGACGACGTTCATAGGCTATACATTAAATTGATGAAAAATTTTATCATGCGACCATACCGCACTTTCACGTTGATCGTTGCAACACTGCTTGCGGTAGCGCTGTTTTCCGGCTGCAGCGCAATACGCCTAGGCTACAACAATGGGGAGATGCTCGTCTACTGGTGGCTTGATAGTTATGTAGACGTCAGTTCGGAACAAAGGCCCTGGGTCAAAAAACGCATAGACGATCTTTTTGCATGGCATCGGAGATCCCAGTTAACCGGTTATGCGGAGCTGATGACGCGTATTCAGAAGGAGGTACAGAATAATGCAACCAAACCGGAGATCCTGGCAACCATAGACGAGCTGAAAAGACAGTCCATCGTCATTATCGATCATGCATTGCCTGACCTGGCTGACTTGGCGCTATCCTTGCAGCCCGAGCAAATTGCCGCGCTAGAAAAGAAATTCGCGTCGGTCAACAAAAAATATAATAAAGAATATCTGACTGGCAGCGTTGAGGAACGTCAGCAATACCGCTATGAAAAAGTCATGGAGCAGGCTGAGCAATGGTTCGGCGAATTCAGCCCTGCACAGGAAGCTGCGATCAAACATGCGTCAGACGAACGTCCATTGAACAATGAATTGTGGCGGGATGAACGCGTCGGCCGGCAGCAGGACCTGATTGCACTGCTCAAGAAAATACATGCGGAGAAGCCGACTCGGGAAGCCACCATGCAGATGCTGAAGGATTATTCGTCGCTGGCACTGTTTGACACAGGGGATCGTGGGGTGAATGAGCAGTTTTTCAGCGGGACGAAGGAAGGTATGGCGAATTTGCTTGCGGCCATTATCAGTACCGCGTCACCGAGGCAGAAGAAGCGCGCGATCGATCGGATGCAGGAGTGGGGGGAGATTTTTATTGAGTTGGCTATGGCGCCGGATTGAGTCGCGACGCATTCGTTTTGTTAGCTCCTTCCCCCTTTCAGGGGGAAGGAGCTGGCAAGTCAGCTCTCGCTATGTAAAGGGATAATGCCGGAAATGGAAGTACTCGTCGCGCACGGCTCATCATCAAATGCAATATCCCCATTTTTATCCGCAACACCAGTCGGCCGCAAATCCGCAAAATTAAACAAATCCCTATCCATCAAATGCGATGGTGCCACCGTCGACAACGAAGAAAATATATTGTCGACGCGGCCCGGGAATTTCTTTTCCCATTCGCGCAACATGCCTTTGAGCTGTTTGCGTTGCAGATTCTCCTGGCTGCCACACAAATCACACGGAATGATCGGGAAATTCTTGATGTCCGCATAGCGCGACATGTCGACTTCCTTCACATACGCCAAAGGGCGGATCACGATATGCTTGCCGTCATCCGACTGCAGTTTCGCAGGCATACTTTTAAGTTTTCCGCCGAAGAACATGTTGAGGAAGAATGTCTCAAGGATGTCATCGCGGTGATGACCGAGTGCTATTTTTGTCGCGCCCAGTTCATCGGCAACGCGATACAAAATGCCGCGCCGCAGACGCGAGCATAGCGAGCAGGTTGTTTTCCCTTCCGGGATCAAGCGCTTGACGATGCTGTAGGTGTCCTGGTTCTCGATGTGGAATGGCACGCCTAGCTTGGTCAGATATGCGGGCAATATATGTTCGGGAAAGTTCGGCTGCTTCTGGTCGAGATTGACGGCGATGATGTCGAAATTGATCGGTGCGCGCTCGCGTAATGTCATCAAAATATCGAGCAGTCCGTAACTATCCTTGCCGCCCGATAGGCACACCATCACCTTGTCGCCTTCTTCGATCATGTTGAAATCGCCGATCGCCTGGCCGACCAAGCGGCAGATGCGCTTGTGCAGCTTGTTATTTTCGTAGGCGATTTTTTCGGTTTGCTTGGCGCTGGGCGCAGCGTCGGCGACTGCTGAAGTCACTGCACCCATAACGGTTTCGGATACTAAATTGCTCATGACAGCCTCTGGTTCTTACGCTTGCGGAATTTCTTTGATACGGAATACTTCGACGCCGACGCTCTCGCAATCCGGATAGACGTCGGGCTTCGCGGTCGATACCCGCACTGCACGTACCTTGGGATGTGCGAGCATCGCGCGCACGACATCGTCGCACAAGGTTTCCTGCAAATGGATGTGGCCTTGCGCCATGCGCTTGGCAATGGTATCGCGCATGAAATCGTAATCGACAACTTCATGCAGATGATCGCCGGTCGGTGTCGACTCTGCGAGCGGAATGAAGAGGTCGACGTTCACCAGCACGCGCTGCTCGCCTTTTTTTTCAAATTCATGCACGCCGATATTGATCAGCACTTCGTAGTTGCGCAGGAAGAGGCGGCGACAATCTGCCAGTCCGGGTTGTGTAAGAGAGGAGAACATGGTGCCTTAATAGTGTGTTGTACAGAATGAATGGTCAGCCGGCGACGAACATGACGTCACGCGGCAACGCGACGAGATGCTGGCCGCCGTCGACCAGCAATGTTGTTCCGGTAATTGCAGGCGATTCGGCGAGGAAGCACACCGTATTCGCAATATCGTCCGGCGTGCTGGAGCGGCCCAGCGGCGTGTTCCTGTGCGCGCTTTTGAAATTCGCATCGGTCTGGTCGCCGGACACCATGGTTATCCCCGGCGCCACGCCGACCACCCGCACCTTGGGCGCAAGCGCTTGCGCGAGCATCGTGGTGGCACTGTGCAGTGCGGCTTTCGAGAGCGTGTACGAAAGAAAATCCGGATTCAAATTAAACAATTTCTGGTCGAGAAGGTTGATGACGACTGCTTGCGATCCATTGGGTGTTGCGTCGTGCAATGCTTGCGCCAGCAGGATAGGTGCGGCGACATTGGTGCGCATGTGCAGGTCGAGCCGGTCTGCCGAGAATTCTGCCGCGTTGTCGTAGTCAAATAGGGATGCATTATTCACCAGACATGAAATGGAGTCTGACCCGATCGCCGCAAAGGAACGCGACAGCAAGGTGTTGACCGCAGATTCATCGGCCAGATCGCACTGTACTGCGACAGCCCGCCGCCCCAACGCTTCAATGTCGCGCACGGTTGCCGCCGCGTCTTCCGCCGAATGACCATAATGCACGACCACGTCCCATCCACGTTGGGCGAGCGCCAGCGCAATCGCGCGGCCAATACGTTTGGCGGCGCCGGTAACGAGTGCAACTTTTTGGCGATCTGTTGTCATAGGAGAGTGGCGTAGTCTGTTACTTTGAATCATTAATATTGATCGCTTGTGTAGCCTGGCTTATTGATCCGGCACGATTACGTATGGGGATGGATCCCCCTCTCCCCGGCCCTCTCCCGCAAGCGGGAGAGGGTGAAAAATGAGCATGATGAAATCAGGACTTCATCGTGCCGAATCAATAATGCCTGCGCTCTTACCGCTTGTTACGATTTCCTTACAACCGCCAGCCCGATTTCACTACAATATCGCCATGCAATTGCAACTGCCTGAACCTTCCCTCGACGCCGTAATCGCGTCGCGCGCACTCCACACCCTGATTGCCAATGATATTCGGCACAATTCCGGCTGGATCTCGTTCGCTCGTTACATGGAGCTGGCGCTGTATTCGCCGGAACTGGGATATTACGGCGGCGGAGCGACAAAACTGGGCAAAGACGGTGATTTTACAACCGCACCCGAAATTACGCCGCTTTTTGGTGAAACCCTAGCCCATGTCGCCGCTGAGCTGATGCGCCAAGGCGCACCGCAAATACTGGAATTCGGCGCCGGCACCGGAAAACTGGCGCTCGATATCCTGAATGAGCTCGCTGCGATGGGAGTAGAGGTCCATCGTTACCTGATCGTTGAGGTGTCCGGTGAACTGCGGGCGCGGCAGGAAAACCTCTTGCGCGGATTTCCGCAAGTGCGGTGGCTCGACCAATTTCCCCCTGCATTCTCCGGCGTTGTCATCGGCAACGAAGTGCTCGATGCAATGCCGGTGCAACTTGTCGTCAAGACGGAGCAAGGTTGGAAGGAAAGAGGCATCGGATTGTCCGGCATCTCGTCCAAGAAGTTCGTGTACCGGGATCGTCCGTGTGAGCCGGCGTTGATCGCGCAAATTCCGGATGCCGATACATTGCCGATCGGCTATTTGACGGAAGTGCATCCGGTTGCGATGGGTTTCATGACTTCGTTGGCGGGCATGCTGTGTGCGGGTTATCAGGACTCCGGATTGGGTGGCGCGGCCGTACTGATCGACTACGGTTTCCCTGCGCATGAGTATTACCATCATGACCGCGCGCTGGGCACATTGATGTGTCACTACCGACACCATGCGCATGATGATCCACTGTACTTGCCGGGCTTGCAGGACATTACTGCGCATGTGGATTTCACGCAGATGGCGCGTTCTGCGATCGATGGCGGTTTGGACTTGCTGGGGTATTCCAGCCAGGCTGCGTTTTTACTGGATGCCGGGATAGGTGACCTGTTGCTGCGCATCTCGCCGAACGATCCGCTGCGTTATTTGCCGCAATCGAATGCGGTGCAAAAGCTGGTTTCTCCTGCTGAGATGGGAGAGCTGTTCAAGGTGCTGGTGGTGGGGAAAAAAGTGCAGTTGCCGGAGAAATTCGGGCGGAATGATCGTAGTGGGCGGCTTTGAGTTAGCGCTCGCTTTTTTAGCGCCCCTCTTTTTTGAGCTCCTTCCCCCTTCCAGGGGGAAGGTTGGGATGGGGGTAGTGCGCTCGAGATAGAATTTTTCTGTACATATGTTTTTCGCGGACTAATAAATTCAGTCGGCAATACTAAATCCACTCACTCATATCACCGTCGTTCCCGCGCACGCGGGAATCCATACATAGATGGACAAGACCTCCTACGTATATATGCTAGCCAGCGCCAGGTATGGGACCTTATATATTGGGGTCACGTCAGATCTGGTTAAACGCGTTTGGGAGCATAAGGAAGGCTTGGCGGACGGCTTCACGAAAAAATATGGAATAAAACACCTTGTGTGGTTCGAGATCCATACTGAGATGGTCGCAGCCATCACTAGAGAAAAACAGCTTAAGAAATGGAATCGCGATTGGAAGATAGAATTGATTCAGCAAGAAAATCCTTACTGGCGTGACCTGTATGAAGATTTCACAGCTTGACCTCTGCATGGATTCCCGCGTGCGCGGGAACGACGAGGGAAAGTGATGGAGGAACTGATTAGAACTTAGCCCGCATGCGTATGGCCAGTACAGCATTTCAATTTGAGGGCGGAAGGACGCCGACGATAAGCAATAGCGGTGCGCCCACGTTTGCTAACCCCCCTCCTCCACCGGAAACTCAACAACAGCAACCAGCCCCACATCCCCCACCCCTGCCTCCAGATATATCCGCGCATTATTCCGTGCAGCCGCCTTCTCCGCGATCGCCAATCCCAATCCACTTCCCACCTGATCCAATCCCGGTACCCGAAAAAAACGCTCAAATACTTTTTTGCGCAGCTCGGCCGGAATACCCGGCCCTTCATCCGTAACCGACAATCGCGTGCTGCCGCTGTCCGCAACGATACTCACAACGATGCGGCTGTTATCCGCAGAATATTTCATCGCATTGTTAATCAGGTTATCCACCAGGGCCGAAATGCTTTCACGGTGCAAAGGCAACATGCAGCTCTCCGGTGCCAGGAACTCGATGTCGATACGACGCTGCATGGCGACATGTGCGGCGGGCGCGAGGCGGTCTCGTACCAGTTCAACCAGATTCATTGTTTGCATGTTGGTAGGGTCAGGATCGGAATCGGAGCGCGCCAATGCGAGCAATTGATGGACGGTATGGCTGGCGCGGGATACACCCTGCGTCAATCCATCACGCGCCTCCATAACGCGTTGCGGGGCGCTCGCACTACTCAATGCATCGGCATTCGCCTCAATGAGGGCCAGCGGTGTTTTCAATTCATGCGCGGCGTCGACCAGGAATTCCTTCTCGCGTTGCAAGCGCGCGCTCAACCGTTCCAGCAATCGGTTGACGGAAATGACCAAAGGCGACAACTCCTTGTATGACGATGGCGCCAATGGCGAGAGGTTGGCCTCGGAACGTTCTGCAATTTCGGTGCCGATGGTTTGCAGGGGACGCAAACCGATTCTGATGAAGAACCATGCCGGCAGCAAGAGCAGTGGGAAGCTGTACGCCAAGGGCAATAAATAGTAGCCGACCGTTTTGATGCCGAGCGGCGCAGCCCATCCGCCGGCGACCTTCGATGTGATCTTCACGGTGATGTTGGTCGCCGGATCTGCCTCGACCCAACTCGCCCACGAAGAATTATTCTGCAGAGACTCACCTGGCGGCGGCGCACCGGCGGCGGGGTCTTCTTTCGGAAGCCCGCGGCTCGACGACGCGTATGCAAGACGGTCGCGTTGCCATACCTGGATTTGCGCACTTTGCTCTCCGGAATACTCATCTCCGCGATCGCGTTGATTCTGGTCTGCCCACAGTTCTGTGATGCGCTGGATATCTCCGGGGTTGTCAGCAAAAGGCTGAATAAATATCAGGTACTCTTTTGCCTGTGAACGATCGCCGGCCAGGTAGTCTTTCTTGTTGGGGAGATGCGTCTCATAATAATTCCATGCAAGCAGGCACAACCAGGCGCCAAGCATCACCGCCATGAAGCCCAATAAAAGGCGGCGGAAAAGAGAACCGGGATAATCACCCGTTGAGCGCATGTGGTTTGATTTCATGTTGGCGGCAAATTGGCATCAACCAAAACGCGTTCGGTTGTATGGCTCAACTCCTGCGTATTGACAAGCGCGAGATGACAATTCGGATCGGTCGCATTGAAGGACACCACCACGGACAGACCTACATCATTGGCGCCACGACCCAGATGTATGCTCGCGTTGTTGTGTGCAGCTGCTTTCTCTGCGATTGCGAGCCCTAAACCACTTCCCGCCTGGTCCTGGCCCGGCATGCGGAAAAATCGTTCAAATACTTTCTTGTGCAGCTCAGCAGGAATACCCGGGCCCTGGTCGACAATATGTAATTGCGTGCTGCTTGTGTCGGCAACGACGCTTACCATCACCCTGCTATGGTCGGGAGAGTACTTGACGGCGTTGCCGACAAGGTTATCGATCAGCGACACGAGGCTTTCCCGATGGAGCGGCAAAATACAATTCGGAGGAGAGCGCAACTCGATATCGATCGACCTTTGCATCGCGAGAGGCGCAGCCAGCACGAGGCGATCGCGCACCAGTTCGGCAAGGTCCATCGGTTCGAGGCCCGCATCGGCACGGTTCGCTTCGGAACGTGCAAGCGCGAGCAACTGATGTACTGAATGGCTGGCACGCGATAACCCCTGATCCAATCCGGCACGTGCCTCAAGAATTCGCTGAGGGTCTTCGGTTTGAATCAATGCATCGGCATTGACCTGGATAACAGCCAGTGGCGTTTTCAATTCGTGTGCGGCATCGACCAGGAATTCCTGTTCACGCTCAAGGCGGTCGGTTAACCTTGCCATCAATCGATTGATCGACGCGACTATCGGAGACAATTCCTTGTAAGGGGGGATGGCCAGCGGTGTGAGATCGAACGCCGAGCGCTCTTCAATCGCAGAGCCGATATGTTGAAGCGGACGCAGGCCTATCCTGATAATGAACCAGACCGGCATCAGCAATAGCAAAAAACTGCAGAGCAAGGGCAACACGAAATACGCAATGCCAGCTGGACTGAATTTCCATGAACTGACAATCTCAACAGTACGCCGTGCGGTAAGCCCGCTTGCGGGATCGGTGTCCACCCAGCTTGCCCAGGATGGATTATTCGGGAGGGAACGGCCAGGGAGGGGGGCGCCACGCTCGTGCGCTCTTTCAGGAAATCCACGATCCGCCGAAACATAGATCAGTTCGTCGTCTTTCCATAATTCCAGTTGTGAACGCGGAGTGTCGACTCCACGTTCCTCGGAATCTGCATGCGCAAAATCTTCCAGGCGTTTGAGCACAATCGGAAGGTCTTTCGGACGCTCCAGCAACAATTGGGCGCGAAATAAATCGTTCTTTATAAAATACTGCGCGCCCTCTTCAAAGTATTCTTTTCCAGCGGTACCGGTCAAATACATTTCCCAGCCCATGATGCAAAGCCAGGTAACTACCATCACCGCCACGAAGCCTGACAAGAGGCGTCGAAACAGCGAACTGTGTCCGGGGCGTTTCATTTTTCAACGACATAACCGATACCACGCACGGTCCGTATATAACCCTCGCCTATTTTCTTGCGCAGATTGGACATATGCACGTCCAGCGCCTGGCCGTCGCTATTGGGTAGCGCACGCGCTTCGAGTTCACGGCGTGTTAGTACGCGATCCGGATATCGCATCAATGCATGCAACAAACCAAATTCGGTTTTCGATAACACGACAGCACCACCATCACGCGTCACCAACATGCGCCGATCGTCCAACACAAGGTCTTTGACTTTCCAGACAGATTCACCTGATTCGTTCCAGCCGGTAGACCGACGCACTACTGCGCGCAACCGTGCGAGGAGTTCTGTCGTGACAAACGGCTTGACCAGATAATCATCTGCGCCGAGATCCAGGCCGCTCAATCTGTCTTCAAGACTGTCGCGCGCAGTGATCACAAGAATCGGAACGGTCTTCCCTTCGGATCGGAAGTAGCGCAGCAGTTCCAGACCGTTGCCGTCGGGTAGCCCAAGGTCGAGCAGTATCGCGTCGAACGGCTCGTCCTGGACCCAATTCTTGGCCTCCAGTATGCGGCGTACCCACACCACCTCTTGCCCTGCGTCCTGCAACGCAGACTGCAAGCCGCGGCCCAGTTCCAAATCATCTTCAATTAGGCAGATTTTCATTTTCGTAGTGTAGCAGCCACAACTTAAGAATGCCTTAAGAACCTTCTTAGAAATCCTTTAGGGAGCATCCGCACAATCGCTTCCATGTTCAACGGCGCTGTGTCATCGCAGGAATTTCGCTTTGATATGCACACATTACTCGTTAGGCGCACTGCCGTCGACAAGGGAATCACAAACCCGAACAAAAAAATATTCAAGTTTTATTAACAGGCCGGATTCACATCCAACGGCCAAATTGATGGGGGTATAAATGAAGAGAAATCTGACACCAATTGCATCCGGGGTCGCACTATTTTTGATGAGCGCTGCCGTATCTGCACAGACGCAACCAGATGCGTCAATTCAACAAGTGGTTACAACCGGTATACGCGCATCGTTGCAGCAATCGCTGACTGTAAAACGCAACGCGGAAACGCATGTAGACGTCATAACCGCGGAAGATGTGGGCAAAATGCCGGACAAGAATGTGGCTGATTCGCTGCAACGCCTTCCTGGCGTCAACGTCGCTGCTGCTGGTGGTGGCGAGGGTAGCTTTGGCGAAAACGATCGTGTCGCTGTTCGCGGCACACCGTTTGGCTTGACGCTGACGACACTGAATGGGCATACCGTATCAAGCGGCGACTGGTATTCCGATAACATCGTTGGCGGCGGCCGCAGCGTGAGCTTTTCATTGTTCCCATCGGAACTGATAGGCCGCGTCACGGTACACAAAGGCGCAGAAGCTGATTTGCTTGAGGGTGGCGCAGAAGGCGTTGTAGACATCGAAACGCGCAAGCCATTGGACTTCAAGAAAGCCATTAACGGCCAGGTTAGTCTCGGCGGCGTGTATTCCTCCAATGCCGGCAAAACAGACCCACAGGTAAACGGTTTGGTCGCCTGGAAGAATGAGGCCAGCACATTGGGCTTCCTGGCTCAGGCGTTTTATGAAAAGCGTACCTTGAGCCGCATCGGTCAGGAAAATGATATCTGGGGCGCCGGCCAGACTGCCGATCCTGGCACCTCGCTCGCCACTGCTGTTGGCGGCCCCGCACTGGTAGTCCCTTACCTGGCCGGATCAACATGGTTCCAGCAAGTTCGTACGCGCAAGGGCGGCCTGATTGACTTTCAAATCAAGCCATCCAATGATTTCTCTCTAGATCTCACTGCATTCCATTCGCATCTCGATGCGCCGAACATGAACAGCAATTTCATGCAGACCCTTGGTCGCATGTTAGGGCCATCGTGGGCAGGAGCCGGTTCAAGTTATCCTGTTGCCAATCTTTCCGGCACTCTTAATAATGGTGTAATCAATCAACTGACCGCTACGGTCCCGGCCGGCTGTGCTCCAGCTGTTTGCGGCACCATATCCAGCGCTGTGCAAGAAGAGTTCGATCGTCCTGTAGCTGAAAGCCAGTCTCAATTTGTCAACCTGGATGGTAAGTTACGCGTAAGCGATAACCTCTCATTCAGCGGCAAGATCGGCGCTACCAAAGGCGTTGGCAATACCGTCAGCGGAGCACTGGGCGTTTGGATGCCATGGACTGGCGGCAGCTATGCGATGCATGGTCTGGATACAGTTTCGTATACCACTCCTGGCTCAGACACTTTCTCCATCGGCGGCAATCAGGCAACACCTTACACCTATGGCTCGCACGTAACTGCGATTGACAAGGAATCTTACGCTCAACTTGATGGCGTATATAAAACCACCCTGGCAGCGGTTCCAACCGTGAAATTCGGCTTCCGTGCAGCCGAGCATAAACGCGACCTGACTTCCATCGGAATCAACGCGTTGCCCGGTCTGGATAATCCAGCGAACTTGCCGATGTCCGGCTTGACCAGCTTTAATTCTTTGGATGGCGGAACTTACTGGACGTTCTCGCGACCTGCGGTTAACGGTTGGCTGGCGCAATACGCAACCTTCAACCAGGAACTTAAACAAAATGAATTCTCCATTAAAGAGCCAACGCAGTCGGCTTACGTGATGGCGGAGTTCGGTAGTGAGGGTCTGTCCGGTAATTTTGGTGCGCGCATTGTGCATACAACAGAAGATGTGAATCGCTATGAGTTGGACCCTACCGCCAATTACGCCCTGGTTAACTACAAGCGGAGCTACAACGACGTTCTTCCTAGCGCGAATTTCCGGTTGGATGTATCAAAAGATACCATCGCACGCTTCTCTGTCAGTCGCACGATGGCCCGTCCGGAACTCGGACAAATGGCTGGCCTAGATCTGCGTGATGTCCAATTGCACGGCAACGTAGGCAACCCGACTCTGAAACCCATTTATGCCAATACGGCTGACGTAGACTGGGAATGGTATTTTGCGCCTAAGTCGATGCTGTCGGCTGGTGCGTTCTACTCTGCATTGGATGGATATGTTACGTATGGTTCGAGCACAGCGACGTTCTACAATCAGCTTCTGAAACAGAACAGTGTGTATGGCACAAGCACGCCGCTGAATACGACCGCCGAAGTTAAAGGTGCTGAATTTTCGTACGTGCAAGACCTTGCGGGTGGATTCGGCCTTAACGCCAACTACACCTATACCATCGGTGCTGAAACAGGCCATGCTCCTGGTTCTGCATGCGGCGATACGGTTCATCCTGACTGTACGATGATTGGTACATCGAAGAACGCTTATAACTTGGGCGCCTTCTATGAAAACAATAAGTTCAACGCGCGTATCACCTATAGCTTCCGCTCTGGCTTCTTGAATGGCACAAGTCGTAACAGTGCATTGTTCCAGGATTCCATCGGCACACTGTCTGCTTCGCTTGGTTACCAGATTACCGATAACTTCAGCGTGACATTGGATGGCAAGGACCTTAACGACCCACTGGTAAGGTCTATCGTCCACACTCCTGGAGCTGCAGATACTCCGGGTTCGCTATACAAGAATGGCCGCCAATTGTATGTCTCATTGCATGCAAAGATATAACTGACGATGCTACCGAGGAGGACGCGATCGCTGATGTGTCCTTTTCTGCAGCCAGTTGATATTTTGTTTCGGGCCGGACCGCTTTTACCAGGTGGAACGGAGATGTAATCAAAGCAAGGCATCGCATGGTGCCTTGCCTTTTTCAATGTAGAGCAGGCTGAAAATATATGATCGCTCCATCCGCAATTAAAAAAATCATCATCGTCGGTGGCGGCTCTGCCGGATGGATGACCGCCATGATTCTTGCAGATACACAGATTAAAAAAGGGATAGAAATATCCGTCCTCGAATCGCCGTCTGTCGGCGTCATCGGTGTGGGTGAGGGCTCTACGCCCATTTTGAAAAATTTTTTCGATAGCCTGGGGATCGAAGAAACGGAATGGATGCCGGAATGCAACGCCACCTATAAGTCCGGTATCACGTTTGACAAGTGGTCTACCAAGCCCGGCTTTGAAAGCTACTTCCATCAATTCGTAACAATGGTGGATAACCTTACGCTGCCCACCTTCATCAAGAATGTTCGAGCACGATTAAATGGCGCCGATGTGCATGCCCATCCCAACCGTTTTTTCCTGTCATCTCATTTGGCAAACAATAATCTGGCTCCCAAAGCCGACCATAATTTCCCATTTTTTACGACCTACGGCTATCACTTCGACGCCATGTTGTTGGGGGCTTTCCTCAAAAAGAAAGCATTGGAGCGTGGCGTGAAATATGTAAGTTGTCATGTGGTTGATGCGCAATTGGACCAGCAAGGAAATATTGCTTCCGTGACGACGAAAGAAGGAGAAGTCCATAGCGCAGATTTTTTTATTGACTGCTCAGGGTTTTCCGCACTACTGATCGACAAAGTTCTCGCGACGCCCTTCGTCAGCTATTCCAGCAATTTGCTGAACGACGCGGCCGTTGCGATGCCCACCCCGATAGGAGACGCGATTCCGTCCCAAACCATTTCAACTGCGTTGAAATATGGATGGGCCTGGAAAATTCCGTTAACCAACCGCTTTGGTAATGGTTATGTTTATAGCTCGGCATTTTGTTCTGCAGACCAAGCGGAGCAGGAATTGCGGGAAAAGCTGGGTCAGTTGGATGCGGATACTCCTGCAAGGCATTTGAAAATGAAAATTGGCCGGGTAGTAAAACACTGGAATAAAAATTGTCTGGCTGTTGGCCTGTCGCAAGGATTTTTAGAGCCCCTGGAAGCGACTGCACTTTATCTCACGCAAATGACGGCTGCCATTTTCGTTTTGTTTTTTGATAAAGGTGATTTTAGTGAAGCTGCTCAAGATATTTATAATCAGCAAATTAATGAATACTTCGACGGACATCGCGACTATATCGTTGCGCATTACAAAACAAATTCAAGAACAGATACCGACTATTGGCGAGCCAACGCCGCCAATCTGGATGGCATGTCAGATTCCCTGAAACACATATTCAGCACATGGCTGGAAGGCAAGGATCTGGCAGCGGAAATTCGACGTCAGAATATCGAAATGTATTATCCAATACCGTCCTGGTATGCACTCATGGCCGGCATGGGGATTTTTCCTGCGTCAATAAAATCAAGCCCGGATAATCATCAAATGGAAAAGAACGAGATGGCATATTGGGACGACTTCATGCAGCGTTGCACCTTGAATTTCAAAGATCACAGAACGGTACTCAGTACCGTTCGAGTATAGGTCGAGAAATACTCCTTCTTCACAAAAGGATCCGGCAGCGCCTGCGGCACTTCTTGTCCCACGTCCTGCAATGCTGACTGCAAGCCCCGGCCAAGTTCCAAACCATCTTCGATTAGACAAATTCTCATTTTTGTAGCGCAGTAGCCACAACTTAAGAAAGTCTTTAGAACCTTCTTAGAAACCCTTTAGGGAGGATCCGCACAATCGCCCTGATGTTCTTCGAGGATGCTGATATTTGTTTTGTCCGTATTTGTTATTAATTGGACTTACGCAAAATGACCGAAAAATCACCGCGGGAACGACGAATTTGTACCGTATGCGTAAGTCCTAATTGAGCAAAAACGCATTATTCGTCTGAGTATTTATTAGGGCTACCAGGCTCTGCGTAAGGTCAGTTATCAGGACTACGCAGTTGGTTTTGTCCCCTACTCCCGTAGCAGTGGGAGAGGGTTAGGGGTGAAGCAGGGGTTTCATGGGGCATGCCCCATGCTTGCGTAACGGTATCTGCTTGCAAGCAGATATGCGCACTGTAAGTGAGGGTCTGCAGCGGTCGCATTTAAATAAATTTTTGCATCAGCCGCTGTTTGTCCTGCGCATTCAGCAGTTTGAATGTGCAGCCTTTCTCGGCAAAGAATGACGGCGCGTAGTGGCTCCGTCATTTTTCGCGCTTTATTTTACTGCCGTGTGAAGCGGGGCAAGTTGCATGGCGCATCGGAAATCAATGCGGCGAATATTGCTGTTGATGCGTTGATGATGAACAAACAGGAGCAGTGTGATGGGAATGGATTTTTCAGAACAAGGGCAAAGTCCGAAGAAGTTTACGGGACTTGCGATAGTCGTATTTCTGCATGTAGTCATCGTGTATGCGCTGCTCACGGGGCTGGCGCGCAAGGTCGTCGAAGTCATGGCCAAGCCGGTAGAGACCAAGCTTATCGAAGAGGTCAAACCGCCACCGCCGCCGGATTTACCGCCGCCGCCACCGCCCAAAATGGTCGCACCGCCACCGCCGTTCATTCCTCCACCGGAAGTGCAAGTACAGGTCCCGCCACAAGTCAACGTGATTGCCAACACAACCGCCGTCAAGTCGGAGGTGCCGTTTGCATCACCGCAGCGCGACGTAGGTCACAATCCGGTCAGGACGAACGCCGTCGTCGCCGCCAGTGCCTGCGCCGAACTGGACTACCCGGCGCGTTCGCTGCGCAATGAAGAAGCCGGCATTACCACTCTGGCGTTCCTGGTCGGACTCGACGGCAAAGTCGTCGACTCCCGGATCGACAAGACCAGTGGCTTCAAGGATCTCGACAATGCTGCCCTGGCTGGATTATCGAAATGCAAGTTCAAACCTGCCACCGTCGATGGCAAGCCGGAACAGACCTGGTCAAAATTGCGATATGTATGGAAACTGGACTGACCGAAAGACTTGCCGCCTCACCGGAATATGGAATGGATTTATTTCATCGACGGAGCTGGACGGATACGGCACCAGACGTGACCGATGGAAAGGGACTTCCGTTTTGCGAGTGGCGCAATTGCTTTGCATGTGTGGTTAGTTCCCGGGAGTTTTTCCTGACATTTGAAAGTGGAGTGCTTAATCGTTGTGCAATGGCAATCGCCTTACTACACTGGCAAAAGGCAAGTACAGAGGCAT
>Ga0207095_10041_pt1 | contig 38864 bp, 36 predicted proteins | sample Alteio_BWMinHeat_88_FD_153529 | JGI IMG/M metagenome (GOLD analysis project Ga0207095, IMG submission 153529) | Enriched cells from forest soil in Barre Woods Harvard Forest LTER site, Petersham, Massachusetts, United States -... | ecosystem: Environmental > Terrestrial > Soil > Temperate forest >... | reverse complement strand
AAAGATCCACGAGTATTTCCAAGCCGGCGTGGAACAAGTGTGGGTCGTTTTCCCGGTGGATGGGGAAGTCTACGTCTACTCCTCGCCGACAGACGTGCGCATTCTCCAACGAACGGACACACTGGATGGCGATCCTCTTCTGCCAGGATTGAATCTCAATCTAGCGGACTGGCTGGCCGCGCCCGCCGCCAACTAGCGATCCTTCGTGATGTTCGGTCTTGCCCGAAAGCCGCGGGACGCTAGGCTTGGGGTCATGTCCGGACTTTCAGCGCTAAACGCATCTCGACCCGGCGGCCGCATTCTTGGGATTGATCCCGGCTTGCAGATCACTGGGTACGCCGTCGTCGAAGTGGGGGCGCGCGGACCGGTCGTTTGCGAAGCCGGCGTCATCCGCTCGACCGAGAACCGTTCTTCCGCCGATCTGGCACAGCGCGTTCGCTCCGTGTACACTGGTATAGTTGAAGTGATCGAGCAGTTTCAACCCCAGGCGGTGGTGGTGGAGCAGCTTTATGCCCATTACCAGCATCCGCGCACGGCGATCTTGATGGGCCATGCGCGCGGGGTGGTCTTTCTGGCGGCGGCGGAGAAGGATTTGCCCGTGGTCAGCTACAATGCCACGAGCATTAAGAAGACGATCACGGGCCACGGGCGCGCCTCGAAGGGGCAGATGCAAATCACCATGCAGCGGGAACTGGGCCTGGCAAAACTGCCCGAACCGCCCGACGTGGCCGACGCTCTGGCGGCGGCGCTGTGCCATTACTATGTGGGGAAGCGGCCCGCGTGAGGAAGCGCGATGATTACGAAGATCACGGGGACGCTCAACCGGGTGTTGGACGAAGAAGTCCGTTTGCAGGTAGGGCCCTACGAGTACCAGATTTTGGTGCCGGAGTTTGTTCGGCGGCACGTGCAGACGCGTGTCGGCGAGGAAATCACGCTGCACACGAGCGAATATCTCGACGGCAATCCGATGCAGGGCAAGGTGGTGCCGCGGCTGCTCGGGTTCTCCAGTGAGGCGGAATTAGAGTTTTTCGAGCTGTTCTGCACCGTGGACAAGGTTGGCACGCGCAAGGCGATCAAGGCGCTGGTCCGGCCGATCAAGGAGATTGCCGATGCGATCCAGCGTCAGGACCCGAAGTGGCTGACGACGCTGCCGGGCGTCGGGGCGGCGACGGCCGAGCAGATCGTGGCCACGCTCAGGCGAAAGGTGACGAAGTTCGCGCTGATGGCATCAGCGCGCGAGACGGAAGATGGGGCGCCGCCGACGGCAGTGATGGACGGCAACTTGATTGAAGATGCGTACCGGGCGTTGATGAGCGTAGGGCTGAGTCCCGCCGAGGCGCGCAATCGGCTGGACGTGGCACTTGCAAACGGCAAAGCATTCAAGACAGTTGAAGAAGTCTTGCTCGAGATTTACAAACACCGTTGACTCCGGAAAAGCCGATAAGAAGTGATCGCATGGCGGACCGTTTTGGAGGGATCCATGCCTCGTGAACCCATCGTCTCCGCGCAGAATCCGGAGGAAGACAAGCAGCGCGACGCCGCGTTGCGGCCGAAGTGGTTGCGCGAGGTTGTCGGCCAGAAGGCGGTGGTGCAAAGGCTGAACATCGTCCTTAAGGCTTGTAAGAAGCTGAGGGAGCCGGTGTCGCACATTCTGTTTGACGGGCCGCCGGGGTTGGGGAAGACAACGTTCGCCACCGTGCTACCGCACGAACTTGGCACCAATATTCAGATGACCAGCGGCCCTGCCCTGTCGAAGCCCGCCGACTTGTTGCCGTTTCTCACGAACGTCGAGGAAGGATCGTTTCTTTTCATCGACGAAATCCATCGCATGCCGCGAGTTGTGGAAGAATTCATCTATCCGGCGATGGAGGATTTCCGCATCGATATTATCCTGGGCGAGGGAATCAACGCGCGCACGATTTCGATGAAGCTGAAACGATTCACCCTCATCGGCGCGACGACGCGGAGCGGGATGCTGTCCGGCCCGATGCGCGACCGGTTCAAGATGCACGAGCACCTGGAGTTTTATAGCGTCGAAGAATTGGCCGAGATCGTCCGCATCAATGCCCGCAAGCTGGCGACCGCCATCACCGACGACGCGGCGTTGGAACTGGCGCGTCGCAGTCGAGGAACGCCGCGCATTGCGAACGCCCGTCTTTGGTGGACGCGGCACTACGTCACGAGCGAGAGCGACGGCAAGATCACGCTGGATCTTGCTAGGGAAGCCCTCAAGATGGCGGAGGTGGACACGGAAGGGCTCGACAAACAGGACCGCCGGTATCTTGAGACACTGGTCGGCGTCTTTGAAGGCGGGCCGACGGGGGTCGAGGCGCTGGCGGCGACCATGAATCTGCCAGGGGATACGCTCAGCGAGGAGATTGAGCCCTATTTACTGCGGGAACAGTATATGATCCGCACGGCGCGCGGCCGGGTGGCGACGGCGCGGGCGTACCAGGTCCTTGGGAAGGCGATGAAGGCGGACGGAGATGGTCCGCAAGGGGGCCTGTTCAACTGAGAGCTTTCACCGCGCTGCCAACGCTACACTTCCGAAGTCCTTAAGACTTCGGAAGTGTAGCGTGCAAGATTCATGAATCATGGGGGTCGGTAGTTGACCCGCTCTAAGTTGGCTGTTCCAATATTCTCCACGTTAGCCGGCGCGGAGGCCCCTTCGTGCGGCGTTCGCACAAGAGGCACCCTTCAACGCCGAGGTGCAGACTCCGAGCAATGACTGTCACGATCCATCTACCAGGGGTACTGCGCGCCTGTTGCGGGGGCGCCTCGGAGCTATCGCTGTCGGCATCGAGCGTGCGTGTCGCGCTTGAGCAAATCGAGCGGAGCTACCCGGCGCTGTATCGCAGCGTATGCGACGAGACGGGGACGGTGCGGCGCCACGTGAACCTGTTCGTGAACACGTCTCACATGCGCGACCGGGAAGGGCTTGATACGGCGCTGGCGCCAGGGGACGTTATCACCATACTGCCCGCGGTTTCAGGAGGTTGAACATGCCGAAACGCGTGATTCTTTGCATCGGGACCAAAAAGGGCGTGTTCGTCGCCGAGGCGGCGAAGGCCCGGAACAAGTTCGCGTTGCGAGGGCCCTTCGGGTCCGGGGTTGCGGTCTACACGGCGCTGATCGACACGCGTGGGAACCCGCGCCTGTATGCGTCGAGCTGCAACGCCTTCTTCGGCATGAAGGTCCTCGTCTCGAGCGATCTCGGCAAAAAGTTCAAGGAGACGAAGTCCGCTCCGGCTTTCCCGAAGGAGGACGGACGCGCGCTCGCCAACATCTGGTCGCTCGAAGCGGGCGACAACAAGAAGGATCTCTGGTGCGGGGTGGAGCCGGCGTCGCTCTTCCGCAGCAGCGACGGCGGCGATTCTTGGGAGATGGTTGGGGGCATCAACAACCATGAGCACGCGCGCAAGTGGCAGCCCGGCAATGGCGGGCTGTGCATGCATACGATCCTGCGCGACGGCGAGCGCGTGCATCTCGGCATCTCGACCGGCGGCCACTACCTGAGCGAGGACGGCGGCCAGACATTCACGGCTGCCAACAAGGGCGTCGGCGCCGGTTTCACACCCGATCCCTTCCCCGAGTTTGGCCAGTGCGTTCACAAGATCGCCCGCCACCCGGACGCGCCCGGCCGGCTGTACATGCAGAACCACGGGGGCTGGGGCGAATGGGACGGTCCTGGGGGGGGCGGCGGCCGGACATCGGCGTGCTGCGCAGCGACGACCACGGCCACACCTGGCGGTCGATCGCCAAGGGCCTGCCGTCCGACTTCGGCTTTCCGATCGTGGTGCACCCGGACGACCCCGACACGGTCTACGTGATGCCGCTGGAGGGGATGACGCGCACCTGTCCGGGCGGCGCGCCGGCGGTCTGGCGCAGCGAGAACGGCGGCGATTCGTGGAAGCGGCTCGCTCGCGGGCTGCCGAAGAAGGAGAGCTTCTTCACGGTTCAGCGCGACGCCATGGACATCGACGACCTCAAGTCGCCCGCGCTCTACTTCGGGACCACGACGGGGCAGCTTTGGATCGGGCACGACGGGGGCGAGGAGTGGAGCTGTTTGTTTGATTCGCTTCCGCCGATTCATTGCGTGAAGGTCGCGGTGGTTTGACTTCACCAGATAACGAAAGGGAGAAGAAGTGTTGAGAAGAGGAGGAGACGCAGCTCTTTTTTGAGAACCGATTTGTGTGAAAAGAGCTGCGTCACCTTGTCCTCTTCAGAGGAGGGAGCGATGGGGTTCATCGGGTGGTGGCCGGGGCTGCCGTGGTGGCTGCGCGTCGGCGTGGCCTGCGTGTTCCTGCTGCTGTCTACGATCTTCTTGCTGGCCGGGCGCATCTGGCCCTGGGGGTGGGTCGTCGGCTTCGTGCTGCTGATCTTCTCCTTCCCGTCGAAGTCGGAGAGGAAGGGCTATCACGACTTCTAACGGCACCGGGCGCCATCCTTTCGCGGCACTGGCAGCCAAGTTGTGACAGTTGATTGTCACTCGGTGGCCGCGAATGCATGGCATCCTGGACCAGCGCCGGTTGGGTTCATCACCAGTTATGCCACACAAGAAATCATCATCATGGGACTCAATCCGTACTGCTTACGACATGGCCAGCGAGGCGTATGCGCGGAAGTTCATCAACGAACTCGATCACAAACCGCTCGATCGCGAGTTGCTCAAGCAGTTCGCCGCGGTCATCGGTGCAGAGCGGCCGGTACTTGATATTGGTTGTGGTCCCGGGCACACGACGGCTCATCTGACTTCCTTGGGTCTCAAGGCCACCGGCATCGATCTATCCCCAAAAATGATCGAGAGGGCATCGGGGTCATTTCCGCAATCACGCTTCGCCGTGGGCGACTTCCTCGCGCTACCCAATGAATCCGCGTCCATCGCCGGCATTCTCGCGTTCTACTGTATCGTTCATTTGACGCCGGATCAGCTCGTTGGGGCGTTCTCGGAAATGCATCGGGTTCTCAGAGGCGGCGGTGTTCTCCTCCTTTCCTTCCATGTCGGGTCGGAAGTTGTCCGTGCCGAGAACTTCCTCGATACCAACGCGGTTCTTGACTTCACGTTCTTTGAGCCCGTACAGATTGAAGCTGCCCTGAGGGCAGTCGGCTTCGACCCGATTGATGTTCGGATGCGAGCGCCGTACGATATCGAATATCCCAGCAAACGCTGTTATGTCTTCGCGCACAAGCCGCAAAGTATGGCACCCGGCGCAAGTAACTATGGCAAGGCAGTGCCCTAGCTGTGGCCGACCGAACGCGGACACCGCTGGCCCGTGTGTCTGCGGCTATAGCTTCTCTGCCCGAACGGGTACGGAGCGCACTGCCCTCGGACCAGGCGCGGTATTGCTCGACCTTGCCGTGATCGTAATTGCGATCGGGGCTACCGGCATCGCCGTCTGGGCCATTGCCCAGGTGGCCACTGGCTTCCATTCGGGGTTCTTGTTCCTGCTGGTCATCCTGCCGTGGGTCGGGACGCTTTCCTTCCTCTTGCGGCGTCATTGTTACCCGAATACCTCCGTCTGGCGGGCGGGGTCGATCTCCCACCTTGATCCCATTCCCGCGCCAATGGGGCGGAAGCTGTATGTCACGTTTCTGGGTGCCGTCCATATAGTCTTGGGGATGCTGCTGGTCTACGTGATCCTCTCGCGCACCTGGAACGCGACCAAGTTTGGCGCCCCCGAAACGTCCATGGCGTACGACCTCCTGCACCCGTGGTCGGTTGCCCCGCTTTACCAAACACCCATTCCCGACCCCAAGGGTGGCGCCGGGCCGCCGACGCAGGCCCCGTGGTGGCTCTTCCCCGGGGTCGGTCTCGTCCTCTCCTTGGTGGCACTCGGCTGGTGCGGGACCTTGGAAACGAACACTCGACGGAATGAATTGGGGGGCATACCGCAGGTATACGGACCAGACCTGTCGTGGGCTCGCGTCGCCGCCATACTTGCCTTGTTGCTTTTTTGGGTTCCGGCAATCGGATTGGTCGCCGGGATCGTGGCCTTTTGGCTCAACCGGCGTTCCCCGACGTGGACGTACCGCACCGGCCAGCTTGGCCTTCTGCTGGCTGGGTTCGTGCATGCCGCAATCGCTCTTGTGTTCGTGATTGCGGCGGTGAATGGGTAGTGCTTAGCGAAAGGATGTAGTTGACAAGGCCGGCATCACGGCCTTTGTGGCACAAGGCCGTTGCAGCCGGCTGGGCAACAGTATTTGGTATTGGTCGGTCCCATGCAGTTTGCCTGCTTTCAGATGGTGTGAGGAACTCGTCACGATGAATCTACCACGAGAGCTTCGAACCGAGCGGCTCTACCTGCGGCGTTGGGTGTTGGATGATCAAGAGCCGTTTGCCAGGCTGAACGCCGATGCACGGGTGATGGAGTTTTTTCCGTGTGCGCTGGCGCGGGAGGAGAGTGACGCGAGGGTGGACCGGATTGAGGCGCATTTCGAGAGGCATGGGTTTGGGCTGTGGGCGGTTGAGATTCCGGGCAGCACACGGTTCGCAGGGTTTATTGGACTTTCGATCCCGGTCTTTGAGGCGCCTTTCATGCCCTGCATCGAGATCGGCTGGCGCCTTGACGCCGAGCATTGGGGCCGCGGCTATGCGACGGAAGGCGCGCGGGCGGCACTGGAATTTGGGTTCCAGTCGCTGCGCGTGGAGGAGATTGTCTCGTATACGGTTCCGGGAAATGTTCGCTCCAGGCGGGTCATGGAGAAAATCGGCATGACGCACTCGGCACGGGACGATTTTGATCACCCGGTGTTGCCGGAGGGGCATCCGCTGCGACGGCATGTTTTCTACCGGATTGGGCGTCCCAAGCTGGCCGAACAGGACGTGCAAGGCGGCCGGGAACTGATTAACGGTGCGTGATTCGGCAGCATACAAGCCTGAAGCGCAAGTGAAGGGCGCCCCTGGCATGCGAGGGAAGCCCTTCGCTTGCGCTTCAGGCTTGTGTGCATAAACGTTTAATCGTGGGTGAAGGGCACGATGCTCGTGCCGGTTTGTTTCCGGCGGCCGCTCAGATTGTCAACGCCCGATCGCGCGCTACAATGTCCCACTTCTCCGTCACCCTGCCCTGCTCCACGACCAGGGCCTGCTTGTGCAGCGCCACGGTCGGGCAGATGTGGGTCGGCACCGCGTAGAGGACCGAGCCGGTGGGGAACTTGGCGGCGGCGGGGGTTTCGACGACGTAGTGCTCCTCGTTGTGCAGGACCGGAGTAACGTCAGGCACGTCGAGCAACACTAAGCGCTTGCCGGCCGGGGGGTCGCCGGCGACGGCTTTGTAGCCGAGATCGAGCGTCAACCGATTTGGCGTGGGGCGGCTGATGACGCGGGTGAGCAGAAGCGCGGCAGGCGCGAAGTCCGCAAGGTCGGCGAACTTACTGCCGTAGCCGTGATCGTGGAGGAAGCAGGTGCCGGGAGACAATTCCAGGCCGGGTAGTTGCATGCGCGCGTAAATCGGGAACGTCGGCGTGCCGCCCATTACGAGGCGTGGCACAGGCAAGTGTTTTCGTTCGAGTTGGGAACGCAGCGCGAGAACAGCGTCCAGTTGGCGGTGTACGGCCGCATGCCGTTCGGTCGGGTCTTCCTGGTGGAGATGACCGTCGTAGACGTGCAGGCCGCCCGCTTTAAGGCCTGGAGAGCGCGCGATTTGTTCATACAAGGCAATGGCTTCCGGTCCGGGGGCGATGCCGGTGCGGTTTTGGCCCACGTCCACGTCCAGGAGCACGTCCACGGTCTGCTCGGCGGAATGCATGGCTTGAGACAACTCTGCGACCGAAGTGGCGTGATCCGCCGTGGTCGAGAATTGGCAGCTGGGAAACGACTTCACCAATCGGGCGAGCCGTGCGCAGTTGGGTCCAACGAGCGGATAGGCCAGCAACACGTCCCTCGCGCCGCAACTCGCCAGCATCTCCGCCTCGGCGATGGTGGCGCACTTGTGCTTGGTCACTCCCGCTTCCAGTTGCATCCGGACGATTTCGCGTGTTTTGTGGGTCTTGACGTGCGGCCGCAGACGGTTTGGGTCGCCCGCGATGGCGAGGGCGGAAGCCAAGTTTCGGCGGATGACGTCCTTGTAAAACAGGAGCGCCGGGCTTGGGACGCTATTCGGATCGGCGAGGAAATACGTCGCGTTCATGGTCGGTCCAGGCGTAGACAAACGGGTCAAATGGCGCGCCAATCGTAACATATGGAAGGGGATACCGAAATCATGGACGGGTCGGCGTCACTTCTCCCTTTGCACTCGCTACGGGCGGCTGTACCATCAGGCGACGGCTACTCGCGCTTGTCTCAGTGGTTTCGCACGGGTTCGGGCCGCGGGTCCGGCAGGATTAGAAGGTCGTCGCGTTGGCCCGGCGACCCGAACCCGAGGCGCCCTACTCTTTGATTTCAGGACAATCATGTTTTGTTCGGTCGTTCGGAGACGCGGCGTTATGGCTCGGCACCTGTTCATGGCAATTGGCCTTACACTTCTCGTTATCTTCCCTGTGAACGCCGCGGAACCGAAACCGAATACGTCGCGCGGCGACAAGATGTTGGAGGAGTATTTCAAACGGGAAGCGCAGGTCGTGGCGGACGCCTGTCTCGCGGATGTGATGACAAAAGCCGACTGGGAGAAGCAACGTCCGGAGCTGCGGCGGCAATTCCTCGACATGATGGGGCTCTGGCCGTTGCCGCCGCGCACCGACTCGAAGCCCGTCGTCACGGGCAAGTTCGATGCCGGCACGTTCGCCGTGGAGAAACTGTATTTCCAATCCAGTCCGGGTCTCTACGTTACCGCCGATCTATACCTGCCGAAGGATTTGTCAAAGTCAGTTCCTGTGATTCTCTACCAGTGCGGGCATTCGGAGAACGTGATCGACAGAATTTCGTACGGCAACAAGGTTGGGTATCAGCAACATGGCGTTTGGTTCGCCGAGCACGGCTATGCCTGCTTGATGGTGGATACGCTGCAATTGGGTGAGGTGCAAGGACTCCATCACGGCACGCACCACTTGAAAATGTGGTGGTGGCAGACACTCGGCTACACGCCGGCCGGCGTTGAATGCTGGAACGCGATGCGGGCGCTAGATTACCTGGAAACGCGCAAGGACATTGACGCGAAGCGCATCGGCGTGACCGGCCGGTCGGGGGGCGGGGCGGGCAGCTGGTGGATCGCGGCGGCGGACGACCGGCCCCAGTGCATCATTCCGGTGGCGGGCATTGCCGATCTGCAAGCGCACATTTCCGAGGCGTCGCGGCAATTCCCGAAAGGGGTGATCAGCGGGCACTGCGACTGTATGTATTTCGTGAACACCTACCGCTGGGACTTCGCTACCGTGGCGGCCCTGTGCGCTCCGAGGCCGTTGATGCTCGGCAACAGCGACGCCGACGGCATCTTCCCCGTGGCGGGTTATCGCCGGCTGGCGGACAAAGCGCGGCGCACTTACGACCTCTACGGCGCGGGCGACAAGTTCGTTCTGCTGGAAACCGCCGGCCCGCACAAGGACACGCCGGAGCTACGGCTGGGCGCCTACCGCTGGATGAATCGCTGGCTCAAGGGCGACGACAATGACGTGAGCGAACGCGAGCGGAAGCGCTTCACGCCCCAAGAGCTCAAGGTCTTCGACAAGCTTCCGTCCGATGCGATCAACGCGAGCGTGCATGATACCTTTATTCGTCCTGCCGCTCCGGAGCTGCCCAGCTCCACGGAAGTGGCTCGCGAATGGTGGAAAGGGGAGCAGCTGGAATGGCGTGCGGCGCTGCGGGACAAGGTCTTCCGCGGTTGGGCGACGCGTGCGCCGGCGTTGGACGAGAAGCTCGCCGCCGACGTGACCCATAACGGACTGCGCCTGCGCGCCTTCGACTTCGTGAGCGAGGAGAACATCCCGCTGCGGCTTTGGTTGTTGACCGCCGAGCATGTGGAGAAGCCGAGCCTGGTCGTGCTGACGGCGGTGGACGAAGCCGGCTGGAAGGACTGGGCCGCCGATCTCGGGCCGGCGTTCAAGGACGCGCTGCAATTGTCCGAGACGCCGAAACTCAATGAGGCCAAGTTCACGCAGAACCTCAAGGCGCTAAGCGCCAACCACTGGGCGTTCGCGACGATTGCCCCGCGCGGCATCGGCCCGACGCGCTGGTCCGCGAGCGGGACGCCGGAGGAGGACCACATTTTGCGCCGGTTCGCCCTGTTGGGGCAAACGCTCGACGGCCAGCGCGTCTGGGACGTTCGCCGCGGTTTGGCCTTGCTGCGAACCGTGCCCGACTTGAAGGAAGCGCCCTTGTGGCTACAGGGCAAGGGCGAGATGGCCGGCATCGTGTTGTACGCTTCGCTTTTTGAGCCGGACGTGGCCCGGCTCGATTTGTGGCACCCACCCGCGTCGCACAAGCAAGGGCCGACGTTCCTCAACGTGCGCCGGTTTTTTGATATGCCCCAGGCGATGGCCCTCGCCTTTCCGCACCAGATTCGCGTGTACGTCAAAGACGACGCCGATGCCAAGGTGTGGTCCTGGCCGCTGGGCCTTCAGAAGTCACTCGGTCAGGAGTATCTCACAATCCGAGTCGTGCACGACTGACGACACTTCCGAAGTTTCCAGAGACTTGGGAAGTGTGGAGAGTTTATCCTTACCCTTTTCCCTTGGGAGAAAGCACCATGCCCGATGAAGCAAGTCCGTCGAACCCCGTCGTGGACATCCCGCAGGCGTCGCATGCGCAAGCGATTAGCATCGATATCAGCGCCATGACCACGTATTACGCGAACTTCTTTCGGGTGACGGGGACGCCGGAAGAACTGATCTTTGAATTCGGCGTGAATGCGGAGCACGGCCAGAAGACAATCACCCAGCCGATCAAACTTTCGCATCGCCTGGTGCTGAACTTTTTCACCGCCAAGAAACTGCTGGGGACGCTCTACTACGCCGTCAACCGCCATGAGAGCATGTTTGGGCCGGTGGAAACCGATATCCAGAAACGGTTGCGGACACCGCCGCCGCCGGCGCAGCAGTGAACGTATCAATCGTTTAGCCGCGACGCGGAGTCTTCGGAGCGGAGCGTGAGCCGCACCTCCCGCGCTCCGCTCCGAAGACACCGCGTCGCGGCTAATCGTATTCTGGCGTTGTTCCTAATTTCCAAATTTTTCTTCTTGACACCCGCCGGCGGGACCGATATTATCACCTAACCTAATATGTTAGGTACACGTTTTTTGGCCCAAGGGCACCAGCCCGGGAGGCGCGTTTTGTCCGATTTTGTGCCAAGCGAACGCGAATTGGAGATCCTCAAGGCGCTGTGGGAGATGGGCTCCGGCAGCGTCAGCGAGGTGCACCAACGCATGTGCCCCGGCGGCGAATTGGCCTTTAACACCGTGCAGACGCTGTTGCGGATCATGGAGAAGAAGGGCCTGGTCGAGCATCGCGCCGAGGGGCGCACGTTCATCTATCGCCCCAAATACAGCCGGGAGCGCGCCACCACGCGCTTCCTAAACAAGGTGTTTGACGGCGCGCTGGACCAGCTGGTCCTGAGCGTCTTGCGGGCCAAGGACGCCAGCCCGGACGAGTTGAAGGATCTGGAACGGCTTATCGCGAAGACCCGGCGGGATAAACAGACGCGCGAGCAGGAGGGCGAGTGACATGTCCTGGCAAGTGTCGGTCCTTCAGTGGTTGGTGCATGCCGCCGTGGGCGGCTGCCTGTTCCTCGGCGTTGGCTGCTTGGCGGTACACTATTGCCGCCAACCAGTCCGGCGCCTCCGAATGATTGAATTGACGTTGGTCGGCAGCTTGCTTGTTCCGTGGCTGAGCCAGCTACCGGTGCTGCCGCACTGGTCGCTTGGATGGCTGGACCTGGCGGCGCCCACGGTTGAAGAAGCTCCCGCCGCGCCGTCCGAGGAGGCAACGGTCGGGCAGACCAGCACATTACCGACTCCAATGATGCGTCCTGCCCTTGTCAGCGTGAATCCGGTCGAACCGGTCGTTAATTCCCAGTCCCCCGCACCCGTCGCGCCGCTGCCTGCCGAGGACGGGCCCGCGCCCGCGGCAACTTCCCCTGGCGTGGGCATCGATACGCCGTTTGTCGCTGTCGTGGTTTACGGGAGTGCGGTCTTCGGATTCATTATCTGGTGGATGGCGGGAGTCGTTCAATTGGTCCGTTTGCATCGATCGACCTCCGCGGTACCGCAATCGGTAACCGATCTGTTCCGCACGATTGCCGGGCCGGCGGGCGACTGTGTGAAGCTGCGGGCATGCGACCGGATCGAGCTGCCGTTGACGTTCAGCGGCTGGCGGCCCGTCGTCGTATTGCCGGGCGATTTATGCAGGGAAGGCGACAGCCCGGCATTGCGGTATTGCCTGGCTCATGAATGGTCTCACGTCGAGCAGCGCGACGCGTGGCGCTGGTATCTCGCAACGCTGGCTCAGTTCTTCTTCTTCTATCAACCGCTCTTTTGGTGGCTGCGCCGACAATTGCGCTTGTGCCAGGACTACCTGGCCGACGCCCGCGCGGCCGAGCAAGCCCCCGAAGCGGAGGATTACGCCGAGTACCTCATCGGTCTGGCCCGCCGCCGTCTGGGCGCTCCCGCAGCTCTGACCCTCGGCATCGGCGACGGCCGCTCCAACCTCTACCGGAGAATCATCATGTTGCTGCAAACGCGTGAACCCCTCGAACGCCGTTGCCTCGGCCGGTGGAACCTTGGCATTACCCTCGGCGCGGTCGTGTTGCTCGGCGCCGTTGCAGTGTTTCGCCTCGACGCCGGCGCGCCGGTCGACAAGAAGGACTCGCCCGTAAAGGAAGAGCCCAAGAAGGATGAGCCGAAGAAGGATGAGCCGAAAGCCGAGACGCTCCACTATACGGGACGCGTGTTCGACAAGGAGACGGACAAGGGCATCCCCGGCGCGACCGTGACGGTCCGACGGTCCCTTTACGGCGACCCGGAAGTCAAGGAGGAGGACAAGATCGTTCAAGAAACCAAGCATAAGACCGACGCCGACGGTAAATACAGCTTCACGATTCCGCCGGAACAAGTCGCCAAGCGGTATCTCTACATTGAGTTGGACGTTGAAGCCCCCGGCTACGCTCCGAGGTCGCATTTCGGCTACGCCTTGAGCATGATCTTAAAGAACGAAAAGACCGGAGGCCGGCCTTTCTTTGAAAACGTGGATATGCGCGCCGCCAAGGAAATCACCGGCGTCATCAAGACTCCCGACGGCAAGCCCGCCGCCGGCGTCAAGATCTTGGCGTATTCCAACACCGACAAGCGCGATGTCTTCGAGTATGGCTCCTTTGCCGATTGCAAGAGCGACAAGGACGGCGCGTTCCGCCTGTGGCTCATCACACCGGGTCCGGCAGTCTTCTGGATTCTCCCGGAGAAATATGCCCCTTCCACCCACGGTTTGAGGGACGATAAACGCGGCGATCTGGGAACCTACACGCTTCAAGATGGCATCACGTTCAAGGGCACGGTGCTTGACGCCAAGGGCAAACCGCTGGCCGGCGTGAACGTCAACGCCGAGCCGACGGAACGGAATGAGGAAATCCCAAACATCCCCGTGGCGGACGCCATCCGCCGTTCCGCCCTGACCAACGACAAAGGCGAGTTCGAAATGGCCCCGTTGCCCCCGGGAACCTATCAGGTGAAGCCCGACGAACACGTCGCCGATTCCACCAAGTACGACCGTAAGAAACACGCCGTGCCGGGCGTGTTCCTGGGCAAGAAGATTACGCTGAAGAAGGGCGAGATGCCCGAATTGCTCGAGGTCCGCGCCGTTCCGCACGTCGTCATCGAAGCCCAGTACATCGACAGCAAGGGCAAACCCACGCGCGGCCACGAGTGCTTCATTTTCGGCCAACTCGACGGCTTAAACTGGTTCGGCCAGGGCAAGGTCGACGCGGATGGCCACATTGTCGCGCAGATTCCGCACGGTTTGGAGAATGTCCAAGTCGATCTGATGACGAACGAGCATGGCGTCTTGCGGCATCGCATGAAGAAGGATGAGCCGCTGAGCAACAAACGGAAGCTGAATCTCGGGACGGTCATCGACGACGTCAAGGGCATTGAGATCGTCCGCTATACCGCGCCGATCTTGTTGGTAAAAGTGACGGTCAAGGAGGGGACCAGGCCCAAGAAGGTCGATGTTACCGCCGAATACGCGGAAGGGAAGGCGCAGTATGACGGAATGCTGATCCGCCTGAACGGCCGTCATTCGGACGTTTCCTTCGAGGAACAGGAAGACGGCCGATTCCGGTCCAGCCAACTCTTCCCCGATGAGGAAGCGACGGTCATCGCCTACGCCGAAGGCTTTGAGTCGAAGCCGATGAAGGTGAAATTGCCCGAAGGCGAATCGAAAGAGATCGAGTTGGTGCTGGAAAAGGCGCCGGAGAAAAAGGAAGAAAAGAAAGAGGAGAAGAAGTAGTTTGACGCCTCTCGTTCCCACGCGGCGCGTGGGAACGAGGTGCAAAGCGCTAGGCGAGATAATCGTCGAGGATGGTGGCATGGGCATGCGCGTCAGCTTTTTGATCGCAGCCGGGTTGATCGGGCTGGTTTCGCCGGTTCGCGGAGAGACCGTCGCGATGCCCAAAGGCGCGGCAGTCGGGCACGTCGACTTCGAGCGGCACGTCGCCCCGCTCTTAGGAAAGATGGGTTGCAACGCCGGCGCCTGCCATGGCTCGTTCCAGGGCAAAGGCGGACTCTACCTCAGTCTCTTCGGATACTCGCCGGAGAAGGATTACCTTGCCCTTACCCGCGACGGGCTGGGACGCCGGGTCGATGTCGGCGACCCTGACAAGAGCCTGATGCTCCTCAAGGCCACGGGCCAAGTCCCACATGAAGGCGGCAAGCGTTTTGACAGGAATTCGTGGCAATACCAAACCATCCGCAATTGGATCGCCCAGGGCCGCACGTGGGATGCCGGAATGGGAACGGTGAAAGGCATCGATGTCTCGCCGAAGGAACATCGGTTCTCGAAACCCGACGCGACGCTTCCCTTGAAAGTCACCGTTGGGTTCGCCGATGGAACCAGGGCCGATGTTACTCCATTCTGCGATTTCCGCGTAAAGGACGACGCCATTGCCGAAGTCACGTCGCTGGGCGAGGTGCGCGGCCTGCGTCCCGGCGACACGCCGATCATCATCTCCTACCGCGGCAGTCTCGTGACCGGTCGCGTGCTGGTGCCGACGCCGGTTAAGAATGAGTTCACCTTCCCCAAGGTGCGGGAGGAGAACTTCATCGACCGGGAAGTGTTTGCCAAGCTTCGCCAGCTCAATCTTGTTCCGTCCGACCTATCGGACGACGCGGAATTCCTGCGACGGGTGACGATTGACACCATTGGTTGCCTGCCCGCGCCGCAGGAGGTCCGCGCCTTCCTCGGCGACACGCGTGCGGACAAGCGGAGCCGTAAAATCGACGAACTGCTGTCGCACCCGATGCATGCCGCGCTGTGGGCGACGAAGTTCTGCGACATCACCGGCGCGAACGTGGATGTCATGGATGGCCCGCCGGAGCTTCGTGCCAAGCGCGCCAAGATGTGGCACGACTGGTTCCGCCGGCGCATCGCGGACAACATGCCGTACGACCAGATCGCGCACGGCGTTCTTTGCGCCACCACGCGCGAAGGACGGGACTTGAAGGCGTGGATTCAGGACGAAGTAAACCAGAACGGCGCACTGCTGAAGGGCTTCGACACCGATTACGCGAACCGGCAAAGCCTCGATCTCTTTTGGCGGCGCACCGCCGGCGACAGCTTCTTTCCCCTTGAACAGATGGCCGAATCGACCGCGGCCGCGTTCCTTGGCGTGCGCGTTGAATGCGCCCAGTGCCACAAGCACCCTTACGACCGCTGGACGCAAAGCGATTACCGCGCCTACGCCAATCTCTTCGCTCAGGTGAAGTTCGACAGCTCCCTCGAACTCACGATGGCCACGGAACAACTGCTAGAAGAACGTCGCCAAGCGCCGCCGGAGAAGAAGGGGCCGGCGATTCCCCGGCTCCGCGAAGTGTATTTCGACAACCAGCCGCTGCGCCGGTTGGCGAATCCCGAAACGCGCGGCGAATTGAAGGCCATGGCGCTCGGTGGTCCGGAAATCAGTTACGAAGGCGACGCCCGCGAAAAACTGTTTCAATGGCTGGTGCAACCGGACAATCCGTTCTTCGCCCGCGCGTTTGTCAATCGCGTTTGGCAGATCTATCTCGGTATGGGCGTGGTCGAGCCGGTGGACAACTTCTCGGTCGCCAATCCGCCGTCTAACGAACGGCTCCTCGACGCGCTGGCCCGGGATTTCGTCGATCATCACTACGACATTCGCCGCCTTGAACGTGCAATCCTGACCTCGCGGACTTACCAGCTGTCCTCGGCGCCCAACGAGAGCAACGCCAAAGACCGCACGAACTACTCCCACGCGATCGTGCGCCGCCTCATGGCCGAGGTGGTGGTGGACGTGCTGAATTCGGCGCTGGGAACATTGGAAGACTTCGGCCAAGACGCGCCGGCGGGCGCGCGGGCGATCGAGATCGCGCCCAATCGTGTTCGCAGTCCCGAATTGGCCCAGATCTTTCGGGTTTTCGGCCGGCCGGCGCGTACGTCCACCTGCGATTGTGAACGCTCCATGGAACCCGCCGCGCCGCAGACATTGTTCCTCATGAGCGACCCGCACGTGCTGAAAAAGATCGCGGGCGGGCGACTAAAGGCCCTACTGGCGGATAAGAAAACGGACCAGGAAGTGATTGACGAGTTATTCCTCGCGGCGCTAGGGCGATTTCCGTCCGACAAGGAGAAACAGGCGACACTGGATCATTTGAAAAACGCAAAAGATCGCCAGACCGGCTTCGTGGACGCCACCTGGGCGCTGATCAACACGCGCGAATTTATTGTGAACCACTGACTATCCCAAAATCCCCGGGTTGCATCCCGTGGGTTCTACGAGGAGGGTCACCCATGACCGATTGTGAACGCTTTCACCGCCGCGATTTCCTCAAGCTCGGGACGGCCGGCCTGCTCGGCCTCGGCCTTGCCGACCTACTGCGTCTGGAAGCGCGTGCCGGAAACGCCAAACGCAAGGCGACCAGTATTATCATGCTCTGGCTGGCCGGCGGCCCCGCCACGATCGACATGTGGGACCTGAAGTCCGACGCCCCCGAGAACATCCGCGGTGACTTCAAGCCGATTGACACGAGCGTCAAGAGCGTCCGCATTTGTGAGTTCCTGCCAAAAACGGCCAAAGTGATGGATCAGTGCACCCTCGTGCGCTCCCTGCATCACAACGTTGCCGCCCACGGGCCGGGCACGGTCTACATGACCACGGGCAATCGGCCCACACCCGCGCTCGATTATCCCTCGCTCGGAGCATTGGCCTCCAAGCTCCTCCCCGCGCCGGCCGGGGTGCCATCTTACGTGGCCTTCACCGGTGCGCGCGAAAACGGCTTCAACGGCGCCGCGGGCTATCTGGGTTCGGCTTACAACCCGTTCGAGGTCGAAGGCGGCGCCAACCGAATGCAGTTGCGCGTTCAGGGCGTGTCGCTGCCGGACGGCTTCTCGGTGAGCGATCTGGAGTATCGCAACAGGCTGCTCGAATCTTTCGACGAGAAGTTCAAGGCGCTCGACGACGCCGACTTGCCCGCAAGTCTCGACAAGTTCCATCAGCAGGCGCTCGACATCCTCCGGTCCGACAAGACCAAGAAAGCGTTCGACCTGGAAAAGGAACCGAAGGAAGTACGCGAGAGGTACGGACAAGATGCTTTGGGCCAGAGCGCCCTGGCCGCGCGCAGGCTTGTGGAGGCCGGGGTGCGCTTCGTCACCCTCGGCCTTGGCGGCTGGGACACCCACGCCGGCAATTTCCGCACGCTCAGCACCCAACTCTTGCCGCAACTGGACGGCACGCTCGCCGCGTTGATTACCGACCTGAACGACAAAGGGCTGCTCGACAGCACCATCGTTTATTGCGCCGGCGAATTTGGCCGCACGCCGCAGATCAACAACGCCTCCGGCCGCGATCACTGGGCGCGGTCGATGGCCGTCCTCCTCGCCGGCGGCGGCTTGCCCAAGGGATTTGTCCTCGGCAGCACCGACGCGCGCGGCATGGCCCCCGACGCCGACCCCTGTTCACCCGACGATCTCTCCGCGACGATTTTCCACCAGCTTGGCGTTAAACCGGACCATGAACTGACAACTTCATCCGGCCGCCCGGTGGCGATCTTCCGCGAGGGAAGGGTCATCGAGAAACTGGTCTAACCGCGGCGCGGGGTATTTGGAGCGAAGGTTTGCCGCGGCCGCGCTCCGCTCCGAAAACTCCGCGCTATGCACAAAATCACGAGCAACACCGTCCGCATAGCACCCAATGGCCCGAAAGCGTACGCCTGTCCGCCTGGGAACTTGCTGTCCCGGTGCGCGAATGGTAGGACGACATAACCCTTTTCCCCAATCTTAACGCCTTCCTCCGACGCAACCCCGTGCGGATCGATCACCTCCGTCCGCCCCGTGTTGACGGCCCGCAGCACCCAGCGGTCGTTCTCCACGGCCCGCAAACGAACCACCAGTCCGTGATGCTGTTGCCGTACGCCGAACCAGGACCAGCCGTCATGCGTCGGAACGACCAGGACCGTCGCGCCATGACGGACCAAGTCGGCGGCCACTTCCGGTGCGTCGAAGTCGTAACAGACGCCGACACCGAGTCTGCCGTCTTTGACCGCGAAGGTCGGCCGCTCCGTGCCGGCGTCGCCGTCAAGCATCAGCGGAACCGGACGCTGTTTCTGGAACGTTTTGAAGGATTCCTCCTTGGGGTCGAAAAAAACAGCGACATTCTTGAAATGTGCCTCGCCGTAGGCGCCTTCCACCGCGCCGAAGACGACGGGGCATTGCGAGCGCTTGGCCAGTTCGCCGGGGCCGCGGAGCGTCTTGATCGCCGACGCCGGCGAGGTCTGGTAGGCGTATTCCGGCGCGACCGCGAGATCGATGTCGTCGGCTGGGGCGTTGGGCATCATTGTTTCAAGTTGATTGGTCTCATCCGCCTGAAAGAGCAACACGCGCCGGTCTGCATCGCCCACCGGTCCGAGGAACCATGAGGCGGCTGGCAGCAGCAGGAACGCAAGCCACACGTACGGCCGGCCAAACGCGCCGCCGGCGGCAATCGACCAGACGAGGAACGAGAGACCGTAGACGCCGACCCAGCGCGCCGCCGCAATCCATGCGGACGCGGCGGCCAGCGCGTGGGGCGCGGTGTACCAGGGGAAACGCAAGTACCAGCAATCGCCGCGCACCCACTCCACGGCGACGGCGAAGATGCCGACCATCGCCGCGCGGACGAGCGCGCTTCGCCCGCGCGTCATTCCGATTAGTGCGCCGAGCAATCCGAAGTATCCGCCCATGAGCGCGATCATCGGGATCGCCAGGCCGCCGAAGAGGCCGAAGAACCACCACATGGTCCCTAGCCCGTAAAGGACGCCGTAGACAAGGCTGAGGTCGAGCGCCTCGCGCGTGGTTCGATCACGCAACAGGCGCAACAGGCAGGCAATCGAGGCGAGTGACAGCGGCCACAAGCCCAAGGGTGGAAACGCGGCGGCGCCAAGGAGAGCGGCAAGGATTGCGACCAAGCCGTGACGGGGAGAGACGCCGAGCGGGAGACGTGGTAATTTCATCGTGTTTAGGCGCCAATAGCGCCGGGTTTTGATTGCTCGCGCTGGGAATGCACGTTAGGATGGCCGATAGACACGTCCATCGCAAGTTCATCCGAGCAAAACGTTCACATCACTTACCTCGGAGGTGCGAAATGAGAGTTCCTCAGCGTCGAGGCTTCTCCCTTATCGAAGTGCTGGTAGTGGTGGCAATCTTGGGCACCGTCTGCGGGGTCCTCGTGCAGGCGGTCGTCAAAGTGCGCGAGGCGGCCGCAAGAATACAGTGCTGTAACAACCTCAAGCAAATCGTGCTTGCCGCGCACAATTACGACGCCACGTACGGCCATTTCCCAAGTAACCCCGACGTGTTTGCCGACCAGAGCGGGGATCACAGTGGCCGAACCGGCACGGTGCAGGACCTGTTGCAACCTTATTTGGAGTGAAGCAGCGGGTACAAGGAGGGTAGTAGTTACTACCATACCGAATTGAAGACCTACCGTTGCCCTTCCGACGTGACGACGAGCGGCGATCCGCTCTATGGGCCGGGCAACTACGCCACCAACAATCTGGTGTTCGGCAAGCGCGCCAAGATACCGCACGATTTCCCTAAGGGAACGAGCGGCACGATCCTGTTCGCGGAGAAGTACGCGGCGTGCAGTTACTGGGCACTGGCTGCGGGAAGGGAAGTGCCTTGGTACGTGGCGAATGAATCCTCGGGTTTTCAAGTGCGGCCGCTGGAGTGTGATGCGAGCCTGCCGCAGTCGCCGCACCGGGGATGCATTCAGGTGAGCATGGGGGATGGGAGCGTGTGCAGCGTGGCATCGTCGATTAACCCGATGGAATGGTACGCGATGAATGCTCCGGATGGAGGCAAGCCGCTTGACGACGAGCCTTAGACGGGGAGATGACAATGATACCTTTGCTGGGTGACAGCAGAAGGTTATCAAGACAACTACAGATTAGGCGACGCCAGTTATGGAGATCGCATGCGGCAAACTGTCTGGTGACGAGTACCTTCGTGCGATCGCGCAGATTATCGAGTTCCTGCGGACGGCTGGTTTCCGAGATGTACTTGTTGCCTATGGGTTCGGCTGCGACTTTCCGGATGAGCAGTTGTACCAAGATGTCATAATGCCCCTAGGGCGTCTGGATGGATTCATCGCCGAGAGCGAGGCGGCGAACTACTACCGCGCGGCCAGGAATGACCTACACGTCAAGGACCATAGCGGGCGCGCGGAGTTCCTGTTCTGTCACGAAGCGGACATCCACTTCATCACGCAAGATGCCGTACTGTTCGAGCAGCTCAAGGCGCTGTGGGTCGCGAACGGGTACAAAGGCATCTACGAGAAACATAGGGCCGACTGGCAGGCTGTCGGCTCGACGGAAAATGAGTCCAACCCCTAACCGGTCCGCTGCGAATTGCCGCGTTCAGTTTCGCCAGCCGTGATCCGTTCGTCTCCGAACCACGCGATTGCCTTTACCAACAGTTGTAGACGTCTACTACTGAGTCGGGAGATTCCCATGATTCGCTGTTTCACTCTCGCGAACCTGACCTCCATTGTGCTTCTGCTTGCGGCATCTGCCGCGGAGCCTACTGCTCCGGATGTGCCGGAGAAAATCGCGGTGCCTCCGGGCCATAAGCTGCTCTTCAAGGTGGAAGCCAAGGGGGTACAAATCTACAAGGCGGTTGAGGGCAAGGGAGGGAAGCTGGAGTGGGTTCTGGAAGCGCCCCTGGCTGACCTGTCCGATGGGACGAGCAAGGCAGGGTTCCATTACCTCGATGAGGTTTCGGCGGTTCCAGCGTGGGAGGCGGTGGACGGGAGCAAGGTCAAGCGCGACAAAGCCGAGGATGTGATACCGTCTCCGGCGCCCAACCCAAAGGAGGACATCCCCTGGCTGCTCGTCAAAGTGAAAGCGGACGAAGGCAAGGCCGGCATGTTCAGCCCGACGGTCTACATTCAGCGGCGCGATACGGTAGGCGGCAAGCCGCCGACCGAGGATCCGAAACGGATTGGGACGAAAATCGCTGTGGCGTACAAGGCGGTTTATTACTTCTACGAGAAGACGAAAAAGTAGCGGTCTGGCAACGGTGGCGCAGAACGCACCCTGTGGGGTTGGGGGGTCGATTTGAGAGCGCGGCGAGATTCCTAGAGCCCGTTCGCGGGCCTCATTGCAACATGATCGCCAGGGAACGGCACGCGTCCGCTACATATAACGATTATGGGAACGCCTGGTGTACCAACGGGGACGGATACAGGAAACGAACAATTTCGCGGAGGGAAGCCGATGAACAAAGGAACTGCTAAGAAGCGAACCAAACGAATATCCGCTAAGCCATTCAAGATCATCGTTGAAAAGCATGCGGATGGCTACGTGGCTTATCCGTTAGGGCTCAAGGGCGTCGTGGTTGGAGAGGGCGACACTTATGAGCAGACCATGGCCGACGTGAAATCCGCCATTCGCTTCCACATCGAGACGTTTGGTAAGCACGTGCTTGACGTGGAATCACCGGTGCTAGAGGCATTCGTGGCCGAGGCGGAGATCTCAGGCTGATGGCCAAGTTTCCCAAGGACGCCCCCAAGCGGCGTGTAGTCAAGACGCTGGAACACCTGGGCTTTCGCCTCGTTCGGGAGCACGAGCACATCTCGATGGTGCGCGATAATGCCGACGGCACCCAAACTCCCTTGACCATGCCCAACCACCGACGGATCAAAGGTTCCACGCTCCGGACGATCTGTTCGCAGGTCGGAATTTCCCGTAAGGACTTTTTGGACGCCTATCAAGAGACCTGAACATGGACTCGGAGTAGCGGCGTGCCGGCGCGCCAGGGAAGTGGCCTGTTGCGGCTCTTTCCCACCCAATCACCCCGTTAGAGGCTCATTGAGCGACCCTCATTCCCCGTTCCCAACCCGCCGCCTGCTCCCTGCCTCCCCGCACCCCAACCCGTTTGAGCGTCATTGAGGGACTCTCATTCCTCGTTCCCAACCCGCCGCCTGCTCCCTGCCTCCCCGCACGCCCAAGTCGTTGCACGCCTCCGTGCAACGACCCGTTTCCGTCGCCGCAACTCCTTTGCTCATGGACAAATGCCGACCAGGGTGTGCGTGAGGGGTGTGTTTGCAACGACTTAATTGGGGGTTCCCGCTCCGACAACTCACCCCGCCAACGCCGATGGGCGTCGATGGTGACCATTGGTGATCAATGTATGTCTTTCCCTGCCATTCCGCGTCAATGACCTCCGCCATGTGAAGGCCAACCCCGCCCAAGGGGGTGTGCACGTTATGCACAGAAACTTGCACACAAACTGGTCAAACTTTGACCACCCTCTCCGCCACCTTGGAGGGATTCCCAATACGTCGGGCAATCCAGCTCTGTTTCCGTTACCGCTGGAATAAGAACTCCTTGTGGTTCAGCAGCGCCCACAGAATATCCTCCGCCACCTTGCGGCGCTGGTCGCCCGCCTTCGCCAGTCGGCGTTCCATTGCTTGCTGTTCCTCGGGCGTCGGAAACCGGCTCACCGTTGCCAGAAACAAATCCTCCACAATCTCGCGATCGCTTTTTTTCGCCGCGATCAGTGTGGCGACCCGGCCCTTGTCGCTTTTCAGTTTGTTCTGCACTGTTTTGCCGCCGACCAGCTGCAGGGCCTGGCTGAAGTTGGTGTCGGTGTCACGCTCACACTCGCAGGCCATCGCCCGCGCGGGGCGGCCGAATGCTTCCAGAAAGGGGTGCTTGTATTCGCCGTCGGGTAGTTCGGCCGCGGTCGTGCCTGGCGGGAAGTTCGGGAATTTCTCCGGGCTGCCTGTCGCGGAACTGATCGCGTCGAGGATCGCCTCGGCGCGCGGCAGCCGGACTTTGGCGTGGGAGAAATACCTGTCGTCGTCGGCGTTGGTCGGGGTGGTTTGCCAGCTCAATTGGTAGGTGCGCGAGAGCATGATCTTGCGAATCAGGTATTTGCGGTCGTAGCCGTGCTTGACGAAATCGGCCGCGAGGGCGTCGAGCAGTTCCGCGTTGCTGGGCGGGTTGGTGCCGCGCAGGTCGTCCACCGGATCAACGATGCCCCGGCCGACAAGGTGATACCAAATGCGATTGGCGCAGGCGCGGGCGAAGTACGGGTTGTCCGGACCCGTCAGCCAGCGCGCGAATGCGTCCACGCGATCCTCGTCCGGCCGCAGCGTGGCGAGTGCGCCGCCGAGGAATTTCGGCGCCATGACCTGCCCGGTGCGCGGCTGGACCACTTCACCCGTGCGGGTTGAATAGACCGTTTCTTCCTTGTTGTAGATCTGTTCAAAGAACGGCCCATCGCGATACTGGATGCGCGCGAAGAATGCGGCGAGGCTGTAGTAGTCGTCCTGCGTCCAACGCTCGCCGGGATGGTTGTGGCATTTAGCGCACTGGATGCGCACGCCGAGGAAGAGCTGGGAAATCTCCTCGGCACGCACCTGCGGATCGCGAACGCGGCGATAGAAGCTCGCCGGCGGATGGCTGTAGTTGCCGCCGCGAGCCGTGAGGATCGCGCGAGCGAACTCGTCCTCCGGCATGTTGTCGGCGACGGCGTGGTGAATCCACTCATGGTACTTGACCGCGCCGCGAATGCCGACGAAGCGTTGATTACAGCCAAGACGGTCGGTCCACATCAGCGACCACCAGTCGGCGAACTCCGGGCGGTCGAGAAGTTCATCGATTAGCTTCGCGCGTTTGCCGGCCTCGGTGGCAGCTACAAATCGGCGCACGTCGTCCGGCGTGGGCAGTGTACCGGTGGCGTCGAGGGAAGCCCTGCGCAGGAATTCGGCATCGGTGCAAAGCGGCGACGCTTCGATGCGCATGAGTTTCAGCTTGGCGAAGACGTGCCGGTCGATATCGTTGTTTTCCGGCGGATACGTTCCCGTGTACGCCGGCGACCGGTCGAGGAAGATCACGCGGGCGGTCGCCATCTGATTCATGTATTCGGCAACAACGGCGACCTCGCCCTTCTTGCGTTTCTCGACGCGGCCGGAGGGTGTGACCTGGGCAATGCTCTCCGCATTGACGCTGAACTTGGCCAGGTGAGTCACGTCGCGCCGGCTGTCGTCGCTGAAGTGGGCGACGATGCGGAGTTGCTGCATCGCCGCAGGCTCCGCGAGCAGGCGGTCGGCGGGGAAGACCTCCAGCTTTGTGAGGCGGGCGGAGGTCGCCGAATCGTCGTCCGCGCCCTGGTTGATCCACTCGCGCAGATGGGCATAGTGGTAGCTGCTCTTATCGAAACGCTGTCCGCCTTCGTGCGCGACCTGGGCCGTTGGCTTGAGTAGCATCAAACTCTGATCGGGGCTTTGCGCGTTCAGCCGCCGGCCCTGGGTATCACGCGTCAGCGAACCGATGTCGAGCGCCGGATCGTAGCCGCGCAGGCTGAGCCGGAAGCCGTTCTTGCCGGTCGGCGTGCCATGACACGCGCCCGCGTTGCAGCCGGAGCGGGTGAGAAGCGGCAATACGTGGCGGCGGAAGCTGACGGGGCGAGGCGAATCCATGCCGTCCACTTGAACGGGCGTTCTCACCTCAAGACTTCCCTTTCGGACCAGAACAATCGTCCGGCCGTTGCTCAGCGGTAAGACCACTCCTAGTTGCGTGACCTCGGCGATTTGGGGCGACTCGACGGTGTAAGTGGCATTGCCCGTCAGATCGCGGACGTGGTTGTTGTCGAACGACCCTGTGACGACGAGTTGAACCCGATCCCAGCGGTCATGCAGCGTGATCTCGGACGGTTCAACGGCAAGGTGTGTCGGTTCAACGTTCTCCGCTGCGGTCGTTGGAGAGCCGATGGCCAACAGGAAAATCAAACGGCCGAGCCATCCAAAGAGAGGCTGTAGTCCCATTCCGGAACTCCCAAGGAAGGCATCTCGCGGTCGCGGCGGGAAGCAGGCGGATTCGCAAGGCCGTGCAATAATGGCAGGTTAATGTTGTATCCTACCGCCGGTCACCCGCCTGCCGCAAGGAAATTGGCATTCCGCTTGATCCCGCCTGGCGAATCGCAAATAATAGGGGTGTCCCGAAAGAATGGAACCGCCTGCCGAACGCCCTCCCGCCTCCGATGGTCGCGCCCAATCCGCCGCGAAGGAGATCAGATGTCCCGACCCCGCGCGGTCGCATGTTCGGACTTCCTCCGGCAACAAATGGGCCGGCGCGCCTTCCTGAAGGTCGGCGGGCTCGGACTGGCGGGGTTGACGCTGCCGAACCTGCTGCGGGCCGAGGAAAACCGCAAGGGAAACGCGAAGGCGACCGCCAAGAGCGTTATCCTTCTCTTCCAGTTCGGCGGACCGAGCCACATTGACACGTTCGACCCGAAGCCGAAAGCACCGGCGGAGATTCGCGGCGAGTTTGCGACCATCGCGACCAACGTTTCCGGCATTCAGGTGACGGCCCCCCTGCCCCGCCTGGCGAAGATCGCCGACAAGTACGCTTTGGTGAGGAGCGTTCATCACAACAAATCGAATCACAACTCCGGCGCGTATTACTCGCTGGTCGGCCGGGAGCCGTTGATCGACATTGTGACGGCGAATGCATCGGCGACGGACTTTCCGCATCCCGGCGCCATCGTCGCGCACCTGGACCAGAAGTCGCGCAGAGTTCCGCCATTCGTCAGCCTGCCGACGATGATCGCCGACGGCCCGTTCCGCACGCCGGGCGAATTCGCGGGGTTTCTTGGAAAGATGGTCGATCCGCTCTGGGTGCTAAGCGATCCGAATTCGGCGAACTTCAGCGCCGAGGAATTCAGCCTGCCCGCGGAGGTAAACGTTGATCGCGTCGAGGACCGCAAGGGCATTCTGGAAGAGTTGGACGCGCGCAGCAAACTGGTGGACGAGGAAGGCGTGATCAAGGGGATGAACGCGTATCAAACACGGGCGATGAACCTGCTTACGGCCCCGGAAACGAAGCGGGCGTTCGACATCCAGCGTGAGCCGGACAAAGTCCGCGAGCGTTACGGCCGGAACACCTATGGCCAAAGCGCGTTGCTCGCGCGGCGCTTGGTCGAGGCGGGCGTGCGGTTTGTCACTGTCTACTACTCTGCTGGCATCGGTGGTTGGGATACGCACAAGGACAATTTCAAGACGTTGAAAGACAGCCGGCTGCCGCACACCGATCAGACCGTCTCCGCATTGCTGGAAGACTTGGACGCACGCGGACTGTTGCAAGAAACGCTCGTCTACTGGACCGGGGACTTCGGCCGCACGCCGAAGGTGAACAAAGAGGCCGGGCGCGACCACTGGCCGCCGTGTCAGACCGTGCTAATGGCAGGTGGCGGCATCAAGGGCGGCCAGGTCTATGGCGCCTCCGACGCAACCGGCGCATTCCCCGCCGAAAAGCCCGCCAAACCCGACGATATCACTGCCACGCTCTTCCAGGCCTTGGGATTCGATCCCGAGACGACGCTCAACGACCAGCTCGGCCGGCCTGTGCCAATCTCTGCCGGGAAAGCGCTGACGCCGTTATTCGCGTAAACTTCCGAAGTCTTTCAAGACTTCAGAAGTTTGACAAGCGTTTCGCGCACGGTCAATTAGGTCAATCCTTGGGCCGCAAGCGGTGACTGGACCCGATTGAGTCCATTGAAAATGCAAATCCGCGTCGCGACGATGATGAACACATATCCGACGATGAACCCCAGCCAGCCGAGGCTCAGGGCCATGATAATATCGGGTTTCATGAGCGTTTTCGGGCCCATTAGCGATACTTGCACGGTTCCGCCGACGAGCAATGCCAGGTAAAGCAGATACAGGTGGATGGCGCTCACCAGAACCTTGCTATTGAAGCAGCTGCCGACGGCGCGAAGAAAGAGCACGAAAAGCACAGTGCTCGACAGACTCATGGCGAACCCAACCAGTTGCAGAATGGCGCCGATGCTCTCAAACTTGACATCCTCCACGCCGTCATAGCCCTTCTTGATCGCCCGGAAATTGTCGGCGCCGGCGCCGAACACGGAGAATGCTACGTTCATCATCGGCCCGACAAGCATGCACAGCATGCACGTGAACATGAGCCACTTCGCGGCGCGCCGCTCGGGAGCGCTCATTAGACACCGCCATTTGCCCGCCATGACCATGCCGTAACTTATCAAGGATGAAGCGCCTGTGACCAAGGCGCCGACGATGATCAGCACATCGACCGTATTCTTGCTTCCGCCCTTCGGCAGGATTTCGAGTTCACGGCCGCGCAGCGCCACCAGGAACAGGCACCCGCCCGCGATGGAACCCATGACGAGAATGAAATAGCCGAGCAAGACCTTCGTCAATGCCTTGCCCACCTCGCGCCAGCCGTATTCCAATCGAATTGGGCTGTTTGGCGCGTTGGGATTCTCGGCCCGGGTAAGCAGCATGCTGGTTTGGAGAGACATTGTCATGTTCGGTCGCCTTCCTCCCTTTGGCAGGATCCTAACCGTTTTTCCAACTCTAGCCAGTGGGTCACGCTTCAATTGGGATGGCAAGTAAGCGGATGTCGCGATTGAGGTCGTAACCCACAAGGCAACTTTAGCTCACGGATGAAGAAATGAGGTGCATGAGGGAAAAGTGCGGGAACTTCGGTTCATTTGTCCACCGAATGAGGCGTGGGCGTAAATCCCAGACCGTCGTCGAGCCAGCGAAATGCCAGCTTGCGCGCCTCAGCCGGGAAGCTGTGCTTGGCCTTGTGATTGATCAGACCCACGCGCTCGCCCGCGCCGAGGAGTTCGTACACGGGCAAGACTGCTTTCACAAAGGGCCAACTGGCATCGCCGTCGGCGTCGCCTCCGCCCAGGATCAAGAACGGCCTCGGAGCAATCAGTGACATGAGTTGGTGATGCTCCAATTCAGTCAACCGGGGCTTGATTTTCTCGGTGAGGTACCACACATCGGTCCAGTTGCTCATGCGAATGCCGATGCCGCCCTCGTTGAATACGCCGGCGCGGTAACGCGGCTCGAACGCCATCGCGTAGAGAACTTCCTTGGCGCCAAGGGAATGGCCCAGGCAGCCAAAGCGCTCCTTGTCGACTTCCGGCAGCGATTCCAGGAAGTCGATGCAGCGTGACGCGTCGAAGGTCATCTTGCCCATGCCGGTCCAGCCCGGCCGGCGTTTCTCCAGTGCGGCCGCCTGGCCTTTGGCCCAGCCCTCGGGGTCCTTGAGGATAAAACACTCCGGGCAGAGGACGATGTAACCGCGCTCGACCAGATGCACGCCGTGGGCCCGCTCCGGGTTATCGCCCAGACCGGCCAGCTCCTTAAGCGTGTCGCGCGTAGTCGGATGGAAGACGACCACGGCCGGTCGCTTGTCTCCCTTCTTTAGCGCGGTGGGCGTCAGCAAGTATGCGCGGATGCGGTCGTCGCCCTCACTCTGGAAACTAAGCAACTGACGTGTGAACCCGTCGAGTTTGTCGGTCTTTTCGGTCTTCACGTTGAGTTTGTCGGGCTTGTCGGGCGGTTTGCCGAGCTGTTTCAGCCAGGTGTCGCGCAGCAGGGTGCGCTCCTTTTCCCATTCGGCCTTCGTGGTGATCTTCGCGCCATCCTCGGCGACCAGCAGCGGTTTTAACCCGAGGTCGGGGACCGTTGCCTTTTCATATGGTTTTTGGATCAGCGCTGGCCAGTCGATCGGGGGTTCGGCGGCCAAACTCGCAATGGTCATCAATAGCGCAAGCGTCATGGTTTTTCCTCGCAAAACGCATCGACCTCGGCTCGGGTTGGAAAGGAAGTCTGAGTTCCAAGACGTGTCACGGACAACGCCGCGACGCGGTTCGCCCGCCGAATCGCTTCGACGAGGGGGATACGTTCCGCAAGGAACACTGCCAGGCCGCCGATGAACGCGTCGCCCGCGCCGGAGGTATCAACCGCGCGCACCGGCACGGCGGGAATTTGCTCGACGGCGCCTGGATGGACAAGCAGCGCGCCGCGCTCGCCCAGAGTCACGATCACGGCGCCCGGCCCTCGATGCAGGAGCACCTGTGCGGCTTCTTCCGCGTGATGCAAGGACGTCGCCGGACGACCGGTCAGTTGCTCAATTTCGGTCTCGTTGGGAACGCACCAGTCAGTCAAGCGCAACAGCTCGTCGGGCAACGGCGTGGCCGGGGCGGGATTGAGAATGGTTTGCACGCCCGCCGCCTTGGCGGTGCGGAAGGCCTCCAGCGTTGTTTCGACGGGGACTTCAAGCTGGCAAAGCAAGATCGCGGCCGATTGAATCGCTGCGGCCGCCCGGCGAATGTCCTCCGGCGTCAGGGCGAAGTTGGCGCCGGGCACGACGAGGATGGTGTTGCGGGCCTCGTCATCCACGATAATCGACGCCGCCCCGGTACAGTGCCCGTCCGCGACGGTTACGTGTGAGGAATCAATGCCTTGTGCTTGGAAGTTTTGAAGCGTTGTTTCCCCAAATGCATCGCGGCCGATCCTGGCGACCATGGCCATATGCGCCCCGAGCCGCGCGGCCATCACCGCCTGGTTGGCTCCCTTGCCGCCGCAGCCCAGTTGCCACGCCGTACCCGCAAGCGTTTCTCCCGGCCTGGGCAGCCACGCCGTGCGGAAGGTCACGTCGATGTTCGCCGACCCGACAACGCAGATTCGTGGAGCGCTCTTGTGCATGTTTCCCTAATCCGACACCACGCCATACGCGCGCACGGGAAACGTACCAACGCCGCGAAACTTCACCGGTGCGGCGTGGAAACGAAACCGGTGCGGTGGCAGCGCGCCGAGGTTACATAGATGCTCCGCAATGGGAATGCCCGCGCCAAGAAGAATGGTATGCACCGGCCGGCTGCCGTCGCGGGTATCGTCGATGTTAAGAGAATCAATCCCCACTAGGGCGGCGCCGGCGTCACGCAATCGCGCAGCGATGGCGCTTGTCAGGTACGGGTGCCCATCGAAATACGAGGGCGTCGCCCAGTGAGCGTCCCAACCCGTCCAGAACAGGACCGCTTTGCCGCGCAGGTCCCTTCCCGCAAGCACGTCCGCGTCCACCGCCCTGCCCTGATGGCGCACATGTACCACGAGGCCGTCCAAGTCGGCCAAGCGAGTGAGTTCCAGTTTCGCCAGATCGGCACCGTCCGCGAAGCGATGGAACGGGGCATCGACATAGGTCCCGGTGTTCGCGACCATCTCGATCCTAGCGATCTGAAACGTCGTCCCCTCCGCATATTTCGCGCGGGACGCTTCCCGCGACAGAAAATCGCACACCAAAGGCGCGGGCAGGCCGGGATATGTGACCAACCCGTCCTCCACCGTATGACTTACGTCGATCAAACGCGCCATCACCGATCTCCGGGGGCCGTGCGATAGTAATAGGTGTACAGCGTCTCAAACCCAATGCCGGCGTACAAGGCCCGAGCGGGCGTGTTGTCCTCCATCACTTGGAGATACATCCGCGCTGCGCCCTGCGCTTGGCCCCACTCGGCCAGCGCATACAGCACGGCCGTCGCCGCTCCCCGCCGCCGAAACTCGGGCCGGGTTGCCATCGCGAAGATTCCCACCCAGCCCTGCTCCATCACGCCCATACCGAGCGCGGCGGGTTTGCCGTCGTATTGCACCTCCGCGAATCCCTTGAGAGGAACGATGCGTTGGAGAATGCCCCGCCGCTCGCGGGCGGCTTTCTCGTTGACCGCTTCCGAATCGTAATAGGCGCCGTACCAATCGTCGTTGAATTGATGGCTCACGTTCACCGCGTCGCATCGCCGAGCGCGCGTGCGTTCCAGGACTACCGCTAAATCGGCGATTTGCACGTTGGTGCGCGCCTCCACGACATAGCCCCGCTTCATCAAAACGGCATCCAGGTCGGTCGGTAACGCGGCGGGGCACATTTGGTAACGTACCGGCAGCCTTCGGGTCGCGTAGAACGCTTCGACTGCTTGCAGCTTCTCGGTCAGCGATTTACGCCCGCCGTTCTCGTTGGGCCAGACCGAGTTGGCGCGCCGGTGCACGCCGTCCACTGCCCGGAGTCGCCAACCGTCGAGTTGTACCACCTCCGCGGCCGGGCAGGCATTGGCGGCGAGGGTTTCGAGGTGGCGAATGAGTTCGAGCGTCATGGGCGGCATTGTACCGCACTCCTGCCGGGAGATATCGTTCGAGGCCGTCTGGAATGAGGGGTGAAAGGCGGTTCGTAGTTCCGGCTTCAGCCGGGCCCCGACTGAAGCCGGAACTACGAAGCGGGGTGACGGGGTGAGAGAAACTGCTTTGTCTTTTTCAACGCGTCACCGTGTCGCCCCACACCCCAGCACGAGCGAATCCTCTTGGCCGAACCTTTGGACTGCACGTATGTCACTTAGAGATGCTCTTCGACCCGAGGTTCACGATGGGCCGATCTTCCTGGCTGCGAGGCTGGTACGGCGAGGGCGGCGGACGCGAAGTGCTGGCCCTGGCCTGGCCGCTGATCGTCGGCAACAGCCTTTGGACCGCGCAGATTATTCTCGACCGCATTCTCCTCAGCAGAACTAGCAGCGATACCGTCGGGGCGGCGATGGCGTCAGCCATGCTCTTCTGGACGCCGCTCACCCTTTTTCAATTCACGGCCAATTACGCCACTACCTTCGTCGCGCAGTACACCGGCGCGGCTCAGGCGCGCCGCGTCGGTCCCGTCGTTTGGCAAGCGCTCTACTTTAGCGCTCTCGCGGGATTGGCGTTCATCGGTCTGGCGCCGTTTGCGGAAACGATCGTCGCCGTCGGAAATCACTCGGAGGAGCTACAAGGGTTGGAGGCCGTCTATTTCCGCTGCCTTTGTTTCGCAGCTCTGCCCACGTTGATTACGGCGGCGGCCACGAGTTTCTTCGCGGGCCGCGGCGACAGCAAGACTGTTTTGGTCGTCAATGCGGCCGGTCTCTTCGTCAACGCGCCGCTGGCGTACGCCTGGATTTTCGGCGCCTTCGGCCTGCCTGCCTGGGGCATCGCCGGGGCGGGATGGGCGACGGTGGTTGCGACCACGGTTTCGGCGCTGCTCGCGCTCGTTTTGTTCATGCGGCCGCACTATCGCAAGGAGTTCGCCACCCTGGCGGGCTGGCGCTTCGATGCCCGACTCTTCCTAAGGCTCCTGCGCTTCGGCTTGCCCAGCGGCGTTTTCGTGGCGCTCGATACGTTGGTCTTCACCGTCTTCATCTTCCTGGTCGGTCGGATGGGAAGAGTCCAACTGGACGCAACGAGCGTGACGTTCACGCTAAACCTCATCTCATTCTTGCCCATCATGGGCGTCGGGCAGGCGGTCGGCATTTTGGTGGGTCAACGACTCGGCGAAAACCGGCCCGACTGGGCGGCGCGCTCAACTTGGTCGGGTTTCGCGATTGCTCTATTTGCCATGACTATCTTGGCGGTGCCGTACCTGTTCGCGCCCAACTTCCTGGCCGAGATCTTCCGCGCGGAAGCCGACACCGCTACGTGGGAGCAGGTGCGCGAACTCGTCCCCGTGCTGCTGCGTTTCGTCGCCTTTTATTGCCTGTTTGACAGTATGAACATGGTGTTTTCCAACGCCTTGCGCGGCGCCGGGGACACGCGCTATGTCACGCTCGCCGGCGTGGTGCTGTCCTGGACCGTGATGGTGATCCCCACCAGCGCCGCCCTTCGCTACGGTTGGGGCCTTTACTGGGCCTGGACGTTCGCCAGCGCGTATGTGATGGCACTCGGTCTGGCAATGTTGGCGCGATTCTTGCAAGGAAAATGGCGAGCAATGCGGGTCATCGAGACCGCGAATTGACCGTGAATCCCAGGACTTTCTAACGCGGCGAAGCCGTGGGCAAACTGGGAAACCTTGACACACCGAGCCCAGGAGAATTGGCCGCGCTAAAACGTATCGAATTCATGACGGAGCAGCTCCAGGAAACCCGCGGGATCGGAGAGGTGTCGCAAAGATTCATTCATTCACTCTTCCCCACACCCCCCTTTTGGTTCGGGTGTCAATGGATGACACGAAGCACCAACTCGGCGTCGCCCATCGGCGCTCACTGACAGCTATTGGCGAAGTGCAAGAGAGCCTGTCGTTCATTGTGCGCGCAATGCGTTCGCCAAAAAGGCCGATTCGTTCACTCTGATGGCGGGCATTTGGAGGACAATGGAAGTCACAGCTGACGGGATTTGTCGCGGTTGCGCCGCGGGTTGGATTCAGTGGGGTCTATATCACCGTGCAGGCTTCGGCCGCACAAGCCTGAAGCGCCTGCGAAGGAACTTCGCTGGCGCTTCAGGCTTGTGCCGCAAGATCGCGCACGGTCAATTAGGGACTTACGCTGGCATTTTGGCGCGCGGCGCGTTTAACCCGCAGCGGAATCTCCCCCGGAACGACGAACCACCAACCCAATGCCCAGAATTTCGATAAGCCGGGTGAGCTTGTCGAGCCGCGGATTGGCGATGCCAAGTTCGTATTGCCTCACCAACGTCGGACCAATCCCAGCCTTCCGCGCCAAATCCGCCCGCGTCAATCCAGCCGCCAGTCGGTAGGACCGGATGCGTTCAACGAACGGCGCGTTAACGGCAAGACAATGCGGGCAACATACCGCAAGGTCGTCGCCCTGAAGTGCGCCCGCCGCGGGAAACGGCTTACGGCACAGACGGCAGCGAGCAATAAACTGCCTTCGGGACGAGGCGCCGACGGCATGATGGATCGCCTGCGGAGAAACGCCGGCCTTCCGCGCGATGCGCGCGAAGGTCCAGCCCCGCGCGCGCAATTCACCGATCCACCGGAGCCGCGCCACATCACGTTTGCGCCCTTGTACCATGGAGAACCTCGAACCTTGGACGGGCGAGCGATGCCGTCCGGTTTGGAGAGATTTTGAAAGGCCCAGCCCTGTCACTTTTATGCCAATCCGCCCTTATTCCTTGCGTCGAGTTTCGGAAGAACTCATCAGCAGATCGGCCACGGCCGGTCTACAAATCTTGTCCAATTGCCAATAGCTTTTTACTTTCCCCTCACGGCCACGCCGCGAAGACGGATTGCCGCGCAGTCACTAGTAGTACCCCCGATAAAAGCCGAGATAAACATCCGTGTTGGGGTGGTATGCACGCCATGCACCCCAGGTGGTACGTTCACATGGGTAGGACGCGTACGGAATCTGATCCGGCGGCAGCGCCTCGTTCGTTTCCTCCAGTGGCTCCTGCAAGTAAGCACGCCCTTTCGCGCTCAGAATCAATTGCCGATGAACCAGTCCGTGCACCCCCAAGTCCAGCGGCTCCGCGGCGCCGTCGCCGGACGTGTATGCGGTGGCGCAATTCCTTAGGTTGCAGTACGCGACTGAAACGGGAATTCCCCCCAAGAGATCATTGACGACGTGCGTTTGCGGCACAGCCATGCCCTTGAGGAGATACGCGCGGTGAATGCCGCCCACTTCAACACCGACGATGTCCGCATCATCCGGGACCGACACGGCATCGGCGGCAAAAGTGTCCGGTTGGCGGACGCCCGGATACGAAAGCCACAGGTCCGGCGCCTTAGCCGCGAGTTCGGCCTCCGTGGGTTCGTGTTCGAGCCGCGGTATCGACGTCATGCCCCAATAAGGCGCCGCCGCCCAAATAAAAGGAAGTGCCGCGACGACTCCAATGACAGACAGCACCTGAATGCCCGCAAGCCTCTTACGCATCGAAACTCTCCAAGCGCCCCGCAAGTTGTGAAATCGCACGACCCGTTCTTGTAGACGAGTTCGGCGGGCGCATCTAACGCTATCACAGATTCTTAATCTTTAGATTCCCGCTGCGTGGAATCCCGGATTTGACGGACCGAAGTCGCCTTTGATCTCGTCGACGCGCAAACGTTTGCCAACGAAATGTCGACGAGGGACCAACGGCGATTCTAATGGCCCGTGCCAAGACGCCGACCTTTTCAGCGGTGCGAGCTCGCTTCCTGACCTCCGCCTTCCCACTCGGTCGCGGAGAGCGAGAGCGGCGAAGTCGTCAATTTTCAGGCTGCCAGTCCCCGATGTAGATGTCCGTGTCCGGGTGGGCGTGCCGCCATTGGCCCCAGGTCGTTCGATCGAAGGGATACGACGAGTAGGGGAGACGGTCCGCAGGTTCGGCGAAGCGTGCCGGTTCGAATCGTTCTTGAAAATACGCGCCTCCCCTTGCCATGAGGACCAATCGCCCCCGAGACAATCCATATACGCCAAGATCCAGGCGCTCACCCGTGGCTCGTGCTCCCGTGTACGCAGTCACGCAGTCTCTGAGTTTGCAGTATGCGACTGACACGGGAATCCCTCCCGGGAGGTCGTTGACAACGTGGTTCGACGGCGTGGACATTCCTTGGATGAGGTAGGCGCGGTATGCGCCGCCCGCCTCGATGCCTACGACCGCCGCGTCGTCTGGAACCGACGCCTCGTTGGCCGCAAGCGTTCTTGGCTGATGGATTCCTGGAATGACAAGGACGACGTCCGGCTGCTCCTCCACGGGCGGGTCCTCGGTCTCATGAGCCACCCGCTGGTCCGCCGCCGGCTTCAATGCCCAGAAAACTGAAAGAACCACACCGATCCCAACTAGCGCAGCCGCCATCACACAAGTCAGCTTGCCTCCCCTTAGGCGAAATCCCTCCCGACGCACAAGATCGGGGTCGCTGGCACGAGGAGACGGTAAGGAATTCATCATCGAACCGGTTCGGATTGATCCCGCTTCGGCGGGATGGCGGTGATCGCCGTGACGCGCTTCCCACCCGGCCTATTCAAGATTGCAACCGCGCGCACTCCGTACGCCTTCCACCTGGTTCAATGACAACCATCGGCGGAATGTGGGCTTGGCGAACGTGGTCTCTCACTCCTTTGGTTTCAGTTCGAACTCAATCGTGATGGGGATCACCGGCGGTTTCTTTTCCTTCTCCGGTTCGATCTCAATCGTGATGGGGATCTCCATCCCATCTATCTCTAACGTCCCCTTGCCCGAAAGAAGCACGGCCTGCTTGGGCGGCGGATTGTCGATCTTCAACCCAACGATCTGGAAAGTGATCGGTGCTTGCTTTTCCTTGGGCGGTTCTTCCGCGGGTTCGGGCTCCAACACCAAGACCAACGAGCCATCCGGCGGGTCCGCGGGTTCGGCAACAGGCTGGCCGCCGTTCTCTTTCTCTTTCCCGATTGCTTGGGCCACGTTCTGCTCGTCATGCGCCGCGTTGATGGATTCTTCACTCGCCAACATTTGTTCTGTTTGCGAATTCGCTTGCAGGGCCGTACCCGCCTTGTGAATCAGACCACCCGCCCCAGCGCCGGCTGCCAAGATGCCCGCCGCCAATACCACCGCCGTGGCGGACTTTAATTTCGTAATCAGCATGGCCTTCACGACCCAGTCGGTGAGACCGGCGGCTTTGGCTGATACTATGCCCGTGACTGCTGTCTTCCCCGCCGCTAGCAGCGTCGCGGCTTTGATCGTCGAGGACATCAGCGCACCCGGCACACTCGCCGCTGCCGTATTCTGCGACAGCGCAACCGCCAAGGCTCCTCCTGAAATCGCCAGCCCACAGCGAGCCAGCCGCCTTGCCAACAGCGCCCTTCCCCTCGTCAAATGGCCGGAAAGAGTGCCTTCGGCCAAGCCGAGCTGGCGTGCCGTCTCTTTGCGCGTCTTCCCTTCTAAATCGCACAGCACAATGGCGGCCCGGTATTTCTCGGGCAACCGACTCAATTCTTGATCCAGCAGCGGTTGCACGTCGCTCCAAACGTCTTGCGCCACCACCGCTGGTTCGGGCATCGTCCCTACCTGCCTTTCGCGCCCCTTCCGGCGGGCCGCGGTCGCCCGCGCCTTTAGCGCGGTTTGGTACGCCACGCCGTAAAGCCAATTGCCGACCATTTCCCTTGGCATGACGGACGCTGCTTTGCGCACCAGCACAAGAAACGTCGCCTGGAATGCGTCCTCGGCATCGTGATGTCCGCCCAACACGCGCCGGCACACGCCCCACACCATCGGACCATGCCGGCGCACGAGCGCCCCCAAAACGGCCTGGTCGCGCCGCCCGATAAAGCAATCTAGCAGTTGGCCGTCGGTCATCCCCGCGCCATCGCGCAGCATCACCGCGCTGCGGAGGTGCTGAAGAACCTCGCTGATTCCGCTGGTCGCCATTGGACGTTCCCGTGAGGCGGCGCCCGGCCTCTACCTTGCTATTACCCGGTGGGGGCCGGTTTCATGCGCCAGTTTCTTCCCAAAAAACACAGACGAGCGGCGCGGCCTTTTCCAACGCATGGTCTCCCGCCGCGCTCGATGGGGAATACGATTTCGGTCGTGAACATGTGTTGGGTGCGTCCCAAGAATCATCGTGATATGCATATGTTTGGCGTATCGATTGCGTTCGCGCCCCCGCCATTGGGGTTGACCGCGCGAGCCGGATTCTTTAATGTTGTGGCGTGGATGGGACGCCCCACGTGTGCTTCATGGAGGGACTCTTATGAGATCCTATCTCACCGCCCTCGCCGCCCTTGCAACCATTGGCCTGTGCCAGGCACGAGCCGACTTCGTGTCCTGGAGCTACAACTTCACGCCCAGTGCCCTATCGCTTCCCGCCGATGTGCCCGGCACCGGAGGTGTTTCTCTCACCAATGAACCGACCAAGAAAGCCGATGGCACCTCCGACGTCGTGGTCACCAACATCCGGGGCTTCAGTTCCGCCCCCCGCAGCAGTCCCGACCACTTCACCCATTCCGCCTACACCTTTACGCTTGTGCTGACCGACCTCGCGTCGAGTCAAACCGCGACGATGAAGTTCAACGGCTTCTTCAGCGGCACCATCTCGGCAACCAGCGCCAACCTTGGCAGCACGTTCACGCAGCCGCTGACCCAGACCGCGACGCTCGGCGGACACGTCTATAGCGTGAACCTGGTCAACTACGCCCCGCCGGGACCACCCACCGCCAGCAACGCCGGCAGTATCAGCGCCCACGTGGGGGTGGACCAGTTCACCCCTCCCCCTCCCACCGGCGGTGGCGGCGGCGGTACGCCTCCGCCGAACGCTCCGGAGCCGTCCACGCTGCTGCTGTCCTGCCTCGGTCTTTCGGGCCTGGGCCTGGCGCGCTGGCGGAAATGGCGGAAGGCCATTCTCTAACGAAGTGAATGCAACGCAAGACTTCCGAAGTCTTTGGAGACTTCGGAAGTCTTTGCTGCGAGTTAGTGCTTGTTCGTCGTCCCTCCACATCAACCGACCCAGCTGCGTTCCGACACCGAAGTCGACGCCGCTGGGTCTGAGCAAATCATTCGATCAAGCCGATCCCAAACAGATCGCAATAACCAAATACAGAATCCCAAAGCAGGATGGGGCTGGTTTAGGTATTGGAACGTTGGATTTGGAGATTGTTTGGGACTTGGTGCTTGGCATTTGAGATTTCGGGAAAATCAAAGGGGACAGCGGGGAAAATCAAAGGGGGGAAAATCAAAGGGGACAGCGTAAATTATTCGCGCCCCGTCA
>Ga0207095_10040_pt1 | contig 38895 bp, 35 predicted proteins | sample Alteio_BWMinHeat_88_FD_153529 | JGI IMG/M metagenome (GOLD analysis project Ga0207095, IMG submission 153529) | Enriched cells from forest soil in Barre Woods Harvard Forest LTER site, Petersham, Massachusetts, United States -... | ecosystem: Environmental > Terrestrial > Soil > Temperate forest >... | reverse complement strand
CTTTGCCGAACCAAAGGCGGGCCGTCGAACTGACTGCGATACAAGTAATCAACATGAAAAAGCCGGATGCGACGCGTGCGCCGTCATGAACTGGCAGCACGCCGACTAGACATTTGGCGAACAATGCGGCCACCCAGTAATACAGAGGAGGCTTTTCCATGAAAGGCTCGCCTCCCACCATCGGCACCACCCAGTCACCTGTATCCAGAAGATGTTGGATCATGCCAAAAACATAGGCCTCGTCTGCTTTCCAAGGGTCGTGGCCGATCAGGCCGACGAACAGAAATACCATGACGATCAATATATAGAACAGCTGTTCTGCCGCAATTGGATTGGATGTCAGACCGCTGCGTGCAGCGGTGGGCGTAATGGGAGCGTTTACTGACCCAAAAGGAAATCGTAACAACATACTGAATTGAGTGAAAAAGGAATGGCACCCGTGGTAACCGCATTACCTGACACCATCGTCCTTTCTGCGGCTGAAGAACAAGCTTATATTTATCCGACCTTGTCGAAGATCGTAGGGTATTGCGCATTCCTTAAGTCATGCAACCACGTCACCGAGTTTGCATGTGTCCATATTCCGGGCCTGTGATGGGGCACCTATTTAAGAACCTACAGTTGAACGATCATTCCAACGGCGTGCAGTTATAGCTTGTTACCGCGTACTTTCGGCATTTCTCTCCGACACAATCTTAAGGAACCTCTGATTAAGTCCCACTTTTTTTAAAGCAACTCAAGTATTTATTCGGGGTTGCAATGGGGTGGCAGGGACTTAATCAGGCCCCCTTAATACTATTTTAAGTATTCATGCGCTAGTGTGAGGCACAATGCCGTAGGCAAAGGCTGCCTGTTTAGTGCGGAATACCATCGGCATTATTCGCATTGGAATCGACATACAGAAACGTCGTTGATTTCAAGCACACTATACTGCGAGGAGATTTGAGGAATCCTTCAATTGAAGAGGAAACGCCGTGGCGGAATACCACATTACCTGTATCTCCAAGCCAGCTAATGTGTCTGGGCATGAGCACATTACTCATGTCGGCAACCCAGTGTGGCCCTTCAGACGTCTGCGCGTCACCCAAGTCATCCGTAGACTCAGGCATGAAGTCGATACATTTTATGTGGAAGATGCAACGGGCAATCGCCACTATGTCGGCATTGTCGAAATCAATAAATCCAGACCTGCACACATCAGGACCCATACCGGTGGAATGTGGACGGATCATTTGCTCTCCCTCACGCAATGTCAGCTTGATGATATATAAATGACGCTAACCGTCTACCGACAAGACGATAGGAGTGGCGCAACTTCGCTTGTTTTTTACGGATTTCTTACACCAATAATCCTTGAGTGGTAATGCATGGATCTTCAATATTACGGATTGACCATCGTCATTCTCTGGCTTTTATTGGCAGGCATTGCGGCGTTTGTCGGTCCCAGGTTAGGTTCGTGGGCGCTCGGACGAAGCTGCGGTGTGGTGTCAATCGCACTATTCGGATTTGTGATCGAACACCATGTCGGACTAGGCACCCTTAAAGGTCTCTGGATACTTGGCGCATTTGCATCCGGTTATTACCTTTGGAAGAAATGGCCGGAGTTAAGGTCAGGCGGTTTTCTAAAAGGCGAAATCGTTTTCGCATTGGCGCTCTCCTTCAGCCTTCTCTGGAAATATTGTTTCCCCAATATATATCCCGTCGCAGATCGTATGAGCGATCTGTATTTCATCGGGAATTATATGAGTGGCACAACGCTACCACCTTTGGACAATTGGTTTCCGCCGTATCGCTTCGATTTTTATTCCGCGTTTCAACATTATGCAGCGGGGCTGGTCGGACGTTCCTTCGACATGTCGCCGGGACTAACTTACAACGTTTCATTTGCCGTGCTGATGGCATTGAGTTTGACACTGGCGTGGGATACCGCTGGCCGTTTTATTGAGAAGCGCTGGCCCAAGATATTGTTGGTTGCGGCGCTTGCGATTGGCGGCACAGGCGCAAGTGTATTTACTCATTTGATTTATCAGCCTCCGCCAAACTCATCGCAAGTTGCAATGGCCGATGTGTATGACGGTCGTATGTGGGGCAGCGCCAGGTTCATCGGTCAGTACGATCAATTGGCCAACACAGCGATCGGCAAACAATTATTTGCGAAACTGGATCCCGATGCACCGGGTTTTCGGCAATTGCCAATGGAGAATTTTGGTTATCAATATTATGTCGGAGATAACCATCCGCCTATCGGTGGCTTTTTTCTATTACTGCTTGCAATCGCATTGATCACGGCGCTCGAAACGCGACTGGAAAGCCAGCGCGGATCGGTCACCCTGATCCAGAAAATATTCCTGCTACTGACCGTGCCAGCGACCATCATCACGCATGCGGCAGTCTATCCATTGCAATTGACATTGGTCGGCGCCTGGGTTGCATGGCGCTACTGGCGATCACGACATCGCACAGAGGATGCTCCGCTGGCTAAGTGGTCTTTGCCGGTTGCCATCGGTGTCGGGGTCGCTGTTCTTGCCCTCTTGTATCCGGCCTTGGTTGGCTTGGGTACGCGTGCGCTCGTATTGAAACTCGGTTGGGTTGTCAGTCACTCGCCGCCAATGTCGTTTATCGCGCTGATGTGGCCGTTGCTGATCCTGTTGGGCTTGGCGGCGTGGTCGAAAGACATGCGCCGGTATGCGCTGTTCTTTGCACTTGTGCTCGCATTTCTCTTATTAATATCCGAGTTCTTTTTTATTGCCGATCCGATTGCGGGACGCTACCAGCGAACCAATACTGTCGTTCAATGGTGGGGCTGGATCTGGACTGCAGGACTCATTGCGCTGGGTGCACCTTTGTTAGCAGCGAAACAGAAATGGGTACGATGGACTACGACATTCGCGCTTGCGGGAACGCTGGTGTATGCGATCGATGTCGCCAATTATCTCAGCCTTACCGACGAACGCTTTTTGGGCAATCTGGGCGCGGATGGCGTTTATACGCAATCGATACCGGTCAAGACGATGTTCCGCTATCTTCACGAAGCACCGAACGGAATCGTGCTTGAAAATCAATATGCAGAAGACTATAGCGATGGCGGCATCTATGGCACTTTTTCCGGAAAGCCGGTATTGCTCGGATGGCCCGCCCATTTAATCGGCTGGCATCCCGACAAAGCAAGAGAGATCGCAGCTCGGCGCGATCAGATACGTGCTTTTTATGCCGGCACATTACAAAAGCCGAATGACTGGCTACGTAACAACAATGTACGTTACATCATCTGGAACGCGCACGATGCGCAAATGCCGGAGGTAAGGCAGCGCTACAGGGAAGAACTCAAGTCCAACTATGAATGGCATGTTTTTGGCGGGTGGAATAATGGTCAGCCAGTGGGAATCTGGACGCGGCGGGAAGTATTCTGAGCCTGCGATTATCTCTGCCGGTGCCTTTCATTGCCAAAAAACTCGATGAACGCGAGAAAAAGGAAGTCGCATGAACGATATTACTGAACGTACCCTGAGTAAGGTTCCCGAAGTCACCTTGATTTTCTGGATCATCAAAATTGCCGCAACCACCCTTGGTGAAACCGCGGGCGATGCGGTGTCGATGTCGATGAACCTGGGCTACCTGATCGGGACCGCAATTTTCGCGGCAGTCTTTCTCGTCGCAGTCCTTGTCCAAATCAAGGCAGAAAAGTTTCACCCTTTTTTGTACTGGATAACCATCATCGCGACCACAACGGTGGGGACAACGTTGGCGGATTTTGCAGACAGGTCGCTTGGTATCGGCTACACCGGCGGCGCGTCTCTGCTGTTTGCTCTTTTGATGGCATCGCTAGCGGTATGGCATAGATCGCTAGGCTCTGTTTCAGTGGACACGGTCAGCACGCCGAAAGCAGAAATGTTTTATTGGATTACGATCATGTTCTCCCAAACTTTGGGTACTGCATTGGGCGATTGGACTGCCGACACTGCAGGACTAGGATATGCAGGCGGAGCAATAATATTCACCAGCCTTTTAGCGATTGTGGCAGCAGCTTATTACTGGACAAAACTATCTAGAACTGTACTTTTCTGGGCAGCGTTTATCCTGACTCGCCCCCTTGGCGCCGTGTTGGGCGACTTTCTTGATAAGCCGCTTGACCATGGTGGGCTTGCCCTGAGCCGCTATACGGCATCAGCAGTCCTACTTGTGATAATGATTGCTTGCATCCTCTGTTTCCGTCAGAGAGCAGGCAAAGCATCCGGACATTAACATCCCAACCCATAACGTGACTTGAACTCAAACACAATTTTTTCTTTTGGAAACAACCATGCCTATTAAAAACTTCTTTCAAATCCTTGTCGGCACTTGCCTGCTGAGCGTGCAGATTGCATCGTCAGCTCACGTTACAGGAAACGACAAATTTGCTCTGGTTGATCGTTACACTATCGGCGGCGAGGGCGGATGGGATTTGCTGACCTTTGATGCAAAACATCATCGTTTGTTTATCAGCCGCTCTACTCATGTTCAAGTCATCGACACCGACGTCAAAAAGCTGGTAGGCGACATTCCTGGAACAGAAGGTGTGCACGGAATTGCACTTGCGGATGAATTAAATGTCGGCTTCACCAGTAATGGAAAAAGCAATTCGGTTACGGTGTTCGATCTAACGACGCTGAAGGCGATCGATACCATTAAAATTTCCGGCTTGAATCCGGATGTCATTCTGTATGAACCGATATCGAAGCATCTATTCACCTTCAACGGACATTCTGCCAATGCCACGGTGATCGATGCAGTATCGCACAAGGAAATAGCGACGATTGCATTGTCGGGAAAACCCGAACTTGCCGTCAGCGATGATGCTGGAAAGATTTTCGTCAATATAGAAAACAAGAATGAAATTGCCGTCATCGACAGCGGCACGAATACAGTATTGAAGACCTACCCGATCGGTAGCGGCGAGGAACCGACAGGGCTTGCAATCGACAAAAAAAATCACCGCTTGTTTTCAGTCTGCGGCAACAAAAAAATGGCTATCATCGATTCCGAAACCGGAAGACTTATTGCAGAGGTCGCGATTGGCTCAAGTCCTGATTCTGCTGCATTCGACCCGAAGTTGGGTGTTGCATTTAGCTCAAACGGAGATGGAACATTGACGGTAATAAAAGAAAAAAATCCTGAGCATTTTTCAGCATCGCAAAATGTCATTACGCAAAAAAGGGCGCGAACAATGGCATACGATTCTGCTGGCCATCGCGCTTATCTGGTGACCGCATCATTCGGAAAGACTCCAGCCGCAACAAACGAACAGCCGAAGGCACGGCCCGAAATCATTCCGAATTCTTTTGAAGTCCTAGTGGTTTCATTAAAACATTGATGCATTAAGTATTCTAATTTACTTGCAGAGATATTTCAGCTTTGCGCTATCAGTTCGCCTTAAAACCAATTGTATTTTCCATTGTAGGGACAACGATGCTCGTTAGTTCGGCATGGGCTGGGCCGCCTTTTATTACCGATGACCCGGAACCAGTGAATTATCAGCATTGGGAAATCAATTATGCAGTGAGTAAAACGTGGCGCGACGGATCCATGTCGGCCGGACTACCAAGCATCGACATAAATTATGGCATCGCCCCCAATATGCAGCTGCATATCCAGCCACGTTATTCCTACGAGGGAACAACAAAAGATAAGCATTTTGGTGTTGATGATACCGAGGTTGGTGTGAAATATAAATTTCTCAATTGGGAGCAAGGTGGGTCATCCTTTATGGCCGGTATCTATCCGATGTTTCAAGTTCCGACCGGAGATCGAAAGCTCGGGCCCAGTCGTGGAAAAGAACAAATGCTCCTGCCACTTTGGGTACAGGGCAGCAGTGCGGAATGGACGATTTATGGTGGAACGGGATATCGGATTAATCCAGGCGCGGGAAACAGAAATTCTATTTTTACCGGAGCGACGGCGCTATATCAGGTGACGAAATCTCTCCAGTTAGGGGGAGAAGTTTTTCATGAAACACCGGATGCTATTGATGGCACAAGCACTTCCAGTTTTAATCTGGGAGGCAGCTATAACTTGGTGTCTGATTTCAACCTGCTGTTTTCCGCTGGGCGAGGGCTCAAGAATACCGTATCCGCAAATCGACTTTCCGTGTACTGGGCGCTGCAATCGCTTTATTGATATCCATCTATATTTGGATGAGCGGCATTCTATGCGTCGACAAATGATCCTTCCCACCGGGAGGGCATAGTTCAGCGCTTAGGTTACTTTCGTCAATGCCATCTTGTATTTTCGGGATTATGCTGGGAGTCAAGCCGCATCACGGTCTCGGTGTCCGTTCCGCTTACAAATCAAAAGCTGGTCGGCAATCCGGTGTTCCTTTGCTCGCTAAATTGGTGGTCATCTACACTCAGTGCTTTCTGTGCATAGATATCATCTCCATACGTGCGATGGGGTTCTCCTCGCAACGCAATTCTGACTCAAGGACTCATCTCAGGAGATACTCCCTTGCATTAATCCTACATACCGTGAGATCGTGTCAAAAATGCCGGTTTGTTCCGGAACATAAATTCAATCTGGTACACGTATGACATTCACCCTCTCGCGATTGCGCCGCAGCGCGATCTATATAGCGATTGCGGGCGCATCGATATATACTGCGAACGCCCTTGCACAAGACTCTCCGGCTGATACGCCAGTACCTATAATTGAAGTGATCGGCACGACGCTGCTACCTGGGCTAGGATCACCTATTCAGGATGTGCCGGCAAATGTACAGGTCGTCACCAGCAAAAATATCGACAAGCAGCGCCAGAACACCATCATCGATTATCTGGTCCCTTTATAGTCGTTCGATGTTGATCATGGGCGGTATGTGTCTGAATAATACTTTCCGGCGTCTTCGCCCAAGTTAAACCGACGATCCGAATAAGGGGGATGAGAACTTGCCCATACAAGAGAAATGAAATCTGGAAATCATGATATGTAACACATCATATCCGCGCCGATCCTCAATGTGTATTCATTTATAATGCTGAGCCTACTCACTGGAAACTCATGAAAACATTTCGTAAATTATTGGTTGCAGTTACTGCATGCGTTGCATTCGCCGGTTTTGCTTGCGCAGCCGATCAGGAAGCCCCGGATGCGTTAGTCAAGCGCGTTAGCCAGGAGGTACTGGATACGGCAAAAGCAGATAGCGAAGTCCAAGGCGGCAATCAAAAACGCGTCCTCGATTTGGTCGAAGCCAAGATTCTTCCTTATATAGATTTTCAACGTATGACTGCATTGGCTGCAGGTCGTTACTGGCGTGATGCCACGCCAGAACAGCAAAAACAGTTGACCGACGAATTCCGTACATTACTGGTATTCACCTACTCCGGCGCTATCGCCCAGGTGAAAGACCAACGAATGCAATTTAAGCCAATACGTGGTGCACTTACCGACAATGAAGTAGAGGTTCACTCGGAAGTGACGCAACTGCGCGGCGAACCCATTCAACTTAACTATCGCCTTGAGAAATTACCAGCCGGGTGGAAAATTTATGACGTTAATATTTTAGGTGCCTGGCTCGTTGAAACTTACAAGGGCAACTTTGCCACCGAGATCGGCAAGGGTGGCATCGACGGCTTGATCAAGGCATTAACGGACAAGAACAAGAAATTGGCTGCCGCCGCCATGAGGCCTCCGAAAATGACAAAGTCCACAAATAATGCGACTTAGTGACGCGATATTCTGCCACGCGTATCAGCACTTCATGAAATCCGAGTTCGTTCCTTGTCAACCTGGCTTCGCATGGCACCGATTAGGAACACCAATACCACGAACATCAGGAGGAAAAGCGCGCAATTTTTTTTCAATGTGCCTCACATTCATGTGCAGTGACGAGCAATAAATTAAAGATTCCAAGCAAATCCGGCCCAGCCCACTTTCGTCAGTCTAGTTTCGATAATGGGACTGTTTGAGGAACTGCCATTCAGGTGATTTGCTTGTAGTCCGAAGACAAACGAATTGTGTTCATTCAGTTTGTAGCTACCATCGACACCAAACACAACATTTGTAGCGCTGCCGGGTTGATAAAGTGGCCGGTTCGCCATCACTTCAGCAGCCATGATTCCAAAAAAATAGTTCGTTACCTTAGCACTCATATGATCTGCGCCGAGGTTAGCACCCAGCCGCCACTTCTCATTTTTGAGAAAATCCTTGTAGAAGTACACACGCGATGAAGTCCCCTTGCTTGAATGGGTCAAATCGGTAAGATAAGAAACACTGATCGCGATGATGCTGACATCCCAATCGAAATTGAAGCCACCCTCAAGACTATTCCTGCGCGTTACCATACCCGCAAGCTTTGCTCCATCAGATGAATGAAATCCCATACGCGGCTCGACTGCAAGACCAAAACCCATTTTTTTGTCTTCGCTACTTGCAAGATAAATATTTGCGCGTAGCGGTTCGATATAGAGGACTTCGTCGTAATTAGCTGAAATGAGCGGAAGGATCCATGTCTGCGTTTCAGTTCCGCCTGTATACCTAGAAAAAATCATTGGACCAACACCCGCCGTCCCGAACCATCCTGACGTTTCTAATAATGGGCCAGATTCTGCTCTGGCATAATTTCCGACGAATGATGTGGCGGCAACGAAAAATGCAAAAATAGACAATTTGCGTTTCAATGGGAATTCCTTCATTTGGCTGACCTTTGCATTTCATGAACCTGACATTTTGCTGACATTTTATTTTGGGCTTCTCAAGCAGATTTCGCGATTCTTCATTTTGGTTTGTGCTCCCGTAATAATGGGCTTTCTGCATCGGATATAATCGTAAAATGTATTTTTCAATTACTAAACGTATCGTTAAAGCCAAATAATGCAGTCTATAGAATTAAAAGGTGGGCGCCACGCAGTGTTGGCACTTCATGGGTTGCTGGGGAATCCACTAGAGATGCAATTCGTTGGTAAACGATTACAACGTGCTGGCTACACTGTCACCATTCCATTGATTCCAGGCTATGGCTACGCCAGCGAGCACAGCACATCATATCGAACCACGCGCAGCGAGAAATGGTATGACGAAGTGCTACTTCATTTCAATTTTTTGAAACAAAATTACGAATCGGTTTCCGTTGTCGGACTTTGCATTGGAGCCGTGCTCGCACTCAGACTGGCAAGCGAACGCAGTGATGACATCGCCGCCTTGTCGCTGCTAGCTACGACGCTGGATTACGATGGTTGGAGCATTCCCACGTATCGCTTTCTTTTGCCGCTAGCTTATTACACGCCGGCACGGTATCTATATTCGTACAAGGAACGGTTCCCGTTCGGGATCAAGAACAAAAACCTGCAACAATGGATCGCCAGCGAAATGAAGGTCAAAACATCGACTGCCGCTGGTGCCTCACGCTTATCCGCAGAAGGCATTTTCCAGGCATATCGCCTAATTCAAAACGTTAAAAAGAATCTCGAAAAAGTGAGCTGTCCAACCTTGATCATGCATGCCGAAGAAGATGATGTTGCAACACCAAAAAGTGCAAATCTTGTGGAGAGCCGTATCACTTCTTCCGTCAAGAAAAAAGTTATGCTCCATAACAGCTATCACATCATTACCTTGGATAATGAAAAAGAACAGGTAGCTGCCGACACCATCAAATTTTTTGATCAGGCAGTACATACAATTCAACAACAAACAAGAAAAACAGCTTAGCAATGAGGGGTGTGCTGGATGAACAGTAAAATGAATATGAGCTCTTTCCCAAGCGTGGCAAAATTGCTGGCAGACCGCTTAGAATTGGATGTTAATACGATTCACCCAGACACCAATCTGGAATCCTTAGGTGCCGATTCATTAACTGTGGTCGAATTGATTTTCGATCTGGAAGATGAATTTGACGTTAAGTTAGGCGATGAACGCCCTGCGCTTGTCGTAGTCCAGGATATTGCGGACAATCTTGATCGCCTTATTAAAAACAAGACGGCATCATAATTCAATATGGAGCGCGTCGTCATTACTGGAGTCGGTGCTGTTTCAGCTCTAGGCCTCGGCGCTGACACTAACTTTTCTCAGGCCCTCTCCGGCCAATCTGGCATCGATCTTGTGCAGCTTCCATTTTCGGATGATCTTGCATGCGGTGTCGCTGCGCAAATAAAATATGTATTACCTGATCTGATCAAAAAATCCGAAGGTGCATTATTCGATCACTTCGCCTTGTTTGCGTGGATTGCTGCCAATGAAGCATTGCAGCAATCTGGGATCACGCATGATATCGATAACGAAGTAAACAGCGGCGTATTCTGGGGAACGGGAATGGGTGGTGCGCAAACCATCGAGGCCGGTTACGTTGATTTGTTTATTGAAAATAAGAAGCGCGTTCGTCCGCTTTCAGTCGTCGCCAGCATGAACAATGCCGCCGCCGCGCAGATTGCCCTCAGGGTTGGTTTTGGTGGTGCAGTCAATACATATAGCAGCGCATGCATTTCGTCTGCACTGGCGATTGGCGAGGCATTCCGTCACATCCGTCATGGCTATGCCGATCGGGTGCTCACGGGTGGTTCGGAGGCCTTGTTGACACAGGGAGTGATGAGCGCATGGGAAGCACTACGGGTACTGGCAATTACCGATCCCGAAGATCCCGCACGTTCCTGCAAACCATTTTCCAGGAACAGAACGGGCTTGGTACTGGGTGAAGGTGCTGCGGCTATTGTGCTGGAATCCTTGTCTTCGGCACAGGCCCGAGGCGCACCGATTCTTGCCGAGCTAGTTGGATACGGTGCAAGCAACGATGCAACTCATATCACCAAACCAGATTCTGCAGGGCAAGCGCGTGCGATGCGCAAGGCCTTGGCCGATGCAGGGCTTGCTGCATCAGACATCGATTACATTAATGCGCATGGCGCCGCAACCTTAGCTGGCGACCAAGCCGAGGCAGATTCAATTAAGGAAGTTTTTGGCGCATATGCGAAGTCGCTAATGATCAGCTCGACCAAAGCGTTACATGGACATACGCTTGGCGCTGCAGGCGCATTAGAGTTTGTGCTGACGATTCAGGCCTTGCGGTCGCAGGCTGTGCCACCCACCGCATTTCTCGAAGAGCCAGACCCAGAATGTAATCTGGATTTCATACCGCTACACGGTCGTACGAATCAAAAAATCCGTGCCGCAATGTCTAACTCTTTCGCCTTTGGTGGAAGTAACGTGGCCTTGATCGCGAAACCTTTTGTATATTTATAAACCGGGATTCATGTCACGCGTGTTACACGTTCCTGAATGTCGGTGGCTCCTGCTTTACTGCAAAAGATTGAACATCACAAAAGATTGAACATCACGCCTGAAATGATGGCTAGCATAAGTAATTCAATCCATAGTCCTTTACCGGTTTTTAATCGTCCTTGCATCACACTCCCAACAATCCAGAGCATCGCAATAATTTGAGCAGAAATTCCTAGCGAAATGGTAGTCGGCAATGCTTCTTCATACCAAAGAAATAAACATAATGCCGTAAATATAATAACGGAATGGACGCCGGCAAACCAGGCAGAGGTTCGGCTCATAGCTGGGTTGTAAAAATATTTTACCTCTGAAAATGTCCCCTCTAATGGCTGTTGCGCAAGATCTTGAGGCATCCAGCCTGGTGGCATCCACCAAATTTTCAGTTTGTCAGACCACCTCGGTGTTGCGATCGCATTTTTTGTGAGCTTACAAAAGACATGGCCAATTGCCCAAACTGGATCCCAACTATTTAGAGGCTCAATCGTACCGTAGACGCACTTTTCCTTTTCTTCTGTGAAGCTGCCGAACAGTCGATCCCAAATAACGAAAATAGCGCCATAGTTTTTATCGAGATATTGGGCATTTATGGCGTGGTGTACGCGGTGATTTGATGGTGAGGAAAAAATTCGGTCGAACCATCCCAATTTCCCAATATGTTCAGTATGAATCCAGAACTGATAGAACAGAACAGTTAATCCGGCAATGGCAAAAGTCGTTGGGGGCACACCTAAAATGGCCATTGGGATAAAAAATACGAAGCCAACCACAGGGTAAAAACTCTCTTGCCGCAATGCTGTCGTAAAGTTAAATTCCTGACTTTGATGATGCACTACATGAGCAGCCCACAAAAACGCTACTTCATGACTCATTCTATGTAGCCAATAATCCGTGAAGTCATAGAGTATTATCGCAACGATAAAACTGTACCATTCATTCCAGAATTTTCCATGATGAAATAGCGTGAGCGAAGAATAAATTCCCGTGTAAATTCCGATCTGAAATAGCTGCGTAAATACCGATATTATTTGACTCAGGGCGCCTTGACTTAGGCTGCTGATTGCGTCGTTGAGGCGATAATTATTGCGACCAACGAAAATTCCATAAAGGAATTCAATTGCGATCATCAAAGTAAATATGGAGATTGCAATGAATATGATAGTTTCCATCGACTGTCTTTGAGCGAAATTGGATTTGCGTATGAGTAGGTAATTGTATGATGATTCGCACAAGCAAAGAACTGAGATTGACGCGACACATCTTCCAAATCAGGCAATCCTATTTCGTTCGCCGGAATGTGACAGCTAAAAAAATCGCGCTGACAATTAAAGGGAATTTTGTCACCTGCGATTAAATTGCCAATCAGCCGCAGTATTTGAGCGTAGCGGAACTGATGGGGTCAAGCAGATAATTTTTCTGATTCGGAGTCGATCCCCGACGTCGCCCCGGGAAACAAGTCATAATTCCATGTTGCGAGTAGCGCAATACGCGTACTGACATTGTTGCTAACTCGCCCCCAGTCGGCAAACATGTAGAACCGGAGAATTTGGAAAAAATATGATCACAGCAGAATCAGTTACTGCCGCAGCACCTAAAGAACCCGTTTCGCCTGAGCGGAACGACTGCGCGCCGGTCAATGGAAAAGTTCAGTGCGAGACTCAAGTAGAAGCCCAATTGCCGCCAGTGAGCAAGACTGGAGAATGGTTCGTCAAGGGCGGCATATTCTTCATAATTGTCGTGATGGTTTTTATCTTGGTGCGACTGATGTATCAAGGTCCGGATGCCACGAGCAAGTAACGGGTTAACGAATGGATTTTATTAGTGAATTGGTTTGCAGCGCTGACGATAATCCCAAAATTTCGCGAAGCATCCATGCTGAAATCTAGTGTTGGATTTCATTGAGTGTATTTCACAGGAGAAAACATGATAGACGCAACCTTTGATCGTTCCAGCGCCTTAACGGCACCCAGAGCGACCGTTCTTCAAAATACCTATCGGCTACTGTCGATGACCCTGATTTGGAGCGCGCTGGCTGCTTACATGGGCATGCTTTTTCCGGTCGGTGGATGGGGGCATGCGAGGCATATTCATTTTGGCGATTGGGTTCTTGTTTGCAACCCGATATTACAGTAACAGCGGTACTGGCGTTTTATTGATATTTGGTTTTACGGGACTCATGGGCTTTAGCCTCGGGCCAACCATGAATCATTATCTGAGCCTGCCACACGGGTCCGAAATTGTAGGTACAGCATTTCTTGCAACTGGCGCCGCCTTTTTTGGCCTGTCTGCGTATGTTCAGGTGACAAAGAAAGACTTCGCGTTTCTGGGAGGCTTCCTGATAGTTGCGCTTATCGGCTTGTTGGTCGTGAGCCTGGTCGGCATGTTTTTCCCGACACCGATGCTTAGTTTAGGATTGGCATACGTAAGCGTTTTGATTTTCGGTGGGTATATCTTGTACGACACGAGCGATATCATCACAGGCCGGCAAACGAATTACATCATGGCCACAATTAGCTTGTATCTGGACATATTAAAGATGTTCTTGTCGATGTTGAGAATTGTGTCGAGCTTGCGCGACTGACCAGTTCGCACAATATACACATGGCCCGCAATTGAAGCATTGCGGGGGCTTTTTCTGAGTATGCCTTAATCAAACTGTGTGAAGTTCCACCGCATGAATTATCGGAGAAAACCTGTATTGACTGCGATGATGAGGAACACGCCAAGCGCGGCGCGATAAATAACGAATGGCCATGTAGAAAATCGCTCCAGGAACCGCATCAGTCCCCAGATTGCCAAATATGCCGATGCACTTGCGACCACAAGGCCGAAAGCCAGTACCGACCAAGCTTCGATGGGGATATGAGCATGATAGAGCACCCACAGTTCCTTCATCCCTGCCAAAGCAATGGCCGGTAAGCCTAGAAGAAACGAAAATCGTGCCGCTTCTTCACGTTTGAAGTTGAGAAAGAGCGCTGCGGTCAGGGTCGAACCGGAACGGGATACGCCCGGGATCAATGCCCCCACTTGTGCAAGACCGACGATGATCGCATCTGTGAGTCGCATTTCCTCGACAGTGCGACGATGGCGGCAACTAAGTTCGGCGGCGGCAAGAAACACCGCCATGACCAATGACGAGATACCTATCACTAGCAGTGCCCGCAAAGGAGAGTCGCAGGCATTCAGCATGGACGATAGTGCCAGACCAGCAATCCCGATCGGAACGGTTGCGATCATGATTGCGATGGCCAAACGAAACGACTGGTCGTGGTAATCGGACCTACGCACAGCGGCGATACCGCCAAACACTACACTGCGAATATCACGCCAGAAATAACTGACGACGGCTGCAAGGGCCGCCAATTGCATCGCTGCGGAAAAAGCCGAGCCTGGATCACGCCATCCCAGAAGGGCAGGAACAATGCGCATATGCGCTGTCGAAGATATCGGCAAAAGTTCCGTAATACCTTGAATCACGCCGAGTATGGCGATCTGCATATAACCTAGGGAAGCAAAGCCGATATCCAGTCCACTACTACAAACATTCGCCAAAATTTCTCCAGATATGCGCCGTCATGTTGCGCGCCAAATTATTCGACCTTGAACATTAAAGCGGGCGCGACTATTGCGTCAAGTTCAAAGCGACGATGAATTGATCATGGACAGTTATTTGCACATGTCGCTTTGTAGCCGGACTTCTTGGAGGAGTTATCGCGTTCTGATGTGAGCGAGGAAGCATCAAGCGAAAAAGATGCTCGCACCACAGTAAAGAAAACCGGGGGATACAATGACCAGATCAAAAATCCAACTGGTATCGATCTTCACCCGGAATTGCACCGCAATAGTATCGATGTGAAACCCTCATAGCACAGGTGCCTGATGCAAATATCATGGCATTGCTTGCAACGTCGCTGCGTATACCTGCTATTGCGTATACCTGCTATTTAGAGACGGACCGGAACGCACATGCCGCAGTCGCAGTCATGCGGAATGAGCGACCCCATACATCGGCATATGCATCCAAGAGCGAAAGGTGCTCATTGCAACAGTGCACTTTGGCCAAAATCGCTTCAGACCTCGACTGCGGCTCACGCCCATCGCACCTAGAGCAATAGCAAGCAGGGCAAGTGAGCCAGGTTCCGGGACAGGGGCGAATGAGACGCCGCGAATCGAAGTCTGACCCGTAGGATCCGAATAGAGCACGGTGAAGTTTTCGCTGCTCGCTTGGGCCAGCGACGTATCATTCAGATTGTCCGTGATCTCATACAAGAAGCTTGGTGAAAGCTCATTCAAATCGTAGCTTGTAGCGAACAGTTCAACTTGGTCGCCAACTACCAGACCGGTCAGGCCGAGCAGGCCAGTTACACCAGGTGCGCTAGGCGTGGCGGAGTTGGCATTGGCGTTATTCACCAAATTCAATCCGGCGACAAGATCGTAGTCCAATGTCCAGGCGCCGTTGGTCAATACCCATTTCTGCAAGCCGCCTTCGCCTAATGCCGCTTTATTGACATTGCCGTTTTTGGGTTGACCACTGTCGGCCACATACAAGACGGTGGGACTAGCGAAGAAGTAGCTCTCGGGGCTGAGATAGACGAAGCTGCCGATTCGGGAGTTGTTCACTCCATTGGCCGTGCCTGTAGTTAGGTTAATTGATCCGTTATTGCCACCAAGCGACAGAGGACTACCAGGCGGCGTGATATGGGTCGTTGTCAGCCCTGAAGAAGTGGTCGGCAGGTCGCCGCTGGAATTAGTTAACGTGCTGATATTAGTGAGGTTCTGCACCCCACCGCTAGAGGGATTTTGGTCGCGCGACACATACAACATATTTCCGCTTCCGTTGTTAAAGATCGAAACAACGCGAGTATCAGTGCTGTTATCTATTGCAGTTGCAGTATTTGCACCGCGCGTGGCATAAAACACGCCTTGGGTCGGATCTGCCTTGCTGCTCGCCTGACCTGATACATAGAAGGATGAGCCATCTACCGTTGCAACGCTGCGTGGGTTGTTCTGGTTGAACACACCAGTCAATGCGGTACTGGTATCAACGCTTCCATCGGCTCCTATCAAGGCTACGACACGAGCTACCGTCGTGACATTGGTAGTGGTCTGATTTGCGGCGGTCAGGCTCGTTGTCTGTCCAAGTGCTGCCGTACCATAGGTCGTCAAGGGCGCAGTGTTGAACGTCGTGGCATTCACGCCGTATCCCATGATGGTCAAGTATTGGCCATTCACGGACCTTTGCAGAATGCCTTCGGATGCCGACCCATATTCTCCGGATATCGCCGAGTTCTGACCACTACCTGTTTGAAGCAGGGTCAGCGTGCCGTCCTGCGTCGCAACAGTGCCTCCCGCGCCAAGCTTAAACTGCTGTAATACGATGGGTGAAGCTGAGTCAAGTCCGCCACCGTTGTAGGACGATACCGTGCTTATGACGAGATCTCCTGCATTGAAAGAAATTGGAGTGCCAATCGCCGATTGTACGCAAACGAGCATTCCTATGAAGGTCACGGTGGAAGGAATCGATAAGTAACGCGACAATTTGATTGGGAAATTCACGGAGTAGCTCCAAAGTTGGCGGATTGACAAACAAGGCCGGGATCATATTTCATCGATATGACATCCCCGTGACTTTGACGCCAAGTGGAAATTGGACCCGAAGAATATCTGCGCGGAAAATTAGCTCGGATTTCTAGAGTATTTGCCCTCCCATTAAAATTATCTCAAAAAAAAAAGTTCTCGTTATGTGATGTGGCTTTGAGCTGTATGGAACTGCGCGGTGCAGAACAGTGATGTAATGAACAAACTTATGCATTTGCATGAGCTCGGCTCACATTCTGGTCCTGACAATATCGATTCAATAAGGCGATTCAATGGAAGAAGAATACGAAGTTCCCAGCCCGCACGAGCATGCGCTGGGAGATGCTATAGAAAAGGAGCGGGACGGACTTGCGCAAAAGGTGGCTCTAATGACGGCTATATTGTCGACCGTGGGTGCATTGATCAGCTATCAAAGCGGTAGCGCGCAGAACGAAGCGATGTTTCTCAAAAATCAAAGCATCCTGAAACAAGCTGAGGCGAGCGACCAATGGGCGTTTTACCAGGCAAAATCTACGAAGAGCCACCTGGACGATGCGGTCGCCGTACTGACAGATGCTCCGGAAATTAAATTGCGTTTCCTTGCTGATAAAGATAAACAGGATGTACAGAAGGCTGAGATTCAGAAAGAAGCATTGAGACTGCAGGCGGAATCTCGAAAGCTCGGGGAGGAATCCGAGGCTAAGCTGAAGCCGCATGAACGCATGGCGTTGGGTATGACGCTAATTCAAATTGCCGTTGCCCTTGCAGCGATTACGGTTTTGACTAGAAGACGATGGCTAATATTAGCTTCATTGATTTCCGCTGCCATCGGCATTGTTACATCGGTGACTGCGTTCATTTAACCATCTTCCTTTAATCGCCCCATTTTTTAGTTGTTGCAAACCGCCTGCAGTCGCAGTTGGCTCGTGTATATTTTTATGGCTGAGGTACGATAAGCTTGCCGTAGAGCGAATTTCTTAGTTTTATAAAAAAAAAACATAACCATGGGTGGGATTATAGGTAGGACATTTTTTACTCAATCAATAAATTTCACGAATGAAAATGAAAGGCCCAGATTTATAAACGCCAAACGTTTCGTGTCCGGTTCCTGGTAGATATGCACCAACAGTCCCAGTCGTACTCAAATCCACGCTTCCTTTCCCTGCCGGCACGGGAGTCGGCATGTTCAGAATGATTTGACCACTACCCGCAGTTAGGATGCTCGGTACTGGAACGGGGAAATTGCCGGCCATATTCATATTTGCGGCGGTAATGCCACCGGTTTGATTGGCCATCGAAAAATTGGAAGCAAGCAGCGGTGTGCGGTTGTCAAGAGTATTGGGGAGATACGACGTGCCTCCCCAATACTGCGCAGTGACGTTGACTGATAGATTCAGCAATTCCGAGCCATACATATTGGGGATCAACATCCGGCCATAACGCAATACGGTCGACCCCACCTTACCTTTGTTCATTGTGACGGCAGGATTTGTGGCGGTCGTTGTATCGATATTAAATGGCACCGTCACGCCATCCGAATCGATTGGATTGATTCCGACATCGACGACGCCATATGGTCCTGCAGGCGCGGCAGCGCGTGTAAACTTGAACGGCACAGTAATCGCCGATGCTACCCCAGGGGTGCCTGTGTTCGGAAAGCAGGGTGTGGTGGCGCAGGTAACCACAGGCATTCCAGTTGCGCTGATGAGCGGCGATAAAAGGTATGGCGGGGGGGGCGTCAATACTGTGGTGCGATCCACGGCACCCAATTGCACATTGGCGAAAACACTTGGATCGAGCTTTGCGTAAGCCCCCTTGTAATTCTGTGTAGTGCTCCCGCTTTGCGACTGTGCGGTCAATGTGAATACTGCAATGAGCTGTTCACCCAAATAGGTGAAAGTGTCAGTAGATCCTGCAATGTCTGCGCGGTTAATGATCGAATTTGACGACAACGCAAAATGATCGGGGATAAACCGGCCGCCACTAATTGCATTGCTCCCCACATTACAACCATATTTACCGTTGGTGGGGCTATTGGTACCGGATGTGTCTATGACATTGGATATGCTGTTCGCTATGCAGTCGCTTTTGGTTCCTTGATCCACGCTGGTCCAGTTGCTGTCATAAACTGTATTGGCGTTGAATACAAAATAACCGACGTCGCTGTATTGAAAGTTGGTGCCGCTGGAGTTTCCGTTAGCGACATTCGCTGCATTGAAGGAGCCGGAGAGTATCGTCAAAGGTGTCGTACTGCTGATGAAATCCGAAGCTTTCGTATTATCCAGCTGAGGTGTACCGGTATATCCGACTATTCCGCTGTTCGCGTTTATCGTAAAATTGGCGCCGGCTTTCACCGTCGGTGCCCCCGTTGCGCCACTTATCGTTGATGCTAATCCGCTACCGCCGCTGGTGGTTGCTGAAGCAGTGAGCGATGGTGGCCGTACGGAAAAATTATCAGTTGAGCATGCGGTGACTGTACCGTCACTGATGATTGCCACCAATTTTTGCCAAGCCTTATCCAGAGTAAAAGATCCTGTTTGTTTCTGGCCTTTATCCGTTGCACCAGCAGTGAAAGTCACTGTTTGACTGGCGGTAGTATCCGTCACAGTTGACTTACTCGTGCAGGTGCTGGTGCAAGATTGAGTACAGTCCAAAGCACTGTTGCTAATGCTGTCGCTATTGTCTACTAGCCTTACTGTGACGTTTTTGGCAGCCGCGGCCGCATAGGTAGTTAATATCTGACTGTTATTCAATGCTGCCACGTTTAAATTGAATGATGTTCCAGCCAATTTCGCATAAATATGGCCTTGGTTATAGTTCTGCACTGCCAGGGGAGGATTGCCATACCCTGTGTCCACCGCATTGAAGCCACCTGGAGTGCCGCCACTAGTCGGTACAGATGTTTGCGCACAAATGCGCAGTCCGCTGATCTCGTGAATATTGGCGGAACCACCGGTTGATCCTGTAAATGAAATTTGCCAATTAGCGGGAACAGGTGATTGCGTAAATCCTTGGGCCGTAGCCGCGCTATATGTGTTTGGTATATTGATGAGCGAGGAGTACCCACTGCCGGTATCCCGATTGACTGAAACGGAGGTGCTGGTTGGATCGTTGCGTGCATCGACGATCACCTGATAGTAATTTCCGAGTGAGGGCGTGGTCGAACCTTTATTGTCGATCAACGGGTTTAGTCCGTTGGTACCTGCAATCCAATTGTAGCCGTTGTTACCCGTACCTGATCCGCGTACGCCGACGGATTCCGCGATTTGGCCCGGGCCGCCGATTCGACCTTCTGTCGGATTTTGGTAGTTTCCGAATTCATCCAATGCCACCCCGATCCATCCCCCCGCAAAACCCGGACAAGAGGCCGTATTGCAGGCAGCCCCGGTCTTTTGCGCATAGCCGAGAGAACCACCAAAAGCACCCGGCACGGCTGGCACAGAGTAATCGGACAGGGTTACCGCGATACCATCTGCCCCACTGCCATTGTATGCATACTGCTGGAATTCTATCGAGATGTAATTTCCCGTAGCAGGAAAAATGCCAGGGACAGTGACTGCCTTCGCGTTATTGCCGGTATTATTTGTCAAACGCAGATAACCCGGGTTCACGATGCTCGGCAAAATACCGGTCTGGTCGCTTGTCGATACGATCCAGTTACCATTAAAAATGGTGGAAGGATTGAGCGTTGCTCGGGCGAAGGTATCGCACACGCATGACAACGTCAATCCTACTGGCGTGTTGGAAGGCGGCGAACAGAACGGCGCCGTATCGGTATAGACTTGCCCAGTGAAATTGCCATTTCCGGCACCGGTGCCGCCGAGCTTGACGCCACCTGCATCGATAATCGTATCGTCGTCCACCAAGTTAAGGCCGATGGTACCGCCATATGACCCGGTGTTTGCATTGACAGTCCAGGTTGTACCGGCACCGGTGACCGAAGTAATTGCAGCACCGGAGACGCCACCCGTCGCAACTAATGTGAAGTCTGTCGCGTCAACACCCGTCACGCTGCGATTGAATACTACTGTCCAGGCAATAGCGGTTCCTGGCGCTGTTGGGTTCGCGCTGGCGCGATTGATCGAGGTCACTATTGGTCCAGGATTCAGCGCGATGGTCAGGAACGCATTGACGGAACTGGTCACGGTTGCGGTGGTATTGCCGGTCGCGCCCGCTGCCGCCATGACACCATCCCATACGGCAAAGCCACCGCCATTGCCTGAGACCGTGCCTGCGTCGGAGCGCTCGGCGATGCCGGTCAGAACCGCATTGGTCTCTGCACTGAATGCCGCCGCTGCCGAGCTCGTGTCCCGCGTGACACCTTGAACGATGAGCGTATCCGGCACAGTGGTCGTGACGCCGCTTACCGTGACGGAAGTGCTGGCTGCTGCCTTGACGCCGCCGCCCGTGACGTCCCACGGATTGCCGGTATTGACGACGCCGCGATAGGTAATAATCTGGGCATAGACGTGGTCGCCGGGGTCGGCGACTGTTGGAGCCGCCATCGACGATGATGTCGCCCGCGCCCAGAACACGGTAATTTGCGTCCCGTTTGTGGTGGTACCCGTGGCCTGAGGACTATTGGCGACCGCGACGAATCCTGCGGGAGTGGACAATGTGGCGGGCTGCCCCCCCGTGCTCTCGACGAACAGCAGCGCGACATCGTTGATCGCTTGTGCTGGCCATGCCGGGCTGACAGACCCGGTACCGCTGACTGCCGCTCCTGCGGCCTGAAAAACAGGTGCTGCCTGAACTGTAGTAGCAGTAGTCAAGGCAAAAACGAACATTGCTACTAAAAAAAAGTAGGAATAACGCACACTCATTCGTGTGACTACCTCAAAAGTTAAAATTGGAAAAATCGCCGATAGAATAGATTTGCCTCACGAAACCAGTTCAAGAACACATGGCAATAATAGCAAGTTGATTAATTTTGTCATGCTGATCATAATTTTTCTCACCACGTCTGTTCGATCAGACGAGAGCAAAATTTCTGACACATTAACAGTGGAGATCATAGCATTGAGGTAGATTGCAGCGGTCCAGCAAAGGGTCATGATGCAATAAATCTTCTCGCAGACCCTGCCCGAAATCGCTGGCCGGCTTGCGTGCGTCAGCGCCGGCTTCTGCAGTTGCTGCAGTCTCCGTCATTGAACTCTCGGTCTCCACCGGTGCATTTTCTTGTGTCATTTTATTGCACCACTTCCCTCTGAAATCAGCCCTCGATAGGCTTGCTGCTGCGAACTGTCGAATCAAATTGCCGGTCTGTCGATAAACCTCCTGGTCATCCGGGCTAGGCATTCGTGGTTTCCCACGAATTTACTATTGGTTAAAAACACAGGAAGTTATCCTCATGCGCTTATTTCAAGATATCCGGCAAGTCCTTGAAATCGCCCAACAAAACGCGCACGCCTGCAAGTCCACGTCTGAAAACCACACAATAAAACCCTTGTTCCATATGGTATCGCACGGCAACACTTGCGCATACAACAGCGTCAACGGATACGACCAGCCTACCCGCAATGTTGCGTAACAGCCCACAAAGTTGAGCTTTCATAATGCAAACAATCCACACGAGCCGCAATATGGCATACACATATTGCAAAAATCACCATTTGATTGCGTTTGTCTGAGTACCGCGTCCTTCCTGATGTCGTGGTCAATTTGGCTCTGCAATCACCGCATAAGGAGTTGAAATGTCTCTACCTCACGCCGCCCCAGGCGACCTGATTGATGTTCGACCACTAGGCAGTGCATTGCGCGAAGCAAATACGCGCGCATTTTTCAAGTCGGATCGCGTTGAGGTAATACGTGTCGTATTACTGGCCGGCGAGACAAATACGGAACATCACGCCCCCGGGGAAATTACCTTTCAGTGCATGGAAGGATCGGTCAATTTCACGGCGCTGGGAAAAGCCAGTATCCTGCGAGCAGGTCATATGCTTTACCTGACCAGCAACGAATTACATACGATCGAAGCGATTGAGGATAGCTGTCTACTGTTGACGATACAGATCGGACACGAGGCGAGATAAGGTCGAGCTCCCTTCCCCCTACGAGCTCCTTCCCCCCTCTCAGGCGGAAGGTTGGGATGGGGGTGGTGCGTTCGAGGTCAAACCTTTCTTGTCTCGACCCTACCACCCGTGCCAGGAACACAGGCTTGCAAGCCTGTGCCGTTACGCAGGCATGGAGCAAAGCTCCATGAATTCCCCGCTCCACCCCTCCCCTTACAGGGGGAGGGGATCATTCATAAAACTGAACCGCTCCAAACAGGCACTCTTGAAAAAGAAAACCAATCCCAATTGCATTATCATTCTCCAAAGCGCGGCATGATGGACAATGACGAATTTCGATCCCCTTCCAGAAAGCCGATAGGCCAGTCCCGGTAACGGTCTAACCCTCGGCCCAAGACAATAAAAAATGAAAACAGACCGTCTCATCATGTCTTTTTGTACCCTCCTGCTATTGGCGGGGTGCGGCAACAAGCCATCCGACTTTTTCTCCGGTTACGCCGAGGCGGATTATGTTCACCTGGCGAGTCCGATCGCGGGCACCCTGACAAAACTGTATCTGAAACGTGGCGACAATGCGGCGCAAGGTGCACCTGCATTTGTACTTGAGCAGGAAAGCGAACGCGCTGCCCGTGAAGATGCGATCTCGCACCTGCAGCGGGCACAAGCGCAACTTGCGGACCTGAAGAAGGGTAAGCGGCCGGACGAAATTGCTGAAGCACAAGCGCAGCTTGCACAGGCACAGGCAGCGCTGCTGCTTTCATCCGCAGACCTCATACGGCAGCAGAAATTGGTTACTGCCAAATTCATCTCCCCTGCTCAACTTGATGCAGCGCGTGCGGCGGTTGGCAGCGACAAGGCGCATGTCAACGAATTGCAGGCTCAATTGCGGGTGACACGCTTGGGTGCACGCAGCGACGAAATCAGCGCCGCCGCGCAGGACGTGAAAAGTGCAGCGGCGCAGCTTGCCGAAGCAAATTGGAAGGTCGACCAAAAAACCCTGCGCATACCCGTTCCGGCAGAAGTCGTCGACGTGCTGTATCAGGAAGGTGAGCTGGTTGCTGCAGGTGGCCCGGTGGTCACACTTTTACCGCCGCAGAATATCAAGGCACGTTTTTTTGTGCCCGAGGCGATATTGGGTACACTGCAAATCGGGCAGAGCGTCAGTTTGCAATGCGACGGCTGCGGTGCTGCGATTCCGGCGACGATCACGTTTCTATCGCCTACCGCCGAATACACTGCTCCGCTGATCTACAGCAAAGAAAATCGTTCTACCCTGGTGTTCATGATCGAGGCGCGGCCATCGCCCCAAGACGCGCGCCGGCTGCATCCGGGACAGCCATTGGAAATTCGTTTGGCCACTGCCGTCGCGCAAAAAAACCAATGACAGACTCGGGCGACCCACCCATCATCGATGTACGCGGCCTGACCAAACGCTACGGCGACCGTGTCGTGGTCGATCACTTCGACATGCGCGTGCCGAAGGGTCGCATATACGGATTCCTCGGGCCGAATGGCAGTGGCAAGACAACCACCATCCGCATGCTGTGCGGATTGCTGACGCCGGATGACGGCGAAGGTACCTGCCTCGGTTATGACATTCGCCGCGAATCCCGACTGATCAAGCGCCAGGTCGGATACATGACACAGAAATTCGGCTTGTACGAAGACCTGAGCATCGAAGAAAACCTCTCCTTCATTGCACGCATTTATGAAGTCCCTGACGCCAATGCCAAGGTAGACAAGACGCTAGAACAATTGGGATTGACCAGCCGCCGCACGCAACTGGCCGGCGCATTGTCGGGCGGCTGGAAACAGCGGCTGGCATTGGCCGCCTGCCTGCTGCACGATCCGAATCTATTGTTGCTCGACGAGCCCACCGCAGGCGTGGATCCGAAAGCCAGGCGAGAGTTCTGGGACCAGTTGCATGAGCTGGCAGCGGGTGGCTTGACGGTGCTGGTGTCGACCCATTACATGGATGAGGCGGAACGCTGCCATGAACTGGCATACATCTCGTATGGGCACTTATTGGCACATGGCACCGCAGCCGAACTGATACAACAAGCGGGACTTGCAACCTGCGAGATTAGCGGCCCAGGACTGGTAGCATTGGCCCACGCATTACGGGAGATTCCCGCGATCAAAACTGTCGCATCGTTTGGCGCAACGCTTCATGTCAGCGCCTTGTCAAAAAGCGAGCTCGACAGTGCGCTGGCTCCGCATCTCAGCAGTGGCATCAGCGTGAAGCCGGTCGACCCAAGCCTGGAAGACGTATTCATCGCGTTGATGAAAGACGCAAAAGACAACTACGATTGACGCACTCATGAACTGGTCCCGTTTCCTCGCCATACTGATCAAGGAATTCCGCCAGCTCCGGCGTGATCGCTTGACCTTTGCAATGATGGTCGGGGTGCCGATCATGCAGCTTATTTTGTTTGGATACGCGATCAATACCGATCCAAAACATTTGCCGCTGGCCGCCGTGATTGCAGACGAGAGCGTGTTCTCACGCAGCTTTATTGCCGCTCTCGAAAATTCCGAATACTTTCGCATTACCGACCGACCGCAGAGCGAAGCGGAAGCCAACAAGCTGTTGGCAGACGGCCGCGTCCAGTTCGTTCTTGTCATCCCGGCCAACTTTTCCCGCAATATGATACGTGGTGATCGACCGGCGCTTTTGCTGGCAGCCGATGCGACGGATCCTGCAGCATCCGGCAATGCTCTTGCTGCGTTGAACTACATCAGTATTCAGGCGCTAACGCGGGATATGACGGGGCCGCTGGTGAACCGTCAGCCAACGGATACGCCGTTTGAATTAAGTGTGCAGCGCCGCTATAACCCGGAAGGACTTTCACGCTATAACATCGTCCCGGGCCTGCTCGGCGTTATCCTTACCATGACGATGGTGATGATGACGTCACTCGCGATGACGCGAGAACGCGAACGCGGCACGATGGAAAACCTGTTGGCAACTCCCGCACGTCCGATCGAAGTCATGGTCGGAAAAATCACGCCTTATATTTTTATCGGCTATGTACAAGTGCTGGTTGTGTTGACAGCTGCTCACTTCCTGTTTCAAGTCCCGATGATAGGCAGCCTTGCGCTGTTATCTGCCGCGTTGATCGTGTTCATGGCAGCCAACCTTGCGGTCGGATTCACCTTTTCCACCATCGCAAAAAATCAGCTGCAGGCGATGCAATTGACGTTCTTCTTTTTCCTGCCGTCGATGCTCTTGTCGGGATTCATGTTTCCGTTTCGCGGGATGCCGGCCTGGGCGCAAGCAATAGGCGAAGTCCTGCCGCTAACGCATTTCCTACGTATCGTGCGGGGTATATTATTGAAGGGGAATGACCTTGCCGCGATCATCCCCAACCTTTGGCCGATAGGCGCATTCATGCTGGTAGCGGGCATAGTCGCACTTGCGCGTTATCGTCAGACGCTGGATTGAGGTTTCGTGTCGTGAAGTATGCGTGCTGTATGTCTGTGTACGATTATTAATATATTTCACGCAGGTGGATAATGCGACCGCTAGTGAACACCCCAAAGGTCTCACGTCCTCCACCTGGCGCAATCGGTAAATAGCCGGAGATCGTCGCAGCCGGCGTCAGCAATACGCTCCCTTTGGCCGCAGGTGTCGGCGAAGGTTTCGTCAATGTGATTGTGCCTGTGCCGGCCGTCACCGTGCCTGCTCCGGTAATCGTTGTCGTGATTGCCGCCCCAGGTCCGGCGGCCTGCGCAAAATTGGCAGGGACAAGCGATGTGCAATTGTCCGCAGCATTGGTGGCGTATCCGGTGCCGGTCCAATATTGCGCATCGACCTGCACTTGCAGCGGCATCAGCTCAGAACCGTTGTTGTTCGAAATACGCAGTCTGCCATAGCGGAATTCTTGCCCGTTCGACGCACCGCCGCCATCGAACGCGATGCCAGTCCCACCGCCGTTGAATACGACCGGCGTGACAGTGGTAATGTTTGGCGAACCTGTACCGGTAGTGGTAGCCGTCTCACTTGAATCCGTCACACTTACAGTCAACGAAATATTCGCGTTGTATGGCGCTAAAGGCGCGCCACGCGTATACAGAAATGTGCCTCCGGAATTCGACGTAGCGGTGCCGGTGCCGGTACCAACGCCGCCACCACCCAGAATGGAAGCAACGACGGGCGCTCCCTTCGAGCTGGAATCAAAAGGCGCTAGCGGATAGGTTTCGGTTACGCCGCCGGCGACTACTTGCCACAGGGCTCCTGAGTAATTGACTGTCGTCCCGTTAGCGGCATTTTGCGCAGTGATCATTACCTGTGGCGCTGTTAGCCAACCGAAGGATTGACCAACATAGGTAAATGACCGCAGCGGTGCAGCGCCCGTGCATGATGCGTCGATTGCATTAAAAGTCTTGAACTGCGGAGTGTTATTGACGGCAACCGCAAAATGGTCCGGCACAAAACGGCCGACTGCAAGTGCAGCGGTCGTCTGCGTAATATAGCGTTGTGCTGTCGTAGAACCATCAACAATATCAACATTGGCATAGGTCTGGTCTTCCAGGTCAAGTGTGAATGCGCCAACCTCACTATAGTTTGCCGTATTCGACGTCACTGTACCCGCCGCAGCGGCGAACGCTCCAAGGGTCAGCGTTCCAGTCGTACAACTATTCGGTGTCAATGCCTCTAAAGTCGCATTGCAGACTGGACTGCCGGCCTTGATCGTCGGCGTCCCATCGTAATTCGTCACACTGGCGGGTTGTGCTACCGCTTTAATTGTAAAGGGCATCGGACTTGCACTGGTTCCAGCCTTATGAACAGGGCCACCGCCGGTGGCCAGCGTCCGAGCCGTACCGGCAGTTGTCCAGGTCGCATCCTGTGCACTTACTGTCAGGCTCGCAGGGCGAATTGCGAACCGGTCTGTCGAGCAGCCGATCTGGGTGTACGGTCCACCGACCGGCGAGCGTATCAGTATGCGTACATCACGATAGGAATTGCCAACAGTAATGGCGGGAGGTGTACCTCGACCACTCGCAGGAATTGCGAAATTCGGTGGGTTGGATGCGCCCGGCAAGACTGAAATAACAGGCCACGCAGCATTGCAGCCATTGACATCGAGGACGCCTCCTCCGCTGCTGTCTACCAACCGTATTTCTACCGTGATTGCGGTTGCCTGCACGCCGGTTTTTGTGGCATTGATGTTGACGACATCTATGCCAAATGGGACACCGGCGATTCTGGTTTGAATTTTTCCCAGAATAGCTCCGGCTGGGGTTGTAGTCTCAAACGCGTTGTATCGCCCTGGAACCGGTGTTACTCCCAACAGCGCCTCTCCGATCGCGAAATCGCCAAACGTGGTCTGGCCGCTGATCGTACACGAGGTGGTGGTGCACGCACCAGAGGGCGTGGTCGGAAACCAACTGGTGCCATTCCAGCGCTCAACAACGAAATTGCCCACGGTAGAACCGGCGTCATAATCGACAGGCGAGCCATTGATGTAGGTGAACGTGGCGTTATAGCCCGCTGCTGCCAGCGTGAGGCTGTTATTGGTGAGTGTCCAGTATCGGTTCACGCTCTTGGTCGCGTCAATGCCAGAGGTGATATTGCCAATTGAAGGATGTTCGGTGCCGGTCGTACTGGCGGTGACACTGCCGGCACCCGTCGGCGCAGTCGCAAATATCATCGCTACCGGTGTGTAATTGGTGCCGCTGCCAACTTCAAAGTTGCAAGTAAAGGCTGCAGCCGGTATCTGTTTCTGCAGATTGCCGACCACAAAGCCTATGGTGCGCGTTACGCTGGGCAGATTGCAATTGGCACTGGTAACCAGGGTATTGGCTCCCGTGGTGACGCTCCCTCTCGTCAGGGTCAGGACATTGCTGACTGTGGTGTTGGTGGCGCCTGACAGGGTCACACCGGTGGCCGGCGCTATCTTGTTGATGGTGAGGTTGTAGAAAGTCGTGGCGGATGTTCCTGCAATATTCGCATTTGACGTGCCGAACATGGTGACTGGACCAGTGTTGGGTGTGAAGGTGCCGTTATTGGTCCAATTTCCGCCAGCATTGCCACCGCCGACATTGATCGCGAAAGCGCCGTTATTGACGATCGTGCTATTGGCCTGAATGGTTACGTCATTCAGGATATTGGTTGTAGCGCCGATTTGTACGGAGTTGGCAAAGGCTGTTCCGGTGACCACCATATTCCAGATATTGACGGATGATCCAGGATTAGTGGTGGTGACGAGAAACGGGTTCGGGCCGACCTCCGCTGCGTTACCGAATTGGACCGTTCCACCTGTGACAATCTGTGTAGTAGACCAGACATTGTAGTCATTGGTGGCGTTGTCGCCATTCTGAAAAACCAGCGATCCGCCCGACATCGTGTACGTTGTCCCGCTACCCAACAGAAACGTGTCTATGGTAGCGAGGTTCCCTCCGGACAGCATTGCCACGGTCACTACTCCACCGGTCTGGGTGTAGCTGCCCCGCCCGGCCGTATTGACCGCACCTGCGTTAGTGGTGCTGGTGATGCTGCCACCAACGTTAAGCGCACCACCATCTATCAGAACGGTCGTGGTGGCTACATCGTACAACTGCAAGGAATTATTCAATGCTGTACCGATATTAAATGCGCCACCACTAATCTGAAGTGCGCCTCCGTTCAGACTCACGTTGAACGCGCCAGTACTCACCACCGCTGTCGAGAGAGGCCCTAACCAGAATTTTCCAGTTGCAGGAATAACGGGATCGGCGGTCCAGGGGGTGATATTGCTGGCATTGGAATGCTTATAAGTGCCGTTGGTAATCGTCAAAAACGGACTTGGTACCGTCATTGCGGACTGCATGTCTAAAATATTGGCTTGGGTCGCCCCCATGTTCACGATAATTAGGTTGAATGTGTAAGCGCCGGCGCCGCTCACGGTCTGGTTGCCATTCTTGTTGAAGGTGACATTGCACAGGCGAGTGGCACTGGGCCTGAAATTGATCGTGCCGGTATTCGTGATATCACCGGCCGCATTCAATGTATGAGTAGCATTTGCCGCGCCGACTGAAAATGTACCGGCAACATTGATGTTGCCGGTAACGGTAACCGTTTGTCCGGTAACGCTATTACCTATCGTGAGAGTGCCACCGTTGTTCACGGTAATTGCCGCGGCACTTGCCGCAGCGGTTACGGTTACGGTTGCGCCGTTGACGACGGTGACGGTGTCATTAATACCCGGTACACCACCACCACAACTTGCCGGCGTCCAGCTTCCGGTGACGTTCCAATTCCCCCCGCCTGCGGTGGAAACACAATTAAGTGCATATGCCTGACCTGTGTAAACCAAGAGCATCAACGTGAGAACGTAGGCAGCATGGCGCCATATGCCCATACGCCGTGGAGTACGCCGTCGCGATATCATGATGGATTACTCTTTAAGCGGTGATGTGATTTCATGTGCGACTTTCAAAGCACCTCATCCTGCATCTACGTGGCATGCACGATCGAGTGCAGCGCACAATTCCAAGCGGGCAAATTTCAATATAGCACCGTTTGTTATTCGACCAGTATGCTAAAGATGCCAGAAGATAACAATATTCGCAATCAGGACAGTTCTCAGCGAAACAAGGAAAACTGGCCACAGGTGTTGCAGTGCCATTTGCTGTGAAGTCCATATTAAAATAACAAAACCTCAACTGAAAAAGTCGCTTCTTGAACGATAGGTTCGCGAGATAGACCTTAGACTTGCTGACAACAGCGCTGCATCGGCCGGTGATGAAAACAGCGGCCAAGTGCTTAGGCTGGCCCAGGCACCGGAAAGGAAACTGCAACGTTGGATCGAAGTCGAACCAATAACGATAACGTCATCTGAATTTTGAAAAGGAATTAAAGTGCGTCGGGAGGGGCTCGAACCCCCGACCCATGCCTTAGAAGGGCATTGCTCTATCCAGCTGAGCTACCGACGCGTAGAGGTGGGGTGGAATTGTAATACGCAACTACAACGCCCCGCAATAAGAACCTCGTCGCCCCCTTGGAATTGTGAAAATGATGCCTCTGGATCTCAATATTGGCGCTTGCATCGTCGTTTGCCGATTCGGCGGTAAAAAGTGCAGAAAAATATTTTTCGGTGCGTCATGCGAATGTTGAATGTCTGGTATTGGGAGAATAAAGCGGCGCAATTCAACCCATTGGGATATTGTGCTCGTGTCTCCTCGATTCTCTGAATTGGGTTTAGCCCGCGGCCTCAAGGTCGGCGGGCTTTTTTATTTTTTCGGCAAAACCCTGAAAACGTACGTCCTCTCTTGCAAGGAAAATTTCAAACGTGTCTCATCCTGGTCAGACAGTGCAGAATGAAATGTGGAACAGGCTGCGTAAAACGCATTGCCCTGTGAGCATCTACCTCTGCAATGGCGTCAAACTTTCCCGTGTCGTGATCACATCATTTGATATGTATGCGGTCACGATACGCACGGCAGGCGAAACGCATCTCGTTTGTAAATCCAGTATTGCAACGGTTCTGCCTGAACCGAGAAAAGAAATTTATCAGGCTCCGGCAATCAGGCACCAAAGAACACCTGCTCCCACCACGCCGAATAACATCCCTGTTGTGACCGTCAAACGGAGACCAATCAAATTCATGCGGGATGAAAACTAGAACAACAAGCCCAATATCCCTACATTAAATCTGGTCGTGGGTAGACTGATTTGTTAGTCCCAAGTGGTGTGCTCTATTCAGTTGCAAAATGCATCTACATTGACTCAATGCCGACCCGTCCGGGTCCGGTGAAACGATTGAGAATTAAATTCATTCCGCCAAACAGGCCACTTGTAAGACGATCTACTTTTGTTTCCTACACAGCCGGGATCCAGACCGCAACAATAAGTCAACCAACTCCATCTGGCAATTTAAACGGAGCGCTACGCTTTGTTGTAAAAAAAGTTTGCTTCCCAAATTTATCCGAAATAAAGGTCGCGCAAATGTCGCGCGAAAAGAAAAAGGACTTAAGAGAATGAATCTCTTAAGTCCTTGATCTTACTGCTTTTTTATATGGTCGGAGTACAAGGATTCGAACCTTGGACCCCCTGGTCCCAAACCAGGTGCGCTACCGGACTGCGCCACACTCCGAGAAGGCAAATCATACCTAAGCATCGCATTTTGGTCAATTGATTATTGCTTTTCGCCTTCAAATCGATTGCCGCTCATGCAAATTCAGCTTAGGCATTACGTAATCAATAATCAAGGTAGGCAACACAATTTCAACGGAATTCCAGGCTACGCGCACTTTCGAAATGCCGCTCCCGCCCGGTAAATGGATCATCGAAAGAAATTGCCTTTGCTAAAAGTTGCAGAGGGTGAGAAACGTCATCTTCCTTGCAAGCTAAAGCGTGCGGATAAAACGGGTCGTTGACTATAGGAATTCCCAAAGATGCAAGATGAACACGCAGTTGATGTTTTTTTCCGGTAACCGGACGCAACTCATAAAGGCTGAGTGCGCCACGACTTTCAATCAGGTCGATACGGGTTTCGGAATTAGGCTCTCCGTCAATTTCCTTCATCCGGAAAAATGGTGTTCCCTCCACCATGCAACTGCGATGGATTATCGGAAAATCTGAGTTGATTAATGTGGGGGCTACCGCACGATATATCTTGCGCATCGCGTGTTTCTGGAACAACGATTGATAGTCGCCACGTGTCGCAATGTTGTGAGAAAAAATAACGACTCCTGCAGTTTCCCTATCGATACGATGAATAGGTGTCAGGCTCTCCAATCCGGTTTTTTTCTTCAAACGCACCAGCAAAGTTTCATGAAGAAATCGGCCTGTCGGGATCACCGGCAAGAAATGCGGCTTGTCCGCTACCAGTAAATGATCATCCTGGAAGAGGATGTTTTCTTCAAACGGAATCGGCGTTTCCGCATCGAGTTCGCGATAGTAAAAGATGCGGTCTCCTTCTCGATACGGACTGGTCGGACTCACGCGCTGTCCCTGCCGATCGAGCACCTCACCCCTGCCCATGCGCGAAATCCATGTGGCTCGCTCAATATGGGGAAACTGTTCTTCCAGATAGGCAAGGACGGTGCTCCAAGAGCCTGCGGGGAGCCATCTGTAGCTTGGCGCGACGCCATCACGCATAGGCAGATGTCCGCTCATTCAGCGCGATAGTTGGCAGGAGGTTTAAGCCGCATATTTACCGATCATTATTCCGCGGTGAAAATGGATTCAATAGAACTTTGAAATAACTTTGCCAGCGCAAACGCCAATGGCAAGCTGGGATCGTAACGTCCTGTCTCGATTGCATTGATTGTTTGCCGCGATACCTTGAGCTGGTCGGCGAGGATGGCTTGACTCCATCCTCGCTCTGTCCGCAATTCGCGCACGGTATTTTTCATCGGTTTAGGCCTGACCTGATGCAAGCTAACAAGCCCCAGACCGCGCCCATTACAGGCCAAACCATGAACATGCTGATCCGCGGATATCCTGCATTCTCCAGAAATCCGTAGGTAAAAGTCCAGCCGGCGGTGACGGCGGCCGCAATCGCAATATTTTCCAGACTCCATTGCCGAATATATTCGTCCATCCGTCCAAATTGTCGGACGATGGCCCACACCGCGAGTAAAAATGGCAGCATGGGGCTAATCATCACCGCAGTGCGCCACACGCCTTCGGGAAGGGTCGGTCCAATTTTAAGCGCGCAGACCAGCACTAGCCCGTAAATGAGGATCGAGCCCATGAGCTCGTAGAAATATCGGATAAAAATCTTTTTTTCATGCATTTTTAAACCCCTTGTATGTAAAGTAACCTTTACATAATAGGCGGCCAGAACAGATATGTCAAGTTTCTTTTACATAGCACTCAAATCGGTATAAGCATGCGGTGGTCCAGAATGTTTTCACTAGGATGGAATGAAGATAACTTGCCAAAATTTCTGGTGCATGACCGCACTACCCGCATCCCCCCTTGCAGGGCGCAGACCGTTTCGCAGGCAGACGGCAATGCCGTCTGAATTCCCTGCTGCACCCTCCCCCCTGAAAAGAGGAAGGGGTCAACTGCATGGTCCGTGGACAATACAAAAATTAGATCACGTACATATCCACGTACTCATGTACAGGCATCGCTTCTAGTTTTTTCTGATCAAGAGAAATATCTAATATCGCGTGCTGTTGTTTCATCGGAAATTGGCGCGCCAGATTGGTCTTGAATTTCTCAACCAGCAAGGGAATTCCATCTTTGCGTCTACGTGCATGGCCGATCGGATATTCCACTACGACCTCTTTCATTTTTTTTCCATCCTTGAATTCGATCGTCATCGCATTGGCGATCGACCGCTTCTTCGGATCATGGTAGTCCTCGGTAAATGCCGGATCTTCGACGCATGCAATTTTGTCGCGCAGCTTGTCGATACGTTTGTCGGCCGCGATATTGTCTTCATAGTCCGAGGCCGTCAGGCGTCCATAAATCAAGGGAACCGCAACCATATATTGAATACAGTGGTCACGATCTGCGGGATTGTTTAGCGGACCTTTCTTGTCGATGATGCGGATACAGGCTTCATGCGTGCGGATCGTAATTTTTTTGATGTCGTCTATCGACTTGCCGGATCTTGCGAGTTCGTTGTGTAACGTCATCGCGGCTTCAACTGCGGTCTGCGAATGGAACTCGGCAGGGAAGGAAATTTTGAACAATACATTTTCCATCACATAGCTTTCGTACTTGCGCTGAAACTTGAATGGCTGTCCCTTGAAAAGCACATCGTAAAAGCCCCATGTCTTCGCGGTCAGCACCGACGGATAACCCATTTCACCCGTCTTGGCGATCAATGCAAGCCTCACCGCGCGCGAGGTTGCGTCACCCGCCGACCACGATTTGCGTGAACCTGTATTTGGCGCGTGCCGATAGGTGCGTAGTGACTGACCATCGACCCATGCAAGCGATACCGCATTCAAAATTTCTTCCCTTGTGAGCCCTAGCATTTCCGCGACGACTGCAGTTGATGCAACCTTCACCAGCACGACATGGTCCAGGCCGACCTTGTTAAACGAATTTTCAAGCGCGATGCAACCTTGGATCTCGTGCGCCTTGATCATCGCGGTTAATACGTCTTTCATTGTTAACGGTTTTTTACCGCTCGCGACAGCATTGCGTGAGAGCCAGTCGGCAGTTGCGAGAATGCCGCCGAGGTTATCCGATGGATGTCCCCATTCAGCAGCCAGCCAGGTATCGTTGAAATCGAGCCAACGTATCATCACGCCGATATTGAATGCAGCCTGCATAGGATCAAGCTGAAATTGTGTACCCGGTACCTTTGCGCCGTTAGGCACTATCGTTCCGGGAACGATTGGCCCGAGGAGCTTTTTGCATGCAGGGTATTCCAGCGCTTCAAGTCCGCAGCCTAGCGTATCGATCAGGCAGTTGCGTGCAGTATCGTACGCAAGCTTTGAGGTAATTTTATATTTGGTCACATAGTCGACGATATCGACCAGGACTTTATCGGCTTTTGGACGGACGTTGGAGATATGAGCAGACATGTGTTCCTTTGTTGATCAGGATTGATTTGAAATTGGAAAAGGGATAACCGTGGCAGTTACTGCGCAACCCATAAAATCATTGGCTGCGTGTTCTGCTCCTTCCTCTTTTCAGGAGGAAGGGACTAAATACCAAACCGCGACACTTGCGGATTTTCACGCAACCACGCTCACGCAAGTGACGTCTGCGGACGCGCCAAAAATCCACCTCATTAAATCAGCTATTTCCGTTTATTGATCGGCACGAACGTCAAGTCCTCCGGACCAATGTAATTCGCACTTGGCCGAATGATCTTGTTGTCGATCCGCTGTTCAATAACATGCGCTGCCCATCCCGAAGTCCGCGCGATCACGAACAGCGGCGTAAACATCGCGGTCGGTATACCCATCATATGGTACGAGACGGCTGAGAACCAATCCAGGTTAGGGAACATTTTTTTGGCATCCATCATCACCGCTTCAAGACGGTCGGCGATATCAAACAACTTCACCGCGCCTGCATCTTTCGACAAGGTTCGAGCAACTTCCTTGATGACTTTATTGCGTGGGTCGGAGATGGTATATACCGGATGGCCGAAACCGATAATGACTTCCTTGTTTTCGACCCGTTTGCGAATATCCGTTTCTGCTTCATCCGGATTGTCATACCGATCCTGAATGTCGAATGCGACTTCATTTGCGCCACCGTGCTTCGGACCACGCAATGCGCCGATCGCACCGGTGATTGCGGAAAACATATCCGATCCGGTGCCGGCAATGACGCGCGCGGTAAAAGTCGACGCATTGAATTCGTGTTCCGCATACAGGATCAAAGAAGTATGCATAGATTTTTCCCACAACCGTGACGGCTTCTTGCCATGCAGCAAATGCAGGAAATGTCCGCCTATGGATTCATCGTCTGTCTCGACTTCGATGCGATTGCCATTGTGGCTGAAGTGATACCAATACAGCAGCATAGATCCGAGCGACGCCATCAACTTATCCGCAATATCGCGCGCACCTGACAAATTGTGATCCTCTTTCTCCGGCATGATGCAACCGAGTGCCGACGTACCGGTACGCAGGACATCCATCGGATGCGATGCTGCCGGCAGGCATTCGAGTGCTGCCTTGACATTGGCGGGGATACCCCGCAATGCTTTTAATTTGGCCTTGTAGGCTTTCAGTTCCGATACAGTCGGCAGCTTGTCGTGCACCAGCAAATAGGCGATTTCTTCAAACTCGGACGTACCGGCCAGATCGAGAATGTCGTAGCCGCGATAGTGCAAGTCATTGCCGGTTCTGCCAACGGTGCAAAGAGCCGTATTACCCGCGGGGATGCCCGATAATGCAACGGATTTTTTTGGCTTGAAAGCAGCTATTTGTTGTTCGCTCATTGCATTTCCCTTGGGAAGCTATTGATATATGTCATCCAACATACGGCATTTCGTCTACGAAAAACACGAAAAGCGCGCACAGCTTCAAAACCGAGCGAAGCCGAAAAAAAATAATTGGCAATGCAGTATCAACGCAACGTATCGATTTATTTCGTGTCTTTCGTGTATTTCGTGGACGAATCGATTCCAAATTATTCGTCACGTGATTTTTTTCTGCGCAAACAGAGCATCGAGCTTTTGTTCGTATTCATGGTAACCAATGCGGTCGTATAACTCCATGCGCGTCTGCATGGTATCGACTACATTCTGTTGCGTACCGTCACGACGGATCGCAGTGTACACATTCTCCGCCGCCTTGTTCATCGCGCGAAATGCGGAGAGTGGATACAACACAAGACTGACGTTCACCGATTTCAATTGATCGACGGTGAAGAGCGGCGTCGCGCCAAATTCCGTGATGTTTGCGAGAACAGGTACCTTGACTGCATCGGCAAATTTTTTGTACATGTCGAGTTCGGTAATCGCTTCCGGGAAAATCATGTCGGCACCGGCTTCAACGCATGCGAGTGCCCGCTCCAGCGCCGACTCCAGACCCTCTACAGCAAGCGCATCGGTACGCGCCATGATGACGAAATTTTCATCGGTGCGTGCATCGACGGCGGCTTTTATGCGGTCGACCATTTCCTGTTTGGTGACAATTTCCTTGTTCGGACGGTGACCACAACGTTTCGCGCCGACCTGATCTTCGATATGCATAGCCGCCGCGCCAAATTTGATCATCGCCATGACTGTACGTGCAACGTTGAACGCCGATGAGCCAAATCCGGTATCAACGTCGACCAGCAATGGGAGGTCACACACATCCGTAATGCGTCGCACATCGGTCAACACGTCATCGAGGTTCGAGATGCCGAGGTCCGGCAAGCCGAGCGATCCCGCTGCTACGCCGCCGCCTGACAAATAGATCGCGCGATATCCCGCCCGCTTGGCGAGCAATGCATGATTCGCGTTAATTGCACCGACTATCTGGAGCGGCGATTCTTGCAGCACTGCATTACGAAACGCTGCACCGGCAGAATATTGGCTCATGTCGTCACCTTGGGTTTTTATGGGCACTATCATAGCGCCTCTGCCCATGATGATGGATGGGGTTTTTAGCGTAGTTTGGCACTGGAGGCGGCTGTTTTTTGGAAACGGCCCTCAATCGGGCGATGGTTTTGGTTTTGTCGCCTCCCCCTTTCAGGGGGAGGGCTAGGGAGGGGGTGGTGCGGTAGCGCAATAGCAGGCTGACCTCGACCTCACTACCCCCATCCTAACCTTCCCCCTGAAAGGGGGAAGGGACTGACGGCTTAATCAGGACGCCGAATGCCGGAAGTGAGCGCTGGATGGATTGAATTCGGCTTGTCGTCCCGCCCATTTTTCCAGCTTCTGGCCTTGAAATATTTCCTGCTCAAAGACGGAAGGCGACAAGGGTTCACTGAAATAAAATCCCTGGATCTCATCGCAGCCATGCTCCCGGAGAAATTCCAGTTGCTCGGATGTTTCAACTCCTTCGGCAATCACTTTATGCTTGAGGTTCTTCGCCATATCGATAATCGCGCAAATGATTGCACCATCATCAGCATCGGTCGCAATATCACGCACAAACGATTGATCGATCTTCAAGGTATCGATCGGGAAGCGTCGTAAATAGCTGAGGCTGGAATAACCTGTGCCAAAATCGTCGATGGACAATGCCACACCCATCTCGCTGATCGCTGCAAGGGTCATGCTGGTCGCTTCCAGATCATGCATCGTGATGCTCTCAGTCAGCTCGAGCTCCAGGCAACGTGGATCCAATCCAGTTTCTTCGAGGATGCGTGACAGCATGCTGACAAAATTCTTGTCGCGAAACTGAACTGCTGACACATTGACGGCAACCGGTATGGGCTTGTGGCCCGCCTCTTGCCAATTCCGGTTTTGACGGCAAGCTTCCCGCAACACCCATTCGCCAAGCTGTATGATCAAGCCGCTTTCTTCTGCAATCGCAATAAAGCTCGCCGGCAAGATCAACTCATTGTCGCCCTTCCTCAATCGAATCAGCGCTTCTGCGCCTATCAGCGTGTCGTTTGCGATATTAATTTTTGGCTGGTAATACAACACCGCATCATCCGATGCCATCGCTTTTCGCAGTTGATGCTCAACCGCGGCATGCCGCATTGCGTGCTCGTGTATATGCGATG
>Ga0207095_10039_pt1 | contig 39050 bp, 38 predicted proteins | sample Alteio_BWMinHeat_88_FD_153529 | JGI IMG/M metagenome (GOLD analysis project Ga0207095, IMG submission 153529) | Enriched cells from forest soil in Barre Woods Harvard Forest LTER site, Petersham, Massachusetts, United States -... | ecosystem: Environmental > Terrestrial > Soil > Temperate forest >... | reverse complement strand
CGCGGCGCGACGTGATCGTTGTTGCCAGCGTTTCCTGCATCTATGGCCTCGGATCGCCCGAGGATTTTCAAAAATTTGTCCTTCGTCTGAATGTGGGGGAGGAAATGGACCGCCAGGTGCTTCTGGCCCGGCTCGTCGACATGCAATATTCGCGCAACGACATCGAATTTTCGCGCGGCAAATTCCGCGTGCGCGGCGACGTGGTGGAGCTTTGTCCCTCCGACTCCGAAAATGCGATCCGCGTGGAACTCTTTGGCGACACGATTGAGAGGCTGACTTATTTCGAGCCGCTCACGGGTGACAAGATCGCGGAACGCGACAGCATCACGGTTTTTCCCGCGAAACATTTCGTCACGCCCTACGACAAAATCCAGCGCGCGGTGGATTTGATCAAACTCGAGCTCGAAGACCGTCTGAAGCTGTTTGAGGGCACCGGCAAGTTGATCGAGGCGCAGCGGATCAAGATGCGGACGGATTATGATATCGAGATGATGCGGGAGATGGGTTTTTGCAACGGCATCGAAAACTATTCACGCCATCTCACGGGCCGCGCGGCGGGTTCGCCGCCCTACACGCTCCTCGACTTCTTTAAGGACGATTTTCTCACGATCATCGACGAGTCGCACGCAACCGTGCCGCAAATCGGCGGCATGTACGCCGGCGACCAGTCGCGCAAAAAAGTGCTCGTGGAGTTTGGCTTTCGTCTGCCCTCCGCGCTCGACAATCGTCCGCTCAACTTCGAGGAGTTTCTCGCGCGACAGAAACAGATCGTCTGTATCTCCGCGACACCGGGAAAATGGGAGCTCGAAAAAAATCCGCATGTGATCGAGCAGATCATCCGTCCCACGGGACTGATCGATCCGCATGTGACGATCAAACCGTTGAAGGGACAGATCGACGACCTGCTGGCGCGGGTGCGCGAACGCGCGGAGAAAAAGGAGCGCGTGCTGGTGACGACGCTCACCAAAAGGACGGCGGAGGATCTTACCGATTATCTGCGCGATCTGGATGTGCGTGTGCGCTACCTGCATTCCGAAGTGGATACGATCGAGCGCGTGGAGATTTTGCGCTCTCTGCGAAAAGGGGAGTTTGACGTGCTGATAGGCATCAATCTTTTGCGCGAAGGACTCGACCTTCCGGAAGTCTCGCTCGTGGCGATCCTCGACGCCGACAAGGAGGGATTTCTGCGCTCCGAAAGGTCGCTCATCCAGACCGCCGGACGCGCCGCCCGCCACCTCAACGGCGAGGTGATTCTTTACGCGGACATCATGACCCCGTCGATCCAGTCGCTGTTGAAGATCACGGAATACCGCCGCGCCAAGCAGCTGGCGTATAATCAGGAGCATCAGATCACGCCGCGCAGTGTGACGCGCGCCATCGAGGAAAGTCTGGCGATTTATCAGGAAGCGGAACGAATCGAATCAAGCGTGATTTCCGAGGCGGGAGGAGACTTTGAAATTTCAGAGCTCATTTACGAGCTGGAGGACCAGATGGAGCGGGCCGCGCAAAACCTGGAATTCGAAAAAGCGGCGCTGTTGCGCGATCAGATTGCGGAGCTCAAACGGCGCGGCGAGTTGAAAGAGGGCACGCAGGTCGAATACAAAAGCGCGCCGCGAAAAGGCGGGCGCAAGGCAGCGTCACGAAGCCGCTGATCCCTCGGGACTGCGGGGGGATTCGGAGGGTGGAGCGGCTTGCGAATTCGAAGAGCCTTCCGATGAAGGGTTGTTTCCGCCTTCCTGTTTTCCACGTCCGCCGCGACCCCGTCCACGTCCGCGACCCCGTCCGCCACGGGTGGCGCGTCGGGCGCGCTTGGCGCGGCTGCGATTTTTGACGTCGTCCTTTATTCCCGATCCTTCGGGAACGATCTCGGGACCCGCCACGGCAATCATGTCCTCGATGGAGGCGAGCTGGTCGCCGGAGAAATCAAAAATTCCAAAATCCACGTCATCATTGATCTTGCCGGAAAATGAGCCGGCTTCACTCTGGATGATCTCTTCGACGCTCAGGCCGCGATGGACCTTGGCGGCCACAAAGCCATTTACCACGCCGATCGCGGCGAGCAGTTCGTCCTGCTCGGGCTTCACGTCGCCTTCCGTCGGATGGGAAAACCAGAGTTCGCTGTCGAACACGCGGCCGTCCTCCGAAATCACCTGGACGGAATTGTTGCCCATGTGGGGGAAGGTGCGCATGAGACGTTCCATGAGCACGGGCATGGTTTCGCTCGATTTGACCGGGCCGGAGCGAACGATGCAACCGTCGATGATGCAGATCCAGATATGTCTCATGAAGAGGGGGAGCCTACACTTCTCCCTCTGGGGAATCAACTGGCTAAATCCGTACTTCGCGCTTCAGCTTGGCGCTGCGATAAAGGCCGTCGAGGATGCGTTGCATGCGAATCCCATCCTCAGGTCCGGCGAGGGGCTGGCGGTTGTGGATCACGGCCTGCACCATGTCCTTGAAGGGGCTTGGAATGATGGCGCGCGGCGCGCTCACGAGGCCCTGGATTTTGTGGCCGTTGATCTCGGAAAAATATTCGCCCACGAAATCGTAGCCGCCGCCCTCGTTGCGATGGACGAGCGTTCCCCGCGTGCCCATCACGGTGGTGGACATGATTTCCGCCTGTTCCTGGTGGCCGGCCCATGACATTTCCAGCACGAGGGACGCGCCGTTCGCAAAGCGGATGAAACCCGTCGCAAAATCCTCGACGTCGAATGGTTTCTTCAATGTCCTCGCGCGCGGGATGCCGATGAGGCTGTGCGTGGTGCCGCTGACGGAAACAGGTTCCGGATTTTTCATGAGCCACATCGCGAGGTCGATGCGATGCACGCCGAGATCGATCAGCGGTCCGCCGCCCGAGACGCGTTTTTGTCCGAACCATCCGCCAAAACCGGGAAACGCGTCGCGCCGCAGCCAGCGTGTCGTTGCGTGATAAGGCTGGCCGAGAAATCCGCGCTCCGCCATGTCCTTCAACGCGCGCGCCGCGGGCGTAAAGCGATAGGAGAGATTGATGCCGAATTTACGGCCTGCCTGCTTCGCGATCATGGCCATGCGCCGCGCCTGTTTGACGTCGAGCGCCATCGGTTTTTCGCAAAGCACGTGGGCCCCCGCGCGCAGGCAGTCGATGCTGACGGACGCGTGAAGAAAATTGGGCAACGCGATGCTGACGAGATCGGGCTTCACGTCCTTCAGCATTTTTTTGTAATCCGTGAAGCAGCCCTGCTTGCCCACGTTGGCGACCCATGGGTCGAGCTGTTTCGGATTCGTGTCGGCGACCGCGACGAGATGAGCCTCGGAAAGTTCCTGATAACCGCGGGCATGGTTTTGGCCCATGCCGAGGCCGATAACGGCGCATCGGAGCGGTTTCATTGGCCGCCCTCCATGATGGGATCAGACTTTGACGCCCGCCCGTTTGCGCGCGGTGGCATTGAGGAGGCGCTTGCGGAAGCGGATCGATTTGGGAGTGACCTCAACGTATTCATCGGGAGCAATATACTCGATCGCACGTTCCAGCGACATTTTCAATGGGGGCTCGAGCATAATCCCTTTTCCATCTCCGACGCTTCGCATGTTCGTCAAATGTTTCGTCTTGCAGGGATTGACGTTCAAATCCTCCGCGCGGGGGCATTCACCCACGATCATGCCGACATAAATCGGATCGCCGGGTCCCACGAAAAGACGTCCGCGTTCCTGAAGCTGGTCCAGCGCATAGGAAGTGGAGACACCGTCCTCCATGGAAACCAGGGTGCCTGTGCTGCGCGTCGAGATTTCGCCGCAGAAGGGGCGGTATTCCTTGAAAAGATGACTCATGATGCCCGTGCCGCTCGTCACGTTGACGAGTTCCGTTTCGAAACCGATCAACCCGCGCGTGGGGATTTCCGCCGAAACAGTGACGTTGTTGCCGTGGTGCTGCATGTTGGTGACGAGGCCTTTTCTTCCCGCGATGGACTGCAGGATGCCACCGAGCACGTCGTTGGAGACGTCGACGGTGAGCTCTTCAAAAGGCTCGAGCGTCTGGCCTTTTTCCTTCCGGTAAATCACTTCGGGGCGCGAAACGACCACTTCGAATCCCTCGCGGCGCATCTGCTCCACCAGGATGGCGATCTGCATTTCGCCGCGCGCGGCGACTGAAAAAATATTACCGGAAGAGGTGTCGTTGACCGAAAGGCTCACGTTGGTGCGGGTTTCGCGGACGAGACGGTCGCGGATGTTTCGCGCGGTGACGAGCTTGCCTTCACGTCCCGAGAGAGGGCCGTCGTTCACGCCGATCGTCATGGTGATCGTGGGCGGATCGATGTCGACGAAAGGCAGCGAGGGCGTGTCTTCCGCGGCGACGATGCTTTCGCCGATGGAAATTTCCTCGAAGCCGGTGATGCCGACGATGTTGCCGGCGGCGGCCACGTCGATGCGCTGCTGGGAGAGGCCCGCAAACGAGTAGAACATTGTTAGTTTTCCAGCCTCGCGGCGGCCATCCTTGTGGGCGGCGAAGACGTTGTCGCCGATCTTGGCGTGTCCGCTCATGGTCTTGCCGTAGGCGATGCGGCCGAGATGGTCGTCGTAGCCGAGGTTGCAGACGAGAAACTGGAAGGGACCGTCGTCGTTGACGTTGGGGGGCGGCACGTGGCGCACGATGGTTTCGAAAAGAGGCGCGAGGCCCTGTTTCTTTTTCTCCGGATCGCTGCATTCCTCGAGATGATGAAGCATGTAGCCTTCGCGACCGCTGCCGAAGAGAGTGGGAAAATCCAGCTGGGCGTCGGTGGCGTGCAGCTCCACGAAAAGATCGAAGACTTTGTCGAGCGCGCGATGCGGGTCGGCGTGTTCGCGGTCGACTTTGTTGACGACGACGATCGGGCGCAGTCCGAGCGCGAGCGCTTTTTTCAACACGAACTTTGTTTGCGCCTGGGGACCTTCATACGCGTCGATGACGAGCAGGGCGCCGTCCACCATGCGCATGATGCGTTCCACCTCGCCGCCGAAGTCGGCATGGCCGGGGGTGTCGACGATGTTGATGAGGATTTCCTCGGCGCCTTTGGGCGGATGCCAGAGGACGGAGGCGTTCTTCGCCTTGATGGTGATGCCTTTTTCGCGCTCGAGATCCATCGAGTCCATGACGCAATCGACGAGGGTCTGATTGGAACGGAAAACACCGCCCTGGCGGAGGAGCCCGTCGACGAGCGTGGTCTTCCCATGGTCGACGTGGGCGATGATGGCGATATTACGAATGGAAGGAGGCATATCAGGTGCTAAAAAAAGGGGGCAAAAGGTGAGATGTTAGAGGGAGATGGGGGGATTGTCGAGGCAAAGATGGAAAACTTGGTTGAGAGTTGAGCGACAAAAAGGCTCAATCAGCGAATGCAGGAAGCCGGTTTAACCACAGTCATTGTCCCATTCTACAATGAAGAGAGGACGATTGGCAAAATGCTGGAACGTCTGTTCGCTCAGCCCTTTCAAAAGCAGGTGATCGTGGTGGATGACGGAAGCACGGATGCGGGCGCGAAGGAGGTGGCCAGGTTTCCCGTGGAAAGGATCCGTCTCGAGTCCAACTCCGGCAAGGGACATGCCATTCGTGCCGCGCTGGCGCAGGCAAAAGGAGAGGTCGTGGTGATCCAGGATGCTGATCTGGAATATGATCCTGTCGAGATTCCGCGTCTCACGAAACTTATTTTCGAAGATCGCGCTGATGCCGTGTATGGATCGCGCTTCACAGGGCATCCGCGTCGCAGCCTCTTTTATTGGCATCATCTCGCGAACAACGTGATCACGATGCTCTCCAATCTTCTCAGCGATCTCGATCTCACCGACATGGAAACGGGCGCGAAGGCGTTTCGCGCGGAAACCCTGAAAAAAATCACACTGACGAGCAACCGATTTGGGTTTGAGCCGGAGGTGACGGCAAAGCTGTCAAAAATGAAGGCGCGTATTTTCGAAATCGATTATCCTTATTTCGGCCGGACGTATGAGGAGGGGAAGAAGATCGACTTTCTCGATGCGCTTGCGGCCTTCTGGCATGTCCTTCGTTTTAATCTTGGAAATTAAATGTCCTTTCCCGTTTCCATTCAAAAGCAGGAGGAGTTGACGCGTCGCATGCTTTCTCTCGGCGTGCGTGAAGAGGAGATCGAGGAAACGTTTGTGCGATCCGGTGGCGCGGGCGGGCAGAAAGTGAACAAAAGTTCCTCGTGCGTGATGTTGCTGCATTGTCCCACCGGTCTGCGCGTGAAGTGCCAGATCTCGCGATCGCAGGCGATGAACCGTTTTCTCGCCAGGCGCATTCTCTTCGACAAGATCGAGGAGAGGCAAAGGGGGTTCGTCGCCTCGGAACGCGCCAAAATTGAAAAGATCCGGCGTCAAAAGAAGCGCCGCACGCGTCGCGGCAAGGAACGCATGCTCGAATCGAAACGCCGCCAGTCGGACAAAAAACAAAACCGCTCCAGCCCAGATTTTTAACCACAGAGGTCACAGAGGCACGGAGAAGATATCGGAAAAGCAGGTTCTGCTCTGTGTCTCTGTGTTCCATCTTCTTGTTCTGAACTTTCAGCTTTCAACTTCACACCCCACTTCCTAGAACTCGGGAATGCAAGCGCGCTGGTTTGTGCGGGGCGATCTCGACGGTTTTTTCGGCCTGTTCATCGACAATCTCCTGCAATTGATGCTGATCGCGTCGCTCTGTCCGATCATTTGCGGTTTTTCCACGGAAATGATTGCGCATCAGATCCTTCCCGGAGCGGCGTTTTCCATTCTCTTTGGAAATATTTTTTACGCCTGGCAGGCCCGACGGCTCGCCCGCGAGACCGGACGCGACGACATCACCGCGCTTCCCTACGGCATCAATACCGTCAGCCTTTTCGCCTTCATTTTTCTCGTGATGGGGCCGATCTATCAGGAGACGCACAGCGCGAAGATCGCGTGGCAGGCGGGAATCTTTGCCTGTTTTTTAAACGGCGTAATGGAACTCGTCGGCGCCTATGCGGGCGACGCGTTGCGGCGTCACACTCCCCGCGCGGCGCTTCTTTCCGCGCTGGCGGGCGTGGCGATCACATTCATTGCGATGGGATTCATCTTCCAGATCTTCGCCGTGCCGGCCATCGCGCTGCTGCCAATGATGATGATTTTGATTCCTTATTCATCCGGAGTCCGCCTTCCCTTCGGGGTTTCCGGCGGCATGATCGCGCTGATCGTGGGCGTGGCCTTGGGATGGGGGTTGCGCGCGCTCGGTCACCCTTATTTTCATCCCTCGACGGAAGCATATGCGATCGGCGTGCATCTGCCGAAGCCGGTGCCGGCTGATCTTTTCGCGCTGATTGCGGATCGTCACGGATGGAAATATCTTGCAGTGATCTTTCCCATGGGGCTTTTCAACATCATCGGTTCGCTGCAAAACCTCGAAAGCGCGGAAGCCGCGGGCGACCGGTTCCCGACGCGATCCTCTTTGTTGGCAAATGGTTTCGCGAGCATCGTCGCCTCGCTTTTCGGCAGCGCGTTTCCCACGACCATCTATATAGGTCATCCGGGTTGGAAATCGATGGGCGCGCGTTCGGGTTACTCGTTGTTGAATGGCATCGTCATCACCGGATTATGTCTCGTGGGGGGTGTGACGCTTGTCCTGAATTTTGTGCCGTTGGAGGCGATGCTTGGAATTTTGCTTTGGATCGGGCTGATCATCACGGCCCAGGCGTTTCAGGAAACGCCGCGCAAGCATGCGCTCGCCGTCGCGCTGGGATTGATTCCGTCGCTTGCCGCATGGGCGCTTTTACTGATCGAGACTTCATTGCGCATTGCGGGAAGTTCGCTTTACGCGCAGGCCGCGCGCCTGGAGGCGGAACTTCATCTCAACGGGGTGATTGGATTGAGTCAGGGATTTCTCCTGAGCTCGATGGTGCTGTCCGCCATGCTGGTATTCATGATCGAACGCCAGTTTCTTAAAGCGGCTTTTTGGAGTATGGTTGCCGCCGTGCTTTCCGCATCCGGTTTGATCCATGCCTTCACGCTCACGCCCATGGGTGTGCAAAATAAATTCGGGTTCTGGGCCGCGCCGGAATTTGCGCTGGCCTACACGGCGACAGCGTTGGTTCTTGCGGGATTTCATGTTATGGCTCAAAAAACTCTTTCCACATGAGCGCGACTTCACGAACCCTCGAACGCCGCCATCAATTCGCCAGCGATAACTATTCGGGCATCTGTCCCGAGGTCCTTGCCGCGATTGAAAAAGCCAATGCCGGCCACGCGTCCGGGTATGGCAACGACGCATGGACCCAGAAGGCGCGTGAATTGATCTGCCATTCCTTTGAGGCGAACTGCGAAGTTTTCTTCGTCTTCAATGGGACCGCGGCCAATTCCCTTTCTCTCGCGAGCCTGTGCGATTCGATGCACAGCGTTATTTGCCACGAATACAGCCATATCGAGACGGACGAATGCAACGCGCCCGGATTTTTCGCGCCGGGCATCAAAACGATTCCCATCCGCGGCGAAAACGGAAAGCTCACGCCGTCCCATGTTGAGCGCGCCGTGGCGCATCGCGACGACGTGCATCATCCCAAGCCGCGCGTCGTGGACATCACTCAGGCGACGGAGCTGGGAACGGTCTATTCCGTCGCGGAAGTGACCGCGCTTTGCAAAACGGCGAAGAAGCTTGGATTGCACGTGCACATGGACGGCGCGCGATTTGCGAACGCCGTGGCGTCGCTGGAAGTGAGGCCCCGACAGGTCACCTGGGAGGCGGGCGTCGACGTGCTTTCCTTTGGTGGAACCAAGAACGGCATGGCCTTTGGCGAAGCGATTGTTTTTTTCAACCGCGATCTGGCGGAAAACGCGATGCGCCGCCAGAAACAGGCGGGTCAACTCGCGTCGAAGATGCGTTTTTTGACGGGACAATGGGTGGGATTGCTCGAAAATGACGCCTGGTTGAAGAATGCCCGCCATGCCAATAGTGTTGCGGCGCAACTTCATAAGGCGCTTGCGAAGGTTCATACCCTTAAAATTCGTTATCCTTGCGAAGCGAATTCTGTTTTTGTGGAGCTTCCGGCGAAAGTGACCGTCGCGCTGCACGAGCGCGGATGGAAATTTTACACCGACGTCGGGCCGGACGGCGTGGCGCGTTTCATGTGTTCATGGGACTCCACCAGGGAGGACGTGGAACACCTCGTGAAGGATATTCGTGAAGCGCTGAGTGGAGAAAGCTAAAATAGTTAGGCTAGTGTTCCTTCAAGTTGATCGCTAGTAACTTCAGCTTCAGCCTCTAATACTCGCAACAAAATTTCTTGTTGCTTAGATAGCTGTGATTTTATTTCTCCTAATTTCTCTTTTATGTTTATGCCAGCATTACGTATGTATAAAATTAAACCTAAAAAAGGGATAGCCAAAGCTAAAAGTCCAAGTGTTACTAATAGTAAAAAAGCAAATAAAGGTGAAGTTAGGAGTAAGTATTTTAGAAAGGCTACTGAAGCATGTGTTCTTAAGTCGAGAAGACGTTTCTTTAGATTTTCATCATCAAATTGATCGAGAGTTAGTTCAGCGGACGTTTTAAAGTTTTTTAAATCTAAATTTGCTCCCCAGATTGGAAATTTCGACAACACATTTCCTATTACAATCCGATTAAATGTAATTAAATGACTGTATTTAATAGCAATATTGAAATAACGCCTCCATTCTACATAAGCTTTGTCATTAAAGGATATGGAAACCTCTTTTTTTCCAACCAATAGAAAAAGTTCATCTCGTAGTGCAAACAATGTTTGCCTCAATTGATCTAATTGATATTGTTTCCAGCCAAAATGCCACAATACCCACAAAAGAGTGGATGCTACTAAAAATTCTAGAATAGTTATTGTTTCATTCACAGCTTATCTTCTTTTCGAGTGGTTCCACTGGGTGGCAAGGTGCTTGAAGAACGTTTTGAGTCAATTATTTTTTCTAGTTCGATCGTTTTGTTTGTTAACCGTTTGACGGTTTTTCGTCTCAAGTGACGTTCACCAAGAGCCCATGTGGCACTTCCTCCACCAAAAGCATAGCACAACCATTGGTTGATCTTCAAATCGCCAATTATCCTTAACGCAATATTGGCTATCGTGGTGCGACCGCTCAATTGACCAACGGTTTTATAGGCACAATAAAAACAAAAACAAATCGCTCCATATTTAATCAATTGAGTCGATATTTTCGAAATTAGGTCTACGACAGCGAGGAACTTCTGATGAGCTAACCTCTGAGCTTGTTTTTTATTGGACATGTCAACTCTATGGAACCATCCTAAATTTTAGAGGAGAGATCAATCGGATTTATTTTTAGAAATTCAAAGAGTGCTATTGGGTTTTGACTGGATTTGAAGCTAGGACTACATTTAAGCCTACATCTACTCTCGCGTGATTGTCTCCAAATGAGCGCCGCTCGCCCTAAAAAAATCGTTCGAGTTCTATTCGACGAATATCACAGCGAAAGCTGGTCCGTCTCCCTTGCGCGCGCCACGGAGATGACGCCTGACGACCCGGAGATTTCCTCGTATGCCAAGGCGGCCGGATTTCTTGAGGACCACGATTTTTCCATCCGTCGCAATCCCGATCATTCTCTTCATTCCGATTTTCTGCACGAAACGGACATCCTCGTCCTGTTGCATCCCTGCGACCCGAAGTGGGAGAAGACCACATCGCCCCATTCCCCCAAACTGACGGCGCGCGAATTGCGCGACATCCGCGCCTTCGTCCACAACGGCGGATCGATCGTCGTCGTCTCCGAATACGAGCACGAGAAATATGGCGACAATCTCAACGAATTGCTGACGCCCTTTGGAATCACGTTTGAGAACACGACCGTTTCCGACAAGACCACCTCCCAGCATGAGAACCCGACATGGTTCCTGGGCATGCTGGATGAAGGCGCGCCTCCATTCAGCCATCTGGTTTCGAAGGCTTGTTTTTATCGCAGCGGATCCTGCCAGGTTTCCGGCGATGCCCGCGCCGCGTGGCGCGCTTCGGCGCAGGCGCATCCCCCCGGCGCCGCCGTGATGGCCTACGTGAAAGTCGGAAAGGGGCGTGTCGTCGCCGTGGCGGATTCCAGCCTGTTTGGCGATGCGCATGTGGAGGAATTCGATCACCGCCAGCTCTGGCTGAATATGTTTTATTGGTGCGCCGCGCCCGCGTTTGCGCGCTCCACGCTCGAAGTCGTCCCGTCAGCTCCCGCGCAGTCTTCCGTGTGGAAGGAATTGAAAAAGTCGGTCGAAGCCTTGCGCGGGATCCAGACCCCCGACAGCAGCGTTCCCGGGGAAGCCCATGGAAACGCAAAAGGATTCGTCGAAAAAATCCAAACCGCCTTGAAACAGCTCGCGCCGGCGTTTCGCCACCAGGACGATTATTTCCAGGCGCTGCAGTCCGATTTCGAACAATGGAAGAAGGATGGCTTTCAAAAGGCGGATTTTGCGACGTCCCTGAAGGCGTTTGATCCGCAGAAGCATCGCGAGGACCGCATCGAGAACCTGATGCTCTTCCCGATGTACACGCCCAATGCGTCGAAGGACTGGCGTTTTGAGGCGATGATCTTTCGCGTGCCCTGGCCGGCCTGGCTCGATGAGCTGGAGAAGACGCGTTACGGAAACAAGAAGTTCGTCCCAGGCAATTTCGTGGATTACACGAGCGGTTACGACAGCGAATGCGCCGTGCTTTTCCCCGAGACGGTTTCCGTGAAGGAAATGCCGACGAACAATTTCGGCGTCATCTTTTGCGATCGCGAGGCGAAGCGCATCCAGCGCTATACCCGCGCGGCGGCCGAGGCGACGAATCTCGAACAGCATCCGCAGCTCGAGTGCTGGCTCGGTTCGCTCGAAGTGATCCAAAGCACCGTGGTGCTTTGGGACCTGATCCACGACCGTTCCCACAGCCTGGGAGAGCTCCCCTTCGATCCCTTCATGATCCGGCAGCGCGCGCCGTTCTGGATGTACGGGCTCGAGGAATTGCGCGTCGACCTGGGCACGTTTGGCGAGGCGGTCCGCCTCAGTCAGGATGGATTCCCGTTCGCGCACTACATCACGTACGCGATCCTTTTTGACCGCATCTTCCGTTTTCCCATCGTGGGCACGCGTGTGCGCAACTACGACGGTCTGGCCGGACAGCTCCTTTTTGCGTTCCTGCATCAGCACGACGTGCTGGTCTGGCGCGACAACCGGCTGGCGATCCGCTGGGAGGCATTGGCCGGCGGGATGGCCCAATTGCGCGATCAGCTCAAACAGCTCTATAAAGGCGGGGCGGATTGTTCCAAGATGTCGTTCTGGATCTCAGCGCACGATCTGGTCTCCCAATGCGTGAAGCCGAATGTCGCTTCCAGATGGAGGAAGGAAAACCGCGAGGTCAACGACGAGAAGGACGTGAAGCCCTGGATCGACATGGTGGAGCCGGACGAATTTCCGCTCGGAAACTTTCACGTCAATCTGCTCAAGCACCTGACGGTGCAGGGGCAGGGCGCTACCGAAAAGGTGTAAGAAGTCTGCTGAAGCACCTGAGCTTGCAATAGGCGTTTTGTGCTCCGAAACTGCGCGGAATGATGTCTTCCGGGCAAAAGCACGTTACTCTTTTTGAGCTAGGACTTGTCTGGTGCGTCGCGTTTTCGTCTGCGATCTTCATGTCGACGCAGGTCGCGTTGTCCGGAAGCTATAGAATGCCGTTATCGAGTTCCCTCTATTTATCCAATGCCATTTTCGTTGAAGTATTGGGATTGGCACTATTGGGATATGTGTTGTACCGGCAGGGGAGAAGTTTTCGAGAAATCGGAATGGCATTTCGTCTTAGAGACTTGGTTGATTCCTTTATTCTTCTCGTTCTGATCTGGCTTGGGCGAAATGCTTTTTGTTATCTGTTGTATTACGGGTATTATCATTTCACGGGCGAAGTGTTGGATCTTTCATTTAAAACTCCCGCTACAGTAAGTCTTCATCATCTTGGGTTGACTCTGCTCTTGTTATGCATCAACCCCTTTTTTGAAGAGTTAATTGTTCGTGGATATACGATTTCCGAAATTCTTCGCTTGGGAAGAAGTCCGTTTTTCGCCGTCATGATCAGTGTTCTGCTACAAACCTCGTATCATCTTTATTACGGACTCGTTGTTTCTTTGACTTTGGTTCCCGTTTTTCTGGTTTTTTCCATTTATTTTTTACGCACGAAACGAATTTTCCCGGTAATTTTGGCGCATGGCTATCTGGATCTGTTAGGAGTGGCTTTTATCGCTTATCAGTCTGGACACCCTTTGCCTCATTAAAAAGAGGTCTTGTCGATCTCCACTACCTTCAGCGCGCTTTCACTTGGAAGACTCGGAAACCCGCTTTTTTCCTGAGCGTGGCGATGAAGGCATCGATTGGGACGACTTTCTCCGGAGGAAAAACGCCGCGCTCGCGGATTTCACCGCGCGCAATCATCCTCGCCACAATCGCCGGCGGCCATGCGGTGTCCCAATCGCCCGAACCGTGATCGCCCTTGCTCTTCACTTCGCAGCACGCGAGGAGCGCGCGTTTTTTCTTTCCGACGCGGCCGCGCAGCAAAGCGACGGTGGTTTCGATGTCGCGCGCCGCCGGACCGGCAGACCCGTGTGCGGTGTAACGATGTCGGCGCGGATGAAGCACGGCATCGATCATGACGTCGGGAAAACCAATTTTGAAACTGCACGATTTCACGCCCGGAAAACTGCGCGGAAGTGTTGCGACCTCCGAATGGATCGTGCGGAAGATGGGTTGTTTGCCGACGGGCGCAGGAAAGGGGAATGATTCCTTTCCGCTCATCGCGGGTTTGAAGATCCAGCGCTTTCCCTCATACACCGCGGGAAGCCACGTGAGTTCTTCGCGGATCGTGCCGACGGCGTAGGGGATCGCATCGCTTGGAGGCGCCCAGGAACGACTGCCGACCTTGATGTGGATTTCGTCGAGCTGATCGAATTTGCGCGCGCCCCATGCGGCGAGGACGTTGGCGACGCCGGGCGCGCATCCCATGCCGAGCACCGCGGTGAGTCCTTTTTTGCGGAAGGCGTCATGAAACTTCAGTTGCTTGCGCGTGTAATGAAAAAGTCCGCCGAGATCGAGGTAGTGGATCTTCGCGGCGAGTGCGGCGCACATGACGGGCAGGTTGAAATGGTGTGACGTGCTGTTGATGACGACGCTGTGGCGGCGGAGGAGTTTCACGAGTCCCGCGTGATGCATCAGGTTGACCTTCGCGAAACGGACGCCACGCGGAAGGGATGAGGGTTCGCGTCGGTCGGCGACGGTCACCTTGAGTTTGGGGTCGAGCTGGCGCAGGCATTTCACGACCACGCGGCCCATCGCGCCGCAACCGCCCAGGACGCACACGGAGGAAGTCACTTCGGGAAGTGTAAGTCTGGAAGGGGTGAAAGAAAAGGGAGTTCTTCGAGCGGACTTGAATTTCGTTCATTCATCCACGACTGTCTCCGGATGGATCGCATTCTCATCATGGGTGGACGCGCGTTGCATGGCGAAGTTCATGTGAGCGGCTCAAAGAACTCGGCGCTGCCCATTCTGGCCGCCACGCTTCTCACTGCCGAGCCATGCGTGATCCATTCCGTGCCCGATTTGAGTGACACGCGCTACATGCTCGAAATCCTGAAATACATGGGCGCGAAGGTGGAGCTGCTCGACAAAAACAACGTGCGCATTCATGCGGAAACCATCCAGAGCGTGGCGCCCTACGATCTCGTGCGCAAGATGCGCGCCTCCGTCTGTCTTCTTGGGCCGCTCATCGGACGTCTGAAATCGTGCAAGGTGTCCGTCCCCGGCGGCTGCGTCATCGGTCCGCGTCCCATCGATCTTCACATCAAAGGTCTCGAAGCCCTGGGCGCCGGCATCACGCTCGAGGAAGGATATGTGGTGTCGCACGCAACCGAGCTTCATGGCGCGAGGATTTCGATGGGTGGACGTTACGGTTCCACCGTGCTTGGCACCGACAACGTGATGATGGCGGCCGCGCTCGCGAAAGGGACGACGGTGATTGAAAACGCCGCGTCTGAACCCGAGGTGGTCGATCTGGCTGAATTTCTGAATGCCATGGGCGCCCAAGTTTCCGGTCAGGGCACAAGCACGATCACGGTCGAGGGCGTGGATCGATTGCATGGCGCGGAATACCGCGTAATTCCGGATCGCATTGAAGCCGGAACGTTTCTGGCGGCGGGTGCGATCACGCGCGGTGAGTTGATCGTGCGCAACGTGGTGCCGGCGCATATCAAGGCGGTGACGACGCTCCTGGAAGAAACGGGCTACAATTTGAGTTATGGTCCGGACTGGATTGGCATCAAGCGGCCGGGTCCGACGAACGCGCGCGACGTGACAACGAGTCCTTATCCGGGATTTCCGACGGACATGCAGGCGCAGATCATGGCGTTGATGGCGGTGACGCCGGGCGTGAGCGTGATCACCGAGCGGGTTTTTCCGGATCGTTTCATGCATGTGGCGGAATTGCAGCGCATGGGGGCGAAGATCGACATGGAGGGAGCGACGGCGGTGGTGAAGGGTGTGGACGCGATGAGCGCGGCGCCGGTGATGGCGTCCGACCTTCGCGCGTCGGCGGCGCTGGTGCTTGCGGGTCTGGTGGCGGGCGGTGTGACGGAGATCCGCCGCGTTTATCACATCGACCGCGGTTACGAGCACATCGACGAAAAGCTGGTCAAGCTTGGGGCGAAAATCGAACGCAAGCCGGAATAGATTTTAGAATCCCTTCGTCGCTTCATCGATCTGGTGCATGTAGGCCAGGAAGAACTTGATGATCTGGAAGGCGATGAAAAGCGCAACCAGGCCGTAGATGATGCGCGGCAGCCAGGTGGCGAGCCGGTTCAGGCTTTTCTGCCAGACTTCCTCGTAGAATTTCGAAAGCTTCAGCAGCATCTCGTCCATCTTTCCACTTTGTTCGCCCGTGGACCAATATTGGATGAGCATGTCGGGAAAAATGCCGGTCGCGCCCATGGCTTCGCTGACGCCGAGTTGATGGTGGAGTTGCGGCTCCATTTTGGCGTAGGCGTATTGAAGGATGGGGCTGCGGATGATCGTGTTGGCCTGTTTCATTGCGTCGAGCACGCCGTAGCCCGCGTTGAGCATGAGTCGGATCGCCTCGATCCACTGGCTGAGGACGTAATTGAATCGCAACGATCCGATAAGCGGGATTTTGCGCACAAAAAAATCGGTGGCAAGCGCGGTGGCGGGCCAGCGCAGGAGCTGCCGAAAAAGAATCAGGATGGCGGCGATCAACGCGACAATGCCGATGAGAAATCCGACGGTGTCGCGCAAATAATGGAATATCGTGTATTCGGGACCTTCGGACGCGACGATGAGCTTTGGCAGGTGGCAGACGAAGATGGCGGCGACGAGGTTGAGCGCGGGCAGGATGGTGGAGGAGATCGCGCGGCTTTGCGCCTGATGGTGTTGTGTATGGAAGTTTGCGAGCGAGAGAAGCGCTTTGTCCATCGCGCCGCTTTTTTCGGCGATGGCGAGGATTTGGTGGTCGAGTTCCGGAAACGCGCGAAGATGGCGCGCCATGGCGTCGGTGAAAGGCCAGCCCTGCTGCACTTCCGCGCAGATTTGAGCGACCGTGGGGCGCATCACGCGCGGCGCGGATTTTTGAAGCGCGGTGAGCGCCTGTTGAATGCCCACGCCGGCCTGGAGCATCGTTCCAAGCTGCTCGTAAAAATGGGCGAGATTGCGAAAGGAAAAACGGGCCGCGTTGGACGGGACAGAATAAAGGGGTTGCGGCTGAGTGGGAGGCATTCCTTCGAAGATGTGCTGGGAAGCAGGATGGTTCGAAGCGGAGGAATCTTCGCCCGACTTAAAATCCATGTGACCAGTTTGGCCAGCTATGGCTTGTACGTCAAACGGATCGTGGCGTCATTATTATGCTCGTCGATTTCGTTGACGATGTGGTTGAAGTCCACCGTCAGAGTGAATTGTGCGGGGAAATCCCGGCTGGAGGGAGGTTGTCCGGCTTCTTCGAGTGTGAGCAGATCATATTCCCTCTCGCCGGAATATTCGTCGCCGGGTTCGAGCGGCGGCACATCGATCAGGGTTTCCGTGGAATAAGGGCCGGAGAAGCGGAGCGCCGCGCGTGTGGTGGGCGTGCGCGCCGAGCCCTGGTTTTTGATCGTGAAAAGAACTTTGAAGGTTTGATGAGGATGGACCGCGGTGATTTTGTCCGAGGTCTGGAGTTGGGCGACGAAAAGGTCGGGCAGTGGTTCCATCGGATTTTCCTCCTTCGGATCGCGTTTCAACGTCAGGCTGATCTGGTTGTTGGTCGGATTGCTGTCCGGAAAATGGTTCTCGGGGTCGATGACACAACTGAGCTGGAACTCGCCTTCGCCTTCGATTTTGATCGGAAAATAAAATTCCTCACGCTGGCCTGCCTTGAGTCCGGGAATTTGCTGGGTGCGTTTGGCCACGGATCCGTCGGGAGCAACGACCGCCACATCCACGCGAACGGAAGGCGCGGGAATGTTGCCGCCATTTTCGATGAGCACATGAATGGGATCATCCGGAGTGGTGACTTTGCCGGGCTCCTCCACCCAGATGCGCAAGACCCTCAAATCAAAGACCTTGGGACCGAGGGTGGGCGGAGCATTTGTGGAAGAGGACGCCGCTGATAGGTTGCCCGGATTGCCTATGAAAAACGCGAAAACAATCAGGAAAATGGCAATCCAGGAAATGCGTTTCAGCCGAAAAAATGGAAACGAAAGAGCCATGTCTTATGTAAACCCTGTAAGCGGGCTGAGAGCGATTGCAAAATTTTGCATTGCAAAATGCAGGGGTTTTTCTAGTCTGGATAGCTCGTCTTTTTATGAAGCTTCCCCTTTGGCTTGGAATCCTACTCACGGCATGCGCGCTTGTTCGCTCCGAGGACGATTCTCTGAAGACCCATCTCGGTGTCGCCGTGGTGGACAGCAAATATCAGTTCACGAATAAGGATCTGCTGGATGAAGGATCGGACGAAATTTTGAAGCTGGGTTCGAAGGCGATGAAGGTCTGGGTTGTTCCTGACGATCACGATTTGTTGAAGATGGTGCAAAGCGAACGTTACGTGAAAATTTTCGCGAAGCCGCTTCAGGTCTACGACCTCATGACGTTGCGCTACACCTATCGGAATTACGCGACGATGAGCGAGCAGGAGATTCACGAGGAATACGAGGCGTTTTATCAGCTCGCGAAATATCTGCTCGAGAAATACAACGGCAGCGGAAAAACTTTCATTCTTCAAAACTGGGAGGGTGACAACGCGGTGCGCGCCTCCGAAAATCTGAGCAATCCGCCTGCTCCCGAAGCGTTGGAGAACATGACGAAGTGGCTGAATGCGCGGCAGGAAGGCGTCGATCGTGCCCGCAAGGAAAGCCAGTCAAAGAACGTCCACGTCTACCACGCCGCCGAATGCAATCAGGTGGTTCTGCGGATGAACGGCGAGCTGACCGTGGCCAATTCCGTCATTCCGAAAACGCATTGCGATCTTTATTCCTATTCCTGTTACGAGAGTCAGTACGACTCACGGGCGCTCGTCACCGCGGTGCATTATCTGAAGGAGAAGGCGCCTGATTCGGCCGACTTTGGAAACGACAATGTGATGTTCGGAGAATTTGGTTGGGGAGAAAATCAGACGCCCGCCAGCGAAATTGTGCCGAAGATGGAGGACGTCATCGCCGTGATGGCGAAGGAGAAAGTGCCTTACGCCTTTTACTGGCAGCTTTTTTGCAACGAGTGGACCCATGGCCAGGTGCAGATGCCGCAGGACAAGGATTTCAAGGGTTTCTGGCTCATCCGGCATGACAACCACGCCATCACGCCGATGTATCGGATGATGCAGGCCTTCATGGATCGTCCCTGGAAGGACGCCTCCTCGTACGCCTACCATACCGAGAAAAAAACGGACGCGATTTACACCGTGCCGCTCCTGAAATCCGGGCCCGTGCTCGACGGCAACCTGGGCGAGTGGAAACTCGAAGCATTGCAGCTCACGGTTTCCGATGCGCATCGCGCCTTTGAATTTGCCAACTGGACTCCCGCAAATTGTTCCGCCACCGCGTATCTGGCGTATACGCCTGAAGGACTCTGGCTGGGATTTGACGTGGAGGATGATGTCCACTTTCAGACGGAATCCGACGGCGACATCTGGCGGGAAGACAGCGTGCAGGTGACGATCGACGCCGAGAACGACAAGGTGCCGCTCTACGACGGCGACGACCAGGAATTGGGTTTCGCGCTTTCCTCGCTCACCAACAAGCCGATGATCTGGGCATGGTATGGTGTGACGCCGGAAAGCCTGGCGAAATATAAATTTGCCGCGGTTCGCAACAAGACGCACACAACGTATGAGGTTTTTATTCCGTTCAGCGAATTGAAGTCGTCGAAGCCTTTCGTCGCGGGAAAGGAATTGGGCCTGAGTTTCATCGTCAACGATTGCGACAATTCCACGCGCGGCTGGATCGAATTCACGGAAGGCATCGCCAAGACGAAGGATCCTTCCAAATATCCGACGTTTGTTCTCGGCAAGTGAGGTTTCTTTGCTTCGGTTCCGCCCCGCAGGCTTGCTTTCGCTCTGAAATCTGGGAAAATTCCTTTTCCCATGTTTGATACTCTCACAGGAAAACTGCAGGACGTTTTCAAGAATCTGCGCGGCTACGGCAAGCTGAGCGAGTCGAATATCGCCGATGCGTTGCGCGAGGTGCGGATCGCCCTGCTCGAAGCGGACGTCCAATACGACGTCGCCGTGGCGTTCATCGCCAAGGTTCAGGAGAAGGCGCTCGGCAAGGAAGTCGTCCGCAGCGTGTCACCCGGCGAGCAGGTGGTGAAGGTCATCCACGACGAACTCGTCGGAATTCTTGGTGGCGCCAGCGCGCCGCTGAATCCCTCCGGTTCGCCCGCAAAAATTTTGATGGTTGGGTTGAATGGTTCCGGCAAGACGACGACCACCGGCAAGCTCGCGCGTTATCTGCAGGGGCAGGGACGCCAGCCTCTTTTAGTGGCGTGCGACGTCTACAGGCCCGCTGCGATCGACCAGTTGAAGACGCTGGGCGCGCAGTTGAATGTTCCTGTCTTCGCGTTGATCGGTGAGATGGACGTGGCGCGCATCGCGCAGCAGGCATTGCAATTCGCCCAGGTGCAGCAGCGCAACATCGTCCTTTTCGATACCGCGGGCCGCTTCCAAATCGACGAACCGCTCATGGAGGAGCTGGTGCGTGTGAAGGAGGCGGTGAAGCCGCAGGAGATTTTGCTCGTGGCGGACGCGGCGACAGGCCAGGAGGCGGCGAATGTGGCGAAGGCGTTCGACGCGAAGATTGGCCTCACCGGATTCATCCTTTCCAAGATGGACGGCGATGCCCGCGGCGGTGCGGCGCTTTCCATTCATTCCGTGACCCAGAAGCCGATCAAGTTCATCGGCACAGGTGAGAAACTGGAGGACCTGGAGGAGTTTCATCCCGAGCGCATGGCGTCGCGGATTTTGGGCATGGGCGACATTGTGAGCCTGGTGGAGAAGGCCCAATCGGCGGTGGATGAGAAAAAAGCCCTCGAAATGGAGAAGAAACTGAGGGCGAACCAGTTCACTTTGCAGGACTTCCTCGAGCAGCTCCTGACCATCCGCAAGATGGGACCCCTGGAAAATCTGCTTGCGATGTTACCTGGGGCGGCTAATATGAAAAACTTGGCTGTTAATGAAAAACAGTTGGTGGGCATCCAGGCCATCATCCAGTCCATGACAGCCAGGGAGCGCGAGCATCCGGAAATCCTGAACGGGCGTCGTCGTCTCCGCATCGCCAATGGCAGCGGAACGTCGGTGACCCAGGTGAATGATCTCCTGAAGCGTTTCGGGATGATGCGCAAAATGATGAAAAACATGGGAAGCATGGGGAAGATGATGGCGCGTATGGGCGGGATGCCCGGAATGGGCGCCATGCCTCCACTGGGACGCTTTCGATAACTTGGAATTGTTGAGAAAATTATGGCAGTGCGAATTCGTTTGAAAAGAATGGGTGGATTGAACGACCCCTATTTCCGCATCGTGGTGGCTGACAAGCGCAGCCCGCGCGACGGACGGTTTATTGAGGAAATCGGAAATTATAATCCGAAGGTGAAAGGGATGAACTTCAAGCTCGATGTGGGCCGTGCCCAGCATTGGATTTCAAAAGGAGCTGTGCCTTCGGACACAGTTCGCAGCCTCCTGAAAAAGGCTGCCAAGGCCGCATGATGCGACGTCGCTGAGCGACTCCGCGAGGTTGGACCAGGGAAAAGATGGAATGAAATATGAAAGCATTCGTCGAATTCGTGGTGAAGGCGTTGGTCGATTTCCCCGACCAGGTTGACGTGCGCGAAGTGGATGGCGAGCGCGCGGTGGTTTATGAATTGCGCCTGAACAAGACCGACATCGGCAAGGTGATCGGCAAACAGGGCCGCACGATCCAGTCTCTCCGGACCCTCGTCAACGGCGCGAGCGCCAAACTCGGCAAGCGCGCGATGGTGGAAATCATCGAGGACACGCCCTATCAGAAACCGGGAAGCACGCCGGAAGTTCCTCCGACTCCGCCGTCCGAAGACAATCCGTCCTGATTTTTTAGAATTTAGAAGATAGGAGTTAGAAGTGGCGGAGTCCGGAAAATCTATCTTCTACCTTCTATCTCCTACCTTCTGTGCGCATCGACATCCTCACGCTTTTCCCCCGCATGTTCGAGGGGCCGCTCGATGAGAGCATTCTGAAAAAAGCCCGCGAGCGCGCATTGGTCCAGATCGCGATTCATAATGTCCGCGACCATGCCGAAGGCAAACATCGCATCACGGATGACCGTCCCTTTGGCGGCGGACCGGGCATGGTGATGAAAGTTGAGCCGATGGTGCGCTGCATCGAATCGTTGAAGACGCTGGATTCGCACGTCGTCCTCCTCACGCCTCAGGGCAAACGCCTGGAGCAATCGACGCTGCAGAGTCTTTCGCAAAAAAAACATCTCATTCTGGTTTGCGGCCATTATGAAGGCGTGGACGATCGCGTCCGGCAACTCATGGTGAACGAGGAGATTTCGATCGGCGACTACGTGCTCACCAATGGCGCCATCCCGGCGATGGTCGTTGTGGATGGCGTAACGCGTCTGGTTCCGGGAGTCCTGGGACATGATGATTCCTCCAAGGATGAGTCCTTCAGCCATGGTCTCCTGGAATATCCCCAATACACGCGGCCTGAGGACTTTCGGGGAGTGAAGGTTCCCGAGGTGCTTCTTTCCGGCAACCATCAGCAGATCGCGAAATGGCGCCAGGAGATGAGCCGGAAGAAAACGCAGGAACAAAGGCCGGACTTATTGAAGTAGTTCCATCGGAGCCGTCTCCACTGCAAAAAAGGATTGTGATTTGCAGGCGGTTGCCCTAGAGTAATCGACTCCTATTTAACCGTTAAGAATTTCAGCCATGAATGCGATCGTTTCCAAAATCAGCCAAGAGAACCTGAAAACCGGCGCGAAGCCCTTCAAAATCGGCGACAGCGTCCGCGTCCACACCAAAGTCGTGGAAGGCGAGAAGGAACGCATCCAGGTTTTTGCCGGAGTCGTGATTGCCCGCAAGGGTCGCGGCATCCAGGAATCGTTCACCGTCCGCCGCATCAGCTACGGCGAAGGCGTCGAGCGTGTGTTCCCCCTCAATTCGCCCCGCATCGAGAAAGTGGAAGTGGAACATGCCGGCAAGACCCGTCGCGCCAAGCTCTATTACCTCCGCCATCGCGAAGGCAAAGGCGCCATGAAGGTGAAGGAAATGGGCCGTCAGCTCGCTCCCGCGAAAGCCTGATTTTCATTCCAGATTGTTTTTGAAAGGCCACGCGTTTGCGTGGCCTTTTTGTTTTCGCATTCCAATCGTGACAGGGTCCGCGCGGCTTCGCTATAGCTTCCGGCCATGGCGCTGGAAACCTCGCTTCTTTTCAAGCACGACACGTGGATGCCGCAGGTCGAGCGCGTCTGCGGAATCGATGAGGCGGGACGCGGACCTCTTGCAGGACCGGTCATGGCCGCCGCCGTCATTCTTCCGAAGGATTTTCAACACGACACATTGAACGATTCGAAACAGCTCACGCCGCAACAGCGTGAGGCGATTTACGAAGAGCTGACGAACCGGTCTGACGTGATCTGGAGCGTCGCCGCGATCGAGGCGGACGAGATTGATCGCATCGACATTTTGCGCGCGACGTGGAAGGCGATGGCGACCGCGCGCGATGGCCTTTCAGAGCAACCCGACTGGACTCTGGTGGATGGACTGCGCGTTCCTCCATTGGGGCGGCGTCAGACGCCGATCATCGATGGCGACTGCAAGGAACTCTCGATTTCTGCGGCGAGCGTCATCGCGAAAGTGACGCGCGATCGTCTGATGGTGCGCATGCACGAAATCTATCCACTCTATGGATTCGCGGAGCACAAGGGTTATGGCACGGCCCAGCATCTCGAGGCTTTGACTCGTTTGGGGCCGTGTCCCATCCATCGTCTTTCCTTCGAGCCGATCGTAGGCCTGGCGTCGAAGCACAAGGTAAGGGAGCAATATTTGTTTCAGGACAGCTTTGTCCAGTCGCTCCACTTCCGAGTCTAGTGTCTGGCATCCGGACTGAAAATATGTCTGAATAGGGGGATGGCGGAGAATTTGAGACTTTTGCTGGTGGACGACGATCCCGCATCGCTCCATTTGCTTGAGCGCCTCGTTGAGGAGGAGGGATTTGAGGTCACGAAGACCGGTTCGGCCGAGGAAGCGGAAAAAATAGCGCTGGAGTTGCGGCCCCATGTCGTCATCACCGACGTCGTGCTTCCCGGCGGTGACGGCTATGAGCTGATGGGCAAGCTGAAGACGCAACTTCCCGAAAGCGAAGTGATGCTCCTCACGGGGCACGCCTCTGTCGAGCGCGCCGTGGAGGCGATCCGCGACGGCGCATGCGACTACATCGAAAAGCCCGTCAATCGTTCCCGTCTTGTCGCGTCGCTGCGCAAAGCGCGTCAGCAGGTCGCGTTGAAACTGGAAAATCTCGAGCTTCGTCGCCGGCTTGCGACCCAGGCGCAGGAAACGCTCGTTGGACAAAATCCCAGCATCGAAGACATCCGGCGCAACATCGAGCGCGTGGCCGGCAGCGACACCAGCGTTTTTATCGAGGGCGAGAGCGGCACGGGCAAGGAAATCGCCGCCGAGATGATCCATCGTTCCAGCGGACGCGTGCGACATACGCTGGTGAAGGTGAGTTGCGCCGCCATTCCGGAAAATTTGCTCGAATCAGAAATGTTCGGTCACGAGAAGGGCGCGTTTACCGGCGCGTCCTATTCCAAGCCGGGCAAGTTCGAGCTCGCGGATCGGGGCACGCTCTTCCTCGATGAAATCGGCGAAATGAAACCGGGACTGCAGGCGAAATTGCTGCGCGTGCTCCAGGATGGAAAGATTTCGCGCCTTGGGAGCACGCAGGACCGCGAGGTGAACGTGCGCATCGTTTGCGCGACGAACATCGACGTGGAGAAGGCGATTGCGGCCGGCCAGTTTCGCGAAGATCTTTTTTATCGAATCAATGTTGTGCGCATGCGCATGCCGGCGTTGCGCGACCGGCTGGATGATGTGCCGCTGCTCACGACGCATTTTCTGGCGCAAATTGGCAGACGCCTGGGCATTGAAAACCTGCATGCCACGCCGGCTTCCATGGAACGGTTGCAAGGCTATGCGTGGCCGGGAAACGTGCGACAATTGAAAAATGTAATCGAGCGTGCGGTGGCGATGCGTCAGGGACCGGTCCTGGATGTGAAGGATTTTCTGCTCACGGACGCGCCGGTGGCGGCGAAATCCGACTCGCGCATGACGTTCGAACTTGGAACACCGCTGGAGGAAGTGGAAAGACGCATGATCAAATCCGCGCTCGATGCGTGCGCGGGCGACAAGGAAAAGGCCGCAGCGATGCTTGGCATTTCATCTCGCACCATTTATCGAAAACTCGGTGAAGCCCACACCTGATTTTTTTAGCCACAGATGAAACACAGATGGAACACAGATATTCTTTCGGAATCCGGCACGCCGGATTCCGAAGATTTCCATCTCACTCGGCAAATCATCGGTTCGGCTTTTGAGGTCCATTCCAAGTTGGGATATGGATTTCTGGAACGCGTTTATCAAAAGGCGATGCAGGTCGAACTTTCTCAAAGAGAAGTTTCAGCAGTTTTGGAATCTCCGCTTCAGGTGAAATACAAAGGGATTCTCGTTGGAGATTTTAGCGCGGATCTCTTGGTCGAAAACTCAGTCATCGTGGAAATCAAGGTTGCTACCAAGTACCGTCCGGAAGACGAAGCTCAGCTTCTCAATGAGTTGAAAGCCACTGGATTGAAAATTGGACTGTTACTCAACTTTGGCCGTGCCAAAGTTGAGTTTAAACGTCTGGTCTTCTGAATCTGTGTTTCATCTGTGTCCATCTGTGGCTAAGGCTTCCCCAACTTATTACCAGGAAGGTCGGGAGCGTTCTCTCCATGTCCGGAAGCTCTTTTCCAAAATCGCGCGGCGTTACGATTGCATCAACGATCTCCAAAGCTTCGGACTTCATCGGCGTTGGAAGCGACGGATGATCGCATCGCTCAAGCTCCGCCCCGGGGATCGAGCGCTCGATCTCGCGTGCGGCTCGGGTGATCTCGCATTGCGACTCATGGATGCCGCTCCCCGTCTTCAGGTGATCGGTGGGGATTACACCTTTGAGATGTTGCGCGTGGCTCAGTTCCGCTCCGCCCGGCTCCGATTGGCGCCGCAATGGATCCACCTGGACGCGCTGATGCTTCCCTTTCAGGAAGGCCAGTTTTCCGCGATCACGATGGGATATGGACTTCGCAACATGGCGGATCCCATGCGTGCTTTGAATGAAATCCATCGTGTGCTGAAATCCGGCGGGTCGCTCGTTCTGCTCGATTTCGGCAAGCCTTCAAATGCCGTGTTGAGGGGCCTTTATTATTTTTTTCTGCGAACCGTTCAACCCGCCCTGGGATGGATTTTTTTTCAGGACTCGAAGACGTATCGTTACATTTATGAATCACTGATGCGTTATCCGGCGGGCGAGGGCGTGAGCCGGATGCTTCGCGAGGCCGGCTTTGCGATCGTGAAGTGCGAAAATCTTTGCGGAGGAATCATGACGCTTCATTCGGCAAAAAAAGCATGAAATCCGGCTTTGTCGATCATGTTGCCTTCTGGGCGATCCAGCATCTGCTGAGCCGCGCGCGCAACCATCGCTTCGATGTGGCGGATCTCGAAAAATTTACAAACGAGTGGCGTGGCCGTCCCGTGTCGGAATTTTACGCGCTTCCCGAACGTTTCTCCGTTGAAGGGGAAGTGGAGCGCGAGCTTCTCAAATTGCCGAAGACGGGCCGTCATAACGTGCGGCTTCCCACGCCCGCTCCGTCGGCCTTCGAAAGGAACAATCACATCTGGATTGAATTTCACCTGGGTCGTCCTATCACGGGAGCGCCCATTTTTTTCATCCAGCACGGATGGAGATCGGTGAGCGTGCGAGGTTATCACTCGATGTGCCGACGTTTAAACGAGCTCGGTATCAACGCGGGCGTGCTGCATCTGCCGTATCATTTTTCACGAAAGCCGAAAGGTTCGTTCAATGGCGAGCTCGCGATCACCTCGGACATCGTGCGCTCCGCGCACGCGTTGCGTCAGGCGGTGCAGGAAGCATGTCTTCTCAAGCGGACGTTGAAAAAAATCGGCGCGCCGCATGTGGGTTTGTGGGGCACGAGTTATGGAGCCTGGGTTTCCGCCATGGCGATCACGATGGAGGAGGGGTTTGACGGCGCTCTGCTGCTTGAGCCGCCGGTGGAGATCGAGGAACTTTTTTGGGAGACGCCGCTCTTCAGCAATTTGCAGCGTGAACTCAACCGGTTGAAAATCGCGCGTGAGACGGTGAGCGAGTTTTTCAAATGGGTCACGCCGCGGCATCACGCGTTGAAGATTGAACCGTCGCGCGTGTTGATTCTGGGATCGGAGCGTGATCCCATTGGATATCCGGATTCACTTCGAAAGTTGAATCGGATGTGGCCGGGAAGTTACCTCGAGATTTTTCCGTACGGACACATCAGCTACCGGCTGCATACGAGCGCGGTGGACCGATTTTTGAAAGTGCTCGCGCCGCAACTCCAGGGAATCAAACCTCAGCCGGAACACGCATCTCGAAGCGTGGAATGCGCGTGATCACCTTGCGTCCATCCGACGTCACGCCCAGGTAGGCGCCCTCCGCCCAGCATACGGGGGTATTGTTGATGTGGTAACTGTTGTAGCTGAAATGCTCGCCGGGCTTGAGTTCGGGAAATTCGCCCACGACACCGTCGCCTTCCACTGCGGTGACTTCGCTCGCGTCGTTGCGGATGACCCATTTACGGCCTTTGATCGTCACGATTTCCTTCGATTCGTTGTGAATCGTGATGAAATAAGCGAAGGCATGCGGGCGGTCTGGCGGTGTTTCCGCGTTGGACATATAGACCACGCGATCGATCACCACGCGCAGGCCATCGAGCTCCTGCGGGTTTTCGGCGTTGGATAACGGTTTGGAACGCATGAAAAACAAAAGATAGGGCAAGAAAGCGGGTCTGAAAACCTCAAATTTGTCCGCCTCCGCGCAAGCTTCGCCTTTGTATCGAAATCCACTCCGGAGGCGGACATCTCGCCGAAGCCTTGGCGAAGGCGGATGCTTCGGCGTGACTTCGCCCTCTCGGCCACTCGAAGTCCGGTTTGCAATCATGCCCAAAATTTCATATGACAGGAGGGATGACAGACATTCTTGAAGGTGCGGTGTACGTGGTGCAGGACAACATCGACACCGATCAGATCATTCCCGCGCAATATTTGAATCTCGTTCCGACGATCCCCGAGGAATATGAGAAACTCGGAAGCTATGCCTTGATCGGGCTTCCCGAGAGTCTTTATCCCACGCGTTTCATTGAGCCCCAGCAGACAAAGACGAAATATACGATCGTGGTCGCCGGCCGGAACTTTGGATGTGGTTCATCGCGGGAGCATGCTCCGATCGCCATGGGTGCCTCCGGCGTCACGGCGGTGATTGCGGAATCGTACGCGCGCATCTTTTTCCGCAACTGCGTGGCGACGGGGGAGCTTTATCCCGTGGAAGCGACGACGCGTCTTTGCAATGTTTTGAAGACCGGCCAGCACGTGAAGATCGATCTGAAACAAAACAAGCTGACTGCGGATGGAAAGACCTACGATCTGAAGCCCTTGGGCGAGGTGAAACCCGTCATCGACGAAGGTGGAATTTTTAATTTCGCCCGAAAGAACGGATTGATTCCTTCCGCCGCCAAATCGTGAGCAGGCCGTCGCATGAGCGATTCCCCTACCGCCCATCCCCTGCTGCCGAGCGACTCCAAGAGGATCGGTCCCGGCGACCTGGTGTTTGATTGTCCGGCCTGCCGGAAAAGTCTGGTGGTAGACAAGGTTGCCGCGGGACAAATCCTGCCGTGTCCGCTTTGCAAAAAACCGATCCAGGTGCCTCAGACGAGCCGCGTGGTGATGCTCGACCAGGCGCCCGAAACGCAAAAGCTCGCGCAGCTTCCGGATTGGGAACGCGAATTGCTGACGATCCAATCTTCGCTTAAGGAAACGCAGCACCAGCGCGAGGAGGCTGGGAATTTTTACCGGCAGCACAGCTCTGAAGCCAATCGCCAGCAATTGCGCATGGAAAAACTGGATGCGAGGCTCAAGGAGCTTCGAGAAAGCCGGGATGCGCTTCTCGCCCAACATCCGGAAAAGAAAAACGCATGAGTACGGATCCTGTCGTCATTGCCATTGATGGGCCCTCCGCCTCGGGAAAGAGCAGCGTGTCGCGCCTGGTCGCGGAGGCGTTGAATTTTCGTCACGTCGATACGGGCTCCATGTATCGCGCCTTCACGTGGAAGGTGCTCGAGGCCGGCATCGATCCTGCCAACAAGGAGCAGATTCTCGACTTGATGAAAAAAGGCCGATTCGAGTGCGATTTCATCGAGGGCGGGCATGGGCTTCGTTTGCGGACGCGTCTTGACGGTATCGATCCGGGCGAAGCGATTCGCTCGCCGAAGATCGAGCAATATGTTTCGCAAGTGTCCGCCATTCCCGAAGTCCGCGCGTGGCTGGTGCAAAAGCAGCGTGATCTGGCGGATCTGGGCGATCTCGTGGTGGAGGGACGCGACATTGGCACGGTGGTTTTTCCAAAAACCCCGTTTAAATTTTATCTGGATGCGGACCCGAAGGTGCGTGCCCAACGCCGCGCGCGGGACCAGACGGCGGCCGGATTTTCAAGCGGTGCGGCTGTGGAAAGCGTGCAGAATGCGATCGCGGAGCGCGACCGGAAGGACAGCACGCGGACCACGTCCCCTTTGAAGGTGGCGGACGATGCGATCCGCATCGACACATCCCTGCATACGCCGCAGGACAGCGCGGACGTTGTGTTGAAACATATTCGTTCGCGCTATCTGGAGCGAAAATAGATTTTGTGAAGGACCTTCCCGAGCTTCGCACGGCCGTTCCCGGCCCGAAATCCAGCGAACTCGGCAAACGCCTCAAACAATTCGAGTCTCCGACCGTCACACAGGTGACGAACAAGGGGCCGATTTTCTGGGAGCGCGGGGAAGGGGTGAACATTTGGGACGCGGATGGAAATCGTTTCGTCGATCTCACGAGCGCCTTCGGCGTGGCGTCGCTCGGCCATTCGCATCCACGCATCACGGCTGCGATCCGGACTCAGACGGAGAAGCTGAGTCATGCGATGGGGGATGTTCATCCCTCGCCGTTGAAGACTGAATTGTGCGCGGAACTTTCGCGTCTTACGTTCGAGCGCTGGACCGGAGGAAAGCAGCGCGGGCAGACGATCCTCGGCAATTCGGGATTCGAGGCAGTCGAGGCGGCCGTGAAGACGGCGCGACTCTTCACGGGAAAACGCGGCATCATCGCGTTCGAAGGCGGATATCACGGACTTGGATTGGGCGTGCTTGAGACGACCTGGAGGATGGAATTTCGTCATCCTTTTTACGATCAGCTCGGGCATTTTGCGGAATTCGTGCCGTTTTCAAGACAAAACGCGGATGCCGCAGAACTTGAGGCGATTGAAAAAAGGATTCGCGAAATTCTTGGACGTCGCGAAGTGGGCGCGATTTTAGTGGAGCCCTTTCAAGGGCGGGGCGGGGAGGTGATTCCTCACGCGGAACTGCTACAGCGCCTACGAAAAATCTGCGACAAGTCGCGCGTCCTTCTGATTGTTGACGAGATTTACACGGGTTTCTGGCGGACGGGACGCTGGTTTGGCGTGGAACATTCCGGCGTGTTGCCCGACTTGATTTGTCTCGGCAAAGCGCTGACGGGAACCCTGCCGCTTTCCGCGTGTGTCGGCCGAGAGGACGTGATGCTCGCGTGGCCTCCGAGCAAGGGAGAGGCGCTGCATACGAGCACGTTTCTCGGGAATCCACTCGGGTGCGCGGCCGCGCTGGCCAGTCTTTCGCTGTTTGAAAAGGAGGTTCCAGCGTGGAAAGTGGAGGAAAAAGGAAAAGCTTTTCTGGAGATTTTGAAAAAGGGACTCACGGATGTTTCCGGAATTCGCGAGGTTCGCGGCGTGGGAATGATGATGGGCGTGGAATTGAAACCGGAATCCCGCTTTTCCGCGACGGAATGGTGCGAACGTCTTTTAGCCCGGGGCATCGTGGCGTTGCCCAGCGGGGATCGCGGCGAAGTGCTGGCGTTGACGCCGCCATTGACGATGGAGATGGAGCTCTTTGCGTGGTGCGTCGAGCAGATCGCGTTCGTCAGCGAAACCCGACAGACCGCTTAATATTGAGCGCCGCCGCCGATGGGCGCCGATTTCTCCCACTGGGCGGGTGCATTCCAGGGCAATGTCGAGAGAGGTTGCGAGTCGTCCTCTTTTTTCTCGGCTGAAGCGCAGCCGGAAAGACCTAAAATGACGAGGATCGAAAGTGGACGAAGAATACGGAGAAAGAGGGACATGGCTTGCCTCACGATCAAAAGATGACGGTATCGCCTTCCTGAATCTCACCCTGCTTCCACTCGGGCAGAATGTCGGCGATCGAAACGGAAGGTTCCACTGAAGTGATCTTCACTTTGCCGATCAGCGCGCCGTTGCGATAAACGATCATGTTGACGTTTTCGATGACACCCTCTTTCGCGCCAATGTCCATCACCACGAAATTCCATTCGTCATTCACCGCCAGAATGTGACCCGTCAGACCGGGAGGAAGCTTGCCTTCGCGGCGGTTCCTGGCCTGTTCTTCGAGCGATTTTTTTTCACCGTCGAGTTTGACGAGCTGTTCGTTCAGCACCTTCTTTTCCTGTTCCAGCGTTGTGAATTGTTCCTGATATTCCTTCAGCTTGTCGTTCACCTGATCGATGGTCATGCCGGGAGGAAGGGATTTCGTGTATTTGTCGATCTCGGCCTGCTTGTTGGAGAGATCCTTGGAAATATCGGAGAGTTTGCCCTCCACTTCGCGCGTGCGATTTTCCTGATTTTGAAGCGCGGTCTTTTTGTTTTCGAGCTCCGTGGTGGTTTCCTTGAGCTGTCCCGCCATGGTTTTTTCACTCGCCTGGGCGGTTTCGGCCGCTTTTTTCTGCTTCGCGGCCTCGGCTGTCAGCTGGTTATTTGTACTTTTTTGCTCCTCAAGGTTTTTCTCCAGACCTTTTTTGACCGAAGAGCGCAATCCCCAACCTGTTATGATGATCCCGGCGCCTGCGACAATGGTAAGAATTAAGGCGATCCGAAGAAGTAAACGCGACATAAAATTCGTTGCGTGAAGCAGTTGGGGTGTTATACGCAAATCGCGAAATCGATGTCAACGATGTTTCAGGAAACAAAAGGTAAGCGCGCGCACTTTAAGGGTTGGAATTTTCTTTTGGTTTTCCGAAAAGCGTGCTGACGCCTTGTTGCAGGCGGTCAAGGGCGGGAGGATTTTTTAAAACCTCACTGGAAAGATCGCGCAAATGGGAAAGTCCGAGCTTTTCCGGCAGCGATTCGACAGCAAGGCGGATCAAAAGTTTTTTGACGTCGTCGGCCGTGCGGATCTGCGTGTAGCGCCGGTTTTGAAGATTGATTTTGTATCCGATTGGCGAGGCCATTCCGACCCGTTCATCGAGATAACGCACATTTTGAAGGGAGAGCAGGAGCTCATCGATGCGGATGGGATGCGCGTTGCCGGACGCGTTGGAATTTTTGGAGGCGATCCACTCCAGATTGAGTTCGCCCTTTTTATTGCGGACGACGTTGATCTCATAGACGTCGAGGATCATTTGATGAAAATAAGGCTCGAAGCGGCGCATCGACACGACGTCGTAATTCATTTCGAGCCGATTGATTTTAATGGCAACGGGCTCCTGAAAGGCGCCCTTCGGATTCCGGATCACGATGTCTTTTGCGACCACGTGAGGTTGCAACAGGTCGATCTGAAGGCTGTCGACGGAACTCGGCGCGCCGGTGAGATTTTGAAGCGAGCGCTGGGTGAGCCAGATGCCGATAGAATTACGTGCCAGGATGGAGAGAACGCCAATCAGGACGATGAGAAAGAATGTTTTCCACACGAACTTAAACACGCTCCAGAAATATCAAACGTTCCGGTCGCGCGCACGCTTTCTCCGTCATTTTTTGGATTGTGAACATCGCTTTTTCGAAACAGCATGGGCAAACAGGTTGTTGAAAAATTATGATGCGTGGCGCGAAAAGCTATTTTGGCCGAATCCAAGGCAGTGAGGCAGGAGAATCACCGAGGTGGGCTTTGACTGCCGAACCAACGATGGAGTCGGCCAAAAGAGCTAGCGCCCGAAGGGTTGCGCGCCTTTTGGCCATCGGCGGCGTTGCGCTCGCGCTACGAGATCGCTGCGGATATCGCAGCGACTCACGCGCCTTGCCGAAGGGCCAAAATTCGCAGCAACGCCACATACCATAATTTTTCAGCAACCTGTATGGGATCCAATCAGCTCTTCTTTCTTGGCACGAGCGACGGCGTCTCCAGTCCCAATCGCGCGCATGCTTCGATTCTCCTGACGCTCGACGATACGGTGCTGTTGCTCGACTGCGGCGAACCGTGCAGCCACACGCTGGTGAAGCATGGGACGCCGGCGGACCTCATCGACGCGATCCTCATTTCCCACATGCATTCGGATCACGTCGGCGGATTTCCGATGGTGATCCAATGGTTCTGGCTCGCGGGCCGCGCGCGCAAATTGCCCGTCTACATGCCGAAGGAAGGCATCGATCCCTTCAAACGCCTTTTGCGCGCCACCTATCTTTTCGACGAACTGCTGAAGTTCGGCCTTCAAATGCATCCGCTGCATCAGGGGCAGGAGATCCGGATCGGAAAGGCGCGCGTGGAAGCGCGGTTGAACCATCATCTGGCCGGCTTGAAGAACAGCTTTTACAGCCGCTATCGCAACCGCTTTGAATCTTTCAGCTATCGCGTCACGCGCGGCGGCGTCAGCGTCGTTTATTCCGGCGATCTGGCGGCGCCGGGCGACCTTGCGCCTCTTCTCAAGCAGCGCACCACGGTGCTGGTCGTCGAGCTGGCGCATTTCGAGCCGGAGACGCTCTTTCGCACGGCCGCGGAATTTGAAATCGACCGCATCGTCATCACCCACCTGGGCGGACATGTTCAGAGCGCCCTGCCGCGCACGAAGAAGATCGCGGAAAAATATTTTCCGAAGAAGAAGGTCGTCTTCGCCCAGGATGGAATGACGGTGGAATTTTAGCGACACGTTGAAGTGTGAGGAGCGTGGACCGTTCACGCTCGGACGCTTTTACGCTCCACGCTTCACTGTTTTGCCTTCGCCTGCGCGACGCTGTTCTTGAGCTTGTCGGCGAGGTCGAGCGCCATATTCTGGAAAAAAATCAGGCCGAGATGGGATTCGCGCTGGATGAGGCGGTCGAAATCGGAGCGATGGATGACGCGCACAATGGTCGCGGTCTTGGACACGGCGCGCGCGGTGCGCGTCTCGCCGTTGAGGAAGGCGATTTCACCCAGCACGGCCCCGTTGCGCAGCGTGCCGAGAAGTTTATCGCCGGTGACGATTTCGATTTCGCCGCGTTCCACCACATAAATTTCGCAGCCGCTGGTGCCTTCGTTGAAGATCACCTCGCCGGGGCGGAAAAGTTTTTGCGAAAAGAGACGCGCGACGCGGCGCAGCTCGCCATCGCCCATATTTTGAAAGATGCGGAGATCCCGCAGGAGTTTGATCACCGCCATGCCGACGCTGTGCTCGCGGAAGATCGTATCGATGAGCGTGAACATCCCGCGGCTGGCGCTCGTGAGCTCCGTGGTTTCGCTTTCGTAACTGGTGTTCAGTTTCACCATCTTGACGGCATCGGTGCGCGCACCGTGCTCGGTGACGAATGCGGGAAAGTAGGCGCAGGGCACGAAGCCGACCTGGTCGAAGGTCTTTTGCATGCGGGGCGCATGGGCGCTGACGAGCGCCTCCCAATATTCGGGCGCATGCTCGCGCGTGAGCGCGTCCATCAATTGCACCAGAAGGAAACCTTCGGGTTCTTCATCGAGGGCGACGAGATCGGTGATTTGCACGCGTCTGTCGACGGGGTCGAGCAAATAACCAATGACCCCGACGACGCGTTCGCCGTCCTTGGCGGCCATATAAACGACGTCGTTCGTCGGAAGATGGAGGCAGGTGTGTGTTTTTTGAAGAAGGTGAAAGACTTCGTGGTCATGCGTCGTGTGGCTTTCGAGCATCGTTTGCACGGCGCCGCTTTCGATCGGAGAAAAGGTGAGATCGCATTCCGTGGGATAGGCGACAGCGTCTTCGCGCACCTCGACATCTTCGATGAGGCCGTGTGCCTTCAACACTTCGACCGCGAGATTGCTCGCGCCGGGAATCAGCTCCGGATGGGGGCGGCGCAGGTTGCGGGCCTGTTCGCTGAGAAAAAGATAGCAGACGGCGCCGGGACGCGGCTCGCCGTGAAACTTGTGGGGAAGAAATCCGGAGGCGACAAAGCCGGATTCCTCGCACGCGGCCTGGGCCCACACTTCGTGGACGAGAACTTCCGCGAAACAAAATTGCATGTTGTCGGAGAGCGACTGCAGCGCCGTCGCCACGAGATTGGCGGCCACGGCGGGCCGCGATTCCGTGCTGGTGACGCAGAGGCGTCCCAAAAGGCCGATCACCGTCTGGGGTGTTTCCTGTTCCATGAGGATGGACGCGGTGCCGATGATTTTCCCCTCATCCTCTCCCACGAGGGCGAAGTTGGTATCGACGAGAAGGCAGGCTTTCAGGACGTCGGCCTGAAGCGCGGGCGCCTCGCGCGCGAGGCCCGCTTTTTCAAGAATCAACGGATGGATGGCAGCGAAATCGGATTCTTCGAGGTTGCGTATCGCGAGGCTCATGAAACGCATCCAAATTAGCCGTCTTTCAAAAAATCACAATCCCGAAGCTGGGTTTCATCCAAATCGTTGCCGCTTCCGGCTTGATCCGGCGCGTCGATGGCGGCGAAGATGGGCGCATGAGCGATCGTTCCGATTTGTTGCGCGGGCTCTTGAAGGACGTGTCGCGGTCATTCTACCTCACTCTGCGCGTCCTGCCCCGGCCGATTCGCCCTCAAATGGGCCTCGCCTATCTGCTCGCGCGCGCCGCCGACAGCATCGCGGACACGGACCTGCTGGCGCCGGCGGAGCGGATCGAAAAACTCAGGCTTTTCAAGCAGGCGTTGCTCTCGCGAAACCCGGAATTGATCGATTCGATCCAGGATTCGCTGGACGCGATGCGCGGGAAAAAATTTGTCACGGAAAGTTCCGCCGAGGAAGCGCTGTTGCGCCGCCTGCCCGAATGCTTTCGCATGTTTCTGACGATGACTTCCGATGACGCGGCGCGCATCGTCGAGGTGTTGAAGGAATTGATCGGGGGGATGGAACTCGATCTCCATCGTTTTCCCGCCGACGGCGTGCTCCGTTCCCTGGAAACATTTGATGAACTGGAGCAATACACCTATTCGGCGGCGGGTTGTGTGGGATTGTTCTGGACCCGGATGTGTTGCGCGCATCTGCCGGCGTTTCAGCCATGGCACGTGAAGATGGATCACATGCAGATGCTTGGCGTGAGTTTTGGAAAGGCGCTCCAATGGACGAACGTGCTGCGCGATCTGCCGCGCGATCTCGCGCAGGGGCGCTGTTATTTGCCCGCGCGGGATTTGCGCGACGCGGGCGTGGCGCCCTATCAATTGCGCGACGCGACGCAATATCCACGGGTGGAGGGGCTCTATCATCATTATCTCAATCATACGCTGGAGCATTATCGCGCCGCGTGGGAATACACGATTTCGATTCCGAAGGAGGCGCGGCGGGTGCGTCTCGCATGCATCTGGCCGATCTGGATCGGGTTGGAGACGCTGGCGGCGTTGCGCGTGGCGTCCAATCCGCTCGACGCGCGTTTCCGGATCAAAATTTCGCGCGAACGCGTCTACGGGATCATGTTGAGGAGTTTTTTCACGGCGGGATCGGAGACGATGCTCGACGAGCATCAACATTGGCTGGTGAAGGCGGCGCAGGGAGTTTCGAGCCTGGTCCGGACGAAGAAGATCCGGTTTTTTGAATAGGACCAAAGTGGTGGCTGGGGAGGGAATCGCACCCCCGACACAGGGCTTTTCAGGCCCCTGCTCTACTACTGAGCTACCCAGCCATCAAAAGGTGGAGCTTGGCAGGCTAAAAAGGAACTCTAACGAAGTCAAAGCCAAAGCGTGTGAGAGAGCGATCCGACAGGACAAATGCCTTGGGTTTCAGTATGATGAACGATCCAGGTGAGTGCTGAAAACCGACTACTGATGACTGACAACTTGATTTATCAACCCGTCTCATGGTTTGAACCATTGGATTGGGACAAAGTCTTCCCAAACGCCGCAATCGAGAGGAAGACCGGAAGCTGCGAATCTTTTCACGCCCCGTTCCTCGTTCCTCGTTCTGAGTTCTCCGTTCACGTGGATTTGGGTGCGGGCGATGGCGGATTCATTCGCGAGCGCGCGAAGAATCATCCGGCGACGATGTTTTTGGCGGTGGAACGCCTGCTGGGACGAGTCCGCAAAATCTCAAAGCGTTGCCTGCGCGAAAATCTTTCCAACGTTCGCGTGCTTCGCATCGAGGCGATTTACGCGGTGGAGCGTCTTTTTCCGCCGGAATCGCTGACGTCCATCACCATTCTTTTTCCGGATCCGTGGCCGAAGCGGCGTCACGTGAAAAATCGAATCGTGCAGACCGATTTTCTGGAGGCGTGCGCGCGTGTTTTGCGACCTTCAGGGTGGATCGTGATGAAAACCGATGATGTCCCGTATTTTGAGCAGATGCAGGAGGCGCTGGCAGGATGCGCGTCATTGAAAAAGTGGGATGCGCGCGCCGAAGAGCTCCTGCCGGAAAAAACGGATTTTGAGGCCGAATTTTTGGCGCAGGGAAAACCGATTCATTTTCTTGCCGCAAAGCGCGTTTGATTCCACATGTGCTGCTGAAAGCCTGTGCTTGCCCCGTCGTTGCATCTTGGGGCAAAATGGTTGGATGTTCCCTTATCAGAAGAGCATCCAGAAACCGGCGGTGGTTTCCGGCATGGGATTGCACACGGGCGCCATGGCGCGCATGACGTTTCAACCCGCCCCCGCGAATTCCGGCATTCGTTTTGCCCGCGTTGATCTTCCGGAAAAGCCTGTCATTCCCGCGTCGGTGGAGCTCGTGAAGGAAACGCAGCGCGGGACGACGCTGGAGCTGGATGGCGTCTCGGTGCACACGGTGGAACATGTGCTTGCCGCGCTTGCGGGACTGGGCATCGACAATTGCGTCGTTGAGCTCGAGGGACCGGAGCCCCCCATCAGCGACGGCAGCGCCAAAAGTTTCACCGAGGCACTCGTCAAGGCGGGCATTGTGAATCTCAACGCCAAGCGCAACGTCTTTGTCCCTGAGGCGCCGATTTTTTATCAGGACGGCGCGACGTCGATCGTGATCCTGCCTTCGGACAAACTGCGGATTTCCTGCACGATCCAATTTCCGAACCAGCGGCTGGAGAGCCAGCATCTCACGCTCGATCTGGACGACGGTGTTTTCGAGCGCGAAGTCGCTTCCGCGCGCACCTTTTGTTTTTACGAGGAAGTGAAGCCGCTCATGGACAGTGGCCTGATCAAGGGTGGAAGCCTGGAATGCGCGGTGGTGATCAAGGACGATGAGATCCTGAGCAAGGAAGCGCTGCGTTTTCGCGATGAATTCGTGCGTCACAAAATTTTGGACATCCTGGGAGACGTCACGCTGCTCGGGCAGCCGATCCAGGGGCACATCATCGCGGTGCGTCCCGGCCACGCGGCGAACGTCGCGATCACGCAGAAGGTGCTCGCGATCGTCAAAAAGAAGCGTGGCGCCAAAAAATATCTCGCGGAAGGCGCGACCTACGAGCAGATGGACATCGTGGAGCTGCTCAACACGCTGCCGCACCGCTATCCCTTCCTCATGGTCGACCGGATTCTGAAGATTGAGGGCACCTCGATCGTCGGACTTAAAAACGTCACCATCAACGAACCGTTTTTCGAAGGGCATTTTCCAGGGCATCCCGTGATGCCGGGCGTTTTGCAGGTGGAAGCCATGGCGCAGGTGGCCGGCGTCTTGATGCTCAAAAAGGGCGAGAGCACGGGGAAGATCGCTTATTTCATGAGCGCCGACAAAGTGAAGTTTCGCAAGCCGGTGACGCCGGGTGACACGCTTTTCATCGAGGTGGAACTGACGAAGGCGCGCGCGAACAAGATCGGCCGGGCGCAGGGCCGCATCCTCGTGAACAACGAAATCGTGAGCGAGGCGGAGCTCATGTTTTCCATCCTCGATCGGGATTCGGAAGAGAGTTAGAAGGTTTGGCGTCATGATTCATAAGACGGCCCTGATCCACAGAAATGCGGAAGTCGCTGAAGATTGCGACGTTGGTCCTTATTGTGTCATTGGCGAAGGTGTGACGCTCAATTCAGGTTGTCGTTTGCATTCCCATGTCGTCATGGAAGGCCCCACGCGTATCGGCAAGGGAAACGAGTTTTTTCCATTTTGTTCGATCGGACAAAAAACGCAGGACCTGAAATACAAGGACGAGCCCA